>Ga0070675_100001017_pt1 | contig 20149 bp, 23 predicted proteins | sample KBSM43metaG_FD_65343 | JGI IMG/M metagenome (GOLD analysis project Ga0070675, IMG submission 65343) | Miscanthus rhizosphere microbial communities from Kellogg Biological Station, Michigan, USA - KBS M4-3 metaG | ecosystem: Host-associated > Plants > Roots > Rhizosphere > Soil ... | reverse complement strand
CCTCCCCACGCCGCGCCGATTACTATGAGGTAGCGTTGCATTTTTAGATCGGCGCGGCTGCCCTCCTTAAAGGAGGGGATATCACCTTCTACTGGCGTGACGCTGTGCCCAGCATCCGGCCAAAGCGTCACCGGTAACTTTCAGTGGTGTAGATGTCCCCTTGATCGGAGTCACGCGTGTAGACGATGGTTTTACCGTCCGGAGACCACGCGCCCTTATGGACATGCCAATCGCCACCTCCCGCAGTGATCTGCACGGGATCGCCGTTACGTATCGGCGTCCCGTTGGGCCCGGCCCGCAAAGGCTGGACCCACAGATTCATTCCGAAATGGCTACCGGCGCTCGTGTAAAGGAGCTTTGAGGCATCGCGTGAAACGTCCAATTCGATGGCCGGGCTCTGAAACAGAAGGGTTACTGCGCGACTTGTCAGCTCGACGGTTTGGACTTGAGCGCGGCCGTCCTTGTCCTGACTCACGAAAAGGATGTGCTGGTTGTCGTACCAGTCGAAGTAGCTGACGTCATTGAGGACCTCCCTGGGATTGCTGCCGTCGCGATCCACTAACCACAGCGCTTTCCCGCGATCAACCGCCGCGATAAACGCGATCAACTGTCCACTTGGGGACCACTTCAAGTGCTCGGCATATCTTCCGACACCGTCCTGCGCGACTGGAAGATGGCTAAAGTATGGCTTCTCCGGGAAATCAAACGTGAACCCCAATCAGGGCAAATCGAGTGATGGAGCGGACGGGGTGGTGGTTCAACTTCAACAAATCTTTTGATCTTGAGCAACCACCCCGTCTCTGGCCATAAGGTCGCTAACGCGTCTTTTCTTGGTGCCAGAGACACCCCTCCTGGCCAGGCCTGTTGCTCAACGGGATCTCCTCGCACGCTTTCAGCGTGCGTTTATGTGGAGGGTCGCGGTGACCCCGGGTATCGCTTCGCTCAACCCGGGGCTAATCTCCGTGCAGCCCTCCCGGGCTGCTGGTTTGCACGCCGGAGGCGTGAAGGAAATTAGCCCCCGGTGAGCGAAGCGTAGCGAGCCACCGGGGGTTGGTGAATCCTGGAGAAACGCACGCCGAAAGCGTGCGAGGAGATTCCCGTTGAGCAACAGGCCTGGCTAGGAGGGGCAATCGACGCCTCCGACTTAGTGAACGAACTTCTAACTCAGGACACTAGCTTTTGCCAGACCGCGCTTGAGTGTTGTTCGCAATCGGTTCAACCCACGCATCAGGTGCCAAAAGCTGATCTGCTTCCGCAGGCCCCCATGTATTGGGCTCATATATCCGCACGGGCGACGCGTCGCCGAGCACCGGTTCAACAATTGCCCACTGTGCTTCGATTGCGTCCTGCCGAGCAAAAAGCGATTGATCTCCTTCCAATGCTTCGCCGAGCAAGCGCTCGTAAGGTGACATCTCCAGGCGTGGCCGCTGGGCCGCGATCAACTCGACGTCTTCTCCTGCCATCCGTTCGCCGGCCATCTTGACCCGGACACCCAGCGCAATGACGACATCCGGGCTAAGACGCAGCCTCAAATGATTAGACAACCTGGGTATGTCTTCACCGAAGGTTTCGCGGGGTGGACGACGGAACTCGGCCACGACCTCAGTCACAGTGACAGGCAGAAGTTTACCCGTGCGAATATAGAAAGGCACATCTGCCCAGCGCCAGTTATCCACGAAAAATCTCGCCGCGACATAGGTTTCAACGTTTGAATCGGGAGCTACTCCGCTTTCCTCCCGATAGCCTCGATACTGTCCGCGAACAATATCGCTCGGAGAAAGCGGGCGAACGGCACGGAGAATACGCGACTTCTCATCTCGTATCGCATCGTGGCCGCCGCCCACCGGGGGATCCATCGTCAAAAGTGCCAGCACCTGGAGGAGATGATTCTGAATCACGTCACGGATTGCCCCCGCCTCCTCGTAGAATCTCCCGCGCCCCTGTACGCCGAAAGCTTCGGCCATGGTGATTTGTACACTGCGTATGTAGGTCCGGTTCCATATGGGTTCAAGTAGAGAATTAGCGAAACGCGTATAGAGAATATTTTGTACGGGTTCCTTGCCGAGGAAATGGTCGATCCGAAAAATATCCTCATCCTGAAAGATGTCCCTGAGGATGCGGTTCAACGTTCGTGAGGATTCCAGATCCCTTCCAAATGGCTTTTCCACAACGACACGCGCACTCTTGGTGCAGCCAGATTTTGCGAGACCTTGTGCGACAGTGCTGAATGCGCTTGGTGGTATAGCCAGGTAGTGCAGCGGGTGGGCCATACCATCCAACGCCTGACGTAAGCGCGTAAACATGCTTGGATCCTCGTAGTCTCCTTCGACATAACGAAGCAAGGCCGACAAATGCGAGAACGCAGCTTCGTCAAAGCCTCCGTGCTTCTCCAGGCTCTCCCGCGCGCGGGCCTTAAGTCGTTCAAGGTTCCAGCTCGATCGTGCAACTCCGATGATGGGTATCCTCAAGTTGTGACGAGAGACCAACGCCTGAAGAGCGGGAAAGATCTGCTTGTAAGCGAGATCTCCTGTCGCCCCAAAGATGACCAACGCATCCGACTGCGGAATACTTGCCATTGGCTTACGCTTTCCTTTCCTGAATCCGTTCCGCATCTTATCTTGAAGCACGCCTTTCAACGCGACGGCGTTGTTGTACTCTGTGACCGACGAGAGATGACATGGAAATTCAGGTGCTCCGCGATGCCGGCACCGTTGCCGAAGTGGCTGCTGAAATCATCGTTAAGGAAGCTCGGTCGGCAGTGTCACAGCGCGGCCGCTTCACCTTCGCGGTGAGCGGCGGCCAAACTCCGTGGCGGATGCTGCGGGCGCTCGCTGCAAAGGAAATGCCCTGGCAGGATGTATTCGTCTTCCAGGTGGACGAGCGCGTGGCGCCAAGCGGAAATCCAGACCGGAACCTCACTCTCCTGCGTGAAAGTCTGCAGCTTTCCCCGCTGAGCCCAGGTCAGATCTATGCCATGCCGGTGGAGATGCTGGATCTGGAAGCAGGCACCAGTATCTACGCTTCAAATCTTGAGAGGATTGTCGGTGTGCCCGCCGTCCTCGACCTTGTCCATCTGGGGCTTGGGTCCGATGGTCACACCGCCTCTCTTGTGCCCGGAGATCCTGTGCTCGATATCTGCGATAAAGACGTCGGGCTGACCGGGATTTATCAGGGAAGGCGGCGCATGACGTTGACGTATCCCGTCCTCAATCGCTCTCGACGGGTTCTTTGGGTCGTCACCGGAAGTGAGAAAGCGGAGATGCTCAGCCGCTTGCGGAATAGAGATACAACAATTCCAGCTGCGCGGGTTCGCCAGGATTCCGCGATTGTGATTTCCGATCGGGCAGCCGTGCCCAATTAGACATCATAGGCCAAGCGGAAATTCCAAATCAGCGGCTGGATACTGTCAAACCTGACAGGTTCGCTTTGCGGGTGGTCGATGAATTCGGAAGGATGCCATACATATCCCCTCCATAAGGAGGGGGCGCTGAGCCCTATAAGAAAAATGCAACGCTACCTTAGCCAGGGCGAAGCGGGGGAGGTCATAGCACGGTGACCGTTGTCTGACCTCCCCACGCCGCGCCGATCACTATGAGCTAGCGTTGCATTCTTAGATCGGCGCGGCTGCCCCTGCTTAACTGCTAACTCAGGGCACCAGGCCATCGGTATCCGCAGCGACTCACTTTTCCATTTCCAGAATTCCAGCCGGGTGTCTATTCTTAAGAACGCGTATGAAAGCCCAGATGGTCATCTTGTTCGCCTTCACGAGCCTCACGCTTTTGTTCAACGCCATCATTATCTGGTACGCCTACAAAGCCTTTTTCAATGTGACCTTCAAGGTTACGGAAACGTTGCAGGAAATGCAGGCACGCGAGAGTACCAAAGTGTGGCTGAGCGCGTTGCAGACGGCTTCGACGCATGCGGTTTCTCTGACGGAGGGCGCGAAAACCCAGCTCGCCAATTTCGATCCAGTGTTGGCCCGCGCTCATTCGAAGTATGAATTCCGATTAGCGCAGATTGACGTTCAGATGGAGAAGGGGCTTAACAAACTTCGGGATAAGACGGAGACTCTTCAAAACTCTTTAGTACGCCCGGCTCATCGTCTCGGAGCAACGCTCGCGGGCGTCTTCGAAGTGGTCCATTACTTCAGCGGTGAGCAAACCGCCGGCGATGCCACTCCCACGCCGACTCAAGAATATGATCCAGAGAGCTAACTTCCGCCTCCCAGCCTAAGACCTTCTTCGCGCGGCCCACTGCCGCAACAAGCACAGGCGGATCACCTTCGCGGCGCGATGTTTCCGGAGCCTGAAAATTGACTTCTGTGATGCGGCGCGCTGTCTCGACGACTTCCCGAACGGAATAGCCTTTGCCGGTCCCAAGATTCATCGCCTGGGATTCAACCTGTCCCGTAAGTAGCGCCTTCAGTCCCACGACGTGAGCGGAAGCCAGATCCGAGACATGGATGTAGTCTCTGACGCACGTGCCGTCGGGCGTGGGGTAATCCGTACCAAAGATCTTCACTTGCTGCTGGCGTCCCATTGCTGTGTTGAGTACGAGAGGAATCAGATGCGTCTCAGGGTCGTGGTCTTCCCCGATCTCGCCCCCTGCATCCGCGCCGCCGGCATTGAAATACCGCAGGGAGAGATACTCGATTCCGTAGGCGTCGCGGAACCACTTAAGCGCGCGCTCGAACGCAAGTTTCGTCTCACCGTAAGGATTGATCGGATGTTGAGGCGTGTCCTCGTCGATGGGAACGTTCTCAGGAATGCCATACGTCGCGCACGTGGACGAAAAGATAATGTTCCGAACCCCGGCATTCTTCATTGCCGTGAGAAGATTAATCCCGCCTGTGACATTCGTTGCATAATAGGTCTCCGGACTCCGAACCGACTCCGGTACGAGCGCCTTCCCCGCAAAATGCAGAACTCCGTCGACGCGATAATGCTGAAAGACCCGATTGAGACTCTCCGGATTGGCGAGATCGCCTTCGACAAGACGGACACCCTCGGCGAAATCGCGATGCCCGGTGGAAAGGTTGTCGAAGATCAGCGGTTCAAACCCGCTTCTGCGGAGAGCCTTGACCGCGTGGCTACCGATGTAACCGGCGCCGCCGGTTACGAGAATCAAGTGACGATCCTCTTAAAGTACTCAATCGTCGGCGCGAGACCCCGCTCGACCAGATACTCCGGCTGCCAACCGAGGAGCCCCTTCGCGCGAGTAATATCCGGACATCGTACGCGCGGATCATCAGTTGGCAATGGTTCCTTCACGATCGTACTGGAGCTCCCAGTCAGCTTCAGAACCAGCTCCGCCAGATATCGGACGGTGCGTTCCTCGGGATTGCCGATGTTGACCGGCATTTCCACTTCCTTCGAATTGTCGACTTCCAGCAATCGAACGATGCCGTTTATCAAATCGGACACATAGCAGAAGCTGCGTGTCTGGTTGCCTTCACCGTAAATCGTCAGAGGTTTCTTCTGAAGCGCCTGCACGATGAAGTTCGATACGACGCGCCCATCCTGCGGCCGCATCCGCGGACCATACGTGTTGAAGATTCGGACGATTCGAGTATCCAGCCCGTGATAACGACGGTAAGCCAGCGTCATCGCCTCGGCGAAACGCTTGGCCTCATCGTAAACGCCGCGCGGCCCGATCGGATTCACATTGCCCCAATAGGTTTCCTGTTGCGGGTTCACAAGGGGGTCGCCATAAACTTCCGAAGTGCTGGCCAGCAGGAAGCGTGCTTTCTTCGCCTTCGCCAATCCCAGCGCCTTATGTGTTCCCAGCGAGCCGACTTTCAATGTTTGAATCGGCTTCTCCAGATAATCCACCGGCGAGGCGGGTGACGCGAAATGAAGCACAGCGTGAACCGGACCATCGATAACAATGTACTCGGTCACGTCATGCTTGATGAACTTGAACTTTGGGCTACCTGAGAGGTGCGCAATGTTGTCCGTATTCCCCGTGAGCAGATTATCCAGGCAGACTACGTCGTAACCCTTCCCAAGCAAATGGTCACATAGATGACTTCCCAGGAACCCGGCGCCTCCGGTGACTACTGCGCGCTTGGAAGATTCGCTCATCGCTTGCCCACTCCATAGTAGGTAAAGCCGAGCTCGCGGAGATTCTCCGAGTCATAGATGTTCCGTCCATCGAAGATCAAGGGCTGGCTCATCAGGCTCTTCATTCGCTCGAAATTGGGATTGCGGAATGCCTGCCATTCCGTCACAACCAGCAGGGCGTCGACTCCTTCAAGGCAGCCGTAGTTGTTAGGACACAACTGAATCCGCGCTCCGAAAATTCTCTTCGCTTCCTCCATCGCTTCAGGATCGTAGGCCGCAACAGAGCCGCCTTTCTCCAGAATCGCTTCAATGATCGGAATCGCCGGGGCATCGCGCATGTCGTTGGTCCTGGGTTTGAAAGCCAGTCCCCAGACCGCGAAGCGTTTCCCCTTGAGATCTTTGAAGTGGCCCACAATCTTATCGACGAAACGGCGCGGCTGGTCCGCGTTGACCTCGTGAACGGCCTGGAGAATCTTCATGTCGTAGTTGTTTTCCTTGCCGGTCTCAATAAGGGCACGGGTGTCCTTGGGGAAGCAGCTTCCGCCATAGCCCACTCCGGGAAACAGAAAGGCAGGCCCGATGCGGGAATCAGACGCGAGACCCTTTCTCACCATGTCGACGTCCGCTCCAACCTGTTCGCAAAGATTCGCGATTTCATTCATGAAGGAAATGCGCGCCGCCAGGAATGCATTGGCCGCGTACTTCAGGATCTCGGCGGTCTGGATGTCCACGATCATGACCGGATTTCCCGTTCTCACGAACGGCGAATAGAGTTCTCGAAGAATCTCGGCGGGACGCGGATCGTCCGCACCAACGACGACACGATCGGGCTTCAAAAAGTCTTCAACTGCGGCTCCCTGTTTCAGAAATTCCGGATTGGACACCACGTCGAAAGGTTGCTTGGTGTGCTTCTTGACGATTTCGCGGATTTTGGTGGCTGTCCCCACCGGCACGGTCGACTTCGTCACAATAACCTTGTATCGGTCCATCGCCTTGCCAATCGCCGCCGCCACGTCGAAGACCGCGCTCAGGTCGGCTGCACCGCTGGGTGTTGTCGGAGTTCCCACGGCGAGGAAGATTACGAGAGACCTTCGAACGGTATCGGCGAGATCCGTTGTGAAACTCAATCGCTCCTCGCGCATGTTGCGCTCGACGAGTTCCGGCAGGCCCGGCTCATAAATGGGGATGACGCCCTGCTTCAGCTTGGCGACTTTATCGGCGTTATTATCGACGCAGATGACGTCGTTACCGCCTTCCGCAAAGCAACTTCCAGCTACAAGGCCGACATAGCCTGTTCCGATTACTGCGATGTTCATCTATTTACCCCGCGTTAGTATTCCATTCTTGCGACCGCTCCATCGATCAGCAGTCGCGGTTCCGTGACTCGCTGTACTTCCTCAACTGTGATGCCATCGTGCAGTTCTCTCAGGACCAAACCGCCTTCCGTGACGTCGATCAAGCATAACTCAGTGACTATCGTGCCAACGACTTCTGCGCCCGTAAGCGGCAGTGTGCATCTCCGGAGGATCTTCGGATTTCCGTCCTTTGTGGCGTGCTCCATGGCCACGATGACCCGTTTCGCGCCGGCAACCAGGTCCATCGCCCCGCCCATTCCCTTCACCATTTTTCCCGGGATCATCCAGTTCGCAAGGTTGCCCTTCTCGTCGACTTCCATGGCCCCCAGCACCGTCAGATCCACGTGGCCGCCCCGAATCATCGCGAAGGAATCTGCGCTTGAGAAGAAGGACGCGCCGGGGATCGTCGTTATAGTCTCCTTCCCGGCGTTGATCAGGTCCGGGTCTTCCTCGCCTTCGATTGGAAACGGTCCGATGCCGAGCAATCCATTTTCAGACTGGAGCAGCACATCCACGCCTTTTGGGATGTAGTTTGCGCTGAGCGTCGGTATGCCGATTCCGAGATTTACGCAGTACCCATCCTTCATCTCGCGGGCGACGCGGCGGGCAATGATTTCACGCTTTGAGGGCGAGCTCATGATGTAGCCTTTCGCACCGTTCGCTTCTCTATTCGCTTTTCGTATTGTGGACCCTGGAGAATGCGTTGAATGAAGATGGCAGGCGTGTGCACGGCATCCGGATCGATTTCGCCGGGTTGAACGACTTGCTCCACTTCCGCGATAGCCACGCGGGCCGCCGTCGCCATCATCGGATTGAAGTTACGGGCCGTCTTCCGGTAGAGCAGATTCCCCAACGTGTCGCCTTTCCAGGCCTTGATGAAAGCGAAATCTGCAGTCAGGCCACGTTCCATGACGTACATCCGGCCGTTGAACTCGCGGGTTTCCTTACCCTCCGCGATAAGCGTCCCATAGCCTGTCGGCGTGTAGAACGCCGGTATGCCCGCACCCCCGGCTCGAATTCTTTCTGAGAATGTTCCCTGTGGATTGAGTTCCAGCTCAATCTTCCCTTCAATCGCAAGCTGCTCGAGCAGATGGTTCTCCCCGACGTAGGTTGCGATGATTTTCCGAATTTGCTGTGCCTGCAGAAGCAGGCCAACTCCGAAGCCGTCCACTCCCGCGTTGTTACTGACAATCGTGAGATCCTTTGTTCCCTTGCGATGCAGGGCGCCAATAAGATTCTCAGGAATCCCGCACAGGCCAAAGCCGCCTACCATGATCGTTGCGCCGTCCTGGATGTCGGCGACGGCGTCCACGGCATTTTGCAAGACCTTGTTCATTGGCTTTCTCCCGAGACAGCACGATTGGCTCGTTCGAAGAGCACTTCAACTTCCTGCATATTGCCGGCCTCGAGCGCGTCGAGCACCTCACGCAGCCGCGCGATGTAAGATCGAAGTTCGTCGGGCAGCGAACCCGATGTTTGGAGGATATCCCGCCACACGTGAAAAGGGCTTGCGGCCAGTCGTGTGACGGACTTCCATCCCGGTCCGGCAAGATCCTTGTTTGCCGCAGTCTGGTCGGCAAGAAGCGTGGAAAGGATCTGAGGCAGATGGCTCAACTGGGCAACAAGCCTGTCATGCTCTTCAGGATCAATGACGACAGGCTTAGCACCAATCGCTCCGAGGACGGACCGGATCTTCGGAAGTGCATCCGCAGGCGTTGTTGCTACGGGACAGAGGAAGAACAGGTCGCCTGTGAACAGATCGGAGGACGCCGCTTCAGGCCCGGCGCGCTCGGAACCCGTCATCGGATGACCTCCGATGAATGGAAGCTTGCGGGCCTCGGCCTTCCGGCAAATATCAACCTTTGTGCTTCCCACATCCAGGATGAGTCCGGAGCTTGCCGGGAGTTCTTCAAGTGATTGCAGGATCGTGCCAACAGGTGTTGCGAGGATAGTAAGGTCAACAATCGCCGGTGCCGTTTCCGGATCCACGGCTCCAAGTCGCCGCGCCCGGTCGAGAACCTCAGCAGAATCGATACCGTAAACGCGGATGCCGGGCAGATATTTTTTCAAAGCCAGGGCGAGAGAACTGCCCATCAGTCCCGTGCCGTGTACGACCACGGAACGAGGAAAGCCGCCTCCGCTCATTTGTTGTTCTCGATTCGCCTGCATTCATCGATCACCCGTTCAAAGATGCGGCGTAGCGCCTCATCGTCCAGTGGACCTTTGTTGTCTTGAAGAATGTTGCGAATGACTTGTCGTTCGCGTTCGGGATCGAAGACTTCCATGTTTCGAGCACTTTTGATTTTGCCGATGGCTATCACGCATTCGGCGCGTTCGCGGAGGACCTCCGCAAGCCGCCGGTCGAGGGCATCGATCCTGGCCCGCCAGTCTTCGATCGTCATGCCGTCGTGCCTTTCAGCCAACGCGTGAATTGCGCGACCTTCTCGGTGAGGTTTTTGTTGGCCCCGTGTTTCTCGATCTCCCGCACCAGGGCGCTGCCCACGACTGCGCCATCCGCTTCCTGCCAGATTGCCTGAACATGTTCGGGCTGGGATACGCCAAATCCGACGGCAATGGGAATGGGCGTGTGGCACCGGAGGGTCTTGAGGAAGTCTCGCAGTTCCGTCGAGAGTTCCTGTCGTTCACCGGTGACGCCTGTTCGCGACACCGCATACAGAAACCCTGTTGAGGTTTGAGCAATCTTCCGGATGCGATCCGGAGAACTCGTTGGTGCAACCAGAAAGACTGCATTCAGGCCCGCCTGAGTCGTGGCCGCCAGGAGGGGTCCTGATTCCTCCACCGTAAGATCGGACGCGAGGATCCCGTCAAAGCCCGCTTCCGCGGCATCGCGAGCGAGCTTGTCGAGACCGTAGCGAAGCAGCGGGTTGTAATAACTCATGATCAGCATCGGGACCTGCGAGGTTTTTCGAATTTGTGATCCGAGGCTGAGGATATCGCGGAGAGACGTCCGCGATGCCAGGGCCCGCTCCGTAGCGCGCTGGATGACGGGTCCGTCTGCGATGGGATCCGAAAAAGGTACGCCCACTTCAATGATGTCCGCTCCGGCGCCATCGAGGGCCAGGATGAGATCCGCAGTGGTTTTCAAGTTCGGATCACCGGCAGTGATGTAGGGAATGAAGGCCTTCCGGTTGGTTGCCCTCAGTTCCTGGAACTTGTTGTCGATTCTGGTCATGGTTGGTTGTCGTTGTCCTGCATGCCCGTAAGCGTTCTCCCGGGGAGGGCCTTCAGGGCTTCTGAATTGCCCCTCCTTAAGGAGGGGTCGCTGAGCCCTCTAAGCAAATGTCACGCTACCTTGGCCAGGGCGAAGCGGGGGAGGTCGTACAAGAGCGCGTTGTCTGACCTCCCCACGCCGCGCTGATGACTTTGAGGTAGCGTTACATTTTTTGATCGGCGCGGCTGCCCCTCCTTAAGGAGGGGATATTTGCTCACCCTGAAGTTCACTTCCCCTTCCCTGTCAGCCGCATCGCCTCATTCACATCCTTGTCCCCTCGGCCCGAAAGGTTCACCACGGCGATCTGATCCTTCGGCAGCTTCAACTTCTTTGCCTGCGCCACAGCGTGCGCACTTTCCAACGCGGGAATAATACCTTCGAGACGGCTCAATTCGCTGAACGCATTCAGCGCCTCTTCGTCGTTGATCGACGTGTACTCCACACGTCCCGTATCGTGCAACGTCGCGTGTTCCGGTCCCACAGAAGGATAGTCCAGTCCTGCCGAAACGGAATGTGTCGGCACAATCTGCCCGTCGTCGTCCTGAAGGATATAGGAAAAGGTTCCGTGGAGAACGCCTGGAGATCCGCCTGAAAACCTTGCGGCATGATCGCCCAGCTTCGGGCTTCGGCCTCCCGCTTCCGCTCCAATCATCCGAACCTGCGTGTCCGGAACGAAGGTGTGGAACAAGCCCATCGCATTGCTACCGCCGCCCACGCAAGCGACAAGAACGTCCGGCAGGCGCCCTTCCTTCTCCAGAATCTGTCCGCGAACTTCTCTGCCGATGATGGACTGGAAATCTCGCACCATCGTTGGATACGGATGCGGGCCAAGCACGGATCCGAGCATGTAATACGTCGTTCGAACGTTTGTCACCCAGTCGCGCATTGCTTCGTTAATTGCGTCCTTGAGTGTTTTGCTTCCGGATGCAACCGGCACGACCCGCGCTCCAAGGAGCTTCATGCGAAAGACATTCAGTTCCTGTCTGCGGATGTCTTCCACGCCCATATAGACATCGCACTCCATCCCGAGAAGCGCGCAAACGGTTGCTGTTGCCACGCCATGTTGCCCTGCGCCGGTTTCTGCGATGATGCGCTTCTTTCCCATGCGCTGTGCCAGCAACCCCTGCCCAAGGCAGTTGTTGATCTTGTGCGCGCCCGTATGATTCAGGTCTTCACGCTTCAGGTAGATCTTGCCGCAATCCCACGCCACAGCCAGACGTTCGGCGTTATAGAGGGGCGTCGGCCTGCCGGAATAATTGAGGAAGAGGTATTCGAGCTTCGATTGAAATGCCGGATCCATTTGGGCCGCGGAGTATGCCTCCTCGAGTTCCTGTAATGGATACATCAGCGTTTCAGGTACAAACTGACCGCCGTAGACTCCGAAATGACCTTTCATGATTCACCCAACAGCGCAATATCGGTCTTTCTTACAGCTTCGATGAAGCGCCGCATCTTTTCATAATCCTTGCGACCGGGCGAAGACTCCACGCCACTCGACACGTCGACCCCGTAAGGGTGCAGACGCGACATGGCTTCCCCGACGTTTTCCGGCGTGAGGCCTCCTGCCAGCACGACCCATCCGAATGCATTGGCTCCGTACGCCTGATCCCAATTAAAAACCTTGCCGGTGCCGCCGAAATGCGTCCCGCTGCCGGAATCCAGGAGGAACATCGTGTTCGCGTAATTCTTTAGGGTCTCCACTCGGAACGTGGGATCCACGCGAAACGCTTTAATGACCTTCACCTTCTGGATCATCGAACAGTAATCCGGGGTCTCATTCCCATGAAGCTGAACAGCATGTAGCCCCAGCGACAGAGCCAGATCCTCGAGCCCCTGCGGATTCGGATGGTTGACGAACACCCCAATAACACTGACGAACGCCGGAACACTCTCGATTATCCTCGAGGCGACGGTGCCACTAATATATCGCGGGCTCCTCTCATAGAAGTTCAAGCCGATCGCGTCGGCGCCGAGGAGAGCGGCGTTTCGGGCGTCATCGGGATCGGTGACGCCACAGATTTTTACACGGGTCACAATAAACCTCGCAGGGTGGCGCCGGGATCTTCCGAGGCAATCAACGTTTCTCCAATGAGAAACGCATCCGCTCCGGATTCCAGCAAAGCCTCAATGTCTTTACGATCGCGGATTCCGCTTTCAACGACGAAGATGCAATTGTCGGGAATAAGCTTCGCCAGGCGGTGCGCCGTCTGGATGTCGACCTCAAACGTCTTAAGGTTCCTGTTGTTGACACCGATGATCTCCGCTCCCGCCTCGAGCGCCTCACCCAGCTCCGTTTCATCATGCACCTCGACGAGGGCGTCGAGCCCAACTTCTCCGGCGAGCGCAACAAACGACCGAAGCTCGTCAGGACGCAGCATCGCCGCGATCAGGAGAATCGCGCTCGCCTTCGCATTCCGAGTCTCATAGATCTGATAGGGATCGAAGACGAAGTCCTTTCGCAACACCGGAAGCGGCGAACGCCCTCGAATTTCCGGAACCCAGCCCAGGTCGCCCTGAAAGAAGTCCTCTTCGGTCACGACCGATATTGCCGAGGCTCCGGCTTCGGTGTAGGCATCCGCCAGGCCCGGCACCGAGAAGCCCTTGCTGAAGACGCCCTTCGACGGAGATGCTCTTTTCACTTCCGCCAGGATTCGAACCGGATGGGAGTTCTGCAGCGCGTCACGCAGTGATGGCGGGACAGATGTCCGCGATGCGAAGTGCTTCACAACGGCTTCTGGCACACGCATCTTAGTGCGCTCCAGCCGCTGACGCTTTGCCTGCACGATTCGCGTGAGGATGTGTGTGCTTTCAAGCGGCTTCATCCGGACATCTCCCTCAACTTCTGCAACGTGCGAAATGCGGCGCCGGAGTCAATCGAGTTCTCCGCCTGCCGGAACCCCTCGGCCAAAGTTGAAGCAGAACCGGAAATCATCAGAGCCGCGCCGGCGTTCATCAGAACAACGTCGCGCCTGGGACCACGCTCTCCCTTTAGGATGCTTTCGATAATCGACGCATTGGCCCGGACATCTCCGCCACGAAGCGTTTCCATCGGGGCGGGAGTCGCCCCAAAGTCTTCCGGCGTGATCACTCCGGCGCGAATGCCTCCGTCTCGAATTTCCAGCACCTTGGTTGAAGCGCTGATCGAGATTTCATCCAGCCCGTCATTGCTGTGCACAACCATTGCGCGTTCAACGTTCAGGCCGAGCAGGGCGTTCGCAACGAGATCCATCATCGCCGACGAGAAAACGCCAACCACTTGAAAGCGCGGCAATGCCGGATTTGCGAGAGGACCGATCACGTTGAAAACCGTCCGTAGCTTCAATTGGGTCCGGGCAGGCATGACATGCTTCATCGAGCGATGGAAGCGGGGAGCGAAGAGGAATCCCATTCGCGCCTCAGTGACAGCCTTTCGGAGGACGTCGATCGGCATCTGAATGTTGACGCCGAGCGCCTCCAGCACATCCGCACTTCCGCAAAGACTGGAGGCGGACCGGTTTCCGTGTTTCGCAACGGAGACACCTGCTCCAGCGACAACAAAAGCCGCCGCAGTCGAAATGTTAAATGTACCTGAACGGTCACCGCCTGTGCCGCACGTATCCAGAACAGCCGGAGCCTCACCTTCCCAGAAAGGATCGGCTTTCTCGCGCATCACACGCGCGAAGGCAACCAGTTCCGCCGCGTTTTCACCCTTCATGCGAAGGGCTGTCAGAAAGCTCGCCACCTGCGCGTCGCTCGCCTGACCCGTCATCAGGTATTCCATGGCGGCGCGCGCTTCCGTCTCATCAAGATCGATGCGGTCGACGAGTTTCTGGATTGCGTCGGTGATCACTACCGCTCCATGAAGTTCGCAAGAAGTTGCTTGCCGACGACGGTCATGATCGATTCGGGATGGAATTGAATGCCTTCGACCGGATAGTCCCGATGCCGAAGTCCCATCACAACGCCTTCCGCGGTCTGCGCGCTGACTTCAAGGCATGCGGGAATATCGGTGACCACAAGAGAGTGATAGCGAGTCGCGGGAAATCCCTGGGGAAGACCCTTAAAGACCGTTTTGAAATCGTGATGGATAGCGCTCGTCTTGCCGTGCATCAGCGTGGGCGCTCGCACGATCTTTCCGCCGAAAACCTCACCGATCGCCTGGTGCCCCAGGCAAACTCCGAGGATCGGAATGCTTTTGTGAAAGAACTGAACCACCTTTTCCGAGATCCCGGCATCGTGAGGTGTGCCTGGGCCCGGCGAAATGACGATGTGCGATGGCTTGAGAGCGTCGATCTCTTCGAGGGTCACCCGGTCATTTCGAAAAACGCGCAACTCGTGCCCCATCTCTCCCAGATACTGGACGAGGTTGTAGGTGAAGGAATCGTAGTTGTCGATGACCAGGATCATAGTTCGAAACCTCTCTGGGCAAGCTGAATGGCCCGAAGAAGCGCCCGGGATTTGTTCACCGTTTCCATGTACTCGCCTTCCGGAGTCGAGTCGGCAACGATGCCTCCGCCCGCCTGGATGTAGCCCTTGTTTCCTTTGACAACGAGTGTGCGAATCGCGATGCACGAATCCAGGTTGTTGCTGAAGTCCAGATACATGATCGCACCGGAGTAGACGCCGCGTCTCGTGGGCTCCAGTTCGTCGATGATTTGCATGGCTCGCACCTTGGGTGCGCCTGAAACCGTGCCCGCCGGAAAGCACGCCATCATCGTATCGAGTCGATCGACGTTGGCGGGAAGTTGGCCCCTCAAAGCCGAAACCAGGTGCATCACGTGCGAATACCGCTCGATGAACATGAGGTCTTCGACGCGGACCGTACCATACCTGCAGACGCGTCCGAGATCGTTCCTGCCGAGGTCGACCAGCATGATGTGCTCGGCACGTTCCTTCTCGTCAGCCTTGAGTTCCTGCGCCAGCTGTTCGTCTTCCGTGTCGTTGGTGCCACGAGGACGGGTTCCTGCAATGGGCCTGTAGGCGGCTTCGTCTCCCTGGATCTTCACAAGCATCTCGGGTGAAGATCCCACGATCGTCGCATCCGGCATCTTGAGGAAATACATGTACGGAGACGGATTCACAATGCGAAGAGCCCGGTAGATCTCGAACGGCGCTGTCTTCAGGTCCACTTCAAAGCGTTGTGCAAGAACGACCTGGAAGATGTCTCCCGCCGCAATGTATTCCTTCGCTTTGCTGACCGCGCTGAGGTAGTCCCTCTTTTCGAAGTTGGATCGAACCTGGAGTTCCTCATCACTGGATACGGGCGCCGGAGGTTCCAACGGCAACCGCAGGAGCGCTTCGATATGCCGGATTTCTTCCTCCGCTTTGGCGTACTGCACCTCGAGCGGTTCCTGGGACTCGTCTACGAGCAGATTCGAAATAATGTGGATCTGGTGCCGCAGGTGGTCGAATGCCAGAACCGTCTTGTAAAACATCAGCACCGCATCGTCGATACCGAGATCGTCGCGCCCCGTGTCCGGGATCTCTTCGATGACGCGCACCATGTCGTACCCAAAATATCCGACGGCGCCGCCTGTAAATGGAGGCATATTCGGCAGGGTCACAGACTTGAAGCGCTGCAGCGTGCTTCGCAGGTTCTGCATGAATTCTTCGGACTCCTGGCCCTTCCGGTACCGGCAGATCAGGAACGGATCGCATCCCAGAAACGAGTAGCGAGCGACCGTTTCGCCGCCCTCGACGCTTTCGAGAAGAAATGCATACGGCCTGTCTTTCTCGAGTTTCAAGAATGCCGAGACCGGTGTGAGGAAGTCCGCAATGACGGATTTATAGACCGGAATTACATTCCCCTGCTCGCGCAGGCGCCGGATCTCTTTGATATCGGGTTGCATGACAGCCCTAACTCCTCTTTCCTGTCTTCTGCCGCTTGAGCAGTTCTTCGGCAATCTCTTCGAGGGAGACTCCCTTGGCGACGAGAGTGACAAGAAGGTGATACACAAGGTCTGCAGTTTCTTCGACGACTCGAAGACTGGAATCGTTTTTTGCTGCGATCACCGTTTCCACAGCCTCTTCGCCGAGCTTCTTGACGATCTTGTCGATGCCTTCTTCAAAGAGTCTCGTGGTGTAGCTGCCTTCGGGGCGCGTTTCTTTTCTTTCCACGATGAGGTCATAAAGCTGCGCCACGCTGCCTCCGAAGCCTGTCTCGACACCGAAACACGAGTACGATCCTGTGTGGCAAGCCGGTCCGAGGGGCTCGACCTCGACAAGCACTGTATCGGAATCGCAATCCAGAGCCACGTGGCGAACTTTTTGAAAATTCCCGGAGGTTTCGCCCTTGTGCCACAGGGTCTTTCGACTGCGGCTGTAGAAGTGCGTCTCGCCCTTTTCGAGGGTCAGGCGCAGGGCTTCCTCATTCATATACGCCACCATGAGGACTTCGCGGGTTCGCGTATCCTGCACCACCGCTGGAATCAGTCCATCTGGGCTGTATTTGGCACGGGACAGTATGTCCTTCACTGCTTCGCTCATCGAACAAGCACTCCGTGTTCTCTTAAGTAGCTTTTGGCCTGATGAATGGTCAGCTCACGAAAATGAAAAATCGATGCAGCGAGGACCGCACTCGCACATCCTTCCTCGAGGCCATTCAGAAGATGTTCAAGGTTGCCCGCTCCGCCGGAAGCAATGACGGGAATGCGGACTGAGGTGGCAACCTGACGCGTCAACTCCAGGTCATACCCTTTCCGGGTGCCGTCTCCATCCATGCTGGTGAGAAGGATTTCTCCGGCACCGAGCTCTGCGACGCGCTGCGCCCACTCAACGGTATCCAGGTCCGTGCGATTTCGTCCACCGTGAGTATAGACCTTGGCGCTGCTGCCCTCCCGCCGCGCGTCGATTGCGACAACAATGCACTGACTGCCGAACCGCTCGGCGGCATCGCGGACGAGTTCGGGACTCTCCACGGCCTGCGTATTCAGCGAGATCTTGTCCGCGCCAGCCCGAAGTATGGACTGGATGTCATCGACGTTTCGCAACCCGCCACCCACGGTAAAGGGGATGTTGATCGCGTCAGCCACGCGCTGCACCATGTCGGCGACAATGTTGCGGCGATCGGAGGATGCGGTAATGTCGAGGAAAACGAGTTCGTCCGCGCCCTCCTCGGAGTAACGCAGGCCGCACTCAATGGGATCTCCCGCATCGCGCAGGCCAACAAAGTTGATGCCTTTCACGACACGTCCGTCTTTCACATCCAGGCATGGGATGATGCGTTTAGCCAACATACGAACCTGCCTGAAGAGCGTCTTCGAGCGTCACAAGTCCTTCGTAGAGGGCCTTGCCGATAATCACACCGTCCAAACGGGACTCCTTAATCTCTGTAAGCGCGCGAACATCGTCGATCTTCGACACACCACCGGATGCGATCACCTGAAGGCCCGTGCCGTCGATCATCTGTCGTAAGGCCGGAATGTTCGGGCCGACAAGAACTCCGTCACGAGAGATGTCCGTATAGATGACTCGGGTAGCGCCCGCGCTTTCGAGGCGACGCGCAAGATCGATCGCGCCGATCTTGGAGTCCTCAGTCCAGCCCGATACTTTGGCGATACCGTCTCGCGCATCAATCCCGATGGCGATACGGTCTCCGAATCGCTTCAGAGCTTCCTTAACAAAGGCGTAATCCGTAACCGCGCTCGTTCCGAGAACTGCCCGGCTCACACCAGCGTTGAAAACCTGATCGAGCGCGGCCATGCTGCGCATACCGCCACCGACCTGGACCTTGAGTGCGGGAATCGCTGAAGCAATCTCAGCAATGGATGCGTGATTCTTCGGGCTTCCCTCAAATGCGGCGTCGAGATCGACAACGTGCAGCCATTCAGCGCCTGCGTTTGCCCATCGTTGCGCCATCTCGAGAGGGCGGCCGTAGACGGTGACGTCCTCCTTACGCCCCTGGCGAAGGCGGACCGCCTGTCCGTTCAAGATGTCGACGGCTGGATAGATGTTCATAAACGTCCAAAGTTGTCGAGCAACCGCTCGCCGACTTTCTGGCTCTTTTCCGGGTGAAACTGTGTCGCCCAGAGATTGTCTTTGTGCACGACTGCGGCGAAGTCGATGCCGTGGTCCGTCGTGGCTAGAGTGACATCAGTCGACGCCGGATCGGCGTAATAAGAGTGCACAAAATAAACGAAGCTTCCGGGCGCTACGCCCGTGAGAAGCGGGTCCTCCTTATTGAGCCTCAAACTATTCCAGCCCATGTGCGGCACAATCACAGGATCGGGGATGCGGCGCACGCGGCCGGAAATAAGGTTAAGTCCGCGGTGGAGGCCGAACTCTTCGCTGTCAGAGAAGATGAGGTGCATGCCCAGGCAGATCCCAAGCGTGGGGACTCCGGCGCGCACGCGGTCGACGAAAGGCTCGACGAGGTGCAGCGTCTTGAGGTTCTCCATCGCGTCGCGGAACGCGCCGACACCGGGCAGGATGAGCTTTTGAGCCTTTTGAACGACCTCGGGGTCGGACGTGACCTGGACGTCATGGCCGAGGCGGCGCAGCGTGTTCTCGATGCTGCGGAGGTTGTTCAGTTTGTAGTCGACTACGGTAATCATCGGTCTTTAGTAACCCTTAAGAGCGGCGAATATGCCCCTCCATAAGGAGGGAAGCGAGGAGGGCAAACACTCTGGTTCGTTAGGTGTATGACCTCCCCTGGCTGCGCCGATTTCTTTGCGGTAGCGTTGCATTTCTTGATCGGCGCAGCCGCCCCTCCTTAAGGAGGGGAAATTTGCAGGCTTCAAACTCTCTCCTTACCTCTACAAAGCACACTTAAGTGCGGCGAAATCTGCCCCTCCCTAAGGAGGGGCCGCTAAGCCCTCTAAGCAAATGCCACGCTACCTTAGCCAGGGCGAAGCGGGGGAGGTCAAAACATTCTGGCTTTGTCAGGTGTATGTCCTCCCCTGGCTGCGCCGATCGCTTTGCGGTAGCGTTGCATTTCTTGATCGTCTTCAAAATCTTTTCTTGGCCGCTTACAGCACACCCTTCGTCGAAGGAATCTCGCTCGAGTCCGCATCCACACGCGTCGCCATCCGCAACGCGCGCGCAGTCGCCTTGAATATCGTCTCCGCGATATGATGCTGATTCCTTCCGTACAGATTCTCCACATGCAGGTTGAACTTTCCCTCCTGCACGAACGCCTTCAGAAACTCTTCGATCAACTCCGTCTGCAGATCCCCGATTCGCGGCACCTTGAACTCCGCTTTGTAGACCAGATAGGGGCGCCCGGACAGATCCACAACGACCCGCGTGAGGGCTTCGTCCAGTGGTACGTAGGCGTGTCCGAAGCGGGTAATTCCACGGCGATCGCCAAGCGCTTCATAGAGCGCCTGTCCCAGCACCCACCCCACATCTTCCACCGTGTGATGACCGTCAATTTCGAGGTCGCCTTTCGCGGCAACGGTCAGGTCCAGCTGTCCATGGCGCGCCAGCTGCGCGAGCATGTGATCGAAGAACGGAATTCCCGTGTGTATGTCGTGCTTTCCGGAACCATCCAGATTCAATTTGACCTGGATATCGGTTTCATT
>Ga0070675_100001016_pt1 | contig 20151 bp, 18 predicted proteins | sample KBSM43metaG_FD_65343 | JGI IMG/M metagenome (GOLD analysis project Ga0070675, IMG submission 65343) | Miscanthus rhizosphere microbial communities from Kellogg Biological Station, Michigan, USA - KBS M4-3 metaG | ecosystem: Host-associated > Plants > Roots > Rhizosphere > Soil ... | reverse complement strand
AGCCATCGCGGGCTCTCGATGTCGGTTGCAAGCGCATCGACAATGAACCCGGCGGGAGCGTTTGGAGTCTCTTTGACCGGCCAACCGACGACTTTGGAAAAATTCGTTGCCGAGGGTGTTGCGTAGGGCTGAGGTAACCGGGACGCCGTACGAGATTGGGCAACTGCGCCAAGAACAAGAAAAACGATGGCGATTGCCGTAAGAATCGGCAGCAGGGGGCCTTCATTCGAGCCATGAATTCGTCTGACCATGACACGCCTCCTTTAAATGCGAGGCACGTTGTTTACCGAAGCGTCAGCGCCACGACGAAACCACTTCCGCGGACGGAGCTGTCTCATTTGTCTCGTTATCAGCCAAACTCGAATGCAGGGCTCTTACCTTCTTTATTCGGGTTCTATTCGGGCGGCGGACGGGCACAAAGCGTTCCGCGTGTTGAGAAAGTTGGTGTGGAACTTGCATATCAAAGAAAACCACTGTCTTTAAACTCACCATCTGCACGCGCTTTACGAAAGGTGAGAGGTGATCACGCCGACGAGGGGCAACGCTAACGCGGACGTCGGCGCGATCAGGAGCCGGTCGATACCATAAGGGGGTAACCGACCTCTCCCGGCTGAGTCGATGAGACTGTTGTCGCGTTGCTCTGTTCGCGTCGGCTCAACCGCCCCTCCTGAATCGGGCACTATGTACTCAACCCGAAGGGAGCTCTGATTTCACGTGACACGTCACCGACGCGCCGCTTGCAGGAATTCGTCACAATCCAGGGTATTCAGAGTCGATTGCCTCTCGAGTCCAGCCCGCCGCGCCTGATCCACCCCGAAACGGAGGTATCCGAGTTCGCGCGTGCTGTGAGCGTCCGTCGTAATGGCGATCCGAACACCCGCTTCACGCGCGAGCCGAGCATGATCCGCAGACAAGTCCAGCCGGTCCGGGCTCGAGTTGAGTTCAACGAAGCATCCGTTTGCGCGTGCCTGCTCGATCACCCGATCAATGTCGATCTCATATCCCGGGCGCTTCAGAAGCAGACGGCCGGTCGCATGACCGAGAATTGTGAAATGAGGGTTATCCATAGCCCGCAGGATTCTTGTGGTCTGCTCGTGTTTGTTCAGTCCAAATCGAGAGTGAATCGAACACACCGTGTAATCCAGGTCCTTGAGGACATCATCCGGGTAATCCAGCGAACCATCCTCGAGAATATCTACCTCGGCCGACTTCAGGATGCGGATGTCCTTCACGCGCTCATTGAGCCTGTCAATGAACTGGAGTTGATTCCGCAGCCTGGCGATCGAAAGGCCACGCGCGATCTTGAGGCTCTGCGAATGGTCGCTGATTCCAATGTAACCCAGTCCCCTCTCGCGAGCCGCTTCGACCATGTCTTCGATCGTATCGACGCCGTCGCTCGACGTCGAGTGCGCGTGAAGCTCTCCACGAATGTCGTGGACGCTGACCAGGGTAGGCAAACCGTGCCGCGCGGCGAGTTCAATCTCATCTCGCCCCTCTCGTAATTCAGGTGGAATGAACTGCAAGCCAAGGCTGCTATAGGCGCTGATTTCAGTGGGGCAATGCTCTGAACCTGCAAGAAGCGCAGCCAGTCCATGCTTCTCGAGCTCTTCCAGGTGAACCCGGGAACCTGTCGCAGCAATGAGTGCCGGGCCCCACTTGTCTGCCGATGCCGCTGTGACGCGCAACAGGCCCGCGGACAACCTGAACAGCGCAGAGGAATCGCTCGACTCCAGAACGTCAGCGCCGCCCCCATAGCTCTTCAATTTTTCGATGACGGCACCAAAGTCCGCAGTCTCGATGAGGAAGTGCATCTCGCGAACGACTTCAACGCGGCGACGATACTCTCCTGCAGCTTCAGCCCGGGCGACCCCGCATCTTTCGACCAGAAAATGTTCGACAGCAGGAACGGTGCGGTCCGCTTCATAGAGCAGCATTTCGTGGTGTTCTGCGAGCGCACGCCGGACGTGTTGGTCCATTCTCGCCCCCAGTGTGCGTCCGATTTCGCCGCTCTCGAGGCGCTCCTTCAACTCCTCAACCGTCGAGATCTTGAGCTTCTTGTAAATCCGAAGAACCCGCTTTGGGTCGAGTTGTGGGAAGCGCAGAACGCCGGCAATCTCAGGAGAGACCTGCGCCTGAAGCGAATCGATTTGTCGTGTCGAACCCGTCTCGACGATTTCCCTGATAACGCCGCTGATCGCCGTGCCGATTCCTGAGAACTGGGTGAGATCTGCGCCTTCTCGAACCATCTCCGCCACGGACTCGCCCAGCGCGCGTACCGTCCGCGCCGCACGGCGGTAGGCCTTGACCTTGAAAGGATTCTCTTTGCGTGCGGCCATCAGGTAAGCAAGGCCGAACAACTTTTCGGCGATGTCCGCATTGCTCAAGCGAGCACTCATATTCTTTCTAAAGCACGCAGATTGGCTTGACCTCTCGAGAAGCGCAACGATGATTCATGCGGGCATCACGCCGCCCATTGTCGCGACTGCCCGAAAACGAAACACACCAGCTCTTATCGAATGCCTGCTTCAGGAGATCCAGCTTCGCTTTGGGTAGTTCGGGCATGCAAAGATAGTAGTCGAGAACGACCTGGGATGGCTCAACCTCAATCGTCACTTCAATTCGCTCTGCGCTCTCTTCGCCACCGGAATTACCGTCTGTTCTTTACCGGACAGAGCCTGTCGCTCATCGGGACCTGGATGACACAGGTCGCGACGGGGTGGCTGATCTACCGCATGACGAATTCAGCCTGGCTCCTGGGATTCGTTGGCTTCGCCGGGCAGATTCCGGCCTTCTTCATCGTCCCATTTGCCGGTGTGTGGGTGGATCGGTGGGATCGGCTGCGGATTCTTAAAATTACTCAAACCCTCTCGATGCTCGAATCCTTCGCTCTGGCCGTCCTTTTTTTCAGCGGACACGTGAATGTCTGGAGCATCACGCTGCTCACAATGTTCCAGGGGATTGTGAATGCCGTGGATATGCCGGCAAGACAGACGTTTCTCATCGAGATGGTCGAGGACCGCGGCGACCTGCCAAACGCGATTGCCTTGAACTCTTCCATGGTCAACAGCGCGCGCCTGATCGGGCCAACGATCGCGGGCATGGTGATCTCGATTGCCGGGGAAGGCGCATGCTTCCTCATCGACGGATGCAGCTATCTCGCGGTGATCGGATCGCTACTGATGATGCAGACCAGCCCGAGCCCTTATCGCGCTCGCAAGAACGTCTGGTCGGAATTAAGGGAAGGCTTCGAATACGTTTACCGCTTTACTCCGGTGCGATCGATTCTGGTGCTGCTTGTTTGCCTGAATGTCTTTGGTGTTCCCTACTCCGTACTTCTGCCCGTCTTCGCCAGCGACGTTCTTCAGGGCGGACCTCATACACTCGGATTCCTGACTGGCGCTGCCGGGCTTGGCGCGCTCATCAGTGCCATCACCCTTGCGATGCGCCGAACCATTGTGGGACTTGGAAAAATCATCGCGATCACCGGCGTCATCTTTGGAATCAGCCTCATGCTTTTCGGGCTCTCGCGCTGGATGTGGCTGTCGTTGCCTCTCATGGTCGTCACTGGATTTACGATGATGCAGCAGATGTCGGCAAGCAATACGATCATGCAGACCATCGTTGACGAGAGCAAGCGTGGACGCGTGATGAGCTTCTACACGATGTCATTCATCGGGGTTGCGCCGTTTGGGAGTCTGCTTGCCGGACTGGCAGCCCGCGAGGCCGGGGCTCCGCGCGCCGTAATTGTGGGAGGGGTGATCTGCATGATTGTTGCGATATGCTTCTGCCGCCAGCTAAGGGCGATTCGAAGTGTGGTGCGCCCTATCTACGTACGCCTTGGCATTCTGCCGGAAGTCGTCGAAGGCATTCAGGCGGCATCGGTGCTGCAGACGCCGCCGCAGTGACGTTGACGCTAGCCCTGATGCTTCAGGAAGGTTCCCTTCTCCAGTTCGTCAAAAGCCTGGCGCAGTTGCTCCTGCGTGTTCATGACTATCGGCCCGTACCAGGCGACAGGCTCGCCGAGAGGTTTGCCTGACACGAGCAAAAAACGCACGCCTTCTTTTCCTGCCTCGACAGTCACCTCATCCCCACGATCGAACAGCACCAGCATCCGGTTCTCGACGCTAGCCGGCGGCATTTGATCGGTCCATCCTTCGCTTTCTGTGGGAACCGCGAGAGGTGCGGATGCGTTGCAGAAGGTGCCGCTGCCATCGAAGACATAGGCAAACGCGTGGCGGGTTGTTTCGACCGGAAGCGTCTTGCGTTTGCCGGGCACAACGGTGATATCGAGATACACAGGCTCAGCGGCAACATCGTCAACGGGGCCCTTCTTTCCGCCGTAGGATCCACAGATAAGGCGTACCTGAGTGCCGTCATCTTCGGTGACAATGGGAATCTCCGCACCCTTGTACTCCTGATAGCGCGGCTTGGTCATCTTCAGCGATGCAGGCAGGTTCGCCCAGAGCTGAAAGCCATGCATCCGCCCTTCAGGATCACCCTTCGGCATTTCCTGATGAATGATGCCGCTGCCGGCAGTCATCCACTGAACGTCGCCGGCGCCAATGACGCCGCGATGCCCAAGGCTGTCGCCATGCTCGACGCTTCCGGCGAGAACGTAGGTGATCGTCTCGATTCCTCGATGCGGATGCCACGGGAATCCGGCGATGTAATCTCGCGGATTGTCACCGCGAAAATCATCGAACAGGAGAAACGGATCGTAGTCTGTCGTAGTACCGAATCCGAAGGCGCGGCGAAGATGAACGCCCGCCCCCTCCATTGTGGGCTTTGATTTTGAAAGACGTTTTACGGGTCGAACGGCCATGCGAGTCCTCCGCGCAGAAGGATGAATGAAGAAACATCTTACGCCAGCAGCAGATCCCTAGAACTTAAGGCCTTTTAACTTCTTTCGAACATCCGGCCAGAATTCATCAAACAGGTTCGACGCGAGTTTTCCTGCAAATCCGGCAGCGGTGCGGGAAAGCGCGTCCCCGACATCGTTTTCGCTGTCTACTCGCCAGGTATTCGAAAGGAAGTTGTTGCCGGTGGTTCCCGCATATCGGGCATAGGCCAGATGATATTTCCCGTCAGCCCCACGCGCCCGGACCGTCAGGTCCATCGCATTGCCGACACGCCCCCAGAATTTCTCCTCCGGGGCCCGGAAGTATCGAGGATCCTCGCCCCAGACCATGCCCAATGAAGCTTCCATCGAGTTGCCGGTGGCGACACCGGTGAGACGCATGCCATAGCGTTTTGCGAAACCGTCGAACTGCGTCCCGTATTCGGGAGGTTCATTGAAAATAGTTCCCCAGCCTGCGCTGATAACTCCAGCGACGGCTAGACTCTTCACACCAACCGTTGACTTCACCGCCCAATCAATGCGTTGTTTGCCGGTGATCGGCGTGTAGGTGGGATTCGTCGTGGGGGCAGCCGGAGGGGCCTGAGCGATCGAGTGAACACTGCAAAACAACGCAACGAAGAGGCAACCTGCAGGTATCCGCCAACTGTACATCGCAGGCGAGAATACCCGCGAGTGCAGGAGCCCTCAACTGCAAAAGCAGGCAGGTGCATTTCACGACTCATCAAGCCGACTCAACAAGGTCCGAAGCAACCCTTCCGGATCCTCAACATGTACCCAATGCCCGGCCGGCAGAACATCAACGGTAACGCGATCGTTTGCCGCCGCGATGCGCGCAGCCCGGATTCGATCCGCAGCCGAAAACGCGTCGGATTGATTCCCGATCACTAGGTGCACTCGAATTCCGCTCGGAGGATGTTCTACAACCGGCCACAAATCACGGGCGAAATAGTCCGCGAGCAATCCCCGGATCTCCTCGAGCTCGAGGGCAAATCGCACCCGATTCTCCCGCCTCTCCAGATTTCCAGCCAGCCATTGGGCAAGCTCACGAGTGAAACCTGCGGACTCAAGTGCCCGGACGAAATCCGATATTGAAACAAAGGGCCCTGGGAGTGATCCAATCGCGTCGATCACCGCGAGCGCGCTGTCTGCTCCACGGATGGGGTCGCGAGCGCCGGGCATACTGTCCACCACGACAACATGTTCGAGGGATGCTATCTCGGCGATCCGAGCAACTTCCAGTGCGACTTTGCCTCCGAAGCTGTGTCCGAAGATCGCATTTAGTGGGAGGCCTTCGCGCGCGGAGAGCGTCACGATGTCGCGTGCGGCAGATTCAAGGGACGGATGAGGAGACCCCTTCGGCGAATGTCCATGACCCCGCAAATCAACGAGCCACGCGCTCCACTCCGGACGTTGTTCGACGAACCTCCGAGCTATTGTTCGAAGATTGCTGCCACGGCCGAGGATGCCATGCAGGAATGCGATTGCACGTGCCGGTCTTTCGCCGGAGATGCGTTCGAGTGCGATATCGATGGGCATACGGTGGGCGAGAAGAATTTGAAACGAACGATCCGACAACTGAAATTACAAAATCTCAAATTGGACCGAGCATCAGCAGGTCCAATCTAAGCTCTTGTAATTTCGGTTCTGAGTTGCCGGATTCTCCGATCTCAATTTCTCTTAACTGCGAGCCGCCGAAGCGGCCTGGCAGAAAACTCTACTACTGGCCTCGTGGCGCTCCGCCCCTTGGTGCTCCTCCCGGAGCCCCACCAGGCGCTCCGCCGCGGCCGCCGCGTGCAGGGGCCGCCGGGAGGGTTCCGCCTTCGGACAGGGTCTTCATATTCTCGACCGCTCGCGTGAACATCTGCGTTCGCGATGCCCTATCCGCGTCGCGAGCGGCATCATCAGCCAACATGGAATTGTCATACATCAAGGTGTAGACAATCTTTGATGTCGTCGCTGTTACGGGTTTCACTTCGAGAGTGCCGTGATAAAGATTGTAGGGACGCCCCGCCTGAACCGGCTGCGTATAGGTATACGAGAGGTCAGTCTTTCCCACGAGAATCTCCCTGCCGATAGAACGGACAGTTCCGACCTCACCATCCTTGCCGGACGTAATAGTACAAGGAACCTGTAGCCATTCGCCGATGTCGCAATACTTGCCCACGCGCGCCCATACTTCCGCAGCGGGGCGATTGACGGCAGTCTCGAGAAAAATGGTCGTGTATGTTGGGTTGGCCACGGCGCTGCTGCCGGCAGCTGCTGTCCCGGGTGCCTGCCCACCAGGCGCGGGAGCCTGAGCGAAGGCAGGTGCCGCGACGCCAACTGCAAGCGCGCAGGCAACGATTTTTATCCAGGTTTTCTGCATTATTCCTCCAATTCAATTTCCTTATTTATCTCGGGTTCCTGTTTTTCTTGCGCGCCATCATACCCCAACTCAGCGGTTGATGATGACACCCCGGATATTGAGGACGGCCAGACCTATCTGCAGGAAAATAAGCGCATAAGCCTGATCATGCCAGGCCCAGACAATCCAAAGAAGATTACTGAACAGGAAAAGCCAGAAACCTTCGTTCCGCTTCCATGTGCGTTTCGACGCAACCATCCACGCGGACACGAAGGTCACCGCCATCGCCGGCCATTGAACGAAGTCCATCCACTCCATAGCGACTATGGTTTGATTGATCTCAAGAGATCATCCCGGGTGCGTCTCTCCGCACTGTGATGCTATGCAGCGAGCGTCAGCGCGGTTTTCGCGGCGTCGATTCGAAGCGCTTCGACTCGGTCCCTCTGGTCGCGGGCTCGCTCGGTGAGTGTTTCGTAGTCGAGGCCTTGAAGGCGATCATCGATTTTGGATGCCGCGTATAAAGCTCGCCACAAACTCAGCTTGCCCTGGATTCCAAGAGAAACCGCCTCGAGACGTTCCAGACGACGAAGGCTGTCATCTTCCATCGCAAATTTCATTTCGGCGACCTGCTCCGCAAGCCAACCGCTGGCTCTTCGGACTCGACTTTGCGGAATCTCCAGCCGAGCCATCAGATCTATGACCGCCTGGCGGTCCGCTTCAATATCCGCTTTCAGTTGTTCCAGGAATGACTTGAGATCTGTGGCTTCGGAGGTGAATTGCTCGACTATCTCGATGGCTGTGGAGGCGCCCATGAGGTGATCGTTTAGATAGGTTGTCAAATATTCTTTGGACATGCCGACCTCTTGTATAGATTTCAAACACCCTGTGCAGGGTACAGAAAGTTCCAAGAGCAGAGGCAACAGTTAGTAGGTTAAGTCCCTCGAGCCAGCAACGCAATCTCCGTGGTGACCCTCAACGCGTTCGCGCCATCAACTTGCGGGCAAGTGAATATGAAGCAGCAAAAGTTATTCAGAACGGATGCCAGTCTTCCACCCGGGATGATCTATCGAGCCGAATTCATCACGGTGGCCGAAGAAGTGAGCCTTCTGAAAGAAATCCACGCCCTTGCGCTCGAGGAAGCGAAATACAAACAGTTCACGGCAAAGCGGCGGATTATCAGCTATGGCGGAAGTTATGACTTCTCCAGCAACCAATTGCTGCCGGCAAGTCCGTTACCTTTATTTCTTCATCCACTGCGCGCGCAGATCGCCCAGTGGATTGGCGTAGCGGACTCGCAATTTGTGCATGCATTGATCGCAGAGTACACACCAGGAACACAACTGGGCTGGCATCGTGACGTGCCCGAATTTGAAATAGTTGTTGGAGTTTCGCTGGGGGCACCCTGCCGCATGCGCTTACGGCCTTATCCACCAAAGAAAGGCAGACGTGACAGCCAGTCCGTGGATCTGGAACCGCGGTCTGCGTATGTGCTTCGCGGCATAGCCAGATGGGGATTCCAGCACTGCATCCCTCCCACGAAAGCTCTGCGCTATTCCATTACATTTCGAACCCGCTCCCGGGAAGCAAAATTGCAGGATTGACGGTCATGGCGCGAGCAATCTGGAAGGGCATTCTTAAGGTCGGCGCCCTCGATACTGCCGTCAAACTCTATGCTGCGGTGGAAGACCGCAAGGTGCACTTTCACGTCCTGCAGGGGCAAACGCGATCCCGCGTCAGGCAGCGCATGGTTCGGGACACCGGCGAAGAAGTTGTTCGCGAGAACATTCGGAAAGGGTACGAGATCGAACCCGGAACGTTTGTCATCGTCGAGAATGAGGAACTCGAACGGCTGAAGCCACCCGAGTCTCGCAACCTGGAGACGACCCGGTTCGTTCCGACGCAGGCAATCGGCAACGAATGGTACGAACGGCCCTATTACCTCGGGCCGGACGATGATGATTCGAATTACTTCGCTCTCGTCGAAGCGCTTCAGAAATCGCAACTCGTCGGCATTGTGCGCTGGGTGATGCGCGGCAAGGACTACGTCGGCGCGCTGTCCACGGAGGGCGAACATCTGCTCCTCATCAAGATGCGCTATGCCGAAGAAGTGCTGCCGGCGAACGGCCTGACTGCTCCGTCGAGCGCGGCACTCGAGCCGAAAGAACTCCGGATGGCGAAGGAGCTTGTCTCCGCGCTTGAAGGAAAATTTGAGCCAGCGGAGTTTCATGACGAGTACCGCCAGCGTGTGTTAAATTTTGTCGAAGCTAAAGCTAAGGGTAAACACCCCCGTCTCCCCATTATTAAGGAGCGGACAACCGGCGCATCCCTGGATGACCAACTCACGAAGAGTCTCGCCGCACTAAAGCGCGGCCGGGAGAAGAGAGTTGCGTGAAGAAGAACGCAGATCGCGCAAACGACCGAAGCCTGAAGAACACATGGCTGCCACTCAAACGAATGGCCGCCCCTTCTGGTCCGGGACGATAAGCTTCGGGCTTGTCAGCATTCCTGTGAACCTCTTTGCTGCGACTCGTGACAGTCGAGTCGCGTTGAGAACACTTGGACCGGACGGAGAACCGCTGAAGCGGGACTACTACTCTCCCGAGACGGGCCGGGACCTCGAAGAAGCGGAGACCGTTCGCGGATATCAGACAGGCGGCAAGGTTGTGACCGTCACCGACGAGGAACTGGAACGCCTCGCACCGGAAAAGTCACGCGACATCAATCTTCGCGTGTTCGTGGGACGCGAAGAGATCTCGCCGCTGTACTTTGAGAAGGGCTATATCCTCACGCCTGCGGATAAGTCCGGCAAGGCTTATCGCCTGCTGGCGGAGATTATGGAATTGTCCCAGCGTGTCGGCATCGCGACGTTCGTGATGCACGGGAAGGAGTACCTGGTGGCAATTCTGGCCAGTGGCGGTATCCTTCGCGCGGAGACGATGCGCTTCAGCGATGAAGTCCGCAAAGCTTCGAATATCGGGCTTCCAAAAAGGAAGCGGCCTCCATCAACCGCTGTGGAAAAGTTTCACACGGCAATCGAGCGCTTATCCAAAAACACGCTCGACCTGGATGAGATGCGCGACAAATATGCTGAACGGCTGCTCAAGTTCATCCAGAAGAAGCGCGCAAAACACCGGGGCATCGCCGTGGGAAATGAAACGCCGCGTAAGGGCCCTGGGGAGGTTGTCGATCTAATGGAAGTTCTCAAGAGAAACCTCAATCAGGGACGGAAGTCCAAGACGGAATAAGCTCGCGCTGGATCGATTCCCAGCTGAAAACCTGACGTACGATATCCTCATGACCGGGCTTGTCTATCCCTACCTCGCCGAGGATCACCGACGTCTCGAGCAACTCCTTGACCTTGCCACGCGAGATCCCTGCCGCATCGACGCTTCCGCATTCCTTGAGTTCCGCTCCGGGCTTCTTCGCCACATCAGCATGGAAGAAAAGATCCTTCTTCCAGCGGCTCGCGCCGCACACGGGGACAAGCCTCTTCCCCTTGCTGCAGCCCTTCGCCTGGATCATGGAGCGCTCGCCGCCTTGCTCGTGCTCACGCCAACGACGACCACTATCAAGGCAATCCGCACGATTCTCGAAGCACATAACCCGAAGGAAGAAGGTCCCGAAGGGATCTACTCCCAGTGCGAGAATCTTCCGGGCTTCAACTCCGGCGTAATTCTTGAGCGTCTCCGGAACGCTCAAGCAGTGGCGATGAATGATTACGTTGACAGTCCGATCGCCGTTGCATCCGCTCGCAACGCGGTCGTTCGCGCGGGATACGACTCTGGTATGCTGAACGGCCTATGACAACAAACCTAATTCGCTACGCCATACTGACGGTCTCGCTCGGCTCCCTATTCGCCTGCGCGAAGGGCGCCGGGGGATCTGCCGCTTCGGAAGCGGTGAAGCTCGAAACTGAAGACCAAAAAACGCTTTATGCCCTGGGCCTTCTGGTCGGGCGGAACGTCAAGCCATTCGCGTTGAGCCCCGATGAGCTCATGATCGTCAAAGCGGGATTCACCGACAGCGTTACGGACACTAAACCGCAGGTTGAGCTCGACACGTACGGTCCGCTTGTGAGCCAGCTCGCCAGGAAGCGAGCCGAATCCCGGGCCGAGGATGGGAAAAAGAAAGGCCAGGAGTTTGCCGACAGCGTTGCAAAACAGTCGAACGCGACGAAGACCGACTCCGGGATCGTCATTCGAACGATCACTCCCGGAAACGGCGGCAATCCGGTTGCAACCGATGTCGTCAAGGTTCACTACGAAGGCAAACTCATCGATGGAACGGTCTTCGATAGCTCGATCAAGAGAAACGAGCCCGCAGAGTTCCCGTTGAACGGCGTCGTCCCCTGCTGGAGAGAGGCCGTCCAGAAGATGAAGAAAGGTGAGAAGTCGCAGATCGTGTGTCCGTCCGACCTTGCATATGGCGATGCGGGCCAGCCACCAGATATCCCACCCGGAGCCACGCTCAGCTTCGAAGTGGAACTGCTCGATTTCCATAAACCGTAGGCTTCCCAGGTTGCGGCAGGTGCAATGAAACTGGAAGGACGCCGGATTACCCTGTCGGCGACCGATCTCGCCAGACACCTCGCGTGCCGGCATCTGACAACGCTGGATCTGCGCGCAGCACGCGGCGAGATCCAGCGTCTATTCCGAAATGATCCAGGACTGGATGCGCTCGTTGAGCGAGGTCTTCGTCACGAAGCTGAGTACCTCGCTCATCTTCGCACCATGGGTCTCACCGTTAGCGAGCAGCCAACGCTTGAAGCGATGAGGTCAGGCGCCGACGTCATCGTGCAGGCCGAACTTCAGAACAGCCATTGGTTCGGCCGTGCGGACGTGCTGCTCCGCGTCGATACTCCCAGCGATCTCGGAAACTGGTCCTACGAAGTCGCGGACACAAAACTCGCGCGAGAGACGCGCGGTGGAACAATCCTTCAGCTCTGCCTCTACACGGAACTCGTTCACGAACTTCAGGGTCTGAGGCCCCAGCGGATGCACGTCATTGCGCCCGGCCGAGACTTCAAGCCCGAAACCTTCCGGCCGACGGAATACCTCGCCTACTACCGTCATGTGAAGGCTCACCTCGAGAGCGTGATCGCCGCAGAGAGTCCAGACGATACGTATCCTGAACCCGTCGAGCAATGTGACGTCTGTTCCTGGTGGACCGTCTGCAATGAGCGGCGCCGCCAGGACGATCATCTGTCGTTTGTCGCTGGAATCTCAAAGCTGCAGATTGCTGAACTCGACAAATGGAGCATCACGAGGCTGGCAGACCTCGGCGGCTTGCCTCTCCCGCTGCAACAGCGCCCCGAGCGTGGCGGCATCGAAGGATACGTGAAGGCACGTGAGCAGGCGCGGCTTCAACTCCACCGACGCACAACAGGCAAACCTCTTCACGAACTGCTTGCCCTCGAACCGGAACGCGGACTCGCGCGACTGCCCGCGCCCTCGGCCGGCGACATCTTCCTCGACTTTGAAGCGGATCCGTTTGTCGACGACGGCGGGCTCGAATACCTCCTCGGTTACTTGAGCCTGGGGGAGTATACGGCGCGCTGGGCCTTTGATCGCACGCAGGAGCGCGCGTCGTTTGAGTCCTTCATCGATCTCGTTGTACGGCAACGCCAACGCTTTCCGGACCTGCACGTGTATCACTTCTCTCAGTACGAGCCCACGGCCCTTAAGCGCCTGATGGGCAGATACGCCACACGAGAGGACGAAGTTGACCGACTACTGCGCGCCGGCGTGTTCATCGATCTCTACGGCATTCTCAAGCAGGCGCTGCGCGCCAGCGTCGAGCGCTATTCGCTCAAAGACCTCGAAATCTTCTTTGGATTCGAACGGACGACGGATTTGCGCGACGCGAGAAAGAGTCTCACGGCGATGGAGTGCGCTCTCGAACTCGGCGAAATTGCCAGCCTCCCCGATGGAGTCCGGCAAACCGTCGAGAGCTATAACCGCGAAGACTGTGTCTCGGCACTCGCTCTCCGTGACTGGCTCGAGGGAATCCGGCTCGAGTTAGTCGCTGCCGGAAGAGTGATTCCCCGGCCGGCTCTCGAACCCGGGGATCCGTCGGAAGAAGTGGATGCACGACGAAAGCGGGCTGCTGCATTGACGGAGAGACTGCTGGCGAGCAATCCGGAACCCGCACGGCAGATGCTCGCACACATGCTTGAGTGGCATCGGCGGGAAGAGAAAGCACCATGGTGGGAGTACTTCCGCTTGCGCCAGCTCAGCGATGAAGAACTCCTTGAGGAACGGGACGGCCTCGCCGGGCTGAAGCTCGCACAACGTGTCGGGGGCACTTTGGCTTGCCCCATCGATCGCTATCAGTTTCCCCCGCAGGATACGCAGATTCGCGTCGGCGATTCGGTTGAAACATCCATGGGAAAGCTCGGTGGTGTTGAAGCGATCGACAACACCGCGCGTACGATCGACATCAAGAAGCGAAGGGACACTGCCGGAGTCCACCCGACGTCGATTTTCAGTCATGAGATCTACACCGGTGCCGAGCAGGCGGAATCTCTTTACCGCATCGGAGCGTGGGTCGCCGACAACGGCATCGATGCGCCGGGGCGCTATCGTGCGGGACGTGATCTGTTGCTTCGGCGCCCACCGAACGTGAACCTGGCCGGCGTGGGAGCCAATGTCGTCGAAGAGTCCCGGCGGCTTGTGTTGCAGCTCGATCGCGGCATCCTGCCCATTCAGGGTCCGCCTGGCTCAGGAAAAACCTACACAGCGGCCCGGATGATCTGTTCGCTTCTCGCGGCCGGGAAGAAGGTTGGAGTTACCGCCGTCAGTCACAAGGTCATTCGAAAGGTCCTCGAAGAAGTTCTGGATGTCGCGAAGAAGGAACACCTCACCGCCCGTTGCATCGAGAAGGTGGCGGGAAAGCCCGGCAAGCTGAATCCGGCCCTCATTGAAACGGGTAAGAACGAACGTGTGCTGGAAGCGTTGGAATCGGGCGAAGCCAGCGTGGCTGCGGGAACCGCGTGGATGTGGGCGCGCGAGGAGTTTGAAGAATCGGTTGACGTCCTCTTCGTTGACGAAGCGGGGCAGATGTCACTCGCCGACGTTGTGGCCGTCTCGCCTTCGGCTAAGAGCCTCGTGCTCCTCGGCGACCCGTTGCAACTCGATCAACCGCTGCAGGGGACGCATCCTCCCGGTATCGAAGTGTCCGCATTACAGCATGTGCTCGGAGAGAGTGAAACCATGCCAGCGGATCGCGGCCTCTTCCTCGCGGAAACCTGGAGACTGGCACCGCCGATCTGCAGGTTCACGTCGGAGCTCTTCTATGAAGATCGTTTGACGTGCCATGCGGGACTCGAACTGCAGGCGGTCACGTGGCCGGACAAGGCGGGCAAGTCGGGCCTCTGGTTTGTTCCGGTAGAGCATAGGGGAAATCAGAACAGTTCGAGCGAAGAGGCTGCGGTCGTTGAACGTCTCGTTGGGCAACTGACACAACCCGGCGTGACGTGGACAACGATGAAAGGCGAGAGACGCCAGATCGCGCTCAGCGACATCCTGATCGTTTCTCCCTACAATGCTCAGGTTTTCAATCTCGCCGCCGGCATGCCGAAAGCGCGCATTGGTACGGTGGACAAGTTTCAGGGCCAGGAAGCTCCGGTCGTGATCTATTCGATGGCGACATCCTCGCCTGAGGATGCGCCGCGCGGAATGGAGTTCCTCTATAGCGTCAATCGCTTCAATGTGGCGACCTCGCGCGCCCGCTGCGCGTGCTTTCTTGTTGCGAGCCCGAAACTGCTCGAACCGGAGTGCAAGACACCGCGGCAGATGAAGCTCGCAAACGCGCTGTGCCGATATCTGGAAATGGCGAAGAGGATGGAGGTTTAAGCCAATCCTCTCCCACCGGGAGAGGATGGCCCGAAGGGCCGGGATGAGGGATCTTCGGGATTACCGCAGATACAGCACGACCGCAAACACAGCGACCACCACCAGTCCCGCCAGGAGTCCATAGTTCCAGCGCTGCTGGATTTTCAGTGCCCGCATCTGCCGCTGGTTCTGTTCGTGAATCGTCTGGGCAAGCGATTCAAACCCGCGGTCCACTTCTTCGCGATATCGCTGCAGGAGTTCGGCCAGGTTGAGGTCGTTCGCCGGCAACTCCGTGGGTGGCCTGGTCGGGCGAGGCTCGCGGGCGTTCATCGCACCTTTGACAAGCTCTGCGGCAATGCTCCACCAACTCATTTGCAGAGGATATCAAAGTTCCGTCGGAACCCGTCGCCCCGCACTTCCTGCAGTGATTCTGGCTCCTCTATCTCGATGTGAATTGACGCAACCGCAGAATCCCTACCCACGCAAAGGCACTCCCCAGCAGGAGTAGCGTCGAAGCTTCAGGTACCGCCGCGATATTGTCGATTCCAAGAACGGCTGTCACGGGGGGAGCACCCATCGTTGGACCACCAAAAACCGGCGCGGGGTTGTGGAAGAGCCGGAGTTCGTCCACGCCACCCAGTGCCCCGGCGATCGACCCAACTGGCGCGAACAGACTGGCCGGAGAGATGTCGAATACCACCGACAGCCATCCGCTACCTGACGGCACAATGACCGGTGTCAGACTCCAGGCGACGTCTGAAGGCGGGGACAATCCGGGATCGCCCGAAAAGTTCACGAACAGAAATCGCAGAAAGAGGTCGTCGGGGCCGAAGTTATTCACGTCCATCGTGATTCGTGAAAAAGACGTGAGATTTCCCGACCACTGAGAGAAGTTCTGCACAGACAAGCGACTGCCAGGGCCGTCACCACCAAGCGCAGTCACCCGCAAATAGTTGTCGCCTGCACCCGCCGGCCCACCAGTCGAGATATTCGTCGGTGGAGCCGGGTGCGGCCCCGGCACGAACCAGCCTTGCGTCGTGCCGTCTTCGAAATTGTCGATCCCAACAGGAATAGCAAATGCAGACCCGCAGATCATCAGCATTACCAGCAAGCCTTCGATAGTCCGCTTGATCATATGCCCTCCGGTTTTCAAGGAAACGAAGAGTGTATGAGGTTGAATGTTGAGGGTCAAATACCGCAAGGCGCTTGACTCCTATGCGAGCGCGTGCAAAACTCCGGGAATTCCGGGGCCCCGTCTTGACCCGGGGACTACGCGCGTCACGTTTACACGCCTAGAGATTCCAAACATTCAACAATCAATCGTTTTTTCAGAAAGAAGTGAGGTGTTTGTGTCTATCTTCAAGCGTCTCTTCTCCCCAGGCTTGCCCCTCGTCCTGCTCGGCCTGACCAGGCTTGTACCGGGCTTAGCCGGCCAGAGCTTCAACATCGAGGAAGCCTCGATCACAGATATCCAGAGTGCGATTCGTTCCGGACAAACGACCTGCAAACAGGTCGTCCAGTCCTATCTTGATCGGGTCAAGGCCTACAACGGCGTGTGCACGGCACTCGTTACGAAAGACGGCGCGCCGATTCCGCCATCCACCGGAATGGTTCGTGCCGGCGCTCCGATCAAATACCCAACGCAGACGGTCGCCGCGTCGACCGTATTTCCAAACCTGGATCAGTACAAAGGTCTTCCCGTCGAGTTCGGCAAGATGATCACGTCGGTCTCTGATCCGGGCGTGAAGCTTCAATACGGATGGCGCGTGGGCATTCCCAACGCAGGACAGCTCAACGCGCTCGAAACCCTCAATATCCGCGGCGAGCGCTCGATTACCTGCAAAGGAGACTTCGACCGTGCGCCATCTGCGGGACCGCTGCCACCGGGAGCACCTGCAGTCTGTGAAGAATTTCGAAAGCAGCCGGACGCGTTGGAGCGCGCAGAGCAACTCGACAGACAGTACGGCCGCAATCCGGATCTCACCGCGCTGCCGATGTACTGCGCCGTCTTTTCGCTGAAAGACTGGTATGACGCGAAGGACATGCGCGGCACCGGCGGCAACGATGTGAACTTCGCCATGGATGTCCCGAAGGCCGATTCACCGGACATCGCGGAACTGCGAACCAAGGGCGCGATCATTTTCGCTGTTGCCGCAGCGAGTAATGTCGGCGGAGCATCAGCTTCCGGTCCCAACAAGGCGAAGACAAACTTCCCCGACACGAATCTTCAGTACGCGCCCTGGAGCGGCCAGACATGCAATCCGTACGACACGGCCCGAGTTCCTCGCGGCACGAGCAACGGTTCCGGCGTTTCGGTCGCGGCAAACCTGTCAACGTGCTCGATCTGTGAGCAGTCCTCGGCATCGTGCAAAGGCCCGGCGTCGCGGAACAACATCGTGAATCTGCTGACCACTAAGGGAATCCTGATGGATGGCGGGATCACAGGCAACTACTCAGGCGATCGCGCAGGCATCCATTGCAAATCGGTCAAGGACGCGGCGTTGGTATTGGATGCGCTGAAGGGTTTCGAAACGGAAGATATCTACACTGCTCTCCCGAAGGGAATCATCCCGAAGGAACCCTATTCAAGTTTTGTCGTGCCGGACTCCGCAGTGAAAGACAAGCCGCTGACGGGTGTCCGCGTCGGCATCGTGCGCGAGTTCATGGTGAAGCACACGAAGAACGATGTCGCGATCAGTGATCAGCTCGATAACGAGATCAAGACGATCCTGCGAGACAAGCTCGGCGCGACACTCGTGGAATCCGTCGATCCGATGTACGCCGACGATCCCACGGTGCCCAACATGGCCTACACATTCCAGGACGCGATCGCCGAAGTATTGGCGCAAACCATGCCCGAATACTTCTGGCGCACGACGAGTTCAGGTGAACTCGAATTTGCGGTACCGGGATGGGATGTCCGAAGCGCCAAATACGTCACGGCGCTGTCGCTGCGGAAAGCACCCCTGTCGGACAAGATCAACCTGCGCACCATCACGAATGGGCTCTCGAACCCATCAAGTCTGCTGGCGTGGGACCGGTACTTAATGGAACGCGGAGATACTCGCGTGAAGGACTGGGCAAGCTGGGTCCCGAACGCAACGTTCAAGACTGAAGAGGAGATGGTCCGCGGGATGAATGCTGCGACGGCCACGGATGTTCGCCCGACGGGAACGACCAGCTACATGCACATGCAGGCGGTCACCCGGATGATCATCATGAAGGTCATGTATGAAAACAAGATCGACGTGTTTGTGAATCCTGAACAGACGACGCCTCCCTATCTCCTGGGCGGAGCGCTTGAACCTGAACTCAACGGCCGCGGAACTCAGAGTTGCTGCCAGAGGTTCACGGCGCTCCTCGGAAGTCCTGAGGCCGATGTGCCAGCCGGCTACGTCACGACGACCTACGATCCGAAGTACGTTCTGACAGCCGACAAGATGGATTACATGGCTGTCACCGGTGATGTCGCATCGAAGCTGCCCTATCCCATGCCGATCAGCCTGATGTTCTGGGGCGGCCCCGGCACCGACTCGGACGTCATCAAAGCGGCGTCGGCCTATGAGGCGGCAACCCATCACCGCGCCCCGCCGCCCATGTTCGGACCTCTGAAAACTCCGCCCGAAAGCTCCGCCAAGTAGCGTGGATGCCCTTCTCCCTCCGGGAGAAGGTGGCCCGAAGGGCCGGATGAGGGATTTGCATGTCCTGACAATCCCTCACCCGCCGCTTCGCGGCACCCTCTCCCGGAGGGAGAGGGCCCTTTCCCTTTTTTAGATCCTCCCCTCTCCAAACCCTGCCCCTACTACCCTTTTCGAAAATTTCCTTGCATTAGTGTCGTAACGACACTATAAACGTGTCCTAACGACAATAAACCCAGGAGGACGCAATGCCAGTTTTCGGATACCACAAATCAAACCCCACCGAATACGTCTTGCATTTCGCCAAGGGCCGCATCGCCCACGAGGGTGCCGGGCTTTCCTTCTTCTACTTCGCCCCCTCGTCCAGCATCGTTACAGTCCCGCTGGCCAGCGCGAACGTTCCGTTCGTGGTCAATGAACCCACGGCTGATTTTCAGACGCTGACGGTCCAGGGCCAGATGACCTACCGGATTGCCGATCCCAAGAAAGCCGCAGCCATGCTGAACCTCACCATCAACACCCACGGCAAGCGCAACACTGACGACGACCAAAAACTCCCTGAGCGGCTCATCTATGGGCTGCAAACGCTTCTCCGCGCCGAGATCCAGCGCCTGCCTCTGCGCGACGCCCTCTTCCAGGGCGATGAGCTCGCCGCCAGTGCCATGAGGCAGCTCCAGTCCAGCGCGGAAGTCGTCCAGCTCGGCGTCGAAATCCTCAGCCTTTCGATTCTTTCCCTCAAGCCCACGCCCGAAATGTCCAAAGCTCTGGAAGCTGAAACCCGCGAAGGGCTGAACAAGAAGGCCGACGAGGCCGTCTACACCCGACGCAATGCTGCCATCGAGCAGGAACGGAAAATCAAAGAGAACGAGCTGGACACCGAAATGGTCGTTCAAACTCGACAGCGCGACCTCGCGCAGCGTGAACTCGAAGGCGCAATCGCTTTGGAACGCCAGCGCGCTGCCCTCACGGATCAGAAATCCGAAAACGAACGCAAGGAAGCCGATACCCGCGCCTACACGCTGAAAGCCGTTTTGGAGCCGATTCAACGCACCGACTGGCGTGTTCTGATGATGATTCAATCGCAGGGCGGCGGCGACCCGGCGAGCTCCATCGCGATGGCTTTCCAGGAACTTGCCGCGAATGCACAGAAGATCGGCGAGCTCAATATGTCTCCGGATTTGCTGCGGTCGCTCGTGGATAAGGGTACGAAGCGGGCCTGACCATGTTCGAAAAAGTCGTTCTGGTCACGCGCAAGACGCGCCTGGAAGAACTGATCGAGCGGTTTAACACTCGAGCCCAGGCGAAGTTCTACATCGAACACGCCGGCGGAGACTTCAGTACCTACGCCGAGGAACATGAGGCGTACCAGCGCTCGCTCGAGAGCGTCCGCCGGTCGATCGAAGTGGGATTGAAGATTCAGGTGATCGAGCGTGCCTTCCTTCCCACCTATCTCTTCACACCGGGTGACGTGATCGTCAC
>Ga0070675_100001013_pt1 | contig 20184 bp, 16 predicted proteins | sample KBSM43metaG_FD_65343 | JGI IMG/M metagenome (GOLD analysis project Ga0070675, IMG submission 65343) | Miscanthus rhizosphere microbial communities from Kellogg Biological Station, Michigan, USA - KBS M4-3 metaG | ecosystem: Host-associated > Plants > Roots > Rhizosphere > Soil ... | reverse complement strand
GCATAGAAAATGAGGAATGGAAACGTCACGCTCAACAACGCGGACGCCAGCCAGATCTCGGACTCATAGGCGGGAGGCCCTGAACTCAACGTGCCCGTGACGAGGCCTGTCAGCCGGGTGTACAAGAACGCCAGCGCACTGCCAATCACGGCTGCAGCCGAAGCGTTCGCGATGCCCTTCGCTGGTTGCGCAACATTTGCGAACAGCGAGTTCTGAAGCATGTTTAGAACAACAATGGTCCCAAAGATAAACGGGATGGGAACGCGAACCAGAAAAACCACAACATCCATCTGCAGCGCACGCGTGCCAATGAGATAGAGAATCGTGCCAAGCATCAAAACAATCATAGTCCAGACAAGCCCCAGTACCGGCTGCCGCATCACCGCCCGCGACTTCGTCAATGGCCACAGGTCAAAGTGAAGCGTCAGGAACATCATCGACAGCGACGTCACATAGAACACGAGAACGTTCCAGGCGTTGAACATCCCGTGAGGATCCAGCGACTCAACGTAAACCGGCGCGCCCTTCATGAATTCGTAATTGAAGAGGACACGAAACAGGAGAAGGTTAATGCCGTAGCTGACCGCAATTGTGGCGAGACCCGCGATCACCGGACTCTTCATGACCGCATTGAACGGCCATCCTCCCCACATGATCGCAAACCAGAACATGACCACAACAGAAACGATGACGCATTGAATGAACATGGGACTCGGACCCAGCCCGCCGCCCGCCTGCCGATGATAGACGGGCACGACAATAGCGCCGACCAGTACCGTAACAAGAATCAGGAGAATGCCTTTTAGCGGTTGTCGCTGCTTCGCGACCCAGGCTGGATGTTTGGTCTGCCACAGCACCGCGACGGCGATCTGCGCAGGGATAAGGCACATGAGTCCTATGGAGAGCCAGCCGGAAAAGACCTTAAACGAAAACAGAGAGATGAGTCCCAGCGATAGCGCGATGATGATCGCGGTCGCCACGATGCCCAAGAGGGGTTGCTTCAGACCGGTCATGAAGGGCTCACGCAGCGTGCTCACACGCCGGAGGCGTGTGGGAAATGTAGCCAGGAGTGAGCGAGCGAAGCGAGCCACCCTGGTAACGACGCCCATAGAAACCGCACCACAAGGGGTACAAGGCCACTATTTGCATGTGAAGTTTTCCGCCGAATTCGTGTCGCCTGTCCCCTTGTACTGGGCAACCTGCGGATATGGGCATAGTGGACGAGTCCTGTCTACGACTCCCATCGTGCTGTGAGAGGCAGGAATGGAAGCCGGAGTTTTACCCGCATCTCTCCATTGATCCAACGTTCCGAGCGCATCGAAAGTACTCGGACCATCTCCGCCGCCGCAATGTCCTACACCGGGGAGCATGAAGAGGCGGATTGAATTCGTCGTTTTTGCCTCACCACCAAGCGTCTTCACCGCGTTCGTGTAGTACTCGACACTGTTCCCTGCCGGAATTCCCGGATCCGCCCAGCCGTGGTACATGAGCAGCTTGCCGCCATGATCCAGGAAAGGTTTCAGGTTGGTGTCGCTGGAATTCATCGTGGGACCGATGGTCTTGTCGAAGAGAGGAACATCTTTGTCGATGTTCAGAGTCTTGTAATCCCAGTTGGCATTGTTGAAGACGAGGTAACGATACATGTCCACGGCGATCCCCACGGGGGTATTCAATGTTCCGTTCCATCCGCCTTCACTTCCATATTCGTAACCCGGAAACAATCCCGGTCCCGCATAGGCACGTTTCGCCGTCTCAACCTGCGCGGCAGTGAGACATGATGGCGAATCGCCTTCCTTGCAAAGCAGCACCGCAGGGTCAAACTTGCACTGGCGTGGATTCTCGATGACGCGATCGGTCACGCCATCGAGTGCATCACATGCCTTCAACGCCGCATCATGGAGCGCGGCATACTTGTTCGTCGGAATGAGACTCGCTTCATCGCGATGAGCCTGCTGAGCGACCCACACCTGAGTGCCATGGAGGCGCGATGCGTTCGCTGCCGTGGCGCCCGCAATAATCCCGTCGAAATCGAGAGGATAACGTTGCGCGGCTGTGAGAGCCTGCCGGCCTCCGGTCGAGCAACCCTGAAAATACGAGAGCCGTGGACCGCCTCCATAAAACGCCGCGGAAATGCCTTTCGCCGCAACGTTCATCTCATGGACGGCTCGATAGGCGAAATCAGTGACTTTCTCCGGACGATCAATAAACGTCGCGGCCTGGCCTCCCGCATGTCCGGTATCCGTGCTGGTCGTTACATAGCCTGCCGCGAGCCCGGGCGCCATCGCGTTATAGCTGATCGATCCTGCCCACGCGCCATTGCCGACGGCGAGCAACTTGTTGTTCCAGCCGGTCAGTGGCATCCACACTTCAATCTTGATGTCAGAGTCGCTCGTTGGTCTTAACGTTGCTGCGATTCGGCAGAACGCCGGCAGGTTGGCGTAAGGATTCGGCGCCGCGCCACGACCACCCCGTCCACCACGATCCCCTGCGGGGGCTGCATTGTTTGCAGGGGCATCCGCATTACCGCCGCGTGCTCCCGCCGCAGGAGCCGCACCCCGAGCAGGCGCTGGAGCGACGAACTTACCCGCATCCACAACCTGCGCCATGGTAATCGTCGTGTTCGGCAACGTCAGTGTCGAGAGAGTTTCACAGGGAACTGCGGCGAAACCCTGCGATGCGAAAAGAGCGACAGCCAATAATGAGAGCAACACGAACTTCGGCATGAAACCCCCTACGGAGACTCTTGAAATTGGAAAGTCCTGCATTGGAGGTTGGAAATTGGAAATCTTAAATTGGACCTATAGGTCCACATAGATGATCCGTCCAATTTAAGATTTCCAATTTCCAACCTCCAATGCAGGACTTTCCAATTTCAAATTTCCTTCTGTCTTGTTCCTAATTCTGTCCTCGAGCAGGTGCAGCAGCCGGCGCTGCGGGTGCAGCGGGCGGAGGCAACTTGCCGCTGGCGATCATCAAATCCTGCTTGGTTGCATCGCGACCCTGAATGCCATGTCCCGAGACAACCTTGTCGTAGTCGACCTTCAGGCGATCCAGCTCAGACGCCAGGAGTGCCTGGAATGCCTTCTGCCCGCTGCCAGTCGTGACAGCGCCGGAGGCGCCAGGATTCCAGGCATCCGATTCAAAGACAGCTTTTGCTTTCGGAACGTAGATGACCATCATGTCTTCGCTGTGAAGGGCACCCTTGATGGGATAGATCTCGATGCTGTTCGTGTCGTCCTTGAGGATCAACTTATCCTTCACATACTGGTACTTAATCTTCTTTCCGGATTTCTGAAGATCATCGGGCCATGCGGCCGCTGCGCCGCCACCCGGAGCACCGCCACGGGCACCCTGCGCAGGAGCGGCAGGAGCAGCCGGTGCCGCAGGTGCTGCGCCTGCAGCCGGTGTTGAAGCCTGTAGCGTTCGCGGATTGCTGAACCACTTCTCGACGACGTCTTTGTTCATTTCGTTTGTGACAAGAGTAACGTTCGGAGCGGCCTCCGCAAGAGCTGTGCGCAGTCCGCCAACGTGGTCGAAATGCATGTGCGTGACGACGACTTGCGTGATGGGCTTACTGGGAATCGCCTGCTTCACCTGGGCCATCAGATCACCAATCCCGGTCTGCGGCGCCTCGATCAATACCACGTGATCCTTGAACTCGATAGCCATGACCTGATAGCCACCGCCGATCACGTAGACGCCGTCCGCAAGCTTGCGCGGTCCTGCCGGGGCCGCGGCAGCTCCACCGCCACGTCCGCCCTGACCGCCACCGCCACCACGAGCCCCGCCCTCAGGATCTGCACCACCACGACCCGCAGCGGCTTGAGCGCCGCCACCGGGACCGCCGAGCCCACCTGCTCCGCCAGGCCCACCGAGCCCACCACGTCCCGCACCACCAGGACCACCGGCACCAGGTCCACCACCGGGTCCACCAGCACCCGGAGCGCCGCCACCTCGGCCACCGCCGGCAGGAGCAGCTGCTGGAGCCGCAGGAGCCGGTGCGTTGGGCTTCACATCGGCAATCGTCACATCGCTCCAGGGCACACCGCCACGAGATTGATTGATCTTCGTCGGGAATTGGACGCCGTTGAAGGTCTTGTAATCCGAGTAAGTCTGTTCCACGAGAACGTCGCCAAGCAGAAATGGCGCGGCGTCTTCATAGGCCGTCTCAACTTTGTCGACGGTATTCGTCTGGCTATTGATGTAACCGGTCAGGGTGTAGGCGGCGCCCGACGGTGCTTTCTGTTCAACAGGGAAAGACACAACCGTATAGCGCTTGCCGTTCATCGACTGGTTCTTCGCTGTGACGTTGGGTGCAGCCGCTGCGAGTTTGAGAAAATACGGCGGCGAAAGAGTCACGTCGAGTCGCTGCGTCCAGTTTGCAGTTGCTGCAATCGCGTTCGTGTTCTGAGCCGGCGGCGCCGTAGACGGATCGAGTCCGCCTCCGCCGGGCAACAGTCCCGTCGCCGGATCAGCGGGCCTTGATTGCAGGCCGGTGCGCTGCGAAGTCCCGGCAGCGTAATCGATATACCGCGTGAAGTTCGTCACGGTATTCGCGTGCCAACCTTTGGTGGGTGACATCCACTGCCCGATTCCCGCGCCTTCGTGAGCGACTGGTCCGGAATATTCGATTGAGTTGAGATTCGCGTAACCCAGTGCCTTTTGCGCGTTGGCGATGGCCGTCTTCGCATCCTGCGCAGAAGCCACGCTCACGAACAACATTGCCAATGCCACGACGGCCAGGCATTTTCTCGTCATACCTACCTCCACTGTTTGTTGAATCCGAAATGCTTTCGTCTACGGCAACGCATAGACGTTCAACGTACCGCCGGCGGCCTGCACCACATATTGCCTGCCGCTCTTGCCCTGATACGTCATGGGGTTCGCAGTGCCATTCCCGTTCATTCGCGTCACCCACAATTCCTTGCCTGTCCTTGAATCGATGGCCCGGAATCGCGAATCGCTCGTTGCGCCAATAAACACTAAGCCCCCTGCGGTCACAATCGGTCCCGCTGCGCCGCCGCGCCCGGTGTTTTGCTTACCAGCCGGAAGGTTGTCGCTGACTCCCACCGTGACTTGCCACGCGAAGTCTCCGGTATTGGCGTTGACTGCCGTGAGTCGTCCCCATGGTGGCTTCTGACACGGCATGCCGTTCGCGGTGAATCCGGAGTAAGGCCCAGGCCCGCTCACACTGCCGCGATCGTAAGGCTGGGGAGAGCCGTTTCCGCTGCCGTAGTTTCCACCCGGCACTTTCGCTTCAATCCAACCCGCAAGGGCAGCATCCTGCGTGAACGCGAAGATATACCCCAGCTCCGGATCTCCTGCCGGGCCGCCCCAGTTTGTTCCGCCATTACCTGGGAATTGAATCGTGCTCTTAGGCGGCGTGTTCGCTTCGTGGAAAAGGAAAGGCGTGAAGGGCCCCGCATTGTAATAGCCGCCGGCGCGTTCGTAGGCATCCATGCAGGCCTTTGCATGCTCGGGCGTCGTGTCTTCCGCGGTAACGATGTCTTCCTTCTTAAAAGAAGTCCGCGCGAGTGCTGGTGGCTTCAGTGGGAATGGCTGAGTCGGCGAGTACCACTCTCCCGGGGCGTCACCTTTGGGAACGGGACGTTCTTCAACACCGAAGATGGGCCGGCCCGTCGTGCGATCAAGAATGAAAAGCCATGCCGTCTTACTGATCAGTCCCAGCGCGGGGATTGTGCGTCCGTTCTGCTTGATGTCGATAAGCGTCGGTGCGGCCGGTTGATCGGAATCCCACAGGTCATGATGGACGCTCTGGAAGTGCCACAGATACTTTCCGGTGTTGGCATCCACTGCGACGACCGAGTTCGCGTAGAGATTTGTTCCCGGACGGTCGCCACCCCAGTAGTTCCCTGCTGGAGATCCGAAAGTCGTGTAGACGATATCCCGCTGCTCATCGGCGGTGAAATACCAGCCCCAGTGGTTTACCCCCTGGCGTTTCTTCCAACCGTCATCAAGCCATGCGGCTGCATGATTCGGGTCACCAGGCTGCGCCACCGAAGTAAAACTCCAGAGCCTGTCTCCGGTGCGCGCGTCGAAGGCTCGCGTATCGCCGGCGATATCGCCGAGGGTGACCTCCGCCGCATAAACGCCGAGCACAACAACGTTCTTAAAAACGAGAGGAACTCCGTTCCAGGTCTGGCCCGTATCGACAAAGCCATCCTTTCCAAATGTCGTATCGGGTTGGCCGGTCGCTGCTTTCAGTGCAAGCAACCGCTGCCCAACCATGACAAGAATTCGTGCGGGATGCGTGCCATCGCCGGGCCAATAGGCGACGCCACGGGATGATGGAGCGCCACCACCTCCGCCACCGAGTGCGCCCTGCGCTGCCGGCGCCGCGCCGTCCTGCGCGCCAGGCGCTGGCGGAACCGCTCCGGCGCCACGCGCCGGAGCAGCTTGTCCGCGGCCTTCAGCCTGGCCGGCGGGCGCAGCCTGGCCGGCAGAGGCCGCACCACCCCGACCACCACCGCCTCGCGCGCCTCGCGCGCCACCAGCAGCGCCGCCGGCTGCGGGAGCCGCGCCGTAACGCCAGATTTCCTTTCCGGTATCTCCATCCACCGCTACCACGCCAGTGGCGGTCGATGCATAGAGAATGCCGTCAATGGCAATTGCCGTTTGTTGCGCGCCGACGCCGGCGAAGGTCCAGGCCGAAGATAGCTTCGCAACATTCGCGGTGTTGATCTGTTTCAGTTTGGAATACCGGGTTCCGGCAAGATCGCCGGTGTAGCGCGGCCAGTCCCCATCGGTGAAAGGACGCAGCGAAGATTTTTGCCCGGCAGTATTCTGCGCAATTGAAGGAATCAGAAGCGCGGCAAGTAGTAAAGCCGCTACTGTGCCATGCAGAAAGGCACGCTGAAAACGCATCCTAAACCCCTTTCCTCTAAGGACAAACCGATAACTGGAGCTGAGTCGCGGCATATTCATGACATATGCAATAGGGTGTGTCAAGCCACGTCCCGGCGTGGGTTCAAGCTCTGTTGACCTCAGAGATACGGGGGGATAAGATCTCGACAATTCCGGCGGAGGAACTTCAAAACAAATGAAGGCCATTCAGGTGCTAACCGTAACCACAACCGTCACTTTGGGAGCGGGAAGTACAACCTGATGTCTCGAATAGCGAGCGCCGAAACGGGACTGGTGTCTGCGCGCATCGCGCTTGGCGTCTTCTTTTTCTTTGAAGGCTGGGACAAGCTGCCCTGGGTATCCAATCCGGACGAATTGACTTCCATCCTGAACCGCTGGTCCGAGGGGACTTCGTCCCTCAGCAAGTGGTATATCGAACATATCGCAAGGCCGGGCGCTCCGATCCTTGCGCGGCTCGTGTTCTTCGGCGAGGTTCTTGCGGGGCTCGCCTTGATTGGTGGTTTCTGGGCCCGTACGACAGCAACCATCACTCTTTTAATGGTTCTCAACATCCACCTTGCCCATGACACTCTTCTCCATTCTTCTTTTCTTTCCAGGGGAGATGGACTGCCGGTGCTCGGTGGACTCATGGCTCTGGCGATTGGCGGAAAGCGCCTGCCACTGAGCCTCACAAAACGGAAGTGAGACTATGAGCAAATGGCTGGTTTTCTCGAATCGGATCGCTCCGATCGCACTGGCATCGTTGCTGGCTTCATGCCAACCGACGGAAGCCCCAAAGACGACAGAGTCCGAACCGCCACCCCGCCCTGCGGGGAGTTATTACGTCTATGTCACCAATGAAAGATCAGATGACGTCAGCATCATCGACTCGGTTACGAACGAAGTCGTCGCCACCGTTCCACTCGGCAAGCGTCCGCGTGGAATCCATGCGAGCCCGGATAAGCAGACAATCTATGTCGCGCTGAGCGGATCCCCCATCGCCGGTCCTCCGGGAGCCGACAGCAAGCCGCTGCCTCCGCCCGACAAGAGTGCCGATGGCATCGGGGTCTTTGACGTCAAGACAAAGAAGCTCCTGAAAACGATATCCGGGGGGTCCGACCCGGAAGAGTTCTCACTCAGCCACGATGGCACAAAGCTGTTCTCCTCCAACGAAGACACGGCCGAAGCCAGCGTTATTGATATCGCCATGGGTAAAGTTGTCGAGACCTTAAAGGTCGGCGAAGAACCCGAAGGCGTCACCACCTCACCAGACGGAAAGTTCGTTTATGTGACGTCGGAACAGGACGGAGAGATCTTTGTTATCGATACGGAAGCGCACAAGGTCCTCAAGTCGTTCAAAGTAGGCAATCGCCCACGCAGCGTTGGATTCTTTCCTGATGGAAAGAAGGCGTACGTGACCCGCGAAAACGATGGCGCACTCAGCATTATCGATACGGTGAAACACGCAAAAACCGGCGAGATCAAAATCGGCGATCCCTCACCAGCCGGGAATATCAAACCGATGAAGGTGATTCTCTCACCTGACGCCAAAACGGCTTACGTCAGCACCGGTCGCGGAAAGAAAGTTTTCATGATCGACACCGCAACGGACAAAGTCACAGGATCCGTCGAAGTCGGCCAGCGGCCGTGGGGCATCGGACTCTCTCCGGACGGGAAGTACCTCTACACCGCAAACGGGCCTTCAAACGATGTGTCCGTCGTAGACCTGTCGACCAACATGGTCGTTAAACAAATCAAGGTTGGGGAATCCCCGTGGGGAATCCTGGTCATTGAACCTTGAACTATTCAATTAAGGAGAAAGAAATGAAACGAGGTTTCCCTGGTGCAATCTGCGGCCTCTTACTGATAGTGGCAGCAGTCGCTCCGCTTTCCGCGCAGCTTGCGGCACCTAATGCTGCAGGCGTTTCTTTGGGCGCGGTCTATTACACGGTTCCAGACGTCGCAGCCCACAGGAAGATCTGGGTCGATATTTTCGGCGCAAAACCCACCATGGTCGGCAAAACCGAAATGTTGAAGATTCCCGGAGTCTTTATCGTTTTGACGCAGGGCACGCCGAATACAGCGACCGCGATGGTTCAACACCTCGGGATCTGGGGAAAGGATCTCAACACGACTCGCGCCAAGTTGACTGCAGCGGGAATCAATACGATGCCCAATGCACAGTTCATCGATCTCCCGCTGGGCATTCCCAATCAGAACCTGCGCCTGGAGTTCATTGACGATCCTGCAGGACCTGATGCTCCTTCCGCACACCACATTCACTATTTCGTGCCGAATAACACCGACGGTCGCGCGTGGTACATGAAGAATTTTGGCGCCACCGAAAATGCCCGGCGCAACGGTGCAGTCCCCAGCGCGCTGCTGACGCCTGCCGAAAAGTGGATCTCGCTCGATTTCTCGCCGGGCGGCGGAGCGCGTGGAGCGGGCGGTCCTGGCGGCGCTCGAGGAGGTCGCGGCGGCGGAGCCCCCGGAGCTGCACCTGGCGGCGCGCCTGCTCAGGGTGGCGCACCCGCACCGGCGGCAGCTCCCGCACCGGCACCGGCTGCAGCCCCTGCGGCAGCGGCGGCAGCGCCTGCCGGTCCCCCTTCGAATAAAGGAACGGTTCTCGATCGTTTCTCTCTCGAAGTCAAAGGCATTGACGCATTTGTGAAGAAGCTCGAAGCCGAAGGAGTGAAAGTCACCAGGCCGGTATCGACGAATGCGGATGGACTGAAGACCGCTATGATCGTGGACGGCGTCGGGAACGATGTCGAATTGGTGGAAGGGTTGGCGGGAAAGTAACCGCTACACGACGCGCTCTTCAATGTCGCCTGGTCGTTGAGTCAGTGGGTCAATGGGTAGTTTGACAGATACATTTGACGTGGGACATGGGACGTTTGACAGTTGACAGTGACGAAGGCGATTCCCTGCGGATGTCAAACGTCAAACGTCCCATGTCCCACGTCAAATGTATCTGTCAAACCACCCACTGACCCACTGACCCAACGACCAGCCGACATTGAAAGAAAGCCGGACCTGAAACAATGCACCCAAATAGAACGGGGACGGGCAATCGCCCGTCCCCGTTCATTTACTGCACCCGTCCGCTACTTCGGCTGACCGAACTTCGCCGCATCAATCGCGACATTCGTCTTGATGTCGGTGATTTTCGCGGTGTACCTCCCATCGAGCCACGAGAACTGCAATTCATACGGGAACTTGATCCCGCCTACATCGCGATAGTCCTTGTAGTCCACTTGCACCGAAACGCGGCCGACCGGCGATGGCGTATATCTCACGAGCCGTCGCAGGTAGCCGGTCTCCTCATCAAAGAAAAATGTCGCAAGCAAGCCTCTAGGGCCGTTCCCCTGAACGATCAAGTAGTCCTTATCGTCGATGGCGCGTCTCAATCCGGTTCGCCAATTCGTGAGATACGACTTGATGTTTCCCGGAAACGCCAACTGCGCTTCCAGGCGAGCGCCGTCCAATTCCCCGCCGACCAATTCAAACTTGGAGAACAGTCCACGCGGAGTTTTGATCCAGCCTGTGCGGCCGTCGAAGGCCCAGGTGCTGTCGCCGCGATCCGGATGATCCTTGAATGTGATCTGCGTCGTGCGCTGATTCGGGGACTTCGCCCAGATCGTGAACTCACCGTCTCCGCCAAATCCACCGTATCCAAGACTCTTGCCTGTCGCGATAAAGCTGGTGAGGCTGTTCAGGCGTTGAGCGCCACCCATTACCTGGATGTACTTGTTAATGATCTCGTCCGCAGTCGGCCCGCCCACAGCCTTGGGGACGACATCGTCATCTTCCTGGATTGGACCGGAATACACGCGGTCCAGCGCAATCGAAGTCACGGGAATATCACGGCCATGGTGGCAGGTGTAGCACGTGACCATCTGCACTCCCGAAAAGTTGGTCTTGTTAATCGATGCGACCATCTCGATCATCTTTCGCGCGGTCTTTTTTGTTTGAAGTGTATCGATCACGAAATCCGCTTTGTCGCCGCCTGCTCCCGGATGGCAGTCCGCGCAATCGAATCCGAGATCGCCGGTAATGACGCCCATGGCTCCAAGGAAGTCGTCCACACTGAGATCCTTGAGCGTGCTCGTGGTCACGTTCTTGAAATACTGTCCCGCCTTGATGTTCGACGGCGACGGCGTTGACATCTGAACCTGCGGAGCCGGAGCGGCAAGGCTGAAGCCAATCCAAAGAACTGCTGATCCGGCGACTGCGCAAAGCAGCCGCGCCCACAACCTCATATCTGTTCCCTCCATTAAAGGTGCAAACGAACCTAAAAAAAGGGGACAGCAGAATTTCTGCCGTCCCCTTTCGTCTACTTTACTAATTACTGTTGCGGAGGAGCGCCGCCACCCGGAGCACCGCCGGGACCACCGCGGGCACCACCAGGGGCGCCGCCGCGAGCACCGCCACCACCCGGAGCACCACCGCGACCGCCGCCACCCGCAGGGGCAACCGCATCGGGCGGAGCATTCTGGCCAGGCACTCCCTCTACTGCGTAGCCACCGCCGCTGATAGGATATTTCGAAAGATCCTGTTCGCCTTCAACGCATGCCGTCTCCGTTTGCTCGTAGCCTGTGGGACGCTTCGCGAATCCCACCGGCACCTGAAGTCGACGCGTGAAGTTGTCGGTAACTGTCATGGGTCGCGTTAACGCAACTGGATCTGTGACCACAGCTTCGTAGGCAATCGTGTTCGCGTCTTTAAACGTGAACTTCTCCACGACGTGAACCTGATCGCTATGAACAGCTCCGTTGGCATCCCACCATCCAGCCATTTGGTTTGTGGTGTCGACCGTGAGGACGTCACCCTCGAACTTGCCGATGGAGTCGCCCTGGTACAGCTTGATACTGGGATGTAGATGCTTGCGCCCATCTAGATAAATGACGCGCGTTGCGCCGCCAGTATCCCATCCGAACACGACGGCATTCTTATCCTGCACCGCCTGGAATCCCATCTGAATGCCAAAGTTCGTCGGCACTCCTGCAGGCAGGCAGTGGGTGTAGGGCTCGTTAAACATGTGGTTTTTAAGTTCGTTGGCAGCCTTGGCTTCCCATTCCGCGTTGTAGGGAATCTTGCCATCCGCTGCGCCCGTGTCGGGATTGAGGATGCCGCCGCGACCATTATTAATGTTGGTCTTGGTGGCCGAGTTCCAGTAACCCGTAAAATCCGGCTTGCCGTCCGCAGTGCGAACGATAGGCCCTGCAGGGGCCGCTGGAGCTCCACGTTGTCCACCACCGCGTCCACCACCACCGCCTGCGCCGGCACCACGACCACCCGGAGCGCCACCGCCCGGTGCCTGGCCTGCAGCTGCGCCGCCCTGTCCTGCGGGCGGTGCCTGACCTATGAGGATCTGGGCCAGCATGACTGCGGCCGCCAGACCCAACACAAGCGTTAAGGTCGAGTAGTTACTTCTTCTCATTTGGATGGAACTCCCTTCCCAAGAACGGACCGGAATAATTGTCTTCTACAACGACCAGGTTTGACTTTCCTTCGAGAGCAAGCTTCTCTTTGTAAACCTGGCACTCATATTCCATGATGCGAAAGTTCTTCTCTTTGTGCCGGTACAGCAACACTTCAATGGTCCAGGGCCGCGAAAAGACTTTGGGATCTTCCATGGTGGCCCGATACACGATGTTATCCGGACCATCGAACGTCCAACGCTCGACAACATGCAGTTGATCGCTATGATAGTTCCCTACGCTGTCGAACCAGGTCTGTCGACTCGGATCATCGTTAATGTTCCGAACATCGACAACCAGCGTATCGCCATCCCACTTTGCGCGTGAGTCACCAAGGTAAAAGTCGATACCGGGAAGGTGCTCACTTTCGTTCATGTACACATTCCGATGGCTGTGCACAAACTCATAGGTGATCTGCATCCACTTGGGAGTTTGTGTGATCTGGAATGGAAACGGGATGTAGGTGATGCGGGGGACTCCAGGCTTCCAGCAATAGGCGATGGGATCCTTGCCTCGATTTTTGAAGTTCTCCTGGCGCCTGGCGAGAGCTGCAGGGAGGTAAGGAATCATGCCATCGGCCGGATCGACGATGGCGCCCTGTCCGGCGCGGACACCGTACGAAGCCCGATGAGGCTCTACGTTCTTATTCGTGGAATCATCGAGCACCTGCCAGATCCCGCTGAAATCAGGCTTGCCATCTGATGCTCGCGGAATGGCCGGGCCAGCGGCCGCGCCTCGAGCAGCCGCCGGAGCGGCCTGACCTCGAGCGGCTGTAGGCGCCTGGCCTCTACCGGCCTGAGCTTGCGCGGCCAACACAGGAGTCTGACCAAACAAGCCGGCGGGCGTGCCACTTGTCATGGCAACGCCAAAGGCAATCCCAGCGCCGACTAAAGTCACTATCGAGAGGACGGTAACCGGAACTCTCATTTCAATAAACGCTCCTCGGCCAAATTGTTTCTTGTCCGTTAACCGAAATTTCGAAGGTTGCCTTTAGTCTTCAGGCGGCGCGCCATTCAAACCGAGGACGGTCTTGCCATCCGCTCTCGTGACGCCTTGGGCAAAAACGTGATTTGAACCGTCCTTTGCCGCGATGCCGGAGAGGCTGACGATTTCACCCTTCTTCACCATGTCTTCGACCATCGGCTTGGTCCAGCCATTTCGGTAAAGAACGTTCACCGGTGGGGTCTCGCCCTTCCAGAGTACCGGCTTCCCGTCAGTCATGACTTCAACGTGGATCCATGAATGGGGATTAACCCATTCAAAAGCTACCATCTTTCCCTTCAGCGTGAGCCTCTTGGCCGAGTCATATTCTGCTGAAAAGGAATGGTGAGCCCATACCGGAATCGCAGCGACAAGCGCTGCGACAACCGCGACTCCCAAAATCGCCTTTGACCTCATCAATTTTCCTCCTGTGTGAACGATCGACTGCCTGTGAAAGGTATCATGAGAAAATCCAAACTCAAAGCGGGATGCCCTCACAGAACAGTGGGCACACGTGGAACACATAAACCCTAGCAGGCACGAGGCCTTCCGGACTAAAGTGTCGGCAATTCAGGGCAGCAAAATGGCACGATGATCAAGCCAAAATACAGCCTCATTCTTCTCGTTTTGACCGGGCTATTGATGCCCCGCTTCTGCCTCTTTGCGCACCATGCAACAGCGATCGACTTTGATACGTCGAGAACAATCAAGCTGAGCGGTGTCGTCTCCAAACTGAACTGGTCTAATCCGCACACACACGTCTGGATCGACGTCAAAGGCGAAAATGGCGAGACGGAACACTGGGATGTCGAACTCGGATCCCCTGGAGCCGTCATTGTCTCGGGGCTGTCCAGGGAGGTGCTCTCGCCAGGGACGACGATCGCCATTGTCGGATATCCGGCCAAAGCCAACACGTCGTCGGATCTCCGCCGCGATCCTGCCGTCTGCGCAACGCAACTGACCCTGGCCGACGGAACGACAGCGCAGTTTGTTGTGGGGATCTAAGAGGCTTTCTATAAAAGGACCCGCCGCACTTTTCGATTGATCCACATCAATAGTCCCGTAATGAACAGGACACCCGGAGCGAGACCAAGGACCACCCAGGCGATTTTCAATGTGGTGCCGCCGAAATTTCCGAAGTGAAGGGCGTAAGCGCCACGAAGAATCTGATCTCCAACACGCGGCTTGAACTGAGGACGCCTGCCGCGGCCGCCGCCTCGACGTCCGCGCTGCCCCGCAGGGTTCTCCGGAGTCGCTCCGCGATCCTGACTCTGGGCGACACCGCTCGCGCCTCGCTGGCCCGGCACTGCCGCAGGGCTGTCGATCCGCTGCAGTGGTTCGAGATAATCCACCGCATTCCGAAATGGGTCCGGAATCGCTGCAAAGACTCCCGTGAGTCCCCACATCACAGTGAACAACAACGTCCAGAATCCGAGAGAACTATGAAGGTCCCAATTCAGACGTTTCCAGCCTGACTTCAAACGAATCAGGAAACCACGTTTCCAGTTTTGAATTCCCTGCCACCAGACGATGAGTCCGGTCAGCGCAAGCACAACCCATAGACCGCCGCCAACTGCGTTGATCTGCCTTCCAGGTCTGCCGCCGAAAAGTTCAACATGAAGATCATAGAACCATGCGGTAACCGAAATCTGCCACGGCACCGAATTACCCAGATCCACGCCGCTGAAAGGATCGAAAAGGCGGTTCTTGACCCAGCTGCCCTTCTCCAGTCGAACCTCGACAGCACGTCGAGGTTCGTCTGCGAATTCATACACCTGAGATGCCTGGTATCCAGGATACAGTCGTTCCGCGGCCTCCCTGACCTGGTCGGAGTTCATCCGCTCCCCTACGGCCTCAACAAGAATGACCGGTGATTCGTACGCCTTGAAGATGTCCTGCCGGAACACGACCGCGCTACCGCTCACACTGATCAGCAGCACATACAGGCCCGCACCAATTCCCGACCAAAGGTGAATCTGGAAGAGGGCTTTTCTAAGCCACAAGCGCTGCGGCTGTCTGAAGAACTGTTGAAGGCTTCCCATTTGATCGATCGCGCCTAATCGATGAATATCCTGCAACGGCGGTGCCGGAAAGCTCGGCGAAAACGATCCAGCCGGGTCAGCGGTTGTCCGCACATTTCACAACAGCCCGCACTTCGACGTTCCTGCTGAATACGATGCTCGTATTCTCGTTCAAACTGCTCCCGAGCCCGTTGCGCCTTGTCCCGGCCAATGGCCAATTCCTGGGCGGCAATAAGGTTGTCCTGCTTATCGCGATCGATCGTGTGATTGCTCACAGCGTTTCTCCATCAGCTTTGTTGCCGTTTTCGACAGTGTTTGGCCACGATCATACAGTGGTAAAGTATTAGCCCTATGGCAAAAATTATTGGAGCTGTCGCAAGCTCGCACTCCCCAACTATTGGATTCGCTTTCGATCGGCAGAAGCAGGATGATCCGGTCTGGTCTCCCATCTTTAAGGGCTACCAGCCGATCCGTGACTGGTTGGCGGAGAAGAAGCCGGACGTGCTCTTCTTCATCTTTAACGACCACGTCACGTCATTCTTTTTCGACCACTATTCGCCGTTTGCACTGGGAATCGGAGAATCCTACGCTCCAGCTGACGAAGGTGGCGGGCCCCGCGCGCTTCCGCCCGTAAAGGGACATCCTGCCCTCGCCCATCACATCGCAGCGGGCCTTGTTGCCGACGAATTCGATATCTCTTTCTTTCAGGACAAGACGCTCGACCATGGATGCTTTTCACCGCTCTGCATGCTGTGGCCACACCAGCCCACCTGGCCGGGAGCGATTGTGCCTCTGCAGGTGGGCGTCCTGCAGGTCCCGGGTCCTTCCGCGAAACGCTGCTTCAAACTCGGGCAGTCCCTCAGAAAAGCGGTAGAAAGCTTTCCTGAGGACTTAAAGGTGGTCATTGTCGCAACGGGTGGACTGTCTCACCAGGTCCACGGAGAGCGCTGCGGTTTCAACAACACCGAATGGGATATGCAGTTCCTCGATCTGCTCGAGAAGGATCCTGAGCAGCTCACGAAGATCACCGTTGCGGAACTTGCCCGAAAAGGCGGATGGGAAAGCGCCGAAGTCATCATGTGGTTGATCATGCGAGGTGCGCTTTCCGGCCAGGTCAGAAAGCTCCATCAGTCTTACTATCTTCCTTCAATGACAGCGCTCGCCACCGCCGTTTACGAAGATCTCGGAACGACTCCGGAGCCCGCGACTGTTCAGGCGTTTCGAAATCACATGCAGCACGAGACCGCCGGTGCTGAAAAGCTGGAAGGCACCTATCCGTTCACGCTCGAACGCAGCGTCAAAGCCTATCGACTGAACAAATATCTGCACCGGCTCGTCGAACCCGAGTTCCGCGCACGTTTCCTTTCCGATCAGGAAGCTACGTTTGAAGAGGCTCAGCTTACCGAAGAAGAGCGCACGATGGTCCGCAACCGCGCCTGGCGTGACCTGATTCACTACGGGGTCATCTTCTTTCTGATGGAAAAATTCGGCGCCGTCGTCGGAGTTTCCAATCTGCACATCTACGCAGCAATGCGGGGACAAACTCTTGAAGACTTCCAGAAGACCCGCAACGCGCAGGTGCTGTATTCGGTCGCGGGAGATTCGAACAAGATGGCGTGGGATAAGAAAACCTAGTCGCTTCCCTGTCAGGTTCAGCCATCTCTGCAGTAATAGATGAACAGCGGCGGCGGATTCAGAAGCGTGAATGCGACACGAACCGTCTTGAAGAATTTCTTCACCTTCCGATAGGAAAACATGGAGAGTTGAACCTGGATGCATGCCCCTTGCTCGTGCAGCACCGCCTTGATCGTCTCGTAGTAGCCCGAAAGCGAGGCGTTGGAGAGAGTCGCGATAGGAATCGCGGAGATGACATAGTCCGCCTTCTCATCAAGAACCTTTGCCATCTCAAAGCCGGAGACGTTGTAGACGGTCAGCCTGTGATCATCAATGACGCTGAGGCAGCGGCATAAATCCCCGTTCAGCTCGAAAACGATCAATTCCGCATCCGGCCTCAGGCATTTCAAGATCTCTTTCGTGATGCTGCCTGCCCCGGAACCGACCTCGACGATTCGTCGTGCCGTGCTGAAGTCAATCGCATCGCAGATCTTTCGGGCTCCGTGCCGTGACGTCTGGACAGGGCTACCAACCTGCTTCCAATTCTTCAGGAAAGCCGACAGGAAAATCCGTGAATGCATAGGCCGCTTCATAGGTGGCAGTTTGGAATCCAATCAATTTCTGGCGTGAAGCGTCAAGAAACAAATCAGGTTGCGGCTCCAGAAAGCCGGCGAACGAGCCATCGAAAATGAAACAGGCTGCTGCGCGATTGAACACCGTGAGCACTCCGGAAAGCGGGAAAGCACGCCGTAAACCACCGCTTCCCGACCCCGAAAACCTACTGCAGACCGCCTGCCGGAGCGCCACCGTAACCGCGAGTTCTGGTGACGCTGACCGAATTCATGCCAGCGCACGCGGAGCGGCACCAGCTTCCGGCGTGAATTCGGTCAACGTCACCAGGACTCCAGATTTTTGTGAAGAAGATTCAAACAAACAAGGGCGGGTAGTCCGAAGGTGCTAGTGAGGGGTGGTTCCCCTCACCGAAGGCACCTTTGGCTAATTTTCGAGGCTGGATTTCTGCGCTACTTCTGTTGGCTTGGGGCCTTCAATATTGAGCGCTCCGAAACGATCTTCATGCTGCTTAACAAGATTACCCAGAAGCAACGACAGCCTCTTGGCTGCGTGCGGGCTCAGGATAATGCGATCCGTCAGTTGGATGGTGACTTCCTTCTGACCGGCATGCCAGGCCTGGTTCACTCCGAACATCAGGACCACTTCCTCTCGCGTACTCATTGCATTGCAGACGTTGGCGTAGGAACTCTTCATGTTGGAATCGTCCCACTTCACCTGCATTCCCTGCTCAGGTTTCTTCGGTGCTTCTTTCGACATCGTCGTCCTCCCATCAGTAGACATTTGCGCGAAAACGTTAACAATGATTTAAAAAATCCTTACTACGGTCTAGCCGGATTAATTAAACCACGGTGTCCGAGACAGACATCCTTGGTACTGAACTCGGTAACTTGCGCCGGAATATCATACGCAGGTGCTGGCTTTTCAAATAGACTTAATTTCCTTTTGGTTTAACTTGTGGAAGAAAAGACCTATCACGCTGGAATCGGGACCGAAAACGGATCTGCGGAGACACTCGATTCTCTGTGGCGACAGTTCGGAAAAGCTTCTTCAGAAAAGGAATTCTGCACGGCATGGCTCGCCCTGCAGTGTTGCACGATCCCGGGGGTAACCAGCGGGGTGGTGCTACTTGGCTCCGCCGAAGAAGAACGCCCCTATTTTCTTGCCGCCTCATGGCCGGAAAGTCAGAGCGACTTCAAGCACCTCGCTGAGGTTGCGGAGCGAGCCCTCAAGGAAAAGCGAGGCCTTGCTCTCAAACGCCAGGCTGACAGCACGGACTCGTCCCGCGCTTCCTATGACCTCGCCTATCCCGTACATGTTGCCGGACGCATCTTTGGGGTCGTTGCACTCGATATCGATTCCAGGGGAGAAGGAGCCCTCCGGGAAGCGATGCGTCAACTCCAGTGGGGCTCTGCGTGGATGGAAGTGCTCTGTCATCGGAATCTGTCTTCCAGGGACCTGGCACCGCTCGAGCGCCTCCAAACTGTCGCGACTCTCCTGTCTCAGGCGACCACTCCGAAAAGCTTTCATGGAGCCGCCGTCGCGTTGGCAAGCGCGATGGCCACCCGGTTCGATTGCGATCGGGTCAGCATCGGATTCCTGAAGCGAGGCAGCGTTCGCATCGAAGCGATGTCGCACGCCGGACAGTTCGGCCAGGACACCAATCTCGTCCGCGCCATCGATGCGTCAATGAATGAAGCGATGGATCAGGAGTCTTCCATTGTCTTTCCTGAAGCTCCCCACCGCAAAGCTGTCGCCACCAGAGCCCATTCCAAGCTGGCGCGTGATTCCGGTAATGGAGCGATCTGCTCCGTGCCTTTGCCGGGACGTGAACGCACGGTCGGTGTTATCACCCTGGAACGCGCGACGTCCGCGCCATTTGACGACGAGACGATCGCCATCTGTGAATCGCTCGCTGGTCTTGTCGGCCCGATCTTCGAAACACATCGACGTGATGACCGGTGGCTGATTCGAAAAGTGTGGGACTCCGGGATCAAGACGCTGGGCATGGTCATCGGGCCCTCTCACATTGCTGCGAAGCTCATCACCGTCGCACTCATCGGGATCGCGTTCTACCTCAGCCGCGCGACAGGAACCTATCGCATTACCGCAGACACGGTCCTCGAACCCTCGGCACAGCTCTCCGTAGCAACGGCATTCGATGGATACATCCGGACCGCGCCCGTTCGCGCCGGAGACGTCGTACATGTAGGTGACGAGATCGCAACTCTTGACGACCGTGAATACAAGCTCGAGCGAGCCCGCTGGCAAAGCCAGCAGGATCAGAGCCAGCGTCAATACCACGAAGCGCTCGGCAATGGGAGCGCCTCACAGGTTCAGATTTTCTCGGCCCAGGTTGCACAGGCCAAGGCGCAGGTTGCCCTGCTGGATGAACAGATCTCTCGCACTCGGATCAAATCACCCTTTGACGGCGTCATCGTCACGGGAGACCTGAGCCAGTCTCTGGGAGTCCCGGTGCAGAGGGGGCAGGTGCTTTTCCAGATCGCGCCGCTGGATTCCTACCGCGTGATCCTTCAGGTCGATGAACGCGATATTGCGGACGTTACCACCGAGCAGCGCGGCCAGCTTGTGTTGTCAGGCTCGCCGAATGATCCGCTTCCCTTCAAGATTCATCGCATCACTCCAGTTTC
>Ga0070675_100001010_pt1 | contig 20207 bp, 19 predicted proteins | sample KBSM43metaG_FD_65343 | JGI IMG/M metagenome (GOLD analysis project Ga0070675, IMG submission 65343) | Miscanthus rhizosphere microbial communities from Kellogg Biological Station, Michigan, USA - KBS M4-3 metaG | ecosystem: Host-associated > Plants > Roots > Rhizosphere > Soil ... | reverse complement strand
TCGAACTACCACAACTACGCCGAGATGACAGCCGACATCAACGCGATCGTCGCCGCTCACTCAAGCATCGTGCGAAAGATCAGCCTCGGCACGAGCTACGAGGGCCGCGACATCATCGCGCTGAAGATCTCGGACAACGTCGCCACCGACGAGAACGAGCCCGAGGTGCTCTATAACGCCCACCAGCACGCCCGGGAGCACCTGACCGTCGAGATGGCGCTGTACCTGGCGCACCTGTACGCCGACAACTACGGCAGCGACAGCCGGATCACCAACATCGTCAACACCCGCGAGATCTGGATCCTGCCGGACGTCAACCCGGACGGCGGCGAGTACGACATCGCCACCGGCTCCTACCGGTCGTGGCGCAAGAACCGCCAGCCGAACAGCGGAAGCAGCGCGGTCGGCACCGACCTGAACCGCAACTGGGGCTACAACTGGGGCTGCTGCGGCGGCTCGTCGGGTACCCCGTCGTCGGAGACCTACCGCGGCCCGTCGGCGTTCTCCGCCCCTGAAACGCGGGCGTTCCGCGACTTCGTGAACAGCCGCGTGGTCGGCGGTGTTCAGCAGATCAAGACGAACATCGATTTCCACACGTACTCCGAGCTGGTGCTCTGGCCGTACGGGTACACCACGGCCAACACCGCGCCGGGTCTGAACGCGGATCAGGAGCGCACGTTCCGGACCCTCGGCGTCCAGATGGCCGGCACCAACGGGTATACGCCCGAACAGTCCAGCGATCTCTACATCACCGACGGCGACAGCCTCGACTGGCTGTGGGCGACGCACGGCATCTTCGCCTACACGTTCGAGATGTACCCGGTCAACGGCAGCTCGCAGGGCTTCTACCCGCCCGACGAGGTGATCACGGCGCAGACGACCCGCAACCGCGAGGCGTCCCTTCAGATCGCCGAATACGCGGACTGCCCGTACCGCATCATCGGCATGGAGGCCACGTACTGCGGGACGCCGGGTACCAACGTCTACTCGGACAACTTCGAGACGGCGACGGGCTGGACCACGAACCCCAACGGCTCCGACACGGCGACCACGGGCGCGTGGCAGCGCGGTGACCCGGCGGCGACCACGTCCAGCGGCGCGAAGCAGCTCGGCACCACCACGAGCGGCTCCAACGACCTGGTGACCGGCGCGTCCGCCGGCGCCGACGCCGGCGCCAACGACGTCGACGGTGGCACCACGAGCATCCAGTCGCCGGCGATCACGCTGCCGTCGAGCGGGACGCTGACGCTGCGCTTCCAGTGGTACCTGGCGCACGGCGCCAACGCGTCGAGTGCCGACTTCTTCCGGGTCAGCATCGTCGGATCGAGCGGTACCACGCAGGTGTTCAACGTCAACGGTGCGGCCGCCAACCGCAACGGCGCGTGGGCGCTGAACAGCGTCAACATCAGCTCGTTCGCGGGGCAGTCGGTCCGGATCCTGATCCAGGCCGCGGACGCGTCCACCGCCAGCCTCGTCGAGGCCGGAGTGGACGACGTGTCCATCGTCCGGAGCTGACAGCCAGCACAGTCGTGGGCGCCGGCCACCGGGCCGGCGCCCACGATGCCGTCAGGGTCAGTCAGACGTGCGCCGCAGCCGGATCCAGCGGTACCCGTAGCCGGCCAACTCGATCTCAGCCAGTTCGTCCGGGCTCGACAGGTGCGGATAGTCGCCGTCGGCGAACACCTGGTCGGGATCCGACGCCTCCCCGGCTAGCGAGCTGAGGTCGATGGTGCCCGGCTCGTCGCAGAGGTTGTGCAGGAAGACCATCGAGCCGGTCTCGCCGTCCGCGCGGTGGATGAGTACCCCGCGCGGCACCGGGACGTCGACGTGCGCACAGGTCCCGCAGCCCACCTCCGGGCTCTCCCGCAGGGTGTGGATCATCCGCTCGAACCAGTTCAGCAACGACTCCTTGTCGTGGCGGTGCGCGTCGACGTTGACCGTCTCGTACCCGAACTCGCCCCCGGAGACCGGCGGGCGCACGAGCCTCTTCACGGGAGCCGTGGAGAAGCCGGCGTTGCGCTGGCCGGACCACTGCATCGGCGTGCGGATCGCGTACCGCCCGGGAAGCTTGAGGTTCTCGCCCATGCCGATCTCGTCGCCGTAGCGCAGCACCGGCGTGCCGCGCAGCGTGAACTGCAGCGAGTAGGCCAGCTCCAGGCGACGCCGGTCGCCGCCGAGCATCGGTGCCAGCCGACGCCGGATGCCGCGGTCGTAGAGCAGCATGTTGTCATCGGGCCCGAACTCGGCGATCACGTCGGTCCGCTGCTCGGTGGTGAGCCGGGACAGGTCGATCTCGTCGTGGTTGCGCAGGAACGTGGCCCACTGCCCGCCGTCGGGCAGCTGCGGGGTGTCGCGCAGCGCGTCGATGATGGGCTCCGGATCCTTGCGGGCCAGCCCCAGCGCCACCCGACCGTTCAGCATGAAGTCGAACAGCATGTGCAGCCGGTTGCTCGTGCTGTCGTCGGTGAAGTAGGTCGTCAGCTGGTCCGGCTCGACGTTCGCCTCGGCGAGGAGCACCGAGTCGCCGCGCAGCCACTGGGCATGCGCCCGAAGGTCGCTCAGGAACTTGAAGTCCTTGGGGCTGTTCGGGTTGCCGGGCTCGGTCAGCTCGATGATGAACGGCACCGCGTCGATGCGGAACCCGGCGACGCCGAGTTGCAGCCAGAACCCGACGATCTTCATGACCTCCGCGCGGACCGCCGGGTTGGCGAAGTTGAGATCCGGCTGGAATTCGTAGAAGCGGTGGTAGTACCAGGCCTGGGCGCCCTCGTGATAGGTCCAGGTCTCTTTCTGCTCGCCGGGGAACACCATGCCCTGGAACCGGTCCGACGGCTCGTCCTTGGACCAGATGTACCAGTCGTGCTTCTCGCTCTTCGGGTCCGCCGCTTCGACGAACCACGGGTGCTCGTCGGAGGTGTGGTTCACCACCAGGTCGATCATGACCTTGATGCCGCGGTTGCCGGCCCGGTAGAGCAGTTCGGCGAAGTCGCCGAGGGAGCCCAGCCGCGGGTCGACGCCGTAGAAGTCGGTGACGTCGTAGCCGTCGTCGCGGCCGGGCGTCGGGTGGATCGGGTTGAGCCACAGGCACGTGACACCCAACCGGGACAGGTAGTCCAGCCGGCCGATGAGGCCGCGGATGTCACCGATGCCGTCGCCGTTCGAGTCGGCGAACGTCTCGACGTCGAGCGAGTAGATGACGGCCTCGGTGTACCAGCGGGGATTCATGGATACTGGCTTGCCCATCAGCCGCCGCGGCTAATCGGTGGATCGCCCGGCGCGCACCAACCAGATCAGGCCGAGCACCGGCAGCACGACCGGGATGAACCCGTACCCCTGGCCGAAATGCGACCATACCGTCGCGTCTGGGAAGTCCTCCGGCTGCGCGTAGCTCAGCGCGCCCACCGCGAGCACGCCGATCAGCTCGATCGAGCAGGCGACGAGCGCCACCCGACGGGCCGTCTCGCCGCCGCGGGCCAGCGCGACCGTCGCCACCACGTAGATCGCCGCCGCCAGCGCGGAGAGGAGATAGGCCAACGGCGCTTCGGAGAACTTTGTGACAAGTTGGTACCCGGCCCGCACGCTCGCGGACAGCGCGAACACCGCGTATACCAGGAGCAGAGCCCGCCCCGGGCCAACGTTGATCCGCCTAGCCATCGCCGAGCCGCCAGATCTGCAGCAGCCGCAGGGTCAGCGGCGCGAGCACCAGCCCGCCGGAGGCCAGGATCACCGAACCCCACCGGGTGGGCTCCAGCCGCGCCAGGTACACCGCCGCCGGCTCGAGCACCACGGCCGTCAGGATGTACCCGGCGAACAGCGCGACGTCGACGTCGGCTCCGCCGATGATCCGCGCGACCGCGATCAGGGCCTGTACCACGACGAGCCCCGCGACCACCCACGCACCCGCGAACAGCGCGCGGCCGGGCGGCCGGTCCAGCGCCGCGGCCACGTAACCCCACACCGCGAGCGCCAGCGCGGCCGCGATGATGCCGTAACCCAGGGCGTCGATCACTTCGGAATCTTCGCAGCCGCCTCCAGCGGCGCCGGCAGCGGCCTGGCGTGCACGATGTCCAATCTGGACACCGCCCGGGTCAGCACGACGTAGAGCCGGTTGAGCCCGCGCTCCTCGGCCGCCACGATGTCGGCCGGCTCGACCACCACCACGTGGTCGTACTCGAGGCCCTTCGCCACCGTCGCCGGCAGCACGGTCACCCGGGTCTCGGACTCGACCTCGTCGGCCGTCGCGGTCTCGATGCCCGCGACCGCGAGCCGCGCGCGCAGCCCCGGCACCGCGGCGTCCGGCGCGATGACGCCGATCGAACCCTCGGCGCCGAGCGCGCGGCGCACGCTCGCGACCACCGCACCGTCCACATCGGACACGTCGGGCACCAGGTCCGTGCGCAACTCGCCGTCCGAACGCAGCGAGACCGCGGCCGGGACGTCGACGTGCAGCGCCGGCAGCAACGAGTTGGCCAGGACGAGCACCGCGGCGGGGACCCGGAAGCCGGTGGTGAGCGGGACGACCCGCCCGTCCGGCTTGCCCAGGTGGGCCAGGCTCTCGGCCCAGTTCGCCGCGGCCCATGGCGCGGTGCCCTGGGCGAGGTCGCCGAGCACGGTCAGCGATCCGTGCTCGCTGCGGCGCGCGATCGCCCGGCACTGCATGGGGGAGAGGTCCTGCGCCTCGTCCACGACCACGTGCCCGAAGCTGGTCGGCCGCTCGATCAGCCCGTTGGCCTCGTCGACGAGAACGGCATCGGCGGCCGTCCAGCGCGCCGACCTGACGGACTTCGGCGGCTTGACCCACCGGATCGCGTCCTGTTCCTCGGCGCTGAGCTCAGTGCAACTGGGATCGGTCAGCACCGATGCCACCAACTCCGCGCCGGTGACGGCCGGCCACACCTGGTCCAGCAACGCCGTGACGGGCTTCGACCGGCCCATCCGGCGCAGCCACGCCTCGCCCGGGGAGTCGCCGCGGCGGTTCTCCGACTGGCGTTGCAGCAACGCGACGACGCGCGCCCGCACCCGCTCCCGGCCGACGCCGTACGCGGGCGACTCGCGCCGCACGTCGTCGACGATGCGCCGCAGCGCCTCGGTGGAGATCCGCCAGCGGTACGAGTCGTCGGGCACGGTGAGCGGGTCGGTCGGCCGGCCGATGCGGCTCCACAACGCCGTCGCGAGGACCGTCGCCATCCGCGCGTCGTGCTTGACCGCAGCGGCGGCCGGGGTGTCGACCGCCCTTGTCGGCACGGAGGAGACGAGATCGTCCACTGTGGACTGCTTGACGTCGAGCTCGCCGAGGGCCGGCAGCACCGACGCGATGTAGTGCAGGAACGCCGTGTTCGGGCCGACGATGAGCACACCCGAGCGCTTCAACCGCTCCCGGTGCAGGTAGAGCAGGTACGCGGCGCGGTGCAGCCCGACGGCCGTCTTGCCGGTACCCGGCGCGCCCTGCACGCAGATCGTCTCGGCCAGGTCGGCGCGGACCAGTTCGTCCTGCTCCGGCTGGATCGTGGCGACGATGTCGCGCATCGGGCCGACGCGCGGGCGCTCGATCTCGGCGGTCAGGATGCGGCTCGTGGTACCGAGTTCCTCGCCGCGGTCGAGGTGCTCGTCTTCGAAGCTGGTGAGTTCGCCGCGGACGAAGCCGAACCGGCGGCGCACCGCGACGCCCTGCGGATCGCGGGCGCTGGCCTGGTAGAACGACCGGCTGAGCCGGGCCCGCCAGTCGAGCACCATCGGCTCGCCGGCGTCGTCGGTGACGTGCCGGCGGCCGATGTGGTAGCGCTGGCCGGCGTGCTCGGCGCTCGGGTCCGGCTCGATCTGCGGCGCTGTGGGCGGGCGGCGTCCGCCCCCACCCCGTATGCCTGCGGTTGCGGAGAAGTCGAGCCGGCCGAAGAACAGTGGGGTGTTCGGGTCGTCGGCCAGTTCCCGGACGCGCACGGCCAGCGTGCGGCCGAGCGTTTCGGCGGCCCAGGCGTCGCCGGCGACGCCGTCGCCGGTGGCGAACAGCGCCTGGGCTCGTTCGCGCATGCGCCGCAGCGCCGCGCGGGACTCGGCGAGGTGTTCCCGTTCCTGTTTGAGATCGGTGTCGAGCTGGGATGCGGGCACGCTGGTATTCCTTACGGGCCGTCTGCTTGCTCGCTCGCGTACCCGGGGACCTCCGTCGGACCCCGGCGCGGGGACGTCCACTGCGGTGCCACCTCACCGCGGGCCGTCAAGCGGCCAATCACGATACGCGCCGCGTCGGACGCCCTCCACCGAATTTCGGCGGCTGACCGTACCGGTCCGCCCGGACGCGGAGATGGCAGGCTAGAGAACGTGGCAGACAACGGCGCATCGGACGAGGTACCGCGCACGCGGATCAGCGATCCCAAGGTGATGCGGGCGCTGGCCCACCCGGCGCGGTTGACGATCCTCGAGGAGCTCGGGCTCGGCCGGGCCGGCACCGCCACCGAGTTCGCGGCGATCTGTGGTCTGACCCCGAGCGCCACCAGCTACCACCTGCGGGCGCTGGCCAAGGCCGGCCTGGTCCAGGAGGCGCCGGGACGCGGCGACGGCCGGGAACGGGTGTGGCAACTGATCTCGTCGAGCGGCATCGAGATCGCGTCCGGCCCGGACGACCCGGAAGCCATGCGCGCCGAGCAGGGGCTTGTCGAGGTGTTCCTGGCCCGTTCCGAAGCGCGCACCCGCAGCTGGGTGGCCCGCTGGCAGCAGGAGCCCCGGGAGTGGTACGACGCCACCCGGATGACCGAGCACATCATCACGGTGACGTCGCAGGAGCTCAGCGACCTGAACGCGAAGGTGTACGAGCTGGTGCGCCAGTACTCGCCGTCGGTCCGCCACGACCCGCCGCCGGAGTCGCGCAGCATAGCGATCGTCTACCGCACGGTGCCCATCCCGGACAAGCCGGAAGAGCAGTAATTCGCGATCTTGGACGTCTGCTAGCGCTCCAGCGCCAGCAGACGTCCAAGACGCGAAAAACAGCTCTTGCCTGCGCGAGATGTGAAGCACATACTTCGAAGTATGTCCTTCGCATCTGAGGTAAGCGCAACCGACAACTGGCGGGACGTCTCGCTCACCGCGGGTGCCCGGGCGATCTCCCTGGGCGGCGACTTCCTCGCCGCGACGGCGCTGGTCCTGGCCTTCCAGCAGCGCGGCGACTCCGGGTACGGCGTCGCGGCCCTGCTGCTGGCGAGCACCGTCCCGATCGTCGTGCTCGGCCGGCTCGGCGGCCGGCTGGCCGACCGGTTCGACAGCCGCCGGCTGCTCACCGCCGTCGGCCTGGGCCAGGCCGTCTGCTGTGCCGTGATGGCCTTCACCGACCACCCCGCCGCGCTGATCGCGCTGTCCGCGCTGCTCGCGTCCGGGGTCGCCGTCAGCCAGCCGACGTTCGCGGCGCTCGTGCCGGACATGGTGCGCAGGGAGAGCCTCCCGCGCGCCATGGCGATCATGCAGACGTCCAGTTCGGTGGGCATGATCGCCGGGCCGGCGCTGGCCGGCTTCCTGGTGCAGGGCTTCGGGCTGCGGATCCCGCTGCTGCTCAACGCCGCGACGTTCGTGGCGATCGCGCTGGCCGGCCTGGCGATCCAGACCCGCCGCGGCACGGACCACAAGACAGACAGCGGCACGACGGCCACAACGGACTGGCGCGTCCGCGACGACGCCCTGCTCGCCCGCCTCATCCCGGCGAGCGCGCTCAGCATCGGCGCGATCAGCGTGGTGAACGTGGTGCTCGTGTTCTTCATCCGCGGGACGCTCGGCGCCTCCGCCGCCGCGTACGGCCTCGTCGACGCCGTCCTGACGATCGGCCTCATCATCGGCGCCTGGCTGGTGGCCCGCCGCACGCCGGGCGACGCCGGCCTCGCCGTCGGCATGCTGGTGACCCTGGCCGGCATGGCCGCGATGTTCCTGCTGGCCTCGACGGTGCCCGCGGTGGCCTGGCTGATCCCGATCTACCTGGTGTCCGGGGTGTTCAACGGCGGCATGAACACGATCGCCAACCTGCTCATCGCGCGCCGGGTCCCGGACCGGGCCCGTGGCCGCGCCTACGGCACGTGGGTGGGCGTCGCGAACGGGGCGGTCGCGGTCGGTTACCTCATCTCCGGACCGCTGCTGCAGGTGCTGTCGCCGCGCCAGATCGTCGCCGCTGCCGGCGTCGCGGGTCTCCTGGCGATCGCGGCTCTCGGCGTCCCGATCCTGAAGGCCGCGCGGACCGCGCGGACCGCGCCCGAGCCCGAATTTGCGGCCTCAGCTGCGTAGCTGCTCGGCGACATTGCGGCAGATGCCGGCGCCGTGGTCCTTGCCCAGGCTGCCGGCATGCCGCACCATCACGCCGAGCATCCATCCGGTCCCGATGGCCAGGCACGCGATGTGCCACTGCTTGTCGTCGCGGAGCAGCCAGCCGTTCTTGATCGCGACACCGAGCGCCGGCGGCGCGATCTCGATGACCCCGAAGCGCCCGGGCCCGCGCACCGCCCGCATCTCGCCGAGCAGCCAGCCGGTCCAGGCCGGGCCGGCCGCGCGGCCGTCGGCGATGCAGGCCGCGAGCCTGGTGACGTCGCGGGCGGACATCCTGGTCAGGCTCCACGAGTTCGGCACGCCGGTGGTCTCGGTCAGCCCGCAGAGCGTGATCATCCGCTTGATCGAGGTCAGGTTGCCGTTGGCCTTGTGGAAGTCGAAGGCGTACGTGGTGTCGCTGTCCCTGATCATCTTGCTCAGCCGCTGCATGATCTCGCCGCTCGGCTTCTGGTTCTTCTCGCCGGCGCGGCGCAGGTAGTCGGCGGCGATCCAGGCCTTGCTCATCGAGGCGGTGTCGCTGGGTGTCGCGAGGTTCGCCGACCCGGTGATGGCGCCGGTGGTCGTGTCGAGCAGCGCCCACGACCAGAAGCCCGAGGTCTTGATCGTCACCGGCTTCGCGGTCAGGAACGGTCCGGGGGTGGTCGGGCTCGCGCCGGAGGGCGCGGCCGGCGTCGCGGTTTCCGGCCCTGCCGGGCCGGTCGGTGCTTGCGGCGACGCCGTCAGCGGCCGGCCGCCGTCCGACGCCAGCAGCAGCGGAACGGTGACAGCGGCGCCCGCGGCGGTCACCAGTACCGCCGTGACGACGAGCACGGACCACCGCCGCACGGCGGGCAATCTACTCCGATCTTGGCAGGATTGGGTGGTGACGATCCGCCGGCCCCGGGTGGGGCACATCCAGTTCCTCAACTGCCTGCCGATCTACTGGGGGCTGATGCGCTCGGGTGCCCTCCTCGACGTCGACCTGTACAAGGACACGCCCGATCGGCTCAACGCGGCGCTGGTGGCCGGGGATCTGGATATTGGTCCCATTTCGCTCGTCGAGTACCTGCGGCACGCCGGCGACCTGCTGCTCCTGCCCGATCTCGCGGTGGGCAGCGACGGGCCGGTGCAGTCTGTGATCCTCGTGTCGACCCGCCCGTTACACGAACTGGACGGCCGCCCGGTTGCGCTCGGCTCGACGTCGCGCACGGGTGCGCTGCTCGCCCGGATGCTGCTCGCCGACCGCTACGGGGTCCGGCCCACCTACTACACCTGCCCACCCGACCTGCCGACCATGCTGCGCGAGGCCGACGCGGCTGTGCTGATCGGCGACGTGGCCCTGCGCGCAAGTCACGAGGCGCCCCGCCAGGGTCTGCTGGTGACCGATCTGGGGCAAGCGTGGCGGGAGTGGACCGGGTTGCCGATGGTGTTCGCCGCCTGGGCGGTGCGCCGCGACTTCGCGGCGGCGCACCCGGGCGTGGCCAAGGACGTGCACGAGGCGTTCCTGCGCTCCCGCGAGCTGTGCCTGGCCGAACTCGACGAGGCGGCGGCCGCCGCCGCGCGGTGGGAGCCGTTCGACGCTGCGACGCTGGCCACCTACTTCCGGGTGCTCGACTTCTCACTCGGCGAGCGGCAGGTGGCCGGCCTGCGTGAGTTCGCCCGCCGCGCGGCGGCACGGGGCGAGGCCCCGCCGCTACCGGCGGGCGGCCCGCTGTTCCTCGAGTGAGGGTCGCCGGACGTCAGGCGGTGGCGCCGAGCTGGACGGCTACCTGCTTGCAGACGTTGGCGCCGTACGCCATGCCCAGCGACACGGGGTACTGGGTGAGCACGGTCATCGACCACTCGTCGGTGACGGCGAGGCACGCGATGTGCCACTTGCCGTCGTTGCGGTTGATCCAGCCGTTCTTGATCGCGACCTTGGCGGCGACGTCGGGTGCGAACGCGCTGATGATCCCGAACCGCCCGGCCCCGCGCACCGCGCGCATCTCGGCGAGCAGCCACGCCGTCCAGGTCGGGCCGGCCGCCCGCCCGTCGGCGATGCACGCTCCGAGGCGGGCACCGTCGCGGGCCGACACCTCGGTGGTGCTCCACGACCCGGACGCGACCGGCCGGCTCTCGGTGAGCCCGCAGACCCGGATCATCCGGTTGATCGAGGCCGACCCGCCGTCCGCCTTGTAGTAGGTGTCGGCGATGTCGTTGTCGCTGTCGCGGATCATCGTGCTCAGTGCGCGCAGCCGGGCGTCCTCGACCTTGGTGCCGGCGTCGCGGAGATAGTCGGCCGCAAGCCACGCCTTGATCATGGAAGCGGTGTCCGACCGGGCGGCCGCGTTGGTCGAGCCGGTGAGCTGTCCGGTGCGCCGGTCCAGCAGGGCCCACGACCAGAACCCGGTGACGTTGAGGTTGACCTGCGCGGTGCGCAGCGTGCGAGCGGTTCCGGCGGGCGCCGGCTGCACCGCCTGGACGGGCGGCGGCTGCTGGAGGTCCTGCGGCAGGTTCGCCGGGAGCGCGCCGGTGGCGGCGGGCGGCGGCTCGGCGGGTGTCCGGGTCGGCTCGCCGATGGCGTCCGGCATCAACAGCAACGCCGCTGCGCTCATCACGATGGCGGCGACGAATGGCGTGCCCCTTATGCCCACGTTTGTACCTTGCCCCCAGAAACGCGAATTAATCGGCATTACCGGGTAAATAACGCTGAAAGTGTCGTAACGCATCGGTGTTACAGCATGTTGCGAAGTGAGGCACACAGCTGTAACACTTGATGGGTGTACGGCACCGACTTTCCGCCGGACGACGGCCCATCCACCCTGCTCAGTGAGGTCAACGCCGCTGAGCGGGCGCTGCACGCCGCCGCCGGGGCGCGCGGCCCGGCGGCGACCGGCGATCTGGCGGCCTACTTCGACTCGGTCGTCGCCGCGGAGCAGAAGATCGAACCGCGGGACTGGATGCCCGAGGGCTACCGCAAGACGCTGATCCGCCAGATCGCCCAGCACGCGCACTCAGAGATCATCGGCATGCAGCCGGAGGGCAACTGGATCAGCCGTGCGCCCTCCCTCAAGCGCAAGGCGATCCTGCTGGCCAAGGTGCAGGACGAGGCCGGCCACGGGCTGTATCTGTACGCGGCCGCCGAGACGCTCGGCGTCGACCGGGCCGAGCTCGTGCAACTGCTGCTCGAGGGCCGGCAGAAGTACTCGTCGATCTTCAATTACCCGACGCTCACCTGGGCCGACATCGGCGCCATCGGCTGGCTCGTCGACGGCGCGGCGATCGTCAACCAGGTGCCGCTGTGCCGCTGCTCGTACGGTCCGTACGCCCGCGCGATGATCCGCATCTGCAAGGAGGAGTCGTTCCACCAGCGGCAGGGCTACGAGATCCTCTACACGCTCGCCCACGGCACCGACGCGCAGCGGGCGATGGCCCAGGACGCCGTCGACCGCTGGTGGTACCCGTCGCTGGCGATGTTCGGCCCGCCCGACACCGACTCGACCCATTCCGAGCAGTCGATGGCCTGGAAGATCAAGCGTTTCTCCAACGACGACCTGCGCCAGCGCTTCGTCGACATGTGCGTCCCGCAGGCCGAGGTCCTCGGCCTCGCGATCCCCGACCCGGCGCTGCGCTGGAACGCCGACCGCGGCCACCACGACTACACCCAGCCCGACTACGACGAGCTGATGCGGGTCATCAAGGGCAACGGCCCGTGCAACCGGCAGCGCATGGCGCACCGCCGCGCGGCGCACGACGACGGCGCCTGGGTGCGCGAGGCGGCCGCCGCGTACGCCAAGAAGAAGGCGGCCTGATGGCGCTCTGGGAGGTCTTCATCCGGCCCCGGCGCGGGCTGGCGCACTCGCACGTGGGCAGCGTCCACGCCGCCGACGCGCAGACCGCGCTGCGCAACGCCCGCGACGTGTACACCCGTCGCCAGGAGGGCGTCTCGATCTGGGTGGTGCCGGCGGCGGAGATCACGGCGAGCAGCCCCGAGGAGAAGGACTCCTTCTTCGACCCGGCCGCCGACAAGGTCTACCGGCATCCCACGTTCTACCAGGTGCCCGAGGGGGCTCCGCACATATGACCGAGCGAAGCGAGGTCTTCATCCGGCTCAGCGCCGATCCGCTTGCGGATCGGCCTCATGGCCGCGCCTCGCGGAGCGAGGAGCGGCCATGAGCACCGACGTCCTGGCGCTGGGCGACGACGCGCTGATCGCCGCGCAGCGCCTCGCGGAGTGGTGTTCGCGCGGGCCCGACCTCGAGGAGGACATCGCTCTCACGAACATCGCGCTCGACCAGTTGGGTGCCGCGCGGCTCCTGCTCGGCTTGGCCGGTTCGCGGGAACAGCCGGCCCGAACCGAAGACGAACTCGCCTTCCTGCGCACCGACCGCGAGTTCCGCAACTGCCTGATGGTGGAGCTGCCCAACGGCGACTTCGCCGTCACCATGGCCAAGCTGCTGTTCCTCGCGGCGTACCAGAAGCCGCTGTACGAGGAGCTGGCCGCGGCCTCCTCCGACGACCCGGAGCTCGCGGCCATCGCCGCCAAGGCCGTCAAGGAGAGCGCCTACCACCTCGACCACGCGGCACTGTGGACGGTGCGGCTCGGCGACGGCACCGAGGAGTCGCACCGGCGCATGCAGAACGCCGTCGACGAGATCTGGCCGTACACGCACGAGCTGTTCGAGTCACACCCGGACTGGTTGTCCACAGTCGATGAGGTGCTGAGAGAGTCCACACTGGAGCGTCCGGCCGACGGCTGGCGGCCCACCGGCGGCCGTGACGGCGTCCACACCGAGCACCTGAGCCGCCTGCTGGCCGAAATGCAGGTGCTGCACCGCGCACATCCGGGGGTGACATGGTGACCGCTCTCGAAGAGGCCGTGGCCGCGGTCGCCGACCCGGAGCTGCGCGTGCTCACGATCGCCGATCTGGGCATCCTGCGCGGGATCGAGGTCGCCGCCGGCGGCCGCGTCACCGTCACCATCACACCCACCTACACCGGTTGCCCCGCCATGGACGTGATCCGGCGCGACATCGTCGCCGCCGCTCGGGCCGCCGGGTCCGCCGAGGTCGAGGTCCGCACGGAGCTGTCGCCGCCGTGGACCACGGACTGGATCTCCGCGGCCGGCCGCGCGAAGCTCGCAGCCGCCGGCATCGCACCGCCGACGGGCCGACGCGCGGCGACGGTCACTCTGACGCTGACCATGCGCTGCCCCCTGTGTGGCTCGCCGGACACCGAGGAGCTGTCCCGGTTCGGCTCCACGGCGTGCAAGTCGCTGTGGCGCTGCCGGGCCTGCCGCGAACCGTTCGATGCCGTCAAGGCGCACTGATGACAGTTCCCGCCGTCACGGTCACCAGGCCGGTCAAGCGCCGGCCGGCGTTCCACCCGCTTGCCGTCGCCGACGTGGAGCGGCTCACCGACGACGCCGTCGCCGTGCGCTTCGACGTCCCGGCGCAGCTGCGGGAGACCTTCGCGTTCCGGGCCGGCCAGCACCTGACCGTGCGGCGGCTGGTGCCCGACGAACCCGAGGTGCGCCGCTCCTACTCGATCTGCTCGACGCCCCGGGACCTGGCCGAGCGTGGCGTGCTGCGGATCGGCGTGCGGGCCGTCGCGGGCGGCGCGTTCTCCGCGTACGCGGTCGGCACGCTGCGCCCCGGCGACACCGTCGACGTGCTTGCGCCGCTCGGCCATTTCACGACCGCGTTCGCCGAGGACCGGGCGCGGCACTACGCCGCCGTCGCCGCCGGCTCCGGCATCACGCCGGTCCTCTCGCTCGTCGCGACGGCGCTGGCGACCGAGCCGGCGAGCCGGGTCACGCTCGTGTACGCCAACCGGTACGCCCGCAGCGTGATGTTCGCCGACGAGTTGGCCGACCTGAAGGACCGCTACGCCGCCCGGCTGCACCTGGTGCACGTGCTGTCCCGGGAGCCGCAGTCCTCGGCGCTGCTCTCCGGTCGCCTGGACGCGTCGCGGCTGGCAGGGATCCTGACCGCCCTGGTCGATCCGTCCACTGTGGACGAATGGTTCCTCTGTGGACCGTACGGGCTCGTGCTGGACGCCAAGGAGGTGCTCGCCGAGCGGGCGCCCGGCGCCACCGTCCACACCGAACTGTTCCATGTGGACGACGGTCCGCCGCCTCCGCCGCGGGCCCGCCCCGCCGGCGGGTCTTCGGCGACCACGAGCGTGACCATGGTGCTCGACGGCCGCGCCTCCAGCTTCGAGATGGAACCCGACGAGCGGGTCCTCGACGCCGCGCTGCGGGTGCGGCCGGAACTGCCGTACGCGTGCAAGGGCGGGGTCTGCTCGACGTGCCGCGCGAAGGTCGTCGAGGGTCGCGTCGAGATGGTGCGCAACTTCGCGCTGGAGCCGGACGAAACGGCCAACGGATACGTTTTGACCTGCCAGTCGGTCCCTCTGTCGGACAAGCTTGTGGTCGACTACGACGCATGACCAATCCGGGTGACGGCGAGGCCCGAACAACGGACATGTCACCCGTGTCACGAGGGCGCCTCTACCGGAGTTCGCCGGATCCCGAGCCCGATCCCGCCCGCGACCCGAACGAGCTGCTCAAGCGCGTCGCGAGGGGTGACGAGGCGGCGTTCGCCGCGCTCTACGACCAGCTCTCGCCGCGGCTGTACGGGCTGGTGCTGCGGGTGGTGCGCGACCCGGCGATGGCCGAGGAGGTGGCCCAGGAGGCGCTGGTCGAGGCCTGGCGCAGCGCCGCCCGGTTCGACCCGGCGAAGGGCTCGGCCGTGTCGTGGATGCTCACGATCGCCCACCGCCGCGCGGTCGACCGGGTGCGTAGCGAGCAGGCCGCGTCGACGCGGCTGCGCAAGGCGGCGACCGTCGACGTCCCGTACGACGACGTCGTGGAGCAGGCCACCTCGCGCATCGAGCGCCAGCAGGTGCGCCGCTGCATCGACGGGCTGACCGAGCTGCAGCGGGAGGCCGTTCTCCTGGCGTACTACCGTGGTTATACCTACCGCGAGGTGTCCGAACTCCTGGACATCCCGCTACCGACGATCAAGACGAGGATGCGGGACGGGTTGATCCGCCTGCGCGACTGCCTGGGGGTGACGGCATGACGACCAGCGACATCCACTCGCTGTCCGGCGCGTACGCCCTCGACGCCGTCGACGACCTCGAACGCGCCGCGTTCGAGCGGCACCTGCGCGAGTGCGACGCGTGCGCGCTGGAGGTCAGCGAGCTGCGCGAGACGGTGTCCCGGCTCGCCGACACGGCCGCCGTGGAGCCGCCGCCGTCGTTGCGCGCGTCGGTGCTCGACGCGGTGACCCGCACCCCGCAGGCGCCACCCGGCCGGCCCGGCCGCAGCCAGTCCACCAGCCACGCCGCGGCCGCCCGGTGGCGGCGCTTCGCCGCCGTGTCGGTGGCGGCCGGCGTCCTGGCCGCCGGTGCCGGCGTCGGCACGTGGGCGGTCGCGAGCCGCAACGTCGACGACGCACGCCGCGTCGCCGTGGCCGCCCAGCAACGGGCGGCGGAGATCGAACAGGTGCTGGCGGCGCCCGACCTGAAGGTGTTCACCACGCCGATCAAGGACGGCGGCAGTGTCAACGTCGCCGTGGCGCGGTCGGTGAACAAGGCGGTGGCGATCCTCAACGACCTGCCGGGCCTCGGCGACGATCAGGTCTACCAGCTGTGGATGATCCCCGAGGCCAGCGTGGGCAAGCCCGCGAGTCCCGGCCCGCTGGCGATCGGCCAGACGACGGGGTCGCAGGTGCTCACAGTCGGCAACGCGGTGCAGTTCGGCGTGACCATCGAGCCGCCGGGCGGTTCGCCGCAGCCGTCCACGGACCCCGTCGGCATCGTCACGATCACGGAGTAGCCGGCAATCCGATCGCGTCACGGCTCCGAATGACACGCAAAGACGTCCTCGGAGGTGGCGCATGGCTACTCATACCGGTCACACCAGCACCCTGTCCCGTATCGGCCTCAACAGCATCGTCGCCTTCGGCTTCGGTGCGGTCTTCGTCCTCGTCGGCATGGCCGGCTTCACGGTCTCCGGCGGCCACTCCGCCGCCGGCCACGAGGGCGGCGAACTGCTCGGCCTGTTCCAGGTGAACGTCCTGCACAACGTGGTGCACCTCGCCGTCGGCGCGGTCATGCTCGGCGCCGCCGTGGCCGGCACCCGGGCGGCCCGCGCCACCAACATCCTGGTCGGCGCGGTGTACCTGCTGCTCGCTGTCGTGGGTCTGCTGATTCTCGGCGACAACCCGGCGAACATCATCGCGCTGAACGCGGCCGACAACGGCCTGCACGCGGTGCTCGGCCTGGCCCTGCTCGGCGTCGGGGTGGCGGCCGACCGCCGCTAGCGGCGCCCTGAGCGGTCTTGGACGCCTGTTGTCGCTAACTATCGTCGGTCCCGCTCCGCGACAGCAGGCGTCCAAGATCTTCCGCGTCATCGGGCCGCCAGGTGGCGGCGGCCGCGTTCGCGCGTACCTGCTCGGCCGTGGTGGCGCCGGCGATCACGCTGCTGACCACCGGGCGGGCGAGCAGGCCGCCGATCGCGACGTCGAGCAGCGTCGCGCCGCGGTCCTGTGCGTAGCGCTCGAGGCGCTCGATGGCGTCCCACGGCGCTTCGGCCAGCCGCCGGGCGAACTGGTCGGCGGCGAGCCGGGCGCCGGCCGGGGCCGGCTCGCCGCGCCGGTACTTGCCGGTGAGCAGGCCGCTCTCCAACGGGAAGAACGGCAGCAGACCCAGCCCGAACCGCTCGCAGGCCGGCAGCAGTTCCTGTTCGGCGTCGCGGTTGACCAGGCTGTAGCGGTTCTGGGCGCTGACGAACGGGGTCAGGTGTGCGGTGCGGGCGATCCAGGCGGCGTCGGCGACCTGCCAGGCGGCGAAGTTGGAGTGCCCGATGTAGAGCACCTTCCCGGCCCGCACCAGGTCGTCGAGCGCGGCCATCGTCTCGTCGAGCGGCGTCACCGGGTCGGGGACATGGATCTGGTACAGGTCGATGCGGTCGGTGCCGAGGCGACGCAGCGACGACTCCACGGCGGTTCTGATGTACCGGCGCGAACCGCGGGCCCCCAGGTCAGGCCCGTTGTACCCGCGCATGTCGCCGCCGAACTTGGTGGCGATGACGGCCTCGTCGCGGCGGCTGCCGAGCGCGGTGCCGAGCACCTCTTCGGAGTTGTGCTCCGGCTCGCCGTAGACGTCGGCGGTGTCGAACAGGTTGATGCCCAGGTCGAGCGCGGTGTGGACGACCTCGGTGGCGCGGGCGTCGTCGATGCGCCGGCCGAAGTTGTTGCAGCCGATGCCGATGGTCGACACGGTCAGTCCGGAGGCGCCGAGCCGGCGGTAGGCGATATCGGTCACGGTCGCAGATCCTATGCCGGCGGTTACCCTCGAATCGTGACCAAGGTGATTGGCGAGATCCTGCAACGCGGTGCCGACGGTGGGCGGATCAGCCCGGAGGAGGCGCTCCTGCTGTACACCGAGGCGCCGCTGCACCCGCTCGGCGAGGCCGCCGACGCGGTGCGCCGCCGCCGCTACCCGGACAACGTGGTCACGTACCTGATCGACCGCAACATCAACTACACGAACGTCTGCGTCACCGCGTGCAAGTTCTGCGCGTTCTACCGCGCGCCCAAGCACGCCGAGGGGTGGAGCCACCCCATCGAGGAGATCCTGCGCCGCTGCGGCGAGGCGGTCGACCTCGGCGCGACCCAGGTGATGCTGCAGGGCGGCCACCACCCCGAGTACGGGGTCGAGTACTACGAACACCTCTTCTCGTCGGTCAAGAAGGCCTATCCGCAGCTGGTCATCCACTCGATCGGGCCGAGCGAGATCCTGCACATGTCGAAGGTGTCGGGGGTTTCCATCGAGGAGGCGGTCCGCCGCATCAAGGCCGCCGGGCTGGACTCCATCGCCGGCGCCGGCGCCGAGATGCTGCCGGACCGGCCGCGCACGGCGATCGCGCCGCTGAAGGAGTCGGGCGCGCGGTGGCTCGAGGTCATGGAGGTCGCGCACGGGCTCGGCGTCGAGTCGACGGCGACGATGATGATGGGCACCGGCGAGACGGCCGCCGAGCGCATCGAGCACCTGCGCATGATCCGCGACGTCCAGGACCGCACCGGTGGGTTCCGGTCGTTCATCCCGTGGACCTACCAACCGGAGAACAACCATCTGAAGGGACGCACGCAGGCGACGACGCTGGAGTACCTGCGTCTCGTCGCGGTGGCCCGGCTGTTCTTCGAGACGGTGCCGCATCTGCAGGCGTCCTGGCTCACCACGGGCAAGGACGTGGGGCAACTGTCGCTGCACATGGGCGTCGACGATCTGGGCTCCATCATGTTGGAGGAGAACGTCATCTCCTCCGCCGGCGCGCGGCACCGGTCGAACCTGCACGAACTCATCGCGCTGATCCGGTCGGCCGACCGGATTCCCGCGCAGCGCGACACCCTCTACAACCGGATGGCCATCCACTGGACGCCCGCCGACGATCCCACCGACGAGCGGGTCGTCTCGCACTTCTCGTCGATTGCCCTTCCGGGCGGCGGAGCGGGCCGTTCGCTTCCGCTTGTCGACGCGCGGTAGTTCTACTCTCACACACCGTCCCATGTGGACACAGTGCGTAGATTTTCATCGGTGATCTTCGTGGTGTTCGTCCGAATTGGCGTTGATTGTGGGGGTGGCGTGACGCCTTAAGACTCCGATAAGTTGCCGCGGTCCTTGCGTTCTCTCTGCCCTCGGGGGAGTCATGGGGTTGCTTCGCAACCGACTGCGCAACCGTTTCGGGTCGCGGGCGGGCGTCGCCCTTCTCGCCACCGGCGCCGCTGTCCTTCTCGCCGCGCCACCGGCGCTCGCCGAGTCGACGGGCGCCGACGTCCAGTTCCGGGTCGCCGGCAACAAGGTGGTCGAACTGGCGAGCAAGCCGTTCTTCGTCCAGCTGTACAACGACGGTCCGCAGAGCGCGGAGAACATCGTCGTGAAGGTCGACCTCGGCGGTCTGGACACCGACAAGCTCGGCGTCGAGCCTCCGGTCGGCTGCGGCGACCCCGACGGCACGATCTACACGTGCAACGTCGGCAACCTGCTCCCCGGTGAGTTCAACAACCTGTTCTCGCCGTTCTCGGTCACCTCGCTGGAAGAGGGCGCGAGCGGGCCGGCCGGCTCGTTCACCGTCGAGGTCACCTCCGACACCCCGGACCCCAAGGGCGACAACAACCAGAAGGTGACCGTTCCGGTCGAGGTGGCGCCGGTCGCCTTCGACCTCATCGCGATCGTGCAGGACGTCTGGGCCGACCCGGGCGCCGGCGAGAACGGCCGCGAGCGGGTCCCGCCGGGCGCGACGGTGCCGTTCGTCTTCGACCTCATCAACGTCGGCACAGTCACCGCCGAGGATCTGGTGTGGAAGGTGACGCTGCCGCCGTACGTCACGTTCGCGAAGAACGAGCAGCACGACGGCTGCAAGTACAACGCCGAGCGCTCCGAGGCCACCTGCGAACTGCCCGACGGGCAGCTGCACCCGGGCGGCGCGCTGTCCGTGCTCATCGGTGACCCGATGCTCGTCACCGTCGCGAAGGACGCGCCCGGGCCCGGCGCGCTGGTCGGCGGCATCGTGGCCGGCGGTGCGCGGCGCACCGAGGCGCCGGTGAGCGAACTGGCGGCGGCGCGGGCCACCGCGTCGAACTCGCAGGACGTCACCGTTTCCAACGCCACCGCCGACCAGAAGCGCAAGGCCAACGCGGCCGCCGCCAACGGCGACGACAACACCGGTGGCGAGGCCGACACCAGCGACAACGACGGCGCGTTCTCGGTGCACACCGCGGCGAACCCGGCCGACCTGGAAGCGATCGGCGGCTCCGGAAGCGGCGCGCTCGGCGACAAGGTGACGATCGAGGTCAGGGCCCGGAACCACGGCCCGGCGTCGTCGCCGTCCACCACGCTCACCGTGACCGCCCCCACCGGCACCGAACTCGTCGACGTGCCGACCG
>Ga0070675_100001009_pt1 | contig 20220 bp, 9 predicted proteins | sample KBSM43metaG_FD_65343 | JGI IMG/M metagenome (GOLD analysis project Ga0070675, IMG submission 65343) | Miscanthus rhizosphere microbial communities from Kellogg Biological Station, Michigan, USA - KBS M4-3 metaG | ecosystem: Host-associated > Plants > Roots > Rhizosphere > Soil ... | reverse complement strand
ACCTGGAGGATCGGGCGTTCTTCAACCTGAACCTTCAACCGGTCATTCCCTTCAAACTGTCCACGAACTGGAATGTGATTGCGCGCACGATCGTCCCATTGGACAGTCTTCCAGGGCCTGACCAAACCCGGTTCAGCGGCGTCGGGGACATTCAGCAACAGATCTTCATCACACCGGCGAAACCAGGGGGGCTCATCTGGGGCCTGGGCCCGACCTTCTCGTTCCCAACCGCGACCTCGTCGCCGGTCGAGACGGGGACGTGGGGCGGTGGTTTCGCGGCGGTCGTGGTCAAGATGACCGGCCCGTTCGTGTTAGGTGGCTTGGTGAGCCAGATCTGGCCGATGACGGATGCGGGAGGGGATCCCGAGACGAACCTGCTCACGATGCAGCCGGCTGTGAATTACAACATCCGCGATGGGTGGGCCATGTCGTTCTCGCCGATCATCACCGCCAATTGGAATGCGCCGGCCGGAAACGAATGGACGGTGCCGCTCGGCGTAGGGATCACCAAGACGACCGTCTTCAATCGACGGCCGATGAACATTGGCGTGACCTACTACTACAACCTCAAGCGGTCAGACGGAGCGGCCGGCCAGCAGCTCCGGTTCACCATCTCGCTGTTATACCCAAAATGAAAGCGGGCACTCTCTACTCTTCGCTATGCGCTGTGGCGCCGCTACCCAGAGGCGTGACGTGGCGCGGGGTCCTCCCATCTGGCTGGCGCTTCGGCTCACTCGCAGGGCACACACGCCGTTGTTATAGCGACTGAGTTGCCGCCGATAGGCCTTGACCGGTCGAGCGCGTCGCGCGGGGCGGACGGGTCGGCCACGCTACTGGAGGCCACTCATGACTGATCTCGACGCGCGGCGGCAGACCTATCGACGAAGCGGCGTTATGCGCATCGTCGCCGGCCTGTTCATGACTCTGGCGGCTGCATACTTCCTTTGGTTCTACAACCGCGACCCAGTAACCCTTGTGCTCCAGGGGATCTGTCTGGTCGGGGGCGTGGCTGCTATCTGCAACGGCGCCTGATTGCCGAGGCGAACTCGCTCGACACGGAGATTCAGCTGATGAAAGGCACTGGCCGACATCGAGGAAGAGGGACGGCGTGCCTGCGAAAAAACATCAGCCGTGAGCGGCACGACACCTGCACGATGAGCGGAAGCCAGCTGCTTTGGACCTCATAGTCGCCGGAAACGACCGTCGAACCGTCGTAAGAGACGTCGATCGGCGGCTGCGGCCTCACCTTCAACCCAACATCCTCCTGTGCTCGACGGCCTGCTCGTAGAGAAAAAGACGTCGTCGCGATGCAGGTAGACGGGCACGTCTAGAGCCTCTTTGGTGGCCGCCACGCCGGTCACGTGGTCTACGTGGGCGTGCGTGAGCAGGATGTGCTGTACCGAACGTCGGCCTCGAAGGCGGCCCCGAGAAGGTCGTCGATCTCGTCGCCGGGGTCGATGAGAACCGCGTCACGCGTGCGTTCGCAATCCACGACGAAACCGTTCTTATAAAAGTGGGGTACGGCGCGAACTTCGAGAATCATCCAGACATCGTAGCTCCATGCGCGACAGCGCGCGCCGGGCGGTCGTGTCTCGAGACCGCCCTCTCCCCGGTACCAACGGCATGACCCCCGAAGATTTCGGCCGAATCCGCGACCTCTTCGACCGGGCGATGAGTCTGCCGGGCGAGGACCGCCGCGAGTTCGTCGATCGGCACGCGCCTTCCGGCGACCCGATTCATGCCCAACTCGCGGCGATGGTCGAGTTAGGGGACGACAGTGCCGTGCTCGCCGGCGCGCTCGAGGCCGGCGTCCTCGACAAGACGTGGCTGCGCGACCCGAACCTGCCCAAACAGATTGGTCCGTACCGCATCTTGCGCGTGCTCGGCCGCGGCGGGATGGGGGTGGTCTACCTCGCACTGAGGAACGACGACGTCTTTCGGAAAGTGGTCGCCCTGAAGGTGATCGGCTCGGTCGGCGACTCCGCCGGCATCGATCTGGTCGCACGGTTCAAGCAGGAACGGCAGATCCTCGCCGGCCTCGACCACCCGAACATCGCGCGGATCCTGGACGGCGGCAGCACGACGGAAGGCAGACCGTTCTACGTGATGGAGTACGTCGACGGATCGCCAATCGACCAGTACTGCGCCAGGATGAACATCGACCTGCCCACGCGGGTGCGGATGATGGCGCAGGCCTGTGACGCCATCGACTATCTGCACAAGCAGGCGATCGCCCATCGCGACATCAAGCCGCAGAACATCCTGGTCACCCTCGACGGCCGGGTAAAGCTCGTGGACTTCGGGATCGCGAAGGTCGAAGCCGCCGGCGGCCTGAACGGCTCCCCGTCGAGCGGTGCACCGACGATGATCATGACGCCGGGCTACGCCAGCCCCGAGCAGATTGCGGGGCAGGGCTCGGGCAAGACCGGCGACATCTACTCGGTGGCGGTCGTGCTGTACCAGCTGTTGACCGGCCGGTTGCCGTACGTAGACGAGCGCGGGCGCCCGAACGTCACCGCGCAATTGTCGGGGGCCCTGCCGGATCCGCCGAGTCATGAGCTGGCGAAGAAGCAGACGCCGCGCACGGCGGAGATCGCGTCACTCAGCCTGGGCGACCTCGATCGTGTGGTCCTGACCGCGCTGCAGCGCGACCCGCTCCAGCGGTATGCGTCCGTAGAGCTGTTCGGCGAAGACCTGCGCCGCTGTCTCGCCGGCCGCGCGATCGCCGCACATCCGGCCAGCGCCGTCCACCAGATCTGGAAGGTCATGGCCAGAAACAAGGTGGCCGCCGCGATCATCGCCCTCGTCGTCCTCGGCGCGGTTGGGACATGGCTGGCCGCCGGCATCCGCACCGAACGCGTGGCGCTCCACGCCAAGGAAGCGGAGCTCGAGCGATTCATCACGCTGCTCGACGCAAAGGTGGCGCGCTGGCAGCAGGACGGCCTGGTCGTGCCGGCCCTTGAGAAGATTGCCGACGTCCAGTCCGCGAACCGGATGATGGCGTCGGAGGCGATTCGGTCACTTTCGGAGCGCGCGCCGGATCCGCCGCGAGTGAAGCGGCTGATGGCCGATCTGGGGCGGGTTCTCGATCGCGCCGATCGCGTGGTGCGCGACGAACCGTCCGTCCGCAAGGAGATCGCACTCGTCTTCCGGCGCATCGGCGACTTCGAGAAGGACGCACCACTCCCGCGGATCGCCGACAAGGCCGAGGCGGTGCGCTCGTACCAGCGCGCTGCCGGCATTGCGGCCGACATCCGCTCCGCCGAGCAGCCATGGGCGGATCGGCAGCTCGCCGAGCTGTCGAGTGTCCTGACCGCGCTGGGGTCCGCGCCCGCTGTAGCGACGGCCGATCCGGCCCCCAGCGCGCCGCTCGAAACGGCCCCAGTCACGCCGATCGTGACCGCGGCAGTCACGCCGGTCGAGACGACAGTGGCAGTCGCGCCGACCCCTGAGAAACGGGCCCCGTTTCCGCCAACCCGAATCGCCACCGAGCCGGTGCGAACGGTCGAGACCCCGGCCACGCCGGTCGACGCCGCGGCACGGACCGAGCTGGCGATTCGCCTCCGCGCGGCGGGCGCGGCGGCCGATCGCGCCCGCCAGAACCTCGCGACGATGCGCGATTCGCTCGCGAGCCGCGGTCAGACGCTGCGAAGCGACGCCGACGCGGCGATGACCGAAGCGGACCGGCTGATCGAGGACGCGAAGAGCTCGCTCGACACGAACGAACTGGAAACCGCCGAGGACTACCTGCGTCGCGCGGAATTCCAGCTGCGCAAGGTGTTCCAGACGGTTGGAGGGTAGAAGGCGATGGACGCGATTTTGAGAGGTGTCATCATGAGAGCAATTTCGACGTGTGTGCTGGCAGGGTTCCTCGCGGCGGCCGCGGTCGTCGGTGCGCAGGCACAGACGAAAATCCCGAAGCCGGCACCTCCGCCGGCGCCCAAGGCCGCCGCAAGCGGCGTCGACACGGTCATCGCGCTGGTGAAAGGCGGGATGTCCGAGGCCCTCGTCATCAAGACGCTGCAGGCCGAAGGCAAGACCCACACGCTGACGACCGCGGACCTCCTGAAGCTGCAGGCGGCGGGAGTGAGCGAGGGAATCATGCACGCCATGACCGAGCCGAAAGACGCCAGCGCCGCGACCGCGACTGCGGCCGCGCCCACGGCCGCCCCGGCTGCCGCGCCAGCCGCCCTGGCCAAAGGCGCCACGGCGTACCCGCCCGATCTGGCGGACCTGCCCGCCTCGCGCAAACGGAGGCTCGCGGTACAGCCATTCGACTACTCGACCGTCACGACGTGGGTGAACTACTGGTTCAACAACAACACCAATATCGGCGAAGGCATCCGCGCGATGCTCACCGTGACCATGGACAAGTCGAGGAACATCACGCTGCTCGAACGGACGAACATCGAGACGGTGCTCAAGGAGCAGGACTTCGCGGCGTCCAACCGGGTTCGCAAGGGGTCGGGGGCCAAGATCGGCCAGCTGTCAGGCGCCGACGCGATGCTGATGGGCGACATCGTGATCTTCGGGCGAGATGACACGACGAAGCGGAAGAGTCTCGGGGCCGTGCTGGGAGCGTTCTCACCAGTGGCCGGCGCCGTCGCGACCATGAACAAGGAAGAGAAAGCCGTCGTGGGCATCAACCTCCGCGTCGTGGACGCCGAGACCGGCGAGGTCATCGAGACCGCGGAAGCGCGGGGCGAATCGTCACGCAAGAGCAAGGACTACGCGGGAGTGCTCGGCGTAAGCGGGGCGGGCGCCGGCGGCGGCTCGACCGGCATGACGAGCTCGAACTTCCAGCACACAATCATCGGCGAGGCCACGCAGAATGCGGTGCTGAAGATCGCCGAATACCTCGAGACCCGGATCCCGCAGCTGCCGCCCAAGCCACGCGACATCGAAGGCAGGATCGCGTCCGCCGGCACGGGCGTCATCCTCAACGTCGGCAGCAACGACGGCGTCCTGCGCGGCGATCGCTTCGAGATCCTCCAGATCAACGGCGAGATCAAAGACCCGACCACGAAAGAAGTGATCGACCTCGATGCCGTGAAGATCGGGGAGTTCGTCGCCGATATCGTGCGCGAGAAGACGGTCGCCGGCGCGTATGGCGGCCAGCCGCTCTCGGCCACTTACATCGCCGCACCCGGCAAGGGCTACGTCGCGCGTCTCGTCACGAAGTAATCCACTCCAGCCGTGTGGGCGCCCGCGATGGTGTCTGCCGCGGGCGTCCCTTCACGGCCGTCGAAGTACGGGAGAACGACATGAATCGAGTGGTTGCCGTATGGACGTGCGTGGCACTGTGCGCCGCCGCCGGCACAGCCGGTCAGGCCCAACGAGGCAGCGCCTCTCCCAACCCGCAGCTTGCGCTGCGCGTGGACCTGGATGGCATGACCGCACGCGTGGCCGCCGGTCCCGGTTCCGCGCGGCAGGCCAGGGCCGACGCCCAGCGACTGGCGGTCGGCTATCGCGGGTTCGGGCCGCTCATCAGCACATGGGGGCCCGCCGACTATGCGCTCAACCGCCAGATGGCGCGGCGGTCGCTCATGTGGCTCGGGCGGTCCAGTCTCTGGTATCGCACTGATCCGCTGGTGACGCGCGCCTACCTGGACGCGTACGACTCGATCGGGTCGTTCTATCGCGGCCACGGCGGCTGGTACTATCCCGGCGCTTATGTCGCCTACGCCGGCGCCACCAGGCTGGCGCGCCGCCTGGCCATGGCGTCGCTCTACGACTGGTCGCAGCGTGAGTTCGACCGGTATGCGCTGGCGTATGGCGCTCTCGCGGTGGCAAACGGCACGCTGGTCGGCCGCTGGACGCTGCCGAGCGATCTGGTCGAGGGAGCGGCCGCGGCGCCTGCGCCGCCGCAACTGAAGCCGGTCGAGATGCCCAGCGTCGACACGGCGGCGATGAGCGCCGACGAGCGGGCCGCGTATCTCGACGTACGCGACCGATTCCGGTCCGTCTCGGCACATGTACACTCGTCGCGGGTGCTGCTCGATCAGCTGTCTGCACGGCTGCGCGACATGCGGTTGGAACTGCATCCCGAGAACGCGGCGACCGCTCTCAAGATGCAGGGGTTTCTCGAGGACGCTGCCGAGCTCGTGCAGAACCGGGAATTCGAGACGGCAACCGACTATCTCCGGCGGGCCGACGCTGAGCGCACGAAACTCAAGAGCGTGACCGGACAGTAGAACGCCTCCCAACGATGAGGTCTACAATCGGCCGACCCTCCGGACACGACCTTCGATGATCCTTGCCGTCTTCGACGACCCCTTCTTTTCCATCACGATCAAGAACGCGGCGAAGCTGCTCGGCGTCGAGATCTATTTTTAGCGGTCGCCGGACGCGGTGCTCGACACCATTCGGGCGAAGCGACCGCGGCTCGTGATCTTCGATCTCGACAGCGTGAAGATGCGTCCGCTCGACGCGCTCGCCGCGCGATCCCGATTGAGGGGCGAATCCCTCAAGGCCGCTTGATCCTTCCGACTACGGTGAGGATGGCTTCATATTGTGTGCGGGTACCAGGGCGAGCACGGCCCAATTCGTGGCGGCCGCCGATACCCATTGATCCGGGCCGTGCGGGAAGCCGCTCTCGAAGGCTGGTTGGAACGGAATCGAGCGGCTCTGCACGTACCAGGAGCCGTCCTCGAGTTGGCTGTCGAGGAGGAACCGGACGCCACGCCGATACGCGTCGTCCGTGATCGACAGGGCTCCGGACTCGCGCAACGCGTAGAGCGCTTGCCCCGTCGCATATGCATCGCTGGCGAGGGTCGAAATCTGCGCCCAACCGCCGTCCGGTCTCTGCTGCGCCAACAAGTCACGGGTCGCGGCGCGCAGTTGGCCGTCCGGCGCGAGGGCGCCCGCCCACCTGAGGCCGAGGACTCGGGAGACGCGCTCGTCGTTGGTCTCCGCGGTCGCGCTCGACAGCCATTTCGCGGCCGCGCGAACGCTGCGATCGTAGTCGGCACGTCTTGCCTTCGGTGCATAGGCCCGCAGCGCGCGGATCGTGAAGCCGGTCAGCGTGACGTCGGTCGACTGCATCGGCGGGCGCAGGTCGAAGAGGCCAGCCCGCCATCGGCCGTCGGACGACTGGCGCGACTTCAGGCACAGCGCCAACGCGTCGGTCGCCGGTGACGGCCGGTAGTCCTGGGCCGCCAGGCCGACCAGGAGGTAAGTAGGGGCTTCCGGAAGTTGACAGGCATTGACTCCGATGAGCACTTGATCGCGTGCGACGCTCAGCTGCGACTCGATCGTGGCGAGATGACGCGCCGCGGCCGGTTCATCGACCGGCAGGCCGTTCGCACGCGCGGCCGCCACCGCCATGAGCGTGAAAGTGTCGTTGTGACACGAGACGCAGCCGGATTTCGACACGGTCTCACTGCGCTGGAGCAGCGCCAGGCTTTTGGTGACGGCAGCCCGAACACCGCCCGCCGGCTTCGGAACGACCGTGCGGCGCGGGAACACTCCCCCTTCGACGGCACCAGCCTTCTTGAGCAGTTCGACAACCGTGGTGTTCCCGCTGCGAGCGGCCAAGTCCAGCGCGGTCTCCCCACGGGGGCCGCGGGCGTTCGCGTCCGCGCCACGATCGAGCAGCATCCTGACGGTGTCCGCCGGCACACGCTGCGAATTCGCGGCCAGCATGAGCGGCGTGCGGCCATCCACGTCCTTGCGGATCCCCGCCAGACGCACGTTCACATTGGCGCCTCGATCGAGCAGCGCCATGAGGCGCGAGGTCTCTCCGAACGGCGCCAGCATCGCGAGCGTGACGTCGAGGGCCGGGCGGCTGGTCGCGTCCAGGAGCGCGTCGATGCAACCGGCGCAATTCGCGCGCATAGCACTCCACAAGGCAAACGGGGCAGCGGCCTTCGCGTCGCCGCCGCGTTCCAGGAGCAGGCGCAAAACCGTCTCGTCGCCCGCGTAGGCCGCGTTTGCCACCGCGTCAACCTCCGGGGTGGCGCCGTGGTCCAACAGCAGTTTCACGAGGTCGAACGAGCCGTAGCGCAACGACGCGATTGCGAGCGGCGTCGGCTCGCCTGCGGAGCGTGTGTTCGGGTCGCCCCCGTGTTCGAGCAGGAGACGGGCGGCCTCGACGTCGCTGTACAGACTCGCAGCAGCCAGCGGCGTGGAGCCCCCGGCACCGCGCTGGTTGACCGCGTCTCGACGATCGCGGACGAGTCGTCGCAAGCTGCGGCGATCGGCCTCACGGATGGCGATCAGCATCTGCGTGGCCGCGGCGTCAGGAGGAGCGGCTGGCTGGTCACCGGCGAGCGCATCCGGCCACGGCGCGCCCTGGTCAATCCAGGTCTTGATGACGTCGATCTGCTCGCGACGAAGGGGACCAGCCGGCGGCATTGCGAGGCCGGTCAGGCCCTCGCCAATCAGCTTGAGATACACGAAGCTGTTGGCACTGCCGCCGGGCACGATCCGCCGCGTGCCAGGCGCCATCGCAGAGGTCCGCTGGTCGAGCCGGAGTCCACCCGCCTGCTGCGCCGGTCCATGGCAACCAATGCAGTTTGCGCTGAAGATTGGCCGCACGTCGCGGGCGAAGTCCACCGGCGTCTGGCCGAACGCGTTGGCGGCGAACCCAAGCAGCAGGAGCGAACCAAGCAGGTGACGGGGACTCATGACGACCAGCCGGTGCCTAGCGTGACGAAGTCTAGCCGAGGGTTCAGCTGGCTTCAAGGCGAGGCCCGGCCGGTCGCCCATGAGTCTTTCTAGCGTGGTGGCGGGTCCAGGAAAAGGTCAGACACGGATTTCGTCGAGATCGAAGTAGCCCTTGTACTCCTCCATATAGATGGCCGCGCGATGGCCGAACAACACCATCGCCGGCGTCCGGGTGATCAGGGCGCCGTAGCCCGCCATCGCCGACGTGGCTTTCGTGCCAATGCGATGGCGCCTGTTCCACGCCGCGACCTTCTCCTCGGCGAGCGCGACGGGGTCGCCGGACATCGCGGCCTTTTCGGCGTGCTGCTTGATCCTGGCGGTCAGCTTGGTGAGGACATCGCCGGGGCCGATCTGGACGAACGCCATCGTGTCCGAGAGCGACATCAGGTATTGGATGGTGTCGCTCCACAGGACCGCGCTGCAGACCTGCTTCGACAGGTACTCGACGATCGCGCCCCCCGGATACGGCCTGGCGGTGAGGTTCGCGATGACCGGAATCTTCGGATCCGAGAGCGTGCGCCCTTTCAAATAGTTCTCGAACCTCTCCTGCGACGGATGCATCAACCGCGAATGGAACGCGCCGCTGGTGTTCAGCCGAATGCACTTCGCGTTGCCGAAGCGAAAGAGGTCCTGGCATGCCGCGATGTCGGCGGCCGGCCCGGAAATGACGACCTGGTCGGGGGCGTTGACGTTGGCGAGCTCTACCCGGTCGAACCCGCTCTCCTTCAGCACCGATTCGATCGTGTCGCGCGTTACGTTGACGATCGCAGCCATCGCGCCCTCGGTCGCCTGGCTCATCAGCTCGCCGCGTTTCGCCACCAGGTCCAGGCCGGTCTCGAAATCGAAGCAGCCGGCCGCGAGCAGCGCGTTGAACTCGCCCAGACTGTGGCCGGCGAGGTAGTCCGGGGTCTCGGCGGTGTCGCGGATCCGCTTGTAGTACGAGAGCGCGTTCACCACGTAGAGCGCAGGCTGGGTGTACTGCGTCTTGCCGAGCTCCTTGTTGGCATCGTTCAGGCACAGCTCTTTGATCGAATAGCCAAGGAGATCGTCGGCCTTCTCGGTCAGATCGGGAAACTCATCGAACAGGCCAGCGCCCATGCCGCGCACCTGCGACCCCTGCCCGGGAAACACATAGGTCTTCATCGAGACCCCGTCGCCGCGACGCTGAACTGGGCACCAATCCATTGATCGACCTGGGCAAGGATCGAGGCCGGTTTCTTCACCCAACGGAAGTGGTGGTAGGCCTTGCCGTCCTCCGCCTGAAGCTCGATCTGCGTGACGCGGGCGCGAACGAGCTTGCCGGCCAGATAGTCGGCGCTCGGCCGGGGAACCAGCGCGTCCCCCTGCAACGAGACCATCAGCACCGGTACTTTCAGCTGCTGAAGCTCGTGGTCGTAGTCGGCGGCATCGCCCTTCACCCGGTAGGTGCCTGTGAGCGCTTCCTGCGTCCAGTCGAGGATCATATTGAACGGCTGGCGTCCGCCGAACCCGAGCGTGTCGCCCGGGAAGAAGCCCAGGGCCTGATCGATCGTGCGCACAGCCCGCAGCCCGAGGTACCGCGTGAACTGCCTGCGCCTCGGCATCGCGCCGTAGTAGTTCGAGCCGCCTGCCAGGAGCACCACTGCATCGATGTCCGATGGATGACGGCTGGCATAGAGCAGCGCGAACTGGCCGCCAAGGCTGTGGCCGGCGAGCAGAAACGGCTGTCGGGCAGCCTCGGCCCGAAGACGGGGGACGATCGACGCCAGATCGACGTTCAGGATCTCGTTGTATCCGAAGTTGTGCGCGCGGACATCCTTGACCGAGCTCTGCTTGCCGCCGCGCAACTCGACGGTGGCGACGCGGTAGCCCAACGCTGCCCACGCCTCGGCCATCGGACGGTAATAGTCCACGCTCGCCCCGAGCGCGGGAAGGAAGACCACGAGCCCCTTCCCGGGGCTGTTCGCTTCCCCGAACCACTCGACGACGGTCCGCGCCCGATCCGTGAGCTCGAACGGTTGCGACGTCACGGCCCTACTCCCCCGCTCCGATGGCGACTGGATCGTACGAGGGATCGGCATTGGACGTCATGCCCTGCAGCATCTTCTTGCCCTTCCAGATCCGGTACAGCGGGAACGGGGCGACCAGGTACTGCATACCCTCGTCCTGGAAGATGCGATGGAGCTTCGGCAGGTTGTAGAACGGACACCGGGGAGTGGAGTGATGTTCGACGTGGTAGGTAATGTTCGCGCACAACCAGCCGAGCACCGGGTTGCTGACAGTGATGGCGTTCTTGCTCATGTCCCGGCGGCGCGGGTCGTTTCGGGGATACAGCGTGATCGCCGCGTGCTCGTAGCCGCGCGTGATCGGATTGATGACGAGCGCGACGAAGGCGACGGGAAGCCAGAAGATGAAGAGCACTTTCTCTCCCATCCCCTGGCTGATCAGGATGGCATGCACCGCCACCCACACCGTGATGTTGGTGAGCTGCTCTGCGATCACCGTCCACCGCACTCGGGTGCCGTACTTCGTGAGCGAAATACGCGTGTACCACTCGTAGTAGCGCCAGATTCGCAGCCAGATGTCCTTCAGCTCGTCCGCGAAATAGTATTCGTCGGGGTCACGATCGGGGTCGGCGATGTGCGCGTGATGGCGTGCGTGCGTCTCGCGATTCGTCGTGAACGTCATGGTGAAGGACAGCGCATAGAACCGTCCCATCATTCGATTGAACCGGTCGTCCTGAAACGCCGTCCGGTGCATGCAGTCGTGATGCAGCACGAACCAGCAATACAGCAGGTGTCCGAGCGTGGCCGAGAGGAGCAGGTTCACCCAGAGCGTGTCGATGGCAAGCTGGAGCGCGATCGCCACGAAGTAGGCGGCGATGAAAGGGCTCGCAAACAGCAGGTGCCTGGAGCCGTTCACCTCGCAGAGCGCCTTGATGTCCGCCGCACGCTGCGGACAGGATACCCACTTCTGCGGCGTGGGCTTGCGGCTCGCGACGACGGCATCCATGCCGACCGTGACCATGTCTTCGACGACCATCTCCATACAACCCTCTTTCAGCTTGCCAGCATGGCGGCGCGCGCCGTCACCACGAGTTTCGAGTTCGAGATCCGCCTGGTGTCGATCCACTCCGAATGGCGAGTGACGTACGCCGCCCAGTCGTCGATGTCAGCGGACAGCCGCTCCGCGGTTTCGCAACGGAGCAGCCGCTTCATGTAGCGGGCGGCCTCGAGGTTCTTCATCCCGTCGCCGATGGCTAGTGCGGCCGCGAAGGGATCTGCGGCGACGTGAGAGATGAGCCCCCACGCGTGCGCCTCTTCGGCGTCGACGAGCTCTCCGAGCATGACCAGCCGCTTGGTCCTGGCCGGCCCGATCACGCTCTGCAGATACGTGAGCCCGCCCATCCCCGGGATCAGGCCGGACTTGATCTCGGGCAGCCCCAATCTCACGCCGCCGCGCACCACTTGCAGGTCCGTTGCCAGCAGCGTTTCGAGGCCGCCGCCCTGGGCCGTCCCGTTGACGACGGATACGACCAGCGCATCCAGGGACGTGATCACCCGGATCAGCGTCCGCGCTTTGTCGGCGAAGGCCGCCACCGCGTCGGGATCGCCCATGCTGCGGACCAGCTCGCTTCGATCGCCGCCGAGCGAGAAGTACTCGCCAAAGTGCGAGAGGTAGACAAGCCGTCCCTCGACCGCCGGCAGCGTGGCCACGCTTTGGAACGTCGCGCACAGCTCACCCAGGAACTCGTCGGTGAACATGTTGGCGGGCGCGTTGTTCAAAAAGACCCAGATGTTGTCGCGGTGGTCCTTGAACGTCGCGATGTGCTTCGCGCGTGGAGTAGCTGACGGCGCGAACGGAGACAGCTTGTCGGCCAGCACGGGCGGCAATCCGTGCGGAGTGGACGCGGTCGCCGGCGGGGCGGGCCGCTTGGCACCCGCCGCGCGGAGCTCACCGTCGCTGAACGCCACGAACACCTGCTGCGCTCTCACGGCCGCGGCGGACGACTCGGGCACCAGCGCGCGAACCCGCACGAAGCCCTCGTCGCGCAGGAGCACCGGCCAGCGCGAGGCCGAAGCCAGCGGCGAGTCCGCCAGCCGCTCGTGTGGATCGGACGCGTTCCACCACCCGGGCAGCAGGCCGAACGTGTAAGTCGAGTACTCCTGCACCTCGACGCTCTCGTTGAGGACGAGCGCGCCGCCCGGACGGAGCAGCTTCTTCGTATGTCGCAGCGTCGCGTGGAGATCGCGGGTCGCGTGCAGGACATTGGTGGCGATGACCACGTCGAAATCGTCGCGGAGCCCCTGCTCGGCAGGTTCGATCCCGACGTCGAAGAAGGCGAAGCGGAGGTTCGGATATTCGGAACCAAGTCGCGCCTTGGCTTCGTTGACCAGCTTGTCCCAGAGGTCGGTGTACCAGTACTCGCACTCGACACCACCGCGAGCGAGCCTCTCGAGGACCTCGACCGTCGTCGAGCCGGTGCCCGCTCCGATCTCCAGGATGCGCACCGGGCGGCGGGCCTGGCCCGCAAGGAACAGCACCGCCTTGGCCACGCGCTCGTTGTAGAAGCGCGACACGGGGTTGTCGCCGTAGACCGGCCGGACCAGATCGACGCCGGCGCCTGGGAAGAGCACCATCGCGGCTGGCAGCTTCCCCGCGAGGATGCTCGGATACGCTGCGACGCAGGCCTTGAGCAGCGGCAGAAGTGGCCGCAGAGACGGCGCTTCCTGCTCGAGCCGGGCGATCGCCATCGCGAATTCCTCGTCGCTGAGTTGTCTCGCTTCGCCAGCGTCGGCGCGTGTGATGGCCACGAGCGCTCGCACGAGACGTGCGTGCAGCGACGCCAAGGCGCCCGAGGAAACCGCTTCGTCTACCGACCGCCCTGCCAGCAACTGTCGAACAATGTGCCCGACACGCGTGCGAGTCACGTCGACCAGGCGAGCCATCGCCGCTTCGGCTTCGGCGAACACGGTGGCGTCTTCCTCGTCCACGGGCGTCACGGGCGGCGCGGGAAGCCTCGGCAACGTCGCGGCGGCGCGCTCAACACAAATGGCGCGATCGAGGCCCATTTCCTCGAGTACTGATTCATCCGCCGACACGATCGCCGCTTGCTCCCACCCGGAGGCCAGCACGGCTTCGAGCGAGGCGATCGCCTCTGTGGATTTGAGGCCGTGCACACCTTGCCGGGCCAGGAGCTTCCGGTAGCGGTCGCTCGCGACAGCGCCCACCTCGCTCCAGAAGCCCCAGTTGACGACCACGACTGGATAGCGGCGATCGGCGCGGAGCGCGCCGGCACACCCGTCCAGGAACGTACTCGCGGCCGCGTAGTTCGCCTGGCCGATGTTGCCGACGAACGATTGCGCCGACGAGAAGAAGAGCACGAAGTCGAGATCGAGGGCGGTGGTAGCGCGCGCCAGCGTCAGCGCACCGGCGACCTTCGGCCGGAGCACTCGGGCAAAGGCTGCCGCATCCATTTCGGCCAGGCGGCAATCCTCGAGCACCATCGCCGAGTGCACGATGCCGTGGAGTTCGCCCAGCGTCGCGCGCGCGGTCTGAATGGCCTGCGTCAACGCCGGCTCGTCGTCGACCGCCGCGGACAGGTAGAGGACGTCGCGCCCGTACTCTCCCTCTGGCGCGAGCGTGCGCACGAGCTCGGGGCTCTCCGCCCGGCGGCCGACGACAGCGACCTTCGCCGCGTAATTCCGACGGAGGTGCCGCACTAGCTCGAGCCCCACTCCGCTTGCGCCACCGATGACCAGATAGCGCCCACCCTGGCGGAACGGGGATGCAGCGGCGCCCAGTCGCGCGGGACACAGGGAGCGCTGATAGGCGCGACCGCCGCGTATCGCACGCAGGGTCCTATTCGGCGCGTCCGCCATTGCGAGCGGGATCCACGCGCTGCCTCCACTCGTTACTTCGTCGGTGCGCAGATCGACCTGCGCGACCTGCACCTGCGGATACTCGCGCGACAACGACAGCAACAATCCCCAGACACCGTGAGCCGCATCCGTGCGCGGAGACTCCTCGTGCACGCGGAAGCAATCCAGCGTAATCGCCCGCACGCTGAGCGGCGTGCGGAGCCGGTTGGCCTGGATCAGCAACCTCACCACGTCAAAGGTGACGTCGTGATCCGACGCGACGAGACACAGCTCGTCGCAGTCGAGGCCGGCGGCCAGCGCGGCGCCAAGTTCGGCCACCCCGCCTCGGAAGGCGACGCGGTTACCCAACCCGGCGCCCAGGCGTTCCCAGAGCTCAGCGGCACCTCCGGCGCCTACGAGCGCAATCGCCCGCGCCGATGAAGGTGCGAGATCGGGGCGCGCGGGCAGCCAGCGCGGCACCAGCACTTCGGGACGCTCTTCTGCCGCACTTGCAATCGTCGGCGCCGTGGTGACCTGGGTGGCGGCCGGGACCTGGCCTGCGTACCGCGAGCACTCGTTCGGGAACGCCTCGCGACAATAGGCGGCGAGCGCTACGGCGTGCGGCCGCTCGAAGAGAATGGTCGGATAAAGCCGGACGCCCAGGCGCCTTTCGAGCGCATCGGCAAGATCGAGCAGGACGAGCGAATCGAGGCCGAGCTCGAAGAAGGGCGTTTCCGTGTTCTCGTGCTTCCAGGCGCCGGCGAGGTGCGGACGAATGAGATCCACGATGAGGTCCAGCACCGGATCGACGGTGGCCGTTGTCGATGCGGCCGCTTTCGCGCCGTTCGTGTATTTGGTGCACGCATCGGGAAACGTCGCCCGCAGATACGCGGCAAGCGCGGTCGCGTCGGGGTTCTCGAAGAGCGCCGTCGGGTAGAGGCGCACGCCGAGCCGCTTCTCCAGAGTCTCGGCGGCCTCCAGCAGCGCCAGCGAATCGAGTCCGAGCTCGAAAAACGGCTTGCGGGCATGACCGGGATTCCAGATGAACTTCCCGTGGCGGGCGAGGAGGTTACCGATCAGGTCGCTGATCGGGTCGCCAGTGGCCGAGGCCGCCGCGGCAGGTGCCGGCGCAGTCGCAGCTTCTGCTGGCAACGTCAGACTCCGTTCCAGCAACCGGCGGATGTTCTGCAGCGAGCGTACTCTCTTGACGGTGAAGTTCCGGACGGCTGCCAGCGGGCGTCCTTCCTGGTCGAAGATCCCGAAGCTGTAGCGCAGCAGCTCGTGGCTGCCGGCATCGGCGTCCAGCGGCTCGACTAGCACCCGCGCGTCGCGCCGCCCGGTGAACGGGACCGCCCGAAACTCGTCGATCGCAAACGGGATGAACAAAGTCGACTGGTCGAGCCGATCGTGCAGCGGGAAGAGCGGCACGATGGTCCCGCAGTCGAGAAATACCGGGTGCAGGACAAAGTCTCCGGCTCGCAACGCGGCCTCGTGACCGAGCGCCACCTCGCCCAGGTGCTGCCCAGACGGCAGCAGCGCGACTCGGCCGGAGCACTTCATGAAACCGTCATGGAAGATGCCGATGTGGCGCGTCACGGAGTAGCAGGCATCCAGGTCCACGGACGCGCCGGAAAGGGCCTTCGCGCAGGCGGGCTCCGGCGCCGGCGCGAATCGTTCGCCGGGCGCCAGGAGGCACGTCATGTGCGTCGTGGGGTCGCCTGCAAGCGCGCGATCGATCTTCCAGGGCAGGCTGGTCACCGTGACCCGCCCCTCCGCGCCCTGCATGTCCACGGTGATGGTCAGCTTGCGGTCGATCTGCGCGTTCGTGACGACCGGCTCGTGGAAGAGGATGCTGCGGAGCGCCAGCGAAGAAAGGTCCATGCGTTGCGCCTGCAGCGTCTTGTAGACCGCGTCGAGGAGCGCCACGCCGGGCAGGATGTGAATGTCCTGCACGCGATGCGAGTTGACCAGTGGATCCGTGTCGCGGACGGTGAACTGGCTGCGGATGCGCGTGCGGCTCATTCGCTCAGGCCTCGGCAAGGGCTTCGGAGGCGATCGTTTCGAGGGCCAGCAGACCCGGACTCGGCTGGCCCAAAATCAGCGCCGGCGGATGCCAGGCATGGATCTTGTCGGCATCGGCAATAACTGGGGGCGCGGCGTCCAGATCGACTGGACGTCGTGCCTCGACTGGTCGCTCGGACACGATGGTATGAACGTTGGTCTTGCCGAACCCGAACGCGCTGATTCCCGCGCGCCTCACTCCCGCCTGCGCCGTCCACGGCCGAGCTTTGAGGACCGGGAGAAACGGTGTCCGTTCGAACTCGAAACGGGGGTTGGGCTGATCGCAGTGCAGGGTCGGCGGCAACGTCTGGTGATGCAGCGCCAGCGCCACCTTGATGAAGCTCGCAATCCCCGCCGCCGAGAGCAGATGGCCGACGTTGGTCTTGACGCTGCCGATCGCGCACTGCGCCGGAGGATCCGGCGCGAACGCCCGCGCCAGGGCGCGCAGCTCGATGGGATCGCCGATCATCGTCCCCGTGCCGTGAGCCTCGACGTAGGACACGGTCCTCGGCGGCGCGCCGGCCTTCTGCAGGGCGCGTTCGATCACATCGACCTGCCCGTCCACGCCGGGAGTGGTCACGCCGAGCGTATGACCGTCGTTGTTGATCGCGCTCCCGTCGATGACGGCGTAGATGTGGTCGCCGTCGGTCAGCGCTGCGGCCAACGGCTTCAGCACTACGCAGCCGACACCCTCGCCGGGCACGAAACCGTTCGCCTTCTCGTCGAACGTGCGGCAGCGGCCGTCCGGCGACAGCGCATGCGCGGCGCTGAGGAACAGATAGGCCTTCTCGTCGAGCAGCAGATCGACGCCGCCGGCGATGGCCAGCTCCGAGTCGCCGCTCTGCAGGCTCTGGCACGCCAGGTGAATGGCGGCCAATGACGAGGAGCACGCCGAGTCGAGCACCAGGCTGGGACCGCGCAGATCGAGCACATGCGACACGAAGGCGGCGATGAAGTTCTGGCCGACGCCGGTGACGCTGTGTTTGCCGGGCGAGGCAATGCGTTCGGCGTACCGGGTGGCGCGCGCGCCGGCGAAAACGCCGACCCGTCGCCCCTTCAGCGCGGCGCGGTCGTAGGGCGAGTCCTGGACGGCCGCGAGACTGGTTTCGGTGAACAGACGGATGAGCGGGTCCAGATCGGCCGCTTCTTCGGGGCTCAGGCCAAAGAGGGCCGGATTCACCCGCTCGACGCCCTCGATGAACCCGCCCCACTGGCTCACAGTTTTCCCCGGCTCGTGACGGCGCGAGTAGAGCGCCTGCGCGTCCCAACGCGACGGCGGGACGGTACTCACGCTGTCGACGCCGCCGAGCAGGTTCCGCCAGAACGTTTCCTTGTCGGGCGCACCGGGGAAGCGGCAAGCGATGCCGACGACGGCCACCGGAAAGGCAGGCGTCTGGCTTGATGTCGTCGCGACGTGCGGGCGGGATGGCACGGGCTCGACCGCTGGCACCGGAATGGACGTGGCGGCCGGTGCGGCAGGCCGGCTGGCCGCGGGGGATGGCACCTCGCAGTTGCGCGCGAGGTAGCGTGCAACCGCCGCGATCGAGTTGGCCTTGATCAGCTCGCCCGGATCGACCTTCCGGCCGAGCCACTGCTCGATGCGGGTGGCGACACCGATCAGCACGATGGAGTCGACGCCCAGATTCTCGAACCCGGCGTCGTCGTTGATCCTGCTCTCGGCGATCTCCAACTCCTTCGCGACGATCGCGCGCACCTCGCGCCGAATCGCGTCGAGACTGCCGTCGCTCTCGGATGTTGAGGCCGCCGGCGTTGCGGAACGGACGTTCTCGACCTCCGCGGGGCGCTCCAACGCTGCCGGCGCAAGCGCCGGCTCGGCGGCGGCCGCCACGCAGACGACCGGTCCCAGTTCCTCTGCGGCCGCAATGCGATGGAGAGCGTCGAAGCACTGCTCGGGATCGAGCGCCGTACCGGCCGCCGCCCCTTCCCCAGCCTCGCGGGCAAGCCCCATCTGCCGCCATCGCGTCCACTGCACCGAGCGGTAGTAGGGGTGACCGTGTGCGTGCTGGTATTGCGCGAAACAGTCGAGGAATCGGTTGGCCGCCGCGTAGTCCAGCAGCCCCGACGCCAGCTTCGGCGCCACTGCCGACACCGACGAGAACAGCACGAACACACGAGGCGGAGCGCTGGCCATCAGCCGGTGCAGCACCCAGAGGGCGTCCACCTTCGGCTGCAGCACCTCGGCCATCGACGCCGAGGTCTTCTGGAAGAACGCCGGGGCACCGTGGCTGACGGCGCCGGCGCAGTGATACACGTGGGTGATGCTGCCGTGCGCGTCGCGGAAGTCGTGGATCGATGCGCCGAGGGCGGCCTCGTCGCAGAGGTCGCCACGGTAGAAGGCGATCGACACGCCCTGAGCGGTGAGCCCGTCGATCACGCTGTTCTGCTCGGCGCTCAGCTCCCGTCGCCCCGTGAGCAACAGCGCACGAAACCCACGCCCGGCCAGATCGCGGGCCAGTGCAAAGCCGATCTCGCCGGTGCCGCCGGTGATGAGTGCCACGCCGGCGCTCTCGCGCTGCGTCGGCGGCAGAGCGAAAGGAACCCGCTCCACCGTGCGCGCCATTCGCCTGCCGCCGGCGTAGACGAGCTCGCTCGGTCCGTCGTGCTGGTCGATCTCGCGCCCAATCGCGGCGGCCGCGTCTTCAGGCGTGAAGCTGTCCGCCGCGAAATCGACGGTCTTGCTGCGGCAGCGCCGGTACTCGGCCCAGAGGCTCTTGTAGACGCCGGATGCCTGCGCGCCTGCCAGCGTTGTGGGCGCCACCCGATCGCCGGCGCGCTGGAGGCCTCGCGTTGCCTGAAGGACATCCAGTCGCTCGCCCTTCCTGAGCGACCCGCCAATCAGCCGCCGGACAAGGTCGAGCCCGCTGCGTGCCCGGCGGCTGGTGTCGTCGAACTCTCCGTCGAGTGCCGTCACGTCGAGAAGCCCCGAGATCCGGCCGCCGCTCGCGACAAAGGTTTCCGCCGGCGCGCCGTCCGTCACCGAAGCCACGAGCACGCGACGTCCACGCCCCACCTGCTCGGCCACGCGCGTGCCGAGCGGCCCGGCAACCAGCGCGACGACGGCGCCCAGCGTTTCGTCCTGCGTCCGCGGCGCCAATGCGCCGCGATCATCGAGCGGCCGCTCCGTCCACCGTTCGGCGTACAACGCCCACGGGGCGGGCGCTGCGGCAGGGATCTCCACTTTCTCGAAGCTCACCCAGAAGGACTCGCGCACAAACGGGTAGTCCGGCGTCGTCACCAGTGCGGCCCCGCCCCGCGGCACGACGCGCTCCCAGTCGATGGCGAAGCCCTTCACCCAGAGGGCCGCAAGCTTGCGTCGTTCACCGGCCGCCACGAGGCACCGGAGCCGCTCTTCGACTTCTTCGTCGCTCGCGAAGAGGCCCATGGCTTCATGTGCGCCCGCCTCCACGACTCCGGACAGGACGTCGGGGGCAGCTGACGGACGTTGACGCAGATGCTCCGTCAACTCGGAGGCGGAAGCCGCGAGCACGGCCAGGCGGTGCGCCAGCGGGGTCTTCCGGCGCAGAGTAAAAGCGAGGTCGGCGAGGTAGGTCTGCTCGTCCTCGCGGCTCGCGAACCGCTGCGTGGCCAGCGCATCGGCCAACGCGGCCGACCGCGCCCGCAGGCCGTCCGC
>Ga0070675_100001008_pt1 | contig 20221 bp, 13 predicted proteins | sample KBSM43metaG_FD_65343 | JGI IMG/M metagenome (GOLD analysis project Ga0070675, IMG submission 65343) | Miscanthus rhizosphere microbial communities from Kellogg Biological Station, Michigan, USA - KBS M4-3 metaG | ecosystem: Host-associated > Plants > Roots > Rhizosphere > Soil ... | reverse complement strand
AAGCCATCGACGCGCTCGATGAAGCCTGCGCGCATCTGCAAGCGGTCACCGAGTACTCGCCGCGCACCGAAGAGCTGATCAAGCATCGCATTCAGCTCATCAAGCAGGAGGCGGCGGCGGAAGTCGAAACGGTCCGTCGCGAACGAGAGTCCTCTGTTCGTGGAGAGTCGCCGAGCGCGTTCGAGCGCTTTGGTGCTGAGCTGGAGGCGTTGTTCATCGGGATGCCTGCTCCCGTGACCGCGGAGACGGAGAGACCGACCGTCCAAGCCGAGCCTCGCGCGGAGCGTCCGATGACGCTTGCTCCACTCGAGGCCGATCTCACGCGGCAGCTGATGGAAGAGGGAGTGGTCATCCGCGGCCACGACGTCGCACGCGTCGTTGGCCTCATGTCCGGCAAGGACGTGGACTGGGAGACGGAAGCCGCCCGATGAGATTGCGGCTTCTATTGACGCTCGTGCTCGCGGCCGGCTGTCGAGAGCGCGCGGACGTTGGAAGCGGTCCCTATGCCGACAAGGTCGCGCTCGACATCCCGCAGATCGAGAAGGCTGTAGGCGTGAAGTTCAAGACGCCGCCAAAGCTCGAGCTTCGGTCGCGCGATCAGGTTCGCGATTTTCTCCTCGCGAAATTGCGCGAACCGGACGCCGTCAAGCAGATGGCCAACTCCGAGCGAACCTACAAGTTGCTCGGGCTGCTGCCGGACACGATGCACCTGTCGGATTTCTTCGTGAAGGTGCTCACCGAGCAGATCATGGGCTACTACGATCCGAAGACGAAGGTGCTGTATGTCGTCGACGGCGCGCCCGAGGAATTCGTCGGGCTCACGATCATGCACGAGCTGGTGCACGCGCTTCAGGATCAGTACGTCAATCTCGATTCGCTCGAGCATATCATCGGCGACGACGATCGCGCCGCGGCAGTGCAAGCGGTGATCGAAGGCGAGGCGACGTACGAGCAGGTATTCATCATGGCCGGTGGCTCGGGGAATCTTGCCGCGCAACTTCCCGGCGGTTGGGAATCGATGCGCACGACGATCCGCGAAGCACAGCAAAACCAGCCGATCTTCTCATCGGCGCCGATGGTGATTCAGGAGACGCTGTTGTTTCCGTACATCAACGGCGCCGACTACGTCCGCCGTTTCAAGTCGCGACGACCTGGAAAGCTGCCGCTCGACAGTCTTCCGATTTCGACCGAGCAACTCATGCACGACTCGGCGTATTTCGCGACCCAGCCGGACGCCCCGAGCGAGGTGACGCTGCCTCCGGTGGAAGGCTCGATCGAACAGAACAACTTCGGCGAGTTTGGAACGCGGCTCTTTCTCTTCAAGCACACGAAGGATCAGGACCGCTCGATTCGCGCGTCGAACGGTTGGGACGGCGACCGCTATGCCTTGGTGAAAACTCCGAGTGGCGACGCGTTCGTGTGGGTCACGGTTTGGGACGCGCCCGCCGATGCGGCGGAGTTCATGTCCGCGGTGGACGGCGTCATGAAAGCAAGATTCAATGCGACCCCTCGTGTGACAGGCGAGCGGCGACATTTCGAGACGCAGAAGCGAACAGTCGACGTCGACGTTCGTGAGATAAACGGACGACCCGTGGTGCTCTATGTCGACGTTCCAGCCGGATCGAGCACGAACCTGATCGACTTCGGCAAGGTGAAGGTGACACCGCGGTGAGCGTTCCCGCCACGAAACCGTCGACGGTGCCGGCACCGCGCGCGCCCAACGCGGCGGGGCAGGCGCCTGCGGGTCCCCGGGCGATTGCCTCGCTCGCCGACGAGGCAGCGCGACAGGCGGCGCTCGATTCGATGAAGCGCCGCGCCACGGGTCTGCTCGTGTTCGCGACCGTGCTGTTCGTCGTTGCGCGCGCGCTCGAATCTCGCTGGTCATGGCTCGCGATCGTCCGCGCCACGGCAGAGGCGGGAATGGTGGGCGGTTTGGCCGACTGGTTCGCCGTGACGGCGCTCTTCCGACATCCACTCGGCATTCCGATCCCGCACACCGCGATTGTGCCGGCGAAAAAAGACCGCGTCGGGCGAACCCTTGGCGCGTTCGTCCAGCGGAATTTTCTCACGCGCGATGTGATCGAGCATCGTCTGCGGTCGATGCAGGTTGGTCTCCGTCTCGCGGAATGGTTGGCCGACGCGGACAACGCGCGCACCATCGCGCGCAGCGCCGCGACCGCGATGAGCTCAGCCGCTCAGATGCTGCGCGACGAAGACGTGCAGGAGATGATCGACCGAAGCCTGGCCGAGCGAGTGCGCGCGATGCACCTCGCGCCAGTTCTCGGCAAGGTGTTGACGGTCATGACGGAGGGCGACCGGCATCAGGAAGTGCTCGACGAAGTGATCGAGCTCGCGTCTCGCGTCGTGAACGACAATAGCGAAGTGATTCGCAATCGCATCGAGCAGGAGACACCGTGGTGGATTCCCACCGCGGTCGATGAGAAGATCTTCAAGCGCGTGCTCGGAGCGATTCAGCGTTTGCTCAAGGAGTTGAGCGCCGATCCCAATCACGCGCTCCGGCAGCGCTTTGACGCGTCGCTGCGCGAATTCATCGCGCGGCTGAATACGTCGCCGGAATTCGCGGCGCGCGTCGACGCGTGGAAGGAAGAGTTCCTCGACAACGACGCCGCACGTCGATTCTCCGCGTCGATCTGGCAAGATGGGAAAGCGGCGCTGGCGCGCTTCGCGTCCAACCCCGATTCCAAGGCCCCGAGCGTCATCGAGACGGCGCTGACGACGTTCGGCCAAAAGGCAATCGAAGATCCGGTGCTGCTCGCCAAGATGGACGAGTTCGCGGTGGACGTCGCGGTATTCCTCGTCGGCCGGTATCAGGACGAGGTTGCCGAGTTGATTGCGACGACGGTGAGCGCGTGGGACCCGGAGGTTACGTCGAAGCGCGTCGAGCTCGCGATTGGGCGCGATCTTCAGTTCATTCGCATCAACGGCACGATCGTCGGTGGGCTTGCCGGAATGCTCATCTTCTTGATTTCGTCGCTGTTCAAATAGTTGATCGCGAACCCCGCACCGTTTGCGCCGGTATTCCGCGTCGTCAGCGTCGCGAGGGGTACAATGAGCCCCAGCTATAAGACTGTGAGCTGGTAGCGTTGAGCTCAAAGCTCACCTCTACCAGCTCACCGGCTTAGAGCTGGGGCTCGCCCGACCGACAAGCATGCTCGTCCAGCGCGAGGCGCGACAACGCGGTCCTCTATACTCCGATCGGATCTTCCGTTCGGTCGGCCGGCGTCGTTGCTCCGGCGAGCCCCGGCGACGGCTCCGGCTGCACCGTGTCCGCGAGACCAGGCGCGACGGGTGCCAGCAGCGCCAGGTGCAGCACTTCGTCCATGCGCTCGACGAACGTGAACGCCATGTTCTGACGCACAGGATCCGGCACCTCTCGCAACTCCTTCTCGTTCGCCTTTGGCATGATGACCTGACGAAGCCCCGAGCGATACGCGGCGAGCACTTTCTCTTTCACGCCGCCGATCTCGAGCACTTTTCCGCGGAGCGTGACTTCGCCTGTCATCGCGACGTCGCGCCGCACGGGACGCCCGCTCAGCGCGCTGGCGATCGCCAACGTCAACGTGATGCCGGCGCTGGGTCCGTCCTTTGGAATCGCTCCCGCCGGCAGATGGATATGCAGATCGCTCTCGCGAAACACGCTGTCCTCGATGCCGAGTTGCGCGGCGCGCGATCGCACGTACGAGTACGCCGCGTCGACCGACTCGCGCATGACGTCACCCAGCTGACCGGTGACCGTGAGGCGGCCGGTTCCCGGCATCTTCAGCGCTTCGATCATCATGATGTCGCCGCCCGTCGAGGTCCACGCCAGGCCGGTCACGACGCCAACCTCGGGCACCTTCTCGGCTTCTTCCGTCGCGTAGCGTGGAATGCCGAGCACTTCCTCCACCTTGTCGACGTCGACGACCCACGCGCCTTCTTCACCGTCGGCCTTGGCACGCGCTCGCTTGCGCATGATCGCCGCGAGGTTGCGTTCAAAGTTTCGTAAACCTGCCTCGCGTGAGTAGCGGTTCGAGACGAACGACAGAGACTCGTCGGTAAATTGCAGATCTTTGTCGCTGATCCCGTGCTCTTCGAGCAGTCGCGGCAGCAAATACCGCCAGGCGATCTCGACTTTCTCCTCGATCGTGTAGCCCGCGATCTTGATGACCTCCATGCGGTCGCGCAGCGGCGCGGGGATGTCGAACAAGTTGTTCGCCGTGCAGATGAACAGACACTGCGACAGATCGAACGGCAGATTCAGATAGTGATCGACGAACGAGTTGTTCTGACTCGGATCGAGCACCTCGAGCATTGCCGCTGTGGGATCGCCGCTCGGTCCGCCGCCCGACATCTTGTCGATCTCGTCGATCATCAGGACGGGATCTTTCACGGACACGCGACGCAGCGCCTGGATGATGAGACCCGGCATCGCGCCCACGTACGTTCGGCGGTGTCCACGGATCTCGGCCTCGTCCCGCACGCCGCCGACGGAGATGCGATAGAACTCTCGACCGATTGCCTTGCCGATTGCTTCGCCGAGCGAGGTTTTACCTGTCCCCGGAGGCCCGACGAAGCAGAGAATGGGGCCGTGCGGATCGCCTCCGCGGAGCTTCCGCACGGCGAGATACTCGAGGATACGCTCTTTCGCTTCGTCGAGGCCGTAGTGCCGGTTGTCGAGCGCCTCTTCAACTTTCTTTAAATCGATCTCTTCCTGGCCCGACCGCTTGTTCCACGGTAGCGACAGCACCCAATCGAGATAGGTGCGGACGACGTGATACTCGCTCGACGCCGGCGAGAGCATGCGCATGCGCTCTGTTTCCCGCCGCGCCTCTTGGGCGATTTTCTCCGGCAGTTTGCCGTCCTCGATTTTCTTGAGGATGTCGAGCGCTTCCTTCTCGCCCGGATCGGCTTCACCGAGCTCCGCCTGAATCGCGCGGAGCTGCTGGCGAAGATAGAACTCGCGTTGATGCTGCTCGATCTTGATCTCTGTTTGCTTTTTCACGTCCTCCATCACGCGGGCACGCGCGACCTCGCGCTCGAGGCGCGTGAGGATGAATCGCAGGCGCTGCCCGACGTCCAGGCGCTGAAGCACCTCGTCTTTGTCGGCGATCCGGAGATTCATGTTTGTAGCAGCGAGATCGGCGAATCGGCCCGGATCGGAGATGTTCATCTTGAGAATCGCCGGAACTTCGTCCGGGATTCGATCCACCAGCTCGGCCAACGTCTCGGCGGCTGAAACGACGCGCGTTACGAGGTCGTCGATGTCGCTCTGGTCGGCCGGTGTTTCTCGCGCCGCGCGAATCGCCGCGATCGGATAGGGCTCGGTCTGCTCCATCCCGTCGATCACGATGCGCCGCAGTCCTTGCAGCGTGATTTGCACGGTGTCGCCAGGAAGATTGATGCGCTCGTGCACGCGTGCGGCAACGCCGACGCGCCCGAGGAAGCGGTGCGTGTCAATCGGTTCGTCGTGATCACCGCTGGCGACCACCAAGGCGACGATCAGCCCGGCCTCTTCGTGGGCGCGGAGCAGGGAAAGGTTTTCGGGCGCTCCCATTTGTACGGCGATCGTTCCGAGCGGATACACGATCGTGGACCGCAGCGCCATCAGCGGCAGCGTTGGCGGAAGCTCTGACTTGAGGATCTCGTCCTTGCGCTGGGCCTTTGCCATTCAGGAGTTGGGTTGGCGTCTAGGGAACCGGCAATACCGCGTAAGTATAACAGCCAAAAGCCAATAGCCAATCGGCTATCGCTTGAATCGGGCCGCCGAATCCACTACTTTTCTCGGTCTATGTTCGACGAGCTGTCAGAAAAACTCGAGGCGACGTTCGCCCGCTTACGCGGTCGCGGCGTTCTCACCGAAGCCGACATCAAAGAAGGCCTCCGTGAGGTGCGTCGCGTGCTGCTCGAGGCCGATGTCAACTTCCAGCTCACGCGGGAGTTTCTCGAGCGCGTCGAGAAAAAGGCCGTCGGCGTTGCGCAGATCCGTACGGTCTCGCCGGGCCAGCAGCTCGTCAAAGTCGTGTACGACGAGCTCACCGCGATGCTCGGGGAACGGCGCGAGGGGCTCAAGCTCAGCTCCGTCCCGCCGACCGTCGTGATGATGGTCGGGCTCCAGGGATCTGGAAAAACGACAACCGCCGCCAAGCTCGCTCGAAAGCTCAAGGCTGAGAATCGGCCGACGCGTCTTGTCGCCTGCGACGTCTACCGACCGGCGGCCATCGATCAGCTCGAGACGCTCGGCACACAACTCGATGTGCCCGTCTACGCCGAGCGCGATACGAAGGACGTCGTGCGAATTGCCAAGGCCGGCATCGAACAGGCGAAGCGCGCGCGGGATCGCGTGGTCATCATCGATACCGCCGGTCGACTGCAGATCGACGACGACATGATGCAGGAGCTCGAGCGTCTCAAGGCGGCGATCCATCCCGACGAGATCCTCTTCGTCGCCGACGGCATGACGGGCCAGGATGCCGTGAAGATCGCGCAAGGCTTCGACGCGCGGCTCAACATCACCGGTGTAATTCTCACGAAGATGGACGGCGATGCGCGCGGCGGCGCGGCGTTGTCGATCTATGGTGTTACCAAAAAGCCGATCAAGTATATCGGCGTGGGAGAGAAGTCGGACGCGCTCGAGGAGTTCTATCCCGAGCGCATGGCCGGGCGCATTCTCCAGCAGGGCGACATCGTGTCGCTCGTCGAGAAGGCACAGGACGCGTTCGACGCCGACGAAGCGAAGCGCCTCGAGAAAAAGGTCCGCAAGGAAGGAATGGACCTCACCGACTTCCTCGCGGCGATGAAGCAAATCGAGCGACTGGGTCCGCTGGAGGGGCTGCTCAAGATGCTCCCGGGCGTCAATACGAAAATGCTCAAGCAAGCGAAAGCCGCCGATCCCAAGCGGCTCAAGCATGTCGAGGCGATCGTTCTGTCGATGACCATCGAGGAGCGAAAGAAGCCGGAGATCATGAACGGCTCGCGCCGCGCGCGCATTGCCAAGGGCGCGGGCCGGCCGATCAGCGAAGTGAACCGGCTGCTCGAGCAGTTTAGAGAAATGCAAAAGATGATGAAGAAGGCCGCCGGATCGGCGCCGGGCGGCGGCGGGAAGTTCAAGCCGAATATGTTTGGAATGAGGTAGGACGCAGCACCCGGGTGCGGCCAGTCGAATGCCTGGCATGCGAGGAGCCCGGAGCAGTACCCATCACCCCTGCACGGAGAGTACAGAGTGTCAGTCAAGATTCGCTTGCGCCGCACCGGTCGCAAAAAGCAGCCGACGTATCGTATTGTCATTGCCGATTCGCGCAGCCCGCGCGACGGAAAGTTCATCGAGGTCGTCGGCCAGTACGCTCCGCGACAGGGTGAGCTCGCGCTCAACCTCAAGAGCGATCGAGTCAACTATTGGCTCGACAACGGAGCGCAGCCAACCGACACGGTTCGCTCCCTGCTTCGCAAGGCGGGCGTGCTCAAGACCCGCCACGAAACGCGGCTCGGGCGCAAGCTCACGGCGACCGCGATTCCGCTCGGCGAGTCGAGCGAGGAAGCGACGGCCTAGGACGATGACCAACTCCCCTCCCGAACTGATCATCGTCGGGCGGGTTCGCAAAGCACACGGCATCCGCGGCGAGCTTGTCGTCGAGCCGATCACAGACGAGCCGGGCGCGGTCTTCGCGTCCGGCCGTCGTGTCATTGCGGGCACCGCGTCCGGCGATCCATCCAAGGACCGCCGCGAGTTGCGTATTCTCGCATCGAGTCCGTTCAAGGGCGGATTCATCGTACACTTTGAGGGAATCCCGGATCGCAATGCCGCTGAATTGTGGCGCGATCGATTTCTCCTCGTTCCCGCCGATGAGCTCACACCGCTCGGCGACGATCAGGTGTACGTGCACGAACTGCAAGGAATGCGGGTCGAGCTCGAGTCCGGCGAAACGGTCGGCGTTGTCGCGGACACGTACGAGCTCCCGCAGGGTTTGACACTCGACGTCAAACGCGCGACGGATTCGGTGATGATTCCGTACGATCGCATCGTGACGAACGTCGATCGCACTGAACGTGTCATTCGAATAGATCCGCCCGCGGGTTTGTTGGATGACTGAGCCGCTACCGATCCTCGACGAGCCCACGCCGCGCGTGCCATTGCGCGTCAACGTCGTCACGATCTTTCCGGAGTTTTTCACGGCGCCCCTTGGCCTGAGCATTCCGTCTCGCGCGCGCGACGCCGGCGCCGTCGAGTATCGAGTTATCGACCTTCGGGATTTCACGCACGATCGGCACCGCACGGTCGACGACGCGCCGTACGGCGGTGGGGCCGGGATGGTCATGAAGCCCGGCCCATTCTTCGAGGCGGTCGAGGCGATCGGCGCGAGTTCGCCGATCGTGCTCATGTCGGCGCGTGGGAAGCCGTTTTCGCATGCCGATGCTGTCCGGTTCTCGCAGGGCGCCGAGCTGACGTTGCTGTGCGGCCACTACAAGGACGTCGACCAGCGAGTGGCGGACTTCCTTGCCACCGAAGAGTTGTCCCTCGGCGATTTCGTCATGAGTGGTGGAGAACCTGCCGCGCTGGCGATCGTCGACGCAACGGTCCGGCTCCTTCCCGGCGCGATGTCCGACCTCGACAGCGCGCGCGGAGATTCATTCTTCGATCGGCAACTGAGCGCCCCCAGCTACACGAGACCGCCGGTGTTCCGCGGGCACGCTGTGCCCGAGGTCCTGCTTTCCGGCGATCACAAAAAGATTGCTGAATGGCGGGAGCAGGAGGGCAGGCGGCTGAGCGAGCTGCGCGGCCTAAACCGTGTCCTACCCTAGACTTCGGTCCGGCGACCCCTTAATATCTCAAGTCTCCTTCCGATTCGCTTATACAGGGCCCTTAGCCCCGAGCAACATATGCATGCCTTCATCGAAACCCAAAAAGAGTGGCTCCGAAACGTTCCCCCGTTCCGCGCCGGCGACACGCTTCGCGTGAACGTTCGCGTCAAGGAAGGCGAGAAGGAGCGTATTCAGGCCTTTGAAGGTGTCTGCATCGCGCGGCGCGGCAGCGGCGTGAGCGAGACGTTCACGGTTCGCAAAATCTCCAACGGCGTCGGCGTCGAGCGCATCTTCCCGGTGCACAGCCCAATGCTCGCCGAGATCAACGTGGTGCGACGCGGTCGCGTGCGTCGCGCGAAGCTCTACTATCTGCGCAACCTCACGGGAAAGGCGACGCGTATTCGCGAGAAGAAAGTTCGCGTCGCGGTTCCGGAGACTGGCACCGCCGCCGAGTAACGCGCTGTGGCGCGGGATCGATGGAAGCCGGTCGAGCGGGATCTCCGCAAGACGATTGGGCCCATGATCGCCGGAGTCGACGAAGTCGGACGGGGCCCTCTTGCGGGCCCCGTCGTCGCATGTGCCGTCATCATGCCGCCGGACACTCGCGCCATCGCCGGCGTCGACGATTCGAAGCGACTGTCTCGCGCTGAGCGCGAGCGGCTCGCGGTGAAGATCCGTGAGCGAGCCGTGTGTTTCGGCGTCGGTGCGGCGTCGGTGCGCGAGATCGACCGCATCAACATCTATCAGGCGACCGTGGTCGCCATGCGCCGAGCGTTGACTCGACTCGGTGTCATCCCTCACCACGTGCTCATCGACGGTAAACCGTTTCGGACCCTCGAGATCGCCCATACGGCGATCGTCGGCGGCGATGACGCGTGCTACACGATTGCATGCGCGTCGATCATCGCCAAGGTCACACGCGATCGCATCATGTGTGCACTCGCCGGCCGCTATCCCAACTACCGGTGGGACCGGAACGTCGGATACGCGACGCTTGCGCACATCGAGGGCATGGCGGCTCACGGGGTAACGCCGCACCATCGGCGCTCGTTCATTCCGGTGAGACAATTGTCGTTGGACTTCTCATCAGGGCCGCAAACCGACATTGACCTCGCCGAGCTCACGAAATTGTTGTCCGACGCACCTCCGATCCACGACGGCCCGCTCGCGTTGTAGAGTCTCTTCCGGTCTTGCGGGACGAGATTACGCTTGCGTGGCCTGTCGGTTCCGGATACAATCGGCGGGACTCGTTGGCGGGTCGCGTCTTATCCCAGTCGCTCCGCTGCCACGCCGTTGTGGTTTCATGTGAGCAGACGGCATTGGCGCGGGATGACGCGTCGGACACTCTGAGGGTTTGATCTGACCCTACGAAGCCGCTGGACGCGCATCGGTTTGCGCGATGATGAGGTCAGAATTGAGTTCTCGGAGGCCGGAATCGGCCTCTTTCGTGTGCGCAGCGCCGCCTCCCGACGCCGTGCGTTTTGCTGTCGACATTTGATCCTACCTTCAGGGAGCGTATCATGACATTGAAACGGTTGGGGCGCGTCGGTGCGAGTCTTCGTTTTGCACTTGGCACGCTCCTCGTGCTTTTCATCCCAGCCGTGGGTGAGGCACAGCAGGCAACGATCAGCGGGCGCATCACCTCGGCCGCGACGAACGAGCCGCTCGGCGAGAGCCGAGTCATGGTCATCGGAAGCAGCAGCGCGACGAATACGACCGCAGATGGCCGCTACACCCTGCGCAACGTACCGCTCGGCAAGGTGACAGTGCGCGTCATTCGCGTGGGCTTCGTCGAGCAAAAAAAGACGCTCGATTTGGCGTCCGGCGCCGTGATGTCGTTGGACTTCGCGATGACCGCGGCCGTTGTTCAGCTGCAAGAGATCGTCACGACCGCAACAGGCGAACAGCGCCGAGTCGAAATCGGAAACGCGATTTCAACCCTTGGCAACGTGAACAAGCGCGTCGAGGAAGGGACGGTCACGAATCTGTCGGACCTGATGGTCGCCAAGTCGCCGGGCGTAATCATTCTGCCGGGCAACATGACCAGCTCGGCGCCCACCGTGCGCATCCGCGGTCTCAATTCGATGTCGCTGAGCAATGCTCCGATCTACGTGATCGACGGCGTTCGCATGAACTCCAGCTCGATCGGCGGCGGGGTCGGCGGCACGAACACGAGCTACGTGAACGACATCAACCCGGCCGAGATCGAAGACATCGAAATCGTGAAAGGTCCGTCGGCCGCGACGCTGTATGGAACGGACGCCGCGAATGGCGTTATCGTGATCACGACCAAGAAGGGCAGAGCTGGCAGCACGCGTTGGACTTGGTACGGCGAGCAGGGCGAAGTTCAGGATCGCAACAAGTATCCGAGCTCCTACGCGTTGTGGGGTCATTCGCCCACCGCGCCGAACGCGGCGAATCCGGTTCGTTGCAACCTGGTGACAGTGGGCCAGGGCACATGCGTCGTCGACAGCACGACATCGGCGAATCTGTTTCGTGAGCCGGGAATCGGCCCGCTCAAGGACGGTCCGCGCAGCCAGTACGGCGTTCAGGCGAGCGGTGGAACGGATGCGGTGCGGTTCTTCGTCAGCGGCGATGTCGAAAACGAGATCGGCCCGGTTCGCATGCCGAGCGTATTCATTCAGCGGTTCGATTCGTTGAAGACGAGCGTTCGTGACGAGTGGGCACGTCCCGAAATGTTCCAGCGGTCGAACATGCGGACGAACATCAACGCCGCGCTATCGCCCAAGCTCGACCTCTCGATCAACGCGGGCTTCGGCAAGACTGATCAGCGGATACCGCAGGTCGACAACAACACCTTCAGCTATTTCTACAACTCATATCAGAACCCGGGCTTCATTCCGGAACGCATCGGCCAGAGCGCCGCAAAGTGCAACGCCAATCCCGCGCGGTGTCTCGGATACTCCGGAACGGACGGAAACGGATACGACCTGCATGGCTACGGATTGTATTCACCGGGCGAGCTCTTTCAGCGCGTCGTGACACAAGGTATCCAGCGCTTCATCGGAACGGCGCAAGCCAACTGGCGTCCGGTCGCGTGGATGCAGAACGACGCGACCATCGGCCTCGACTTGGCGGACCGCGACAACTTGACGCTCAATCGTCTCAACGAGGGGCCGGCATCGGGCACAACGCGCGACGGCACCGTCACGAACAGCAAGACAAATGACCGGAACTTCTCGGCCAAGCTGACCAGCAACTCGACTTGGAATGCGCGCCCGAATTTGGCCTTCAAGACGTCCCTCGGCGCCGACTACGTCAATGTCGAACAAGACCAGGTCTCGGCTGGCGGAACTACGCTGCCCCCGGGCGGCCAGAACGTTGGGCAGACCGCGACGCGCTCGAGCGGCAACACGAACAACCAGCTCCCGCAGGCAAACAAGACACTCGGTTTGTACATCCAAGAGTTGACGTCGATTCGTGACCGACTGTTCATCACGACTGCCGTTCGCACGGATCAGAACAGCGCGTTCGGAACGAACTTCCAACGCGTCTTCTATCCGAAGGCGAGCTTGTCGTATCTCATCTCCGACGAATCGTTCTTCCCGCGAGTGCCGCACCTTGACCAGCTTCGCCTGCGCTATGCATACGGTGCGTCAGGCGTTCAACCAGGTGCGACGACGACGTTCCAAACGTTCTCAGCCTCGACGGCCAACATCGGCACACCGGGTGCGGGCACGGGGTCGGACAAGGTCGGTCTCATCGCCAACGCGCTGGGCAACCCGGATTTGAAGCCGGAAAAGTCAACCGAGTCCGAGATGGGTTTCGAGGCGCGGTTGTTCGGCAGCAAGGTCAATTTCGACTTCACTTATTACAACAAGCAAACGCAGGATGCGTTGGTCAACAAGCCAATCGCACCGTCGTCAGGCGCGCCGGCAACGAGCGTCCTGACCAACTTGGCCTCCGTCCAGAATACGGGGCTCGAGGCGGTCGTTACCACGACGCTCATCGACAACCGCCGCGTCACTTGGGACTTGACGCTGAGCGGTTCGCACGGCACGAACACCATTCAGAAGGTGTACGGCCCGAACGGCTACTGCTCATCGACCATTACAACGGCGTGCGACTCAGTCGGAACCGGCACGACGCGAAATATCAAGGGACGCCCCGTGAACGGTCGCTACTTCGTGCCATTCAGCTTCGACGATGCGAACAAGGACGGCATTATCGTGCCGAGCGAAGTCGTCGTTGGAACGAAGCGCGCGGATGGAACGATCGACGACATCACGCCGGTTTACATGGGCTACTCGAACCCGCGCGACATTGTCTCACTCTCGACCGGGCTCGGATTGTTCCAGCGGAGGCTGCGCGTGAATGTGCTCGTCGACTATAAGGGCGGGTTCAACCTGTTCAACTCCACCACCCAGTTCTACTGCCAGCAGACGAACTTCTGCTACGACGTGAGCATCGGGCCGAACTCGAACATGGGTCCGTCCGCAACATTGTATGACCAGGCCCGCAACGTGGCACAGCGGTTTGTGGCGGGAACGAAGACACAGATTGGTTATCTCGAGAGCGGACAGTTCTGGCGTTTCCGCGAGCTCGGCGTCACGGCACAGCTACCAAATTCGTTCGCGCAGAAACTGCGGTCGCGCGACGTTGGCGTGACCTTCGCAGCGCGCAACCTCCACGTCTGGACCCAGTACAAGGGCATTGATCCCGAATCTGGATATGGCAACGGCGACGTTCAGAACGACTTCTCGACCACCTCTCCTCCAACGTATTTCACGTTCCGTCTCAATCTCCACTACTGATAACCCCCGAGGACGATACCGATGAGCAAATTCATATATCGTGCGCGGCGGGTGATTGCCGGAGCGGTGGTTACCGTTCCGATGTTCGCCGCGGGATGCACACTCAAGGATCAACTGCTACAACCGCAGCAGCCGCAAATCATTCTGCCTGGAGACGTCGCCGGAGTTACCGGCGCGGAAGCTCTCTACACTGGGGCGCTCGGCCGGCTCAAGTCGTGGTCGGTAGGTGGCAACGGTAACCAGGAGTCGTTGTGGCCGATGCTCGGGCTCATGACCGACGAGTACAAGTCGGCCGACACCTTTTCGCAGCGTAACGAAGCCGATCAGCGCTCCGTCCAGACGAACAACGCGCAAGTGCAAAGCGTGTACACCTCAGCACAGCAGGCGCGCGGCTACACACGAGACGCGATCAACGCACTCTTCGCCGCCGAGCCAAATGCGACCGGCAAGATCGGCGAAATGTATTTCGCGCTTGGATTCGCCGAATTACAGCTTGCCGAGGACTATTGTAACGGACTGCCGCTGGGCCTCACGATCGACGGCATCCCGAACTATACCGATCCGCTCACGTCCGCCGACGCGATGAAGGTTGCCGCGAGCCACCTCGATTCCGCCATTTCGCTCGCGAGCGGAACGGACGCGATCTCGGTGAACGCGAAGAATGCCGCGCTCATCGCGAAGGGTCGCGCGCTGGTGTTTCTCGGACAGTGGGCAACGGCCGCGACGACCGTCGCGTCGGTGCCCACGAGTTATCAATACGTCGAGACCTTCGCCCAGACGAGCCAGGACAACGGCTTCTGGATCATGACGACGAGCAGTCAGCGTTACAGCGTTGGCGATAGCGTGGACGCAACCGGCGTCATCGCGAACGCCCTTCCATTTGCGTCAGCGGGTGACCCGCGCGTTCCTTCGGCGAAGAACACGCTCAAGCCGTTCGACGCGCAGACGCTGCCGTACTTCGTACAGACGATGTTCGCTCGTGACGATGCGATCGCGCTCGTCGACGGCGCGGATGCACGACTCATCGAAGCAGAGGCGAAGCTCCAGACGGCGGACTACGCGGGGATGATGACAATTCTCAATGCGCTCCGCGCGGCGCCTCCCACGCAGGGCATCTTCAAGCCGGCCGCGCTCGCCGCGTTGCCGGTCCCCGCGACGAAGGACGCCGCGGTATCTCTCTACTTCCGCGAAAAGGCGTTTTGGACTTTCTCCCGCGGACAACGATTCGGCGACCTTCGTCGCCTCGTTCGTCAGTACGGTCGACCTGCAAATCAGGTCTGGCCGTCGGGTCCGTTTCACAAGGGCGGATCATATGGACCAGACGTGACTTTCCCGGTGACGGATAACGAAAAGACGAATCCAAAATTCACCGGCTGCATCGATCGAAGTGCCTGATACGAACGACAAGTACGAGTGACACGATCGGGGGATGCTAATCGCATCCCCCGCTTCGTTTGCGCCCACGTCGCGCTTTCAAGGCTCCGACAGAACTCGCTGGACAACGATCGCGACGCGTTCGACGACGGGCCGACAGGCGGGGACGGGTTGCACTTGAACGCCCGTCCAGCCGATCCCACGCGGTGATGAGCCGACGCAAACAGGTCCACTGGGGGGTTCGTCGCGCGTGACCGCGATCTGACTTGCCACGCCAACCACGAGCCGGGACAATCGCTCCACGTTTAAGTACGCCATTGAGTTAGCTACCGCTCGTCCCACACGGTCGGCTCGAATATCGATGTGACGACATGGCTGTGTTTCGAGTTTAAACCGTCGAAGCGCGTTGCACTCCGATCCGGGTATGTCCACAGGTCGCACTGGTGTCCAGCACCGTTGCGCCGATCGGCTTGATGTGCGCGAGGTCCAACTTCCCGAGGGGGCGAACCAATGAGAGTGATACGGGCGTGGAGCGTCAGTCCTACAATACGTTCCGCACTAGCTGTCGCGGCGTTCATCGCCGCACCGGCTCTAGCACAGTCGCAGCAGGCAACCGTCAGCGGAAAGATTTCCGCGGCCGGCACGGCGCAACCACTGGTCGAGGCACGAGTCCAGGTGGTGGGCCAGTCGATTGTCGGGTCGGCGAGCGCGGATGGCCGTTATACGCTTCGCGGCGTGTCACCAGGCACCATCGAGATCCGGGTCATCCGGGTCGGCTACGTCGAACAAAAGAAGTCGGTAACGGTCCCGCCCGGCGGTTCGGTGACGCTCGACTTCACCATGGAAACTGCGATCGTCAAACTTCAGGAAGTCGTGACGACCGCGACCGGTGAGCAGCGCAAGGTCGAACTTGGAAACACGGTCGCGGTGATCGACGTCGCCCGGCGTGTGGAAGAGACACCAATCCACAGCATGAACGACCTGTTGGTCGCAAAGGCCCCAGGCGTTGCGGTACTTCCTGGAAACATGACAGGCGCTGGAGCGCAGATCCGCATTCGCGGCCTAAACTCCGTGACCCGTTCCAATGCGCCGATCTACATCATCGATGGCGTCAGAATGGACGGCGGCACCGGCAACATCAGCGTCGGCGGCACGAGCTCGAGCCGCCTCGGCGATCTGAGCCCGGACGAAATCGAGAGCATCGAAATCGTGAAGGGCCCGTCGGCCGCGACGCTCTACGGTACCGATGCCGCGAACGGCGTCATCGTAATCTCCACGAAGAAAGGGCGCCCCGGCAACACGCGTTGGACGTGGAACGCCGAGCAGGGCGTCGTGCAGGACAAGAACGAGTACCCGAAGACCTGGGCCGAGTGGGGACACACGACCACCGGAAACACGACGCAGATCGCGCGATGCATCAACGTCACGTTGGCCGACGGCTCGTGCAAGATGGACAGTCTCACGTTCTCGCATCAGATCCGCGACTCGCGGTATTCGCCGATCGCGACCGGAAAGCGAAGCCAGTACGGAATGCAGATCAACGGCGGCAATGACGCGATCCGGTTCTTCGTCTCCGGCAACCTCGAGGACGAGATTGGACCGATCAAGATGCCGGGCCTCGACGTCAAATACCTCGACTCGACGAAGGTCGGCGTCCGCGACGAGTGGATGCATCCTGAGGCGCTTCAGCACTCGAACTTCCGCGCGAACCTCAGCGGATCGTTCACGCCGAAGCTCGACATGCAGGTGCAGTCGGCGTTCATCAAGTCCGACTTCCGCCTCCCGCAGGTCGACAACAACGTCAACAGCTTCTACTACAACGCGTACACGAACCAGGGTCACAATTACATCGTCAACGGCACGAACGGCTTGAACTACAGCGGCATCAGCAGCATCGGCGAGCCGCTGCACGGTTGGGCACAGTTCACGCCGGCGGACATCTTCCAGCGCACGGCGCTCGAAGGGGTTCAGCGCTTCATTGGAAGCACGACGGCCAACTGGCGCCCGATGGCGTGGCTCCAGAACGACGGAACGGTGGGCGTCGATTTCGCCGCCGACAACACGTTCTCGCTGCAGCGCCTGAACGAAGGTCCCGATTTCGGCACGCAGCGTCTCGGCGCGATTACCGATCGTCGCGACATGACGCGAATCTTCACCGCTACGGTGCGCAGCACGGCGACGTGGAACGCGAACGCGTGGGCGAACCTCCGGACGACGGTTGGCGCCGACTACGGCAATAACGAAACGGAATTCAGCAACGCGAATTCCACGCAATTGGCTCCAGGCGGTCAGACGGTTGGCTCCGGCGCCGTGAAGGGTGCGTCGAACCAGTCGCCGACGGCGACAAAGACGCTTGGCTACTACGCCCAGGAGCAGCTCGCCCTTCGCGATCGGCTCTTCCTCACCGGCGCCGTTCGATACGATCAGAACTCGGCGTTCGGCACGAAGTTCAAGGGCGTTGCGTATCCGAAGTTCAGCGCCTCGTATAACATCTCTGATGAGTCATTTTTCCCGCGCACCGAGTATTTGAACTCGTTGCACCTGCGCCTCGCCTACGGCGCGTCGGGCGTCCAGCCGGGTGCCACGGCGGCGTTGAGAACTTTCCAAACGGCGACGACGAACATTGTCGTGGACCGAACGGGTCTTCTCGCGAACGCCATCGGCAATCCGGCGCTCAAGCCTGAGCTGTCGGTCGAGTGGGAGACAGGCTTTGACGCCAAGGTTTTGCAGAACAAGGTGAACGTCGAGTTCACGTACTACAGCAAGCAGACGAAGGACGCGTTGCTCAACCTCAACATCGCCCCGTCGTCCGGCGCTGCCGCGAACAGCATTCTCAAGAACCTCGGCTCGGTGAAGAACGCCGGCGCCGAGCTCTCGCTCAATTCACAGATCATCGATCGCCGCAATTTCGGATGGGATCTCACGATCGGCGGCGCGCACAACGTGAACAAGCTCGTGAAGCTCGGCAAGGACGACGCGGGCAAAGATCTGCCGCGGCTCGGGACGACGACGCGAACACAGCCGGGTTATCCGCTCAACGCGTTCTTCGCCGTTCCGTACACGTGGTCCGACGCGAACAACGACGGGTTGATCGGCGTCAACGAAGTCATCGTCAGCAACACGGACACCACATTCATGGGACCGTCGCTGCCGGCCGACCAGCTCACCATTCAATCCGGCTTCGACCTGCTGAAGCGAAAGCTTCGCATCAACATCCTGCTCGACAACAAGGGCGGCGGTGTGATCTTCAATCAGTTCAACTTCCTGTGCACGCAGACGGTAACGTGCCTCGCGAAGTCGAACCCGAATGCTCCTTTGTGGGATCAGGCGCGTAGCGTTGCCGCCAACAACGGCACGGTCTACAACGCGCAAGGTCAGATCGCGGCGACGGGAACGAAATACGCCACGAACTTCGGCTACTACGAGAACGGCCAGTTCTGGCGTCTGCGTGAAGTCTCGGCCACGATCAATTTCCCCGACCAAATCGCGCAGAAGCTTGCGCGCGCTCAGTCGGCCTCGATCACGCTCGGCGGCCGCAACCTCCACGTCTGGACGAAATACACCGGCGAGGATCCGGAGTCGAACTTCAACCAGACGGACGTGCAGAGCACGCTCCTCACGACCGCACCGCGCCGCTACTTCACCGCACGCCTGAATCTCCACTACTGACCGACTCGAGGACGATACAGATATGATACGAAGCATCTATCGCGCTCGACCTGTCATCCTCATCGCTGCCGGTGCGGTGGTGGCAGGTTGCAGCACGTTCAAGGATCAACTGTTGTCACCGCAGCAGCCGGGCGTCATCGGTCCGGAAGCTGTGGCGTCACCGACCGCTGCGGACGCACTCCGTCAGGGCGCCATCTCGCGCCTCAAGACGGCCACCGTCGGCGGAACGGGGAATGGTGGTGCGGCCGTGATGACGATGGGCGGCCTGCTGGCCGACGAATGGAAGTCCGGCGATACGTTCTCGCAGCGCGTCGAGACGGATCAGCGAACCATTCAGGGTGACAACGGCGAGGTCGCGCCGTTCTATCAGGCGGAGCAACGCGCGCGTGGTTCTGCGAAAGACGCGATCGAGGCGCTGCGGAAATTCCTGCCGGAGCCCGCGGCGAACATCGCGCAGATGTATTGGGCGATGGGTCTCGCCGAGTTGCAGCTGTCGGAGCAATTCTGCAACGGCGTGCCGTACGGCGAGATCAATGACGGCGTACCGACGTACACCAACCCACTGACAAACGCCGAAGGATTCGCGCTTGCGCTCGCGCACATCGATTCGGGCTTGGCACTGGCGACGGCGACCGACACGTTCGCTGTGAACACGAAGTACAATCTGCTCGCCGCGAAGGCGCGCATCCTCGTCAATCAAGGCAAATTTGCCGAGGCCGCGACCGTCGCCGCTGGTGTTCCAACCGCGTACCGCTGGTACATGACGTTTTCGACGACGACCGGCGACAACCCGATCTGGTCGTACAACAACAGCCAGAAGCGGTGGGTTGTCGGCGACAGCTTCGACACGCAAGGATTGATCAAGAACGCATTGCCGTTCGCCTCGGCGAAGGATCCACGTGTTCCGGTTGCCGGGACGTCGGTGAACAGCAGCCTGAAGCTGGCGTTCGACAACGGCACGCAGTTCGTCAACCAAACGCTTTTCAACCGAAGCGATTGGATTCCGATCGTCTCGGGAATCGACGCGCGCTTGATCGAGGCTGAAGCCAAGCTCAACGCGAACGACATTGCCGGCATGATGACGATTCTCAACGCGCTTCGCGCGGCTCCGCAGGCGCTGAGCAACGCGTTCAACACGCCAGTGATGGCGGCGTTGCCGAGTCCGGCGAATCAGACGGAAGCGACAAATCTGTACTTCCGCGAGAAGGCGTTCTGGCAGTTCAGCCGCGGCTTCCGCCTCGGCGACCTCCGTCGCTTGATCCGCCAGTACAAGCGGACGCAGGACCAGGTCTTCCCGGTTGGCACGTTCTTCAAGAACGGCAACCCGCCGTACGGCACGGACGTGAACTTCCCGGTCGTTCGAACGTCGACGATCGACGAGGGCGCCAACCCGAATTTCCACGGCTGCATCGATCGAAGCGCGTAAAACCAGCGCAGATTTTCGTTCGAGCAAAGAGGGACGCCAATCGGCGTTCCTCTTTTGCGTTTCGGGTTTGCGCGGCTTGCGTTGTATTTGCGGTCGATCTACAATCGTGGCGAAGGCGTCCCGAAAAACCAGCGGCTTGTCTCAAGCCTCAGCCGGATCGATGTGGATCCCGGCCATGTGA
>Ga0070675_100001003_pt1 | contig 20260 bp, 18 predicted proteins | sample KBSM43metaG_FD_65343 | JGI IMG/M metagenome (GOLD analysis project Ga0070675, IMG submission 65343) | Miscanthus rhizosphere microbial communities from Kellogg Biological Station, Michigan, USA - KBS M4-3 metaG | ecosystem: Host-associated > Plants > Roots > Rhizosphere > Soil ... | reverse complement strand
TCGATCCTTCAGACAGGGAGTTCGTCGAAGCGTTGAGACGATTCAAGCCATTGATGATCGAGGAAGGGCGATATCGCCGCTTCCGTTCCATGGCAGACGTCGACGCAGCCCAGAGGCGGCTTCAATCCCTCACCTCCATGGTGCGGACATTCCTGCCGCAATTCCCGGCTATGCCCGCAACGTTTGCCCGCGTCTTCAACACCGCGACGATCCGTGCCGCCCTCTATGGACGGTTTGAGATCGTGCCCCTGAATCCTGCCGAGTTGCGGGATCTGGAAGCCTGGCTGGCGAATGGATTTCATCTTCCCTCTATCGAAGTTCCACCGGAGTTCGCGCCTTTCGCCGAAAAGTGGTGGGCCGACCTCCAGTCGGAACTCGAGCCACTTGTGGGTAAGAAGATCGATGCGCGCTTTGTGCAGGGCATTCTGGTGAAGTTATGAAGAGCGTCATTATTGCAGGCGGGTCCGGAGGACTTGGCAGCGCTGTCGCGCGTCTTGCAGCGGCCCGGGGCTACAAGACGGTTATCGGATACCTGCGCAACCAGGAGCGCGCTACTGCCCTGGCTTCCGAGTTGAACGGGCCGGCGGTGGGTGGCGATATCGCTGAGGCTTCCGTTCGCCGGCAGCTCATTGATGCGGCTCGAGCGTCCGGCGAATTGTACGGCCTTGCAGTTCTGTCCGGAGATCCGGCACGCGTGCCGATTGAGAAGGCTTCCATGGAAGACCTGGTGGCTTCGATGCGAGTGAACTTTGGTGGCCCTGTCCTTCTGGCTCGCGATTTTGCCGCAGCCCTGGGGGAGCAGGATGGAAGCATCGTACTGACATCCACCATGCAGGGTGTCGGAGTGTTTCCCGGAAGCACCGTCTACGCCGCACCCAAAGCTGCGCTGGTCCATACCGCCAAGATTCTCGCGAAGCAGTGGAAGACTCGAGTGAATGTTGTTGCGCCCGGTGTGAACGACGCCGGCATGGCACAGCAGAGCGTACAAAGCGGAAAATATGATTCCTTCCTGGAACGACAGATTGTGCCGCGATTCGGCAAGCCTGAGGATGTGGCGCGTGCAATCCTGTTTCTGCTGGAGCCGGATAACTACATCACAGGGCAAGTGCTCACTGTCGACGGCGGGTTAAGCCTGAAGATGTAGGCGGACAAACGCCCGCCTGAAGATCCCTCACCCGGCGCTTCGCGCCACCCTCTCCCGACGGGAGAGGGAATGACTGCGGAGTGTCCTTCTCCCTTCAGGAGAAGGTGGGGCATCAAGAGAAGCGGGGCCGAATGAGGGGTTTCCTAGAACAAAAATTTCGCGCCCAACAGAACCTGGCGTGAATCCATGACGGGGGCCAGCGTCTGCTGTCCGAACGTGTTCGGGTTGCTCATATTGGAGTCCGGATTCGCGAAATTGTGGTGATTGAAAACGTTGATAAAGTCGCCGCGAATCTGCAGTTGCATTTCCTTCGGCAGAGAGAATCGCTTCATCACACTCAAGTTGGTATTGGCGAGCCCCGGACCTCGGAAAGTGTTTCTGCCCAGGTTTCCTCCAAACTCCATCGAGTTTCTCAGATAGGTGACTGCCCCCGTCAGGGGGTCGGTCACGTGTGGCGCATCGACGATCCCCGTTCCATCCAGAGGGATTCTGAATGTCCGCAGGTTACCGGTATCGGCGTCCTCGCTCACAATGCCGTTCGGATTGTAGTTGGGACGAACCGCCGCTGAAGTATTACTCAGACCGTTGCCGATTGCGTCCACACCAACGCGGATGGTAAACGGTTGACCCGACTGCAACTCGGTGAACCCGCTGACCTGCCAGCCGGACAGGGCGTGGCGCAACACGGCGCTTGAGGATGTGGCGAAGCCGGGAATCCGGTACGCATACTGGGCGGAGAAACGGTGCGGACGGTCGAGCACGGACCGCGACCATTCATTGCGCCTGTTCCGAAAGTCCTGGGGATTTGCGGGACTGGAGCCGACCAGGAGTTGATCGCCGATAAGAATGTCCTCGCTGTCACTCAGGTTCGCGCTCCATGTGTAGTTGGCGCCGAACTGCAGCCCGTTAGAGAACTTCTTTTCGAGGCGAATGTATGCTGCATGGTATTCCGCCTCTCCTGTTGCTTCCAGAAGCACTCGGCTTGCAAAGCGGGGATCCTGACGTCCGGAGTTCGTGGACGTCGCAGTGAAAGGAGACAACGGGAATCCTGCGGGTTCCTGGCAGCTGGACAATGTTGCAAACGTGCAGTTATCCCGGACGAACGCGGCCTTGGCAGGATCGAGGACTCCGGGGTTAGCCTGGTTTTGGCGCAGCAGGTGATACGAGCGGTTGGCCGTATATCCAAGCTCGAGAATGTAATCTTGGCGGAGCTGCCGTTGTACGGACAAACTCCAGTAGCTGGACGTCGGACGCTGCGTATCGGTGGGGAGGTTCGCGAATGCGGTCGTTATCGTCAGCGCCGGCGCGGTGGTCTGCGGCGGTAACATTGTCGGGAAAACGTCGACTAATTGCGTCGAAGTCGTCACGGTCGGATTGTTGCGCGGATAATTCCCTGCCGGGCTCGTCAGAAGGTTGTAGAAGAGCACATCGTAACCAATGCCGAAGCCCCCGCGAATGGACGACTTGCGGTCTCCAAAAACTTTCCCGAGGAATCCAGACTCGAATTCCGGGCTGTAAGCGAAGCCAACCCTGGGAGCAAAGTTGTTCTTGTCCTGCTTCACCGGGGCGGGCACCATCGCATCCAGTTCCTGCTGCGATGTGGCACCGAAGAAGCCCAACGGCACCGACTGCAATTCATACCGCAGGCCAAGGTTGGCCGTGAAATTTCGGGTAACTTTGATGTCATCCTGGAGGAAATACGCCTGCCTGAGCTGATTAAACGAGTAGCGCGAATTCGCCACAACGAGTTGCGTGAGGCTCAATGGCGTGTTGTTCATGAACGTCTCGATCGTTGAGAACGTCCAGGTTCCCTTCGAGTTCGGCGCGTTGTTGTTATCCATCCGTGTCCGGGCGAGGTCCAGCCCTGCCTTCAGCGTGTGCCTGCCCCAGACATAAGAACTCATATTCTGAAATTGATACGTTTGCTCGAGCCGTTCCTGTGGGAAGACATCGCTGCCACCGATCGTGAATGCAGGACTGGAGATCTTGATTGTCGGGCTCACGGGATCGCGTTCCACGATCGAAGGATCCAGTCGTGTGTAAGCCAGCCGCGCTTCATTGACCCAGTGGCTGCTGAGGATTTTCGTGAAACTCAGCGCATGGGTCTGTCCGAAGGTCAGGTCATCGGCTGCCCAGCGCTCGCCGAACGCTCGATTGCTCGACGACGCTCCGAGCGGCTTGTTGCGGTGATCCATGTGAAACCGATAAGACAAGCTGCCTTCGGTGATCTGGTGATCCAGTCTTCCGCCCACATACCAGATATCCTGATTCTGCGGGATGAGTGGGATGAACTGGCCGAGTTCGACGGGCGTTCCATTCACGGATGTGTTGGAAATCAGGCTGAAGTTTCTAACCTCGGGATAAAAATCGGGAAGAAAGCTGAGTTTGTTCAGGATTTCCTGGCGGCTTGCCTCCGACTGAGCGGGAACCGCTCCGACCGCTGGGCGCAGAGGAGCGTTCAGGAGCGACGCATAGCCGGCCGGCGTCGGAATCGTCACGCCGTTCAGGGTCAAAGCCGCCTGCCGCTGAAGGTTCCACTGGACAATACCAAAGAAGAAAGTCTTGTTCTGGACAATGGGCCCCCCAAGGTCCGCGCCGAATTGATGCGCGGACAGTCTCGGCGTCTTTGTCAGACCCCCTTTCTGGCTCTGAAGGGACAGTGGTTCAAGTGCACTGCTTCGCGAGAAATCCCAGACTTCCCCGTGGAACGCGTTCGAACCACTCTTCGTGGTGACGTTGATGGTTGAGCCCATGCTGTGCCCAAACTCCGCGGAGTAGTTTGCAATCTGCAGCTGGAACCAACCGATGGCCTCTGGAGGAATAAAGATTCCAGGAAGAGTTACGGTGTTGTCGTTGTTCTCAACTCCATCGGCCAGGTAATTGTTCTCGCGGCCTCGATGACCAGCCGTCGACGTCTCATTCTGGCCGGGCACTCTCGCCACCGCGGGGCCCATCAAGGCATAGCGGAGATAATTTCTCGAGCCCGCAGGAACCAGACTCGTGGTGCCCATGGGTGTGTCGGACATGACCTGCCAGTAAAGGTTGAATCGGACATTTGGGCCGCTCTTGTCGAGTTCGATTCCAGGAACTTCTACTGTGATTTGCGTGGCCGTCGGTCCAACATCCAGCTTTCCGTCCGCACTGGTCTCCTTCGCGGTGACGATGACCATTTTTTCGACTTTGACGCTCTTAAAACCCTCCCGTTTGAACTCCAGTGAGTAGTCTCCCAGTTGGACGGCAGAGAATCGATAGCGGCCGTTTGGGTCGGTGATAGCCGAGGTCGTGACGCCAGTGTCCAGGTTCGTCATGGTGACCTGCACGTCAGGAATCGCTCCCCCCTGAGCATCAATGGCGGTGCCCTGCACGACGCCGTTAACCAGTTGAGCACTAAGGGGTAAAGCCAGAGAGCACACGAGCACTGTGGCCACTACGAGACTTCTGAACATAGGTGATCCTCCGTTGTCACAGACAGGTATATCGGCACGTTGATCACGAACAGTTAGCTGCTTGGGGGCGTTGACCGATTTATCACAGCGAAAGAGGCTCCTGCCTTGTTCTATTGGGTAGTTTTTGGGTCTATCAGCCATTGCAATCCTGCACGTTTAAGGGGAAAGACCGGCTGAAACGTCGATCATCTTACTACCGGGCCCTTTGATGTCAAGTTGTCAATACCCTTTATTACCCGGCCGTCTGGTATAGTGCTCCCAGTCCGAATCCCAAAACCCTATGGAGGATAGATGAAAGTAAGAACCCTGAGTGTGATTTGTCTTCTCGCTTGTTTGATTGCGATCCCCGTGCTGGCGCAGCAACGCAGCGGGGCTGATCCTCTGACAGGCACCTGGTCTGGGGACTGGGGTCCTAGCCCGGGAGATCGAAATCCGGTGATCGTAGACCTGAAGTTGGAAGGTACAGCGATCACGGGTCTCGTAAAGACTACGAACCGGCCAGAAGTTCCCCTCAGCAAGGGGACGTTTGATGCGACGGCGCGCACCGTCAAAATGGAAGCCGAAGCTAAAAATCCCCGCAGCGGCGCCAACGTCAAGTACGTTATCGAAGGAAAGCTCGAAGGAAATACCCTCACTGGATCCTGGAATCACGACAGCACCAAAGGCGACTTCAAACTCACAAAAAAATAGGGACCCCGGACCTGTCCACTATCACGGTTAAGCTGATGCCCTGAGGTCAATCGAAATGGGGCAACCGGCAACACTTGTCGTGGATATAGAAACCGTTGGGCAGGACCATGAATCCATCCCTGCTCGTGCACGCGAGATCCTTCTGGACGTGGAAACCGATGACGAACGCCAGAAGGTCCTCGATTGCCTGGGGCTCGATCCGTGCACGGGCAGGATCATTTGCATTGGTGTCCACTGGATTGAACTCGACAGATCCCGCGCCTATTGCCAGCCAGACGAGCGGGAACTGCTGGCCAATTTCTGGAACGACATCGGACAGATCCGGCCGCAGCGCTTCGTTACCTTCAACGGCAAGTCGTTCGACTTTCCTTACATCAATATTCGCAGTGCGATCCAAGGGGTGCCGACTCCCCGGGACGTCGTCCTCGACACGCGCCGGTTCAGCACGGACCGGCACTTCGACGTCCGTGAGATCATCACGAACTACGAGCGATACAGAAAAGGAACCCTCGAATTCTTCTGCGAAATCTTCGGCGTTCCCTCGCCGAAGACAGATATCAACGGCAAGAATGTCGGAGACTACTTCAAGGCTGGAAAACTGGACGAAATTGCGAAATACTGCCTTGGAGATTGCAGGGCCACCGGCCAACTTTACCAAAAGCTGAAGAACTATTATCGATAGCCTGACCTGGCAATCTGACATTGCGCGTTGAAAGGAACGGATGCCCGCGTATTTGCCATCAGTGCTGTTGTCGGTCTGCTGGATTGCCTCGCTCACCATTCTTCTGCTCTTTCTGGAAAGCTGGTTCGGGCTTCCCGAACGGGATCGATTCGTTGCGCGCCGGGCATCGGGAGCGTACGGAATCTGCTCGGTTTTTCTCATCATGCGGGGGCCGGCGTCCGAGATCGAGAAGACCGTACGATCTCTGTTCGCGCAGTCTTACCCATTTCTCGAACTCTTCCTGATTTTTCCCGACGACGACCCTATAAGTTCGGCGCTGGCTAAGGAGTTTCGGGCTTCACGAACGCATACCGCCGTGCGCCTCGTGTCTGTGCCTCAGGGAGTCGATACTCCCGCAGATCGCATCCGTGCACTGGAGCACGCGCGGCCTTCGGCAAAAGGACGCTGGTACGCGGTTGTCGAGAGCGGCATTGTCCTCGATCAGTTTGCGGTCGAAGCATCCCTGGAGTTTGCGGGAACCGGGGAAGTCAGCGCATTGGCGTTAAGGCCCGGAACTCAGGCGTCTTCTTTCATGCATCGCCTGCTCGCTCCTTCGATGGAATACCTCTTCCAGATGATGCGGGTCATTGAGCGACGCCGGGCTCCGCGGTCCCGCCAGATGATTCAGGAAGCGCCTTATCTTTTGCTCAACCGCGATTCCTTCGACGTGATCCATCGGATCAATCGGATGCCCGGCATCCTGAACGAGGCGGGCTGGACCGTCTGGAGCTTCCAGACGGAAGGACTCCGGACGTTTGATGGAGATGGCTCGCGATGGCTCTGGCGCGAGACCGCTTTCGGCTCGTGGCCAGACTATGCCGACCTGGATCGCCGCGTCGGCCGGCGGTCTCTAAGTCTGATTTTCCTGATGACCGTCGCCTCGTTGATTCCTGTCGCGGGCCTTCTCTACGGGTTCTATGTCCCGATCGAGTCCTTCCGGGAGGCCAGCATCCTGGCACTGTCCGCCGTGAGCTATTCGCTTGTGACGATCAGCTACTTCCTCTACGCACGACGACTGCATGCCGCAACCTGGTTTGCTCCACTCTGGTTTATCGCGCAGCCCATCGCGGCGGCGCTGACGATCCGCGGCGTGCGGAACGCCCTGGCACCAACTCCGGCGAAGACTCTTGCGGTACCTCGGAGAAATGGGGCGGATTTCCCGACCCGTAAAAGACGGGGACGTGGCGGACAGACCAGCGAAACTTCACGCAGGCCCTAGTGTCTGAGTTAGAAGTTCGTTTGCTGTAGAACGCGGAGGGAGGCCGGGGGTCGATGAATCCTGAAGGATGTCTACATATCCCCTCCATAAGGAGGGGTCGCTGAGCCCTATAAGAAAAATGCAACGCTACCTCAGCCAGGGCGAAGCGGGGGAGGTCATAACAGGGTGACCCGTTGCTGACCTCCCCACGCCGCGCCGATTACTATAAGGTAGCGTTGCATTCTTAGATCGGCGCGGCTGCCCCTCCTTAAGGGGGGGATATTTGTGCCTCCGACGCTAGCGACGCTTGGCTCTCTTCAGTGTGCTTGAAGGAACCTTGGCATTCCTGACCTCGCCCAGGTTATAGAAGAGCGACGTCACGGCCATGACTGCTCCGGCAATTGAGGCAATGATCCCGACATTGTTGCCGGATTGGATGTACCTCATCAGGAAGAATGTCGTCACGATCACGAGCACAAGCGAACCCGTTGCCAGCAGCAGTCGGTACGCCATCGTCTGGCGGAAGGGAATAATGGCATCTTTCTTTTTGATTCTCAGGCGGCCCATGGCCGGTATTATGTCAAAACATTGTTTGCAGGAGTAAAAACGTACGCGCTGATGGTTAAATCTGCGAAGGGCTCGGACAGAATTCTATGTCTAGTCCCGGAGGTCATTACGATGCGATCGCTTCAGATAACCGTCTTATTGGCAGTCTTCGCAGCGCCTTCTCACGCAGGCGCTCTTCAGACTCCACCAAAAGGCCCGCCCGCAACATTTTCCTCCAGGGAGCTTGAACGGTCCTATACGGGCGGGAACGGCATTCCGTCCCGGCGGGTGCAGACCCGAACCGAATCCGGCGGACGCGAAGTGGTCACAGAAACAACCGAGCTTCCCGATGTCGATGGACGTATGAGGATGTCGCTGGAAACCACAACCGAGACGGTTCGCTCCGGCAATTCCACCCAAACGAAACATGACGTGTTTGTCCCCGACGTACAGGGACGGCGCAAGCTTCTTGAAACGTCACAGATCGATGTGCAGACGCTGGGTGCCGGTTCTTTACGCAGTGTGACGAACACCTGGATGCCCGACCTCAATGGGCGACTTAGCCTGTCAGGGCAGGAGGTGGAGGAAATCAAGACGCCTTCCGCTAATGTAAAGCAAACCGATACCGTGATCTTCAAGCCCGGAATCAACCAGCCTCTCCAGGAAAGCGAGCGCTTGCAGAAAACTGAAACGAAGGTCAGCACCGCCCTGACTCAGACCGAGAGTACGCGGTTTCTTCGCGATGGAAACGGAAAGTGGCAGGCTGCAGAGACACGAAGCGAAGAAGTGAAGACCTCGGGCGAGGAGCGGCTGGCTGAGGAAACGGTTCGCAAAATGAGTGTGAATGGCAAGCTCGAGGTCAGCGAGCGAAAAGTCACCCGCCAGACCAAAGGCAAAGGACAGGAAGAAACCGTCGTCGAAACCTACGCGCAGAATGTTGAGGGACTCGTGGCTTCAGGTAATCGACTCGAATTGAACCAACGAGTGCGTAGCACAACGGCTGTGGCAGCCGATGGTTCGCAGCAGACTATTAGAGAAGTCGAGGGACGGAATGCAGTCTCACCCAACGCGCCTTTGCGGGTTATTGAACGGACCATCGAGACGGTCCGGCAGGTCGGTCCGAATCAGTGGGAAGTCCAGCGGCAGGTTTTTGCGCTCGACGGTAACGGCCGGCTGGTTCCTGTCCTGACAGAAAAAGGACGAGGTGTTGGGAAATAGCTAACGATGGGCTTGGACGAGTACAAGAAGAAGCGGCGGTTCAATGAAACGCCCGAGCCTGAGGGCAAGGTCAAGAAAGCCCCCGGCAACAGTTTCGTCATTCAGAAACACCGCGCCACACGTCTCCACTACGACTTCAGACTGGAAATGGAGGGCGTCCTCCGGTCGTGGGCCATCCCCAAGGGGCCTTCCTTCAATCCTGCGGATAAACGTCTGGCCGTCTTAACCGAAGACCACCCCATGGACTACGGTGGTTTCGAAGGCGTGATTCCGAAAGGGAATTACGGCGCCGGGAACGTGATCATTTGGGACAACGGCACCTACGAGATGGTCGATCCTGAAACCCCGGAGAAGGGCTGGGCAAAAGGAAAACTTCACTTTGTGCTCAAGGGTAAAAAACTCCACGGGGAATGGGTGCTGGTGAGGGGATCGCGCGAGCCGAAAGAGTGGATCTTCTTCAAGGTCCGTGACCAGTACGCGACGACTGAGGGAGACGTTGTTGCCGATAAGCCGGAGTCGATCCTTTCCGGAAACCTCGTCGAAGACGTTGGAAACCCGGCTAAAAAAAAACGTCAAAAGGCACCCGTCATTGGTTCACGCCGGTTGAAAGCGAGCTAGAACGCTTTGGCATGAAGGCGTCCGGCACGACGCCGATTCCAAAGAACGTGGAGCCGATGCTCGCAACCCTCACCTCCAAGCCCTTCGACAGTCCCGAATGGCTCTTCGAACTCAAGATGGATGGTATCCGGTCGCTGGTGGTCAAGGACGGCGATCATTTTGAGATGCGCACCCGCAACGACCGTCCACTGACGCAGCGCTTTCCCAAATTGGCGGCTGCGCTTAAGGAGGTGCCCGGTGATGCGGTCATCCTGGACGGCGAGATCGTTGCGCTAGATCCCGAAGGCCATTCCCACTTCGAGTTGATTCAGCCGAGGATTCATTTGTCCCGCGCCCGCGACATCGCCGAGGCCGATGAACGCATTCCCGTCTATTTCTATGCGTTCGATCTGCTTTATCTGAACGGCTACGACCTGATGCGATTCCCATTGGAGCAACGCAAGGCCGTCCTGAAGAAACTGATTCCAGCAAACGGCGGATGGGTGCGGTATAACGATCACATTGAGGATCAGGGCACGGCTTTCTTCAATGCGGTGTCCCAGAGAAAGCTGGAAGGAATCGTCGCAAAACATCGCGAGAGCCCTTATCAGCAGACACGTTCGCGCTACTGGCTGAAAATAAAAACCCAGCATACCGATCACTTTGTGATCGCCGGATTTACTCCACCCGAAGGGTCACGAAAGTACTTCGGTGCGTTGCTGCTTGGCCTGTACAACAGGGAAGGCGAGTTGATTCACGTGGGAAGGGCCGGCGGGGGATTTGATGACGAGACCCTGAAGGATGTGTGGAAAGAACTCCAGCCGCTCATTATTCCCAAACCGGCCTTCAAGGAGATCACCAGCGAAATTCGCAAGTCCGCATGGGTCCGGCCGAAGCTGGTCTGCGAAGTTCGCTTTGGCGAGTGGACCAGCGCGAAACAGTTGCGGGCTCCGATCTTTCAAGGATTAAGAGACGACATCGACGCGGCAGATTGCACGTTCGAAGACTCCATTCCAAAAAAAGAGACGACTCCCACCGAAACCATCACGCGAGTGGAACTGACCAACCAGGACAAGGTCTATTGGCCCGAAGATGGTTTTACAAAAGGTGATTTGATTCGCTTTTACGATCGCATCGCACCGGTATTGGCGCCTCATCTACTCGATCGTCCGCTGGTTTTCGACCGTTACCCCGACGGGATCCACGGTCAACACTTCTATCAAAAGGATGCCCACGACTACACCCCGGACTGGATTCGCACCCAGGAAATCTGGTCTCCGGATGTTGAGCGCCACATCCGGTATTTCATTGGCGCGGATAGGGATCAACTGCTCTATATCGCGAACATGGGCGCTATCGCACAGAATCCCTGGAGTTCCCGCGTGCAGTTCATCGAGCGGCCGGATTTTGTGATCTTCGATCTTGATCCCGTGGATGCCGCGTATTCGGTTGTGCAGGAAGTCGCCATTGTCCTCAAGTCCATCATGGACGAACTCCACCTGCGCACGTATCCCAAGACTTCCGGCGCGTCCGGAATTCACGTCTACCTGCCGATTCTGGAGAATCGCTTTACTTACGAGGACGTGCGTGTGTTCGCCGAGGCGATTGCGCGAATCGTTGTACAGAACGTTCCGGAGCTCGCCACCATCGAACGCGTTGTGCGGAAGCGAAAGGCAGGAATGATCTACGTGGACTATCTGCAGAACGTGAAAGGGAAGACCGTGGCGTCTGTCTATTCGCCGCGCGCTGTCCCTGGCGCGTGCGTATCGACACCGCTGAAGTGGGAGGAATTCAGGAAGCCGCTCGATCCTCGGGACTACACGATTGCCAACCTGTTCAACCGCATCGAGAAGTTCGGCGATCTGTTTGCGCCGGTTCTTACGGATCGCCAGGATATCTCGGCTTTCCTGAAGGCGCTCAGGAAGTAACGTATAATTTCGCCTTCCATGACGGACGACGTTTCCCAGTACCGCCCTGACTTCAACTCCGGTGAATGGTCTGCCCAGGACCTGCATTTCCTCGAGGCTTTTGCCACCAATCCGCGCGGCATCATTTCCGTTCTGCGAAACCTTCCGCCGGAGATTACGGGCGCGCTTTGCTCGCGTGCGTCACGCGCGTCCGGGTCGCTGCTCGAAGTGCTTCTGAAGGAATACCTCTATCCGATCGTCAATGGCGATGATGCCTCTGTCGCAAAAGAACTGGAAGAGACCGTCGTCTTTCTGAGGGACCACGGCTTCAAGAACATTCTCAATAATCAGCGTGCGCAGGCGTTCTATTCAAAGTGGCTCTCTCAGTATGGCGACGATTCCATCGCTCAGATCACGGGAACACATGTTCTCGTTTGGGGCATCTCGCAGGTCGCGATGAAATTCATCGAGGACCAGCGGGTCGGACTCGAGCCGATCGAGAAGTCCACACGTTATGTCAACTTCGGATCGAAGATCGGCGGCCGCTACCTCTATTACATTCCTCGGCCCGATCTGGAACGCTGTGGCCTGCTTTCCGCCTACGTTGAGGTCATGGATCATCTGTTCGACACGTACGTGTCACTGCTGAATCCGCTTCAGACCTGGTTGCGAGGGAACTTCAGCGAAAAAGATGGCGTGCTGGAGAAGAAGGCGTTCGATACGCTGCGGGGCCTGCTGCCGATGGCCACGCTGGGCCAGGTGGCCTTACGAGGAAATGCCCAGGCGTTCGAATACCTGATCAACCGGACGACAAGGCATCCGCTCGGAGAGTTGCGTTGGTTCGCAAGCGATCTGAAACGCGAACTCGACAAGGAGATCCCCTCGCTATTGCTCCGGGTTTCCGATGACAAGTCGCAGGAGTATCAGACCTACCTGAACCGCAGGTACGACAACGTCCGGAAGCTTGTTCCTGAAGAAATCGAACGCGCTCCTCATGCAGAGGTTCGCCTCGTCGAGTTCGATCCGGAGTCTGAAGTAAAGATTCTGGCGGGTATTCTGTTCCAGCAATCCCATGGAACATGGCAGCAGGCATTGGACCGGGCAAGAGGTCTTTCGGAAGATGCCCGCCGGGCAGTCTTTGATGCGTATGTGCCCGCACGAAAGGGCCGCTGGTACAAAGTTGGCCGCGCATTTGAAAACGCCTATATCCGATTTGAGATCGTGATGGACGCCGGATCGTACCGCGATCTCCACCGCCATCGCATGATGACCCAGGAACGGCAGACCTTCTCGGCGCATCACGGATTCACGACGCCCCTGGAACTGGTCGAAGCGGGGCTCGCAGAGCCATTTCAGGAAGCTATCGAGCGGACAACAGAGCTTTTCAAGAGGCTCGAATCGGTGGATCGGGATCTAGCGCAGTACGCAGTGCCGCTGGCTTGCCGGATGCGGTTCTATCAGTGGCAGAACTTCCGCCAGTTATTCTGGGAAGCCGAGCTTCGAACGGTTTCGCAGGGACATCCGGACTATCGGTTCATCGAGCATGAGAAGTACCGGCTGGTCAAAGAGAGGTTCCCGCTGATTGCGAGCTATATGCTGGTCGATACGAATGATTACGCGATCGCGAGAAGGGGTACGGAAGAAAGGATTCTGGAGAAAGAGAAGCGCATCATGGAGGAACTTCGGAAGAGAATTTGAAATTGGAGAGTCCTGCATTGGAAAGCCGAAATTGGAAAGCTTAAAGTGGACTGGCAACTCTGAAGGTGGACCGTCCAAGTTGCGATTTCCAATTTCGGCTTTCCAATGCAGGACTCTCCAATTTCAAATTCTCTTCGACCCGTTATCCTTCCATCAGCAAGCTCTCCAGCGCCCCCTCGAGCTCGCCCTGCGTATGCGCATCTCCCGCCTTCACCGCCGCCGTTATTCCCGTCCGGTAGGTCTTCTCGGCATCATGGCGTAGCCCCAGGTTCCTGTAGAGCTGAGCAAGCTGGAAATAGGTCGCCACGTAACCGGGATCGCTGTCCCGCACAAACTCGAACTCGCGCCGAGCGTCCTCCTGTTGTCCGCCCTTGACGTATTCCAACGCCAGCGCATATCGGGAAAACGAATCCTTCGGGTCCTGCTCCAAGAAGCCTTTGAGTATTTCGATCCGGTTCAAATTTCCGCCCACTTTCCGTCGCCTTCCCACACCCGAAGCGTGCAAGGCAGCCCGATTACCTTTCTTAATTCCCGATGAAGAAGGTCGCAGATATTTTCGACAGACGGGTATTCCAGAAAATCATTCCAGGACTTGTGGTCGTAGTCCATCAGGACCCGCTGGATGGCCTTCTTCAAGTCGGCAAAATCCATCACCATTCCGTCCTGAAGCGCACCCTCGACGACGCACTCCACCCGATAGGTATGCCCGTGGGGTGTTCCGCATTTCGGGTGACCGGGGAGAGAATGGGCGCAGTCTATGTAGTCGATAATTCCAATTTTCATGACTTGGGCGGAAGAATAGCACAGGCGAAGGGGGAGGCTTAACAGGGAGGGCTGGTCGACCTGGCGGCACGTCGTTGTGCCTCCAGGTCTACAGCTTTTCAGGTGTTACTCGGATTTGACTTAACGGCGACCCTTCTTTGGCAAGGGGAGAACCGTTTCGCCGTTATCATCGGGAGCAATTTTTGCTTCCAATTCTTCGATGTCCAGATCAATTGTGAGTTCGAGTCCTTCTTTGTTGGTTTCAATCATGGCTTCATCCTAAAGACCCTCAAACCAACGGTGAATACAGTTAGTCCCGAGGGGTCCTAATTGACTCCTTCCGTGTAAGTACCTGGCTGGTGTTCTGTCAGGTTCGCCACCGATTAAGCTATCAGGTCATCACCAAGTCAAACGAAAATCTAGGGTTGCTTTTTCGGTGGCGCGAGGCTTTCAAGGGCCTCAATAACAAGGCCTTTAGAGTCCTCAATTTGGCGGAGGATGAGCCGGACATCCATGGATGGTTGGTTGGGTTGCCTCTGGCTTCGGCAGTAAACACCATGCTGCCCGACCAGGGTCAGGGCGTCGGTCAGGATGTCGAGGGCGGTCGCCAGCCGCCCTCGTATCGGACCGAACTGAAACTCGTATTGCTCGCGGGCTTCGGCATAGTGTTCCAACATGGTCTGGTTCCTTAAAAGTAATCGTGGAACTTCTCGGCTAAATCCACGAGGGTCTTGAGTCCGAAGCCGACTGCGCCTGCCTCGTAGTACTTCCAGGGCTTCTCCACAAGGAAAGGCCCGGCGATGTCGAGGTGGGCCCAGGCCGCGCCATCAGGAACAAATTCCTGTAAGAAAAGGCCTGCTGTGAGGGCACCCGCAACGGGGCCGCCGACGTTGTTGAGGTCGGCGCAGGGTATCTTAAGTAATTCCCTGTATTCTTCTGGGAGCGGTAATTCCCAGAATCCTTCGCCGTGGTTCTGTCCGGACTGGATAACCGATTGGATTAACTGCTGGTTGTTGCCCATGATCCCCGCGATGCTGGTTCCAAGAGCTCGAACGCAGGCGCCGGTCAGCGTGGCAATATCAATAATGTGGGTTGCTTTCTCCTCGCCGGCGAGGTGCAGGCCGTCGGTCAGAACCAGCCGGCCCTCCGCGTCGGTATTGTCGACCATGATGGACTTGCCGTTCTTCGCAAAAAAAATGTCGCCCGGGAGCTGGGCATTCGCATCGGGAGAGTTCTCGGCTGCCGTCACGATTCCCGTAACGTTCAGTTCCGGTTTCAGCTTCCCAATGGCTTTCATGGCATAGAGGACGGCGGCTCCGCCGGACATGTCACCTTTCATTTCCCACATCTTGTCGGCGGGTTTGATCGAGATGCCCCCTGTGTCGAAGGTGATCCCTTTCCCAACAAAGGCCAAATGCAGTTTTGCCTTCTTTGATCGGTACGCCAGGCGAATCATCCGCGGCGGATGGCTGCTCCCACGGCCGACCTGGAGCAGGCCGTTGTAGCCTTCCTTGGTAAGGCGCTTTTCATCCCAGACCTTGAGATCGAGATTGGATTCCTTCGCGATTCGGCGTGCGGCTTCGGCCATGGTTTCCGGAACGACCGCGGAGCCCGGTTCATTGATGAGGTCACGGGCCTGGTTCACGGCGTCAGAGACCAGCGTATAGCGCTCGATGTAGCTCTTGTTGGTGATGTCGGCCTCGCGCATGGCAGCGAGGTGGACGCGCAGCTTCGATCGGTCTGTCTTGTCCTTGCGGTACTTGTCGAACGTATAGGTTCCCAGGATCGCGCCCTCGACGGCTTTGCCGATGAACGGCACAGCGTCCTTCGCGTTCAGCGCGATAGTGATGTGCTCGAGTCCGCGCTGCTGGGCCATGGCGATGGATTTCGCGACGAAGATTTTTACGTTTTCCCAGACGTTATAGGCCTTGCTCAGGCTTGTCGAAAAGATCAGCAGGTTTTGGGGGCCGGTTTTGCCTTCGAGAGCTGCGAAATAGTCGGTCTTGAGTTTCTTGTCTTTGAAATCGCGCTGGACGGATCGCACTTTTTCCTGCAACGGCGAGCCGGAAAGGTCATGGAAAGTGCGTTCCTCATCGAGGATGACAACAAGCAAATCGGTCTTCATCTGGGACAGCCGTTCGTACGTGAGCTGTATCTTCATCGTTGGGTCTCCTTGGGCCCGGAGAATTATATCCTCAAGCTTCAAAGTATCTATCCGGGCTCAGCCGTAGCCCGCATCTTCAAGCTCGTCGTCGTCAAATCCGAAGTAGTGAGCAAGTTCGTGCATGACGGTGATCCGGACCTCCTCTTTGATCTCTTCCGGTGAAGTGCACGCGTCTTCGATCGGCTCCTGAAAGATGAAAACCCGGTCCGGATGGAGTGGCGCATCGAAGTAACCGCGCTCGGTCAGTGGCACGCCTTCGTAAAGGCCGAAAAGCGTTTCATCGTCCGGCACTTCCATCCGGTCCAGAAGCTCTTCGGAAGGATAGTCCTCGATGAGGATTGCAACGTTTTTCAGTTTGTCCTTAAAGAGTTGCGGTAAGTCCTGAAGCGCTTCGTGTACCAGCGCCTCGAATGCCTTCCGTTCCATGCTTGCCTTTCCCGGACCTGACCTGTCCGTTTTTGCGGGCATTCTGAAATACGTGCGACCCAAGTCTCAACTCGTCTTGCCGGACGGCACACGCCGAACCCCTTCCGCTGTTCCCGAGTTTCTCGCAGAGCTGAAGAAAAACTCCTCGGTTTCCGGCTACCACTTTATTCCAGCCCGAGACCCGCAGTTGGTCGATCTGCCGTCGAGTCTGGCTCCGTCTCTGCGATCCGTGCTCGCCCAGAGGGGAATCGAGCAACTCTATTCGCATCAGGCGGAGGCTTTCACATTAGCCGAAGCAGGAAGGAACGTGACTGTCGTCACACCCACCGCTTCGGGCAAGACCCTCTGCTACAACCTGCCAGTGCTGCAGCGCATCGCGATGAATCCGGATGCTCGCGCGCTGTATCTCTATCCGACGAAGGCGCTCACCTATGATCAGCTCGAGGATCTGATGGCTTGGGCGAATGCGCTCGAGCAGGACTTTGGGGTCTATTCCTACGACGGCGACACGCCGCAGGACGCTCGCGCCGCTGTTCGTGCCAAAGGCCACATTGTCCTCACGAATCCGGACATGCTGCACAAGGGGATTCTCCCGCACCACACGAAGTGGGCTCGTCTCTTCGAGAATCTGTCGTACATCGTCGTGGATGAACTCCACACCTATCGTGGCATTTTCGGAAGCCATGTGGCGAATGTGTTTCGACGCCTCGCCCGCGTCTGCGAGTTTTATGGAAGCACCCCGCAGTTCATTTGCACATCGGCAACGGTCGCCAATCCGAAGGAGCTGGCGGAACACCTCAGTGGCAGGCCATTCGAACTTGTCGCCGAGAGTGGCGCGGGTTCCGCAGAGAAGCACGTCTTCTTCTACAACCCTCCGGTTGTGAATCGTCAGCTGGGCATTCGGCGTTCGTATGTCCACGAAGCCAAGCAGATCGCGAGCGCGTTCCTGAAGCGCAACATTCCAGCGATCGTCTTTGCGAACAGCCGTCTGATTACGGAGATCCTGGTTCGTTATCTGAAGGCCGCGATCGAAACCGGCCCGGCCCCGCAGGAAACCGTCGTGGGTTATCGCGGAGGATACCTTCCCAATGAGCGTCGTCAGATCGAGCGCGGCCTCCGCGACGGGCGGATTCGCGGCGTCGTGTCCACAAACGCTCTGGAGCTTGGCATCGATATCGGCAGTCTCGATGTGGCTGTTCTTGCCGGCTATCCCGGAACGATCGCATCAACGTGGCAGCGCATCGGGCGCGCCGGCCGCCGCAGTGGAATGTCGGTGGCCGTGATGGTGGCTTCGAGTGCGCCGCTCGATCAGTACATCGTCAACCATCCGGAGTACTTCCTGAACCAGCCGCCGGAGCGGGGCCTGGTGAATCCGGACAACATCCACATCCTCATCAGCCATCTTCAATGCGCGACCTTCGAACTTCCCTTCGGGGTCGACGAAACTTTTGGCGGGCACACCGTCGGGGAGATCCTCGAGTTTCTCGCGGAGCGCGGTTTCATTCATCGCGCGGGCAACAAGTGGCACTGGACGAACGAGGCCTATCCGGCAGATTCAGTCTCGCTTCGCAGCATCAGCTCCGACAATTTCGTTGTCGTTGAAATGAATGCGGGCGAGAAGGGGGGAGCGGAAGCAAACCGCATTATCGGCGAAGTCGATTACACCAGCGCGTTCACAACACTTCACGAAAAGGCGATCTATCTCCACCAGGGCCTCCAGTATTACGTGCATCAGCTCGATATCAAAGAACGCCGCGCGTACGTAAAGGCGGTCAACTCGGATTACTACACCGACGCGATCACCTATACAAAGGTTAAGACTCTCGATACGACGGAAACCTCAGCGGAACACAACCACGGAGAGGTCCATGTTGCGCATCAGGTGGTCGGCTTCAAGAAGATCAAATTTTTCACGATGGAAAATGTGGGATCGGGGGACCTGAACCTGCCCGTTCAGGAGATGCATACAACCGCATACTGGCTCACAATTCCCCGGCCTCAGTTTGAATCGCTTCCGTTTGCGTCGATCGACCGGTTGAATGGCCTCCACGGGCTGGCCTACGCGCTGGCTCAGCTCGCCGCCGTGTTCCTGATGTGCGATCGGAAGGACCTCGGCGCCGCCGTTGAGTTCGGCCTGGAGAATCCAACATTCCATCCGACACTCTACATCTACGACAATTTCCCGGGCGGGATCGGTCTGAGCCGTCCCCTGTACGAAATTCGCGAACAAGTTCTGACCGCTGTCGAAGAACTCATTCGCTCCTGTGGATGCGAGGATGGTTGCCCGTCGTGCGTGGGCCCGACGCTTCGCGCAAAAGAAGTGGCCCTGGCAATTTTGGATACGTTGAAGCATGCCTGACTTCTCCAAGGCGCTTCGTCAGCTCCGCCCGAAGGAGTCGCCTCAACGGCAGTTATTTCACGCGGAGAATCCCGTCTCGTCGCTGGGAAGCCAACTCGCGTATCTGAAGATGCATTCGCCGAGGCACGTGGAGGATGTTGCCGCGATTCAGGGGACAGAAGAGACCACGCCTCTTGGGCGTCATCTCGTCGTTCGCAACACGTACGACAGCCATCACTACCATGGGAATGTGCGCCTCGCGCGCTTTTCCTGCGCGGACCTGCAACGATTCATGAGCGTGATGAAGTCCAGGGGAAACGCCGTCTCCAGGGATTCGCTCGTGTTTCTGGATACTGAAACGACGGGCATTCACGGCGGCACAGGCATGGTTCCGTTTTTAGTGGGGCTCGGTTACTTCGAAGGTGACGACTTCCACATGGTCCAATATTTCATGCGCGATTTCGATGAAGAACCGTCGATGTTGCTGGCCATCGAAGATTTGCTGCAGCGCTTCAAAATGGTAGTCACCTACAACGGCTCGTCGTTTGACGTACCGCTGCTCGAGACCCGCTTCACGCTCGCACGCCTCAACTGCCCGCTGGAAGAGATGGCGCACCTCGACCTCCTGACAGGTGCACGCCGGCTGTGGCGCCAGGGGCACGGCAGTTGCCGGCTTGCGGCGCTTGAGAGCAAGATCGTGTCGTTTCTTCGGGGACACGACATCCCCGGCGGAATGATTCCTCAGGCTTACTTTGAATTCCTCCAGGGGAGAGGTTCGTCGGTGATGGACGCCGTCCTGAAACATAACGTTCATGACGTCCTGTCTCTCGCGGCGTTGACGATATGTGCGTGCGATCGCGTCGTGCGCGAGCCTGCCGCGCTGGACAGCCCACTCGATCTGTATTCTCTCGCTCGTATCATGGAGAACACTTCGGAGTGGAAGACCGCTATCGACTTGTACGAGATGGCGCTTGGCGGGGAACTGACGGAAGCCATCTTCCTCAAAGCCCGGGAAAACCTGGCGGTGCTCTCGCGGCGGGCCGGCAATCATTCGAGGGCAGTGGGACTCTGCGAAGAACTGATGAGCGAGTCGACGTTCAGCATGATCGGGCACGAAGGCGCGGCGATCCACTATGAGCGTGTTGCGGGGGATGGTGTGCACGCCCTGGAGATTGTGGAGCGGGCACTGTCTCGACTTGGAGAAGGCGACGGAACTCAGCGCTGGCGTACATCGTTGGCTGCGCGGCGGGAGAGACTCCGGCAGAAGGTGATGCAGTTTTAGGACGAAGGCAACGTCAAAACAAAATCTCAAATTGGACGAGCCGACTCTGGTGACCCGTCCAATTTTGAGATTTTGTAATTTCGGCTCTGAGTTGTCGGATCGTCCTTTTCTAAAATTCTCTTC
>Ga0070675_100001001_pt1 | contig 20264 bp, 19 predicted proteins | sample KBSM43metaG_FD_65343 | JGI IMG/M metagenome (GOLD analysis project Ga0070675, IMG submission 65343) | Miscanthus rhizosphere microbial communities from Kellogg Biological Station, Michigan, USA - KBS M4-3 metaG | ecosystem: Host-associated > Plants > Roots > Rhizosphere > Soil ... | reverse complement strand
ATCCCTAATCACGACCATCTGTTCGAAAGCGTGCGTGGTTCCGGCCTGATGCTCGGCATCCGCCTCAAGACTGAAAGCCGCGGGTTCGTGGCGCATCTGCGCGACAATCACGGGCTGCTTACCGCTGCCGGCGGTGACAATGTCGTGCGGATACTGCCGCCGCTCAATATCGACGAAAGCCATGTCGCCGAGTGCGTCGAGAAGCTTTCGGCGGGCGCGCGCAGCTACAAGGTGCCGGAGGCGGCGTGATCATGAACCCGTTCATCCCGGGAGGATGAGCGGCTTGGGGACTGAAGTATGATTCGCCATTTCCTCGATTTGGCCGATGCCGGACCCGATGGTTTGCGCGCAATGCTGGCGGATGCCCGCGGCCGCAAGCTTACGCGCAGCGGCTGGCCCAAGGGTAAGCCCGACGTCGACCGGCCGCTCGACGGCCATGTGCTGGGTATGATCTTCGAGAAGAATTCGACCCGCACGCGCGTCTCGTTCGACATGGCGATGCGCCAACTCGGCGGCACCACCATCATCCTCGACGGCGGTACCTCCCAGCTTGGACGCGGCGAGACGATCGCGGACACCGCGCGCGTGCTGTCGCGCTATGTCGACGCGATCATGATCCGCACCGACGACCATGCAAAGGCGGTCGAACTGGCCGAATATGCCAGCGTACCGGTGATCAACGGCCTCACCGACATGAGCCACCCCTGCCAGATCATGGCGGACATGCTAACTGTGATCGAGCGCAAGGGCGCGGTCGAGAATACGCGCTGGGCGTGGCTCGGCGATGGCAACAACGTGCTCCACTCGATCATCGAAGCGGGCAGTCTGCTCGGCTTCGATGTCACCGCCGCCTGTCCGGAAGGCTATGAGCCCGAGCCGGAGGTGATCGAAAAGGCCAATGCACGGAGCGGCAACCACCCCTTCGTGCTGACACGCGACCCGGAAATCGCGGTGGCGGGCGCGGACATCGTCGTCACGGACACCTGGATCTCGATGGGGCAGGCGCATGCCGAGCGTAAATTGCAGGCAATGGCGCCTTATCAGGTCAGCGAAAGCCTGATGGCGAAGGCCAAGGACGACGGCTTGTTCCTCCATTGCCTGCCCGCGCATCGCGGCGAGGAAGTGGTCGATGGCGTGATCGATGGCCCGCAATCGGCGATCTGGGACGAGGCCGAGAATCGGCTGCACGCGCAAAAGGCGGTTTTGCTCTGGTGTTTGGAGAGGCTCTGATAGGTCGCGAAAGCCGATCCTGCATGGCAAGGTCGCAAAATATCGCGCCGTTTCCTACATGCCCGTCATGACCTCCCAAAATCCCGACACGCCCAATCTGGACGGGGCGCTTGCCTTCACCATTCCCGAGCGCCATGCGCGTGGCCGCCTGGTGCGGCTGGGGCCGTCGCTGAATGCTATCCTGTCCGCGCACGGCTACCCGCGGGCCATCGAAAACGTACTGGCAGAGGCGATCGTGCTGGCGGGCCTGCTCGGCTCGACGCTCAAGGACGCCGATGGCCAGCTCACGCTTCAGGCGCAGACCGAGAATGGCGTGGTCGACCTGCTCGTCGCCGACTATCGCGGCGGCGAACTGCGCGGCTATGCGCGCCACGATGCCGAGCGGCTGGCCGAGATGCCCGCCGAGCCGACGCTCTTCGCCTTGTTCGGCAAAGCCTATCTCGCGATCACCTTCGATCTGGCCAGTACAGGGGAGCGTTATCAGGGAATCGTCCCACTCGAGGGGGCGAGCCTGGCCGAGGCGGCCGAATCCTATTTCGCCCAGTCCGAGCAGATCCCCAGCCTAGTGCGGATCGGCATCGGTCGCGATGCCGAGGGCAGGGTGATTGGCGGCGGCTTGATGCTGCAGCATTTGCCGGAGGGTGAGGAGGGGCGCGACCGGCTGCACACGCGGCTCGACCATCCCGAATGGGGTCATGTGGCGGCGCTCGGCGGCAGCGTGCGCAGCGACGAGCTGTCGGATCCGGAATTGGCGCTCCAGACGTTGCTCTGGCGCCTCTTCAACGAGGATGAGGTGCGGGTCAGCGCGACATTGCCGCCGCGCAAGGGTTGCCGCTGCGATCCGGACCATGTGGCGCGCGTCATCGCCCGCTTCCCGCAAGAAGAGCGCGTGGCGATGGCGGGAGCCGATGGCCAGATCGAGGTCAATTGTGAGTTCTGCGCGCGCACTTTCGCGATTGATCCCGCCGCATAGGCCCGTTCAACGGTGCAAAGACCGGCCATACGGGTCGGTGAACGCGGCAAACCGCCTCGATCGACGTTAACCCCGCGTTTAGTTGGTCGGTGATAGACGCGGGACGTGCCTTCTTCGGCACTGTCCTCCCTAGACGGGCCGTGAGGCCAAATCTGGGCCGCCTTCGGGCGGCCCTTTCTTTTGCGCTGCGGGATCGCTTCTTATATCCGGCGCGCATGTTGAAGAATGACGAACAGAAAGACAGGGCGGTCGTGCTCGTTTCGGGCGGACTCGATTCGATGGTCGTGGCCGCGCTCGCGGTTGAGGCGGGCCATCCGTTAGTCGCACTCACGATCGATTATAACCAGCGTCACCGGATCGAACTTGAGGCCGCCACACGGATCGCGAAGCATCTGGGGGCGGTGCGCCATATCGTGCTGCCGCTCGATCTGACCAGGTTCGGCGGCTCGTCGCTGACCGATAAGGACATGGATATTCCCAAAGAGGGCGTTCAGCCGGGCATTCCGAGTACCTATGTTCCCGCGCGCAACACTATCTTCCTCAGCCTTGCGCTTGGCTTGGCCGAGGCGACCGGCGCGCGGGCGATCCATATCGGTGTCAATGCGCTCGATTATTCGGGCTATCCCGATTGCCGGCCCGAGTTCGTCCAGGCGTTCGAGAACCTCGCCAATCTCGCGACCAGGGCGGGCGTGGAAGGCGACCGCTTCACGATCCACACACCGCTCCTGCACATGACCAAGGCCGATATTGCCGCCGAAGCGGCGCGGCTGGGTATCGATGCGGGCATGAGCTGGTCCTGCTACGATCCCCAGCCGGGCGATCTGCATTGCGGCCGCTGCGACAGCTGCCGCCTGCGCTCAAAGGGCTTCAGCGAGGCTGGTCTGACCGATCCGACCCGTTATGCGGTGTCGCCGGCATGAGCTACGCCGTCAAAGAGATGTTCCTGACGCTGCAGGGGGAAGGACTGCAGGCGGGCATGCGCGCGGTTTTTCTGCGCTTTGCCGGCTGCAACCTCTGGTCCGGCCGCGAGGAGGATCGAGCGGCAGCCGAATGCACCTTCTGCGACACGGATTTCGTGGGCATGGACGGCGATGGCGGCGGCCGCTTCGCCGATGCCGACAGCCTGGCCGATCGCGTTCTCTGCCTTTGGGATCAGGGCCAGCCAGAAGAAGGCGGCGAGCCGCTGGTGGTGATCACCGGCGGCGAGCCGATGTTACAGCTCGACGCGGCTTTGGTCGAAGCACTCAAGACGCGCGGCTTGCGTATCGCGATCGAGACCAACGGTACCATCCCCGTGATCGCGGGCGTGGACTGGGTCTGCGTGAGTCCCAAGGCCGGGACAAAGGTGGTCCAGCGCCAGGGCGACGAGTTAAAAATGGTATGGCCGCAGCCTGGCTTGAACGTGGCAGAGATTGAGAGCTGGGATTTCCGCCACTGGCTGATCCAGCCGATGGATGGGCCGAAGGCGCAGGAAGCCCATGAAGCCGCGATCCGCTTCGTGCTTGATCGTCCGCGCTGGCGATTGTCGCTGCAGACGCACAAACTGCTCGGGTTGCGCTAGGCAATCAGCGTCACTTGTCCTTGCAGCGTATCTCTTTGCCCTTCTTGTTGTAGCAGCGCGGGTCGATGATCGGATCGAACTGCACGCTCGTATAACGTTGGACAAAAGCCATATCGCCCAGCGGGATCAAACTGTTGCGGAACTCGCGCATACGCTCTGTCGCAACCCCGCCAAGATGCCCGCCGGGCGTTTCCAGCGTTTGCCGCCCGATCGATGAGGCCGTTTCGCAAAAAATCAGCTGCGCCTGGAGCGTTGAGAAGCCGTTGTAGGTCTTGGTCGTGAAGTCATCGAACGCGGTTTGCCAGGCCTTGCCTTTGACGCGTTTGAAATAGGCGCCGAGCGTGGCGTAGGCTGCCTGCAGCTCCGACGCATGCTGGTGCAGCATGTTATTATAATTGCGCACCGTCGCGAGCGCGGGGACGAACTGGCACTGCAAGGCGGCGACGTTGAGGCCGGCGCGCATCGTCCAAACGAGGCCGGCGGCCAGTTCCTTGGGCTGCGCGCCGGGCATGGGCAAAGTTATTCCCGGCTCACCGCCCATTGCGGGAGCCCCGGCGATCGAAGGCTTGGTCCAGTAGAGATAGGCATGAGCGGGGCCAGCCAGACCCGCCAGCGCCATTATGCTGCACGCGAATTCCAGGAAGCGGCCTTTTATGCCGCGCAAACGCATCCTCATGATCCATGCTTTAGGCATGTTCGCCAGCAGGGGAAAGCGCTGGTTGGCTGATCGGGCCAACCATCGGGCGCATACGGCCGCCGGGACCTGACCGGGATCACGTTTCCAGCCGGATCAGCGCCCTGATTCCGATGAGAATCGGGCCTAGTGGCGGTGCTCGCGGCGCAGCATGTAGCGGCCATGATCGAACGGCTCGAACAATCCCGAGATTGCAGGATGGTCGATCGGTTCCTCGCTCTCGTCGCGTTCGAGATTCTGCTGGCTGACATAAGCGATATAGCTGCTCTCCGAATTTTCGGCGAGCAGGTGATAGAAAGGCTGATCGCGCTTCGGGCGGACATCTTCCGGAATCGCAGAATACCATTCTTCGCTGTTCGCGAACACGGGGTCGATGTCGAAGACCACGCCACGGAACGCGAACAGACGATGCCGAACCACGTCGCCGATGGTGAAGCGCGCCTCCGCGACAGGCGGCATGGCCTCGCGACCGGAGGGCGGAATGTGAGAAGTGCGGGAAGGAATCATGATCCCAATCTAATGTCGCTGCTTTCCTGTGCAACCCACGCTTGGCAAGCGCGGTTCCGTGCGTTAGGAGCGCCCCTCCTTCGACCGGGACCCTCATGCGGAGAGGTGGCTGAGAGGTCGAAAGCACCGCACTCGAAATGCGGCGTGCGGGCAACCGTACCGTGGGTTCGAATCCCACCCTCTCCGCCAGTGGGTTTTGTCCAGGGATCGGTCGGGACCCTCCGGGGACCCGACCTTTCTCCTATAAGCAGGCTGCCCACGCACCAACATCGATGCGCGGGTGAGCGTGTGCCTCAGCCGCCGATCACCTTCACCAGCGGTGCAGGGGCCTGGCCGGTCGGCAGCGCGCCGCTGGCGGTCAACTTCTTCGAAGTCTCGTCCCACCGGAGCGTTGCGGTCTTACCGGCGCCCTTCTTGTAGGCGTTGGTCACGCCATCATCGTCATAGAGCGTGAAGCTGGCGTTGCGGCCGGGGAAGACGCGGATCTCGCTCAGCGCCTGCTTGGTCGCGGTATTCTGGATCGGCGCGCCCAACGGCACGATTGAGCCCGCACGCGCGAACAGCGGGATGCGATCGATCGGTGCAGCCGCCTCGATCCACTGGCCGCCCGCTATCTTGCGGTTGGTCCACCAATCGTACCAGTCGCTGCCGGCGGGCAGATAGACCTTGCGGCTGGTCGCCCCCTGCTCGGTCACCGGCGCCACCAGGAAAGCGGGCCCGAACATATATTCGTCGTTGAGCGTCGCGGCTGTCTCGTCGCCCGGGAAGTCCATGAAGAGCGCACGCATGAACGGCGCTCCTGTCTCATAGGTGCTGTGACCCATCGCGTAGAGATAGGGCATCAGTGTGTACCGCAGGCGCAGATAGTCGGCGAGGATCGGCTCGGCCGCCTTGCCATATTCCCAAAGCGCGGTGGCAGGGCGCTGGCCGTGGATGCGCAAGGTCGGCGTGAAGGTGTTGAGCTGGAACCAGCGCACGAACAGTTCGGGATAGTCCGGATAGGACGGCGCCATCGCGGTTGCCCCAGCGGGATCGACCAGCGGGGCATGCGCCGCCTTGGGCCCGTTAGGCCATTGCCAACCCCCGGTGTCGCTGCTGGTATAGGCGATGCCGCTCGCCGCCATGTCGAGATTGGCCGGGATCTGGCGGCGGAGCGCGTCCCACGTGCCCTGGACGTCCGAGGTCCAGAAGACCGCGCCGCTGGCCTGCGCACCGAGATAGGCCGCCCGTGCGAGGATCAGGTTGCGGAATTCGGGCCGATCCTTAGCCGATCCTTCCGCGACGCCCATGGTGTGCACCAGCGGGAAGAGGTTGTGATAGCGGTCGCCCGAGCCGATCGAGTAGAAATAGCCATCGGGCACCAGATCGGGTTCGGTCTCGTCCAGCCACGTCCAGTCGAAGCCCTGGCTCAGGATATTGTCGCGGATCTTCTCCCAGAACCAGTTGCGTGCCTCGGGGTTCGTACTGTCCAGCAGCGCGCCTGCGCGGTCGCTGCGGACCGCGAGTCCGTCGACGACGTTGCCGTCTTTATCCTTGAGCAGCCAGCCTTTCGAGGTGAGGTAGTTGAAGTAACGCCCCTCGCGCTCAAAGCGCGGCCAGACCGATATGATGCTGTGCATACCCCAATCGTGGAGCTGCTTGTTCATCCCCTGAGGGTCGGGGAAGTAAGCATGGTCGATGTCGATCTGCCCCATCCGGGTCCAGTAGAACCAGTCGAGCACCATCACGTCGATCGGATAGCCGCGGTCGCGATAGCCCTTGGCGATCCCCATCAGTTCGGCCTGGCTTTCGTAGCGGGCCTTGCTCTGGATCAGGCCGAAGGCGGCCTTCGGCGGCAGCGGCGTGACGCCGGTCAGCAGGCGATAGCCCTTGTAGAGGTCGTCGCTGTTGTTGCCGGTGATCAGAAAGAAGGAAACGCGCTCACCGACCTCGGACTGGATGCGGGTGCCGTTATTCATGCCCGCGGAGACAGTAGTTGCCGACGGATTATCCCACACTATCATATAGTTGCGCGAGCTGACCAGCACCGGCACGCACACTTGTTCGCCGGCGGGGGCGTCATAATAATGGCGGCAATCGATCGTGCGGCCGCGCAGATCGAGCGTGCCTTCCTGATTCTGGCCGAGCCCGTAGAAATGTTCATCCGGCGTGATCGAGAAGCCTGCGCTGACCCGGAACGTATGTTCGCCCGTGACATCGTGCGGTGCCATGTCCCAGCCGGTCATCGAGACGATCGGCTTTCCCGACGCGTCGTTCAGCGCGATCGAAACCGGAGGGATAGAAGAGGCGAAGTAACGCGCCATCTGACTGGGCGCGCTCGGCCAAGGCTGAGCCTGGACCGTCAGGCTGACGGCGTTCGAACTGAACGTGTCGCCGGCCGCGGAGCTGCTATGATTCCATCCCGCGGCGTCGCTCTTTGCGACGATCCCGGCGCCCGGCGCGCTGTCGGACAGGCCATGGTCGAGGGCGATCGTGACGCGCACGACATTCGGCGCATAAGGTTCGATCGCCACCAGGCTGCCGTTACGATCGACCGTTGCCATAGGTGCGGCCAGCGCGCTCCCGGCCCAGGCGACACTGGCGAGGAGGATCGAGCGTAGGATCATTGTCATTCCCTTTTTCTTGATTGGGGTAACTGGAGCAGCAGGCGGCATCATTAAGCGGTCAAACTTGGCGAGATCGCGGTAGCGGCAGGGAGCAGAATGCCTTCCGTCTTCGCCGCTCGCATGCAGGCCGGGCTCAGGCTCAGGAAATTGTCCGCAATAATCGACAACCTCGAACGATGGCTCGTTGATCCACGGCAGGGTTCGATCGTTTTGGGGCTTTGCACCCCGGCCCCTGTATGTGGTGGGCGCGGAATGACTTGTGCAGGCGCACGCCGAGAAACGTGCAGCCCTTAACAGCGCTTTCGATTTCGCGCATTCACCGTCCGCCCCTCGTTTTTATTTGTCTGACTTATATCATTCGGCGGGTGCACGCGCAACGGCAATGGGCCGCCGCGAGGCCCCACCCAACGCGCTTCAACCGTTTCCATTTGCCGAATTTTCCGTCTGCGGAGGGGCCCCTGCTCAAACAGACACGGATTTTCAAAGACGGGCCGTGTGGTCGAATCGCCTCATCGCCATAAGTGGGAGCCCCTCGCGAGCTTCGTGACGCTTGCGATACGCAAAATCGCAGAGTGCGCCTAATGCATCTGTGTGGGCGAATGCTGCAGTTGCGAAAGTCGATCTCGATTGCGACAGGGCGCGCGCCTTTCAGGCATCCTCTCCTATCCTTTGGGCCGCCGTGAGGCGGCCTTTTTTTGTCTGCGTCATCCAGCCGATGTCGGCCGGATCTTAGTCTCCGCGGAGCGCGGCTTCTACGTGCGCGGCATCCGGCAGGACGTGTTCGATGATGCACCGCAGCCCCAGGCCGTCGAAACCATGATAGGATTCGGCGGCGGCATGCGCGATCACCTTGCCGTCACCCGTCTCGATGTGCGGCTCATCGCGCGCCGATCCTACCGTCAGCATCTGCTGGAAGGCGTAGGGGCCGGTTGTGGCGACGACCTGATTGGATCGGTCGACGATCGAGATAGTAGTCTGCGACAAAGCTTTGCGTTGGACGGAATTTAGAATTTCGCCTGCCTGGCCTTCCCAATCATATTCAAGATAGAGCACGCCGATCACGCGCCCATCGCGCCGGAGCGGCGCTACATAGATCAACACCTTGCGATCGTTGGACCACGGGTTCGACCAAACCGCATCGGTAAACCAATGTTCGTCCGGTTTGGCGGTCATCGCCTTTCGGAATTGCTCCGCGCCGGCCAAATTTTCGTTACGCACCGCCGCATTCGCATGCGCGCATACCGGAATATCGCCGTCCATATTCGCGATGAAGGCGTTGAGGAAATAAGGCGAGTTTTCGAGCAACGCGCGCAGCTTGTCGAGCGCCGCGCCCTGCGCGATGACATTGCCCTTCGTGGCGAGCGCACCCGCCGTCACCGCCGCGTCGTTCGCAAGGACGCGAATGTCGATCGAGCGGTCGTAAAGCGCACGGCTGATCGTCTGCGCGATCGATTGCGCCAGTTCGACCAGGCGGGCTCCTTCCAGGTCGGCCACCAGCTCGTCCGCAATCCTTGCTCCTAGCGCGAGCCGCTCGATGACCTCCGCCCGGAACTTGGCCGAGGAGGCGCGCGCATGGCCCGCCAGCGACTTCACTTCTTGCGCGACCACAGCGAACCCGCGGCCCGCCTCGCCCGATCGTGCGGCCTCTATCGTGGCGTTCAGCGCGAGCAAGTTGGTTCGCGAGGCAATCTGCTCGCTCTCTGTCGCGAACTGATGGACTTCGGCCTTGAGGGCAGTCAGCAGAGCTGAGATTCGTCGGGGCATGTGCGGCGGGGTTCCGAGGCTGAAGGCGATCAGATATCGTCCTTATTTGCGGATTGAACCAGCTTCGCCCGCAAAATTTCAGCGACTTGCGCAGGAAGACCTTGGAAACGAAGCGGCCGCGGCCGTGTTCAGTCCCCATGACCGCAAGATCGAAGCAGCCAAAGCGTGCGGTTGCACCTTATCGCGACACGCCGCGCGGGCACACGGCGCTGCTGATTCTGGACATGATCACGTTGATGGACTTTGCCGGTGCTTCGGCCATGCGCCACGACGTGGCAGAGGCGGCGGCCACCATCCTCAAATTGCGCGACGCCGCCGATCGCTCCGGCGTGCCCGTGGTCTACGTGAATGACAATTTCGGCGAATGGCATTCGGAGCGTTACCGGCTGGTCGAGCGCGCCCTAGCCAGCAAGGGCGCGCAAGAATTTTTCGCCCAGCTCGCCCCGCGCGACGGGGACTATTTCATCATCAAGCCGCAATTTTCCGGCTTCTACGCCACCAACCTTCCCGTGCTTCTTCCCAAGCTCGGTGTGGATCGGTTGGTGCTGACCGGTATTTCGGCGGACATTTGCGTCCTCTTCACCGCCGCGGACGCGCATATGCGAGACTATCGCCTCTGGATCCCCGAAGACGCGGTCGCGGCGCAGACGCGCGAGCGTCGGGGCTGGGCGCTGGAGATCATGAAGCAAAGCATGGACGCGGAAACCCGTGCCACCACGCAGCTCAAACTCCAGACCTGGGCCAAGAAGGAGCGGAAATAGAAGGTCTCTCCGGTGTCGGCGCGAGATGCCTCTGCTTGTGCCAACGCCCTTTAAAAGGCCGTGCTGGCTGAGAAGAGCAAAGCGGTCCCGCCGTTTCGTGCGACGCCATAGAAGCCGCGCTTGTCCAATCCGCTCGCCAATGCGACCTCGAACGTCAGCTTTTTAATGTCGGCGGAAGCCCCGATGCGCCAATCACGCATGTGGGACCCTGCCGGTTCAGGATGGCCGTCAATCTGAAACAACATGCCGTAATGTGCTGAAAGCCGGAGGCGCGGGGCTACCGTCGCTGATCCGTCCAGGTCCGCGTAGAAGGTCCTGACTCCGTGTTGGAAATAATTGGGCGAATAATGGACATGGGCCGACACGTGCCCGGCGATCAGGCCCGCATAGATTTCGGTGAAAACTGCCTGCCTACCGTAGATGCGATAGCCGGTATATTCGGCATGAACGATGCCCGCATCCAGGGTTGGCCCGTCCTTCAGCCGGACGGCATAACCGGCATTACCCTCGAACCGCGACCGTTCGATCTCGTTGGCAGGATTGCCCGCGACCATGACCGACCCTTCGACATAAGGGCCCGCCGCATCGTCATAGGACAGGGAGAAGGTTACGGCGGGATAGCCGTCGCTGACCGAATAACCGCGGAACCGGTCCTGGCTGGTCAGGGTTAACGTTGCGCCGACCTCGGCGCACGCGGGGGCGGCGAGAAAGGCCAATGCTGAGCAGAGCAGAAGGCGGGTTGGCCCGCTCAGCCTAGCGCCGCTCATCCGGTGCAGCCCGGCGCGCATCCGCGCAATCGCAACTGCAGCCGTGGGTTGCGGCCGTTAACGAAGCGCACGCATCCAGACTCCCTCCACGCGCTCGAACCAGCGCATTCGCGCCTGCCGGCTGCCGCTCGTTCATCAAAGCCAGAAGGCCGCTGACGTGCGCCGCGGCATAGGAGGTTCCATCCACCAGCGTCCAGCCTCCCCCCGGGGCGGCGGTCGGTATATCACGTCCCGGAGCGAGGAAGACACGTTGCGGAAGCCCGGTGGAATTGGTGCCCGCAACCGCGATCACGCCCGGTTGCGATGCAGGGAAGCCGCCATCGGACGTGGCGGGATCGAATGCCGCGACCACTTTTTGCCCGCGCGCCAGCCCGATTTCGACCAATCGGCCAAGCAACATGTCATGTGGTCCGCTCAGGCTAAGGTTTATTATGCGCGCATGGTGGTCGATTGCGAACTGGAGCGCTTTGGCCAGGCTGAGCGTGTCGCATATCGTCGCCCCGGGCATTTGCTGCCAGCAGGCGCGCAACGCCATTAGGCGCGCGCGCGGCGCGATCCCTACGATGCCGCCATTGCCTTCGCGCGCTGCGATCACGCCCGCAACCGCCGTGCCGTGCTGCTCGGCCGCCGCGCCATGGCCGCCGACGAAATCCAGGCTGTGCGTAAACTGTCCGCCCAGATCGGGGTGCGCGATGTCAATCCGGCTGTCGATGACTGCGACGCTGACGCCGCGCCCGGTTGCGACGCGGTGCAGCTGGGTCAGATGCCATTGCGCGGCGGCGGGCTCGGCAGCCAGTAACGGATCGCCCGCCGGCGCGGACGCCTGGGCGTGATAGAGCTGGAGCGGTTGCGACCAGGCTACATCGGCGTCATGCGAGACCTGCTCGGCTGCGGCCTCTGGCGTAAGCCCGCTGGGCAGGGACATCACGAAACAGTCGATACCGAGCATCGGCATCGGCCAATTGTTCACCACAGTGAAGCCGTGGCGCCGCGCGATCCGGGCTGCCATGCGGTTGCGGGCGCCTTGCGTCGAGGCGGCTCCATAGCTGCCCGAATAAGCCGATCCCGGTCGATAATGATCGGGCGGCATCTTCAGCATCACCAATATCTGGCGGCTGGTGTCGGGGCCATCGGCGGCTAGTGTGGGCGCGACCGGTGCCAGCACGGCGAGGGCCGCCAACCACACGACAAGCAGCAGTTTGGCAGCTTTCACCGCAGCCCTGCTGTATCGAGCGGCTCGGCCAGCACGACGGCGGCATCGTCGCGCAACCGGTCCAGCGCATGGTTACGCGCCGCTTCTGGAATATGCAGCACATAGGCATTGGCCGCGGTCGGACCGTCTACAACCCGTGCGTCATTGGCTTTAAGCAAACGGCTTATGTCGCCTTCGCGCGCGTCGGGCCTGAACACGATAATCGCGTTGCCGCCCATCACCGCCGGGGCCGATCCCAGCGCGTGATATGGCGCTACGGGCGCCTCAACCCGCAGTGTGATCGTTACTGCGGCAGCTAGCAAAGCGACCTGCGCGGCGAGCATCGTGCCGATCTGGCGCGGGGTGAAACGACGGCGTGCGGGTGGCGATGCGGGGATGAACGCGGTCTGCCGCGCCGCCGTGTCGAGCCGGTCACGCATGGCGGCCCAGCCGATGCCGGTCGCGATCGGCAATTCGGCGACCTCGCCCGCCAGGGCACGCTCTCCGGCCAATTCGCGGCTGCATTCCGCGCATCCCGCCAGATGGGCTTCGACCCGTGATTTTTCCTCGGGTTCGAGCCGCCCTGTAATCAGCCATGGCATCAGATCGCGCGTCTCGCGATGCGGATCCGTGGTGAAGGGAAGAATGTGCGCCATCGTTACAACCAATCTGCCAATTCGCCATCCATCAGCCGCCGTAAATGACGGCGGGCATGGAACATGCGGGTTTTCACCGTATCGACGGGGCAATCCATGATCGCTGCAATCTCGCGATACCCCATCTCGTGGAAGTAGGTGAGGTCGACGACCGTGCGATGATCGGGCGACAATTTCGCCAAAGCCACCAGCAGGGCTTCCTGCGTGCGATGGCGTCCGAAAGGCACATCCGGGGCATCGCTCTCGCTCAGCCGCATATCGGCATCGCGGTCCTCCACGGGCTCGTCGAGGCGCCGCAGGGCTTTCATGGCCTTGCGGTAGGCGATCGCGAAGATCCAGGTCGAAAGCTTGCTCGCGCCGCGGAACGTGTCCGACCGTTCCCACACCACGAACAAGGTATCGTTGAGCACTTCCTCGACCATTTGTGGCCGATGAAGCAGGTTCAAAAGGAAGCGGGCAAGGCGCGGATGGTAGAGGCGATAGAGAGCTTCGAAAGCGTCCAGCTCACGCGCGCAAACCCCCGCGAACAAGCGCAAGTCCTCAGGCGTGGCGGCGTTTCCGATTTCCCCTTTCCCCCTGTGCGCGACGCTACCGTCACTCAAGGCCGTTGCTCCTTTCTCGCCCTTAGTGCGCTCCCGACGGGTTTCGGTTCAAGCCAAGTAAGCATAACACGTTTCGTCGCTCAAAAATAACGACTCGTCGTCGATACAGAACGGAACGGCCGCCAACAGGCACAAAGGCGAGCGTGCAGCGTGCACGGCCACCCTTCACCGGCGCCGCTTCCCCAAAGGGTGCCGGAGCAGGGAAGGGCGGCGCCGCCCCGTTCGTGAAACAAGTGCCAGGAGATTCTTATGCGCCGTTCCATCCTCTTCAGCGCCCTCCTCGCGGTCTTCGCAAGCGGGGCGGCCACGGCTCAGACGTCGCAAGCGCTGAGCGTTGAAATGTCCAACTTCAAGTTCAGCCCCGCCACGCTCATGTTGGCACACGGCCATTCCTACGTTCTCCACTTCGTCAACAACGCGTCGGGGGGTCACGATTTCGTGGCGAAGGAGTTTTTCGCATCCTCCACGATCGCGCCCGAGGATCGCGCCAAGGTGAGGAAGGGCGAGATCGAACTGAGCGGCGGGGAATCCGTTGACGTCCATCTCGTCGCCAACACGCCCGGCACATATAAGAGCCATTGCTCGCACTTCATGCACAGCAGCTTCGGCATGACGGGCCAGATCGTCGTTCAATAAGGATGACCCTGGGAGCAGCAAGCCTAGAGCGGCGGAAACAGGAAAAAGCGTTCGCACCGCGCGTCGCAGAATGGATATGCCTCTGCGCGGGACTGGTCTTGATCCTGTTGGCCGTGCTGGCGGACCATGGTTGGCTGGACCGACATCTGCTGCCGCAAAAGTTCGTTCCGCGCAGCCAGCAGATTCTGGTCTGGTGGGGTGAGCGCGCGGCATTCGTTGCGTTCGGCCTGCTTCTTGTCTGGCCCGTGCGCCGCCAAGTCGCCCGCATAGTTCGCACGGGGCAAGGCCGGGATCTTCTGATTTCCATCCTGCTGTTTGGCCTAGCCGGTGGGCTGGCCGTGCTCGCCAGTGAGGCGGTGCTCCGCACGGGCAATTGGGAGAGGCTCGAGCGCTGGGTGGCGACGGAGGAGCCGCTGCGGCATGCGGAGCCCATGCTTGGCTGGGTCAATGTGCCGAGCCATGTCGGTTTCGAAACCTATCGCGGACGCAGAATCCGCTATGATGTGGACGCGCAGGGTCGGCGGGTTGCCGATATCCTTCGTCCGCTGGACCCGTCGCGGCCGTCCATTGTCTTTGTCGGGGAATCGATACTGTTCGGCTACCGGCTGAATTGGAACGAGACCGCCGCGGCACGGATCGGGGCGGAAACCGGGCTGCAGCCTGCCAATCTTTCGGTCAACGGCTACGGCACCGATCAGGAGTGGCTACGGCTCCGACAGGAATTGCCGCATTTCGCACGCCCTAAAGCGGTAGTTGCGTTATTCGCGCCAATGATGATCGAGCGCAGTCTGGATCAACATCGCCCGCGGCTCGACGCGGACCTGCGCTGGCACGCGGCCGAGCCCGGCTGGCGGCTCGGCAAATTGGCGCGCAAATTTTTACCCTACCATTCGACGGCTCGGATTGACGAAGGCATAGCGGCGACCCGTGCCAGCCTGATCGCGATCGTAGTTTCAGCGCGCGCGCGGGGCGCGCGGCCGCTGATTGTGGTGCCCGAATTCGGCCCAGAACAACCGATCGAACGTCGCCTGCGGGAACAGGTTTTGGCTGGTTTGCCGTCGGTGCTGGTGAGGCTCGATTCGGATTGGGCAATTCCCGGCGACGGCCATCCGGACGCGCGCGCCAACGCCGCCATGAGCCGCGCCGTTTTAGCGGCGCTCGGGCCCGGGAGGCAGCCGTGACCAACCTTGCGATACGGTGCCGCGACGAAGAGCAGATGGATTCGGTCGAACTCGACGCGGCGACTTATGGGCGCGTTCTGCACGGGCTGGCGCGGGTCAATCGCTGGACGTTCACAGCACATCCCTTGCTTGCCTATCTGGGCAAGGCGGCGAAGGGATTGGTCCGATTCCGCTTGCTTGATGTCGGCTTCGGCGAAGGCGATCTGTTGCGTCGGGTCGCATATTGGGCGCGCCGTCGCGGCATCTCGGTTTCGCTGGTCGGAGTCGACATCAACCCGCGCAGCGCCGGCATTGCGCGCGCCATGACGCCACGCGACATGCCCATCGAATATCTGACCGGCGATTGCCTCGATTTGCCGGGCGCGTTCGATTTCATCGTCAGCAGCCAGGTCACGCACCACATGAGCGATCAGCAGCTCAATGAATTCATCCATTTCATGGAGGAGCGGGCGCTACGCGGCTGGTTGATCAGCGATCTGCGCCGTCACGCTTTCGCTTATTATGGTTACCCGCTGCTCGCCCGCCTGTTGGGCGTGCACCGGATCGTACGCGAGGACGGCCAGCTCTCGATCGCGCGCTCGTTCCGCAAGGGGGAATGGTATGCGATCCTGGGAGACGCCGGGATCGGGCCGGAAGGAACCAGGCTCGTGAACCGCTTCCCCTTCCGGCTCTCGGTCGAGCGGACCAAGCGTTAGGCGGCGATCCGGGTTGCGCTTGCCCCCCATGCCAGGACCTGGGGACGAACGCTAAGCATCCGCGCGATCGGGCGTGACCAGCCCGGGCTTTCCGCGACCGCGCGCAGCAATTCGGCAAAGGCGAGCGGGCGGCGTGCGCGGCGGGCGAAGTCGCGCTGATAGGCCGGCGCCGCTGCCGGCCCGCCTTTCAGTAATGCATCGGAGGCCGTGATCGCGCTGGCGACGGCGATACCGATCCCATCCCCCGCGAGGCTGGCAATCACCGCTGCCTGATCGCCCACGCGAAACAGCCCGGGCAGGGTCTCCATCGCGCGCCAGCCGTAGGGAATGCGTGCAATGCTGCTCCAGCCGCCAAGCGCTACGCTCGCGGTGACGCGTTGGACGAGCAGCGGGGCTTCGCTTTCGAGCATCGCGAGCAGGCGGTCGGGTGATCCCCCCGCATCGCGCAAACGCTGCGTCCCGACCGAAAGACAGAGGTTGAGATTACCATCCTCCTGCAGGACCAGGCCAGCATAGCCGTCCGCGAACAGATGCAGCTCGATCACGCCCTCCAGATCGGCCGTGCAGACCGTATTTGGCTTCAGCGCCAGGCGCAGGCCCACCTTGGCGCTGCCATGCGCGGATTCGCCCGGCCGCTCGACGCCGCGCAGGTTGAGCTTGCCCGTGGCGAGGATGATGGCGTCCGTCGCCATGTTGCGTCCATCGGCAAAGCCGACCGTGCCGGCGCCCGTTAGTGATCGTGCGCTGCGTCCGAACGCCACCTCCGCGCCAGTATCGCGCGCTGCCCGAAGCAGCACCGTGTCGAGCTTGCGACGCGACAGGCCGATTGCGGGGAAGGGCAGATCCGCCTCAAGCCGGCGCGCGCCCAATTGGAAGCGCATCCGATGAACCGGGTGACCGCCGAGAGCGTCACAGTCGATTCCGGCGCGCCTGAGTAGCCCGAGCGCGTCCGCACTGACGAAACCGCCACACACCGGATCGTGACCTTCCTGGTTTTTCTCGACCAGCAAGGTGCGCATGCCAGCGCGTGCCAGTCGCATTGCCGCGACCGATCCGGCGGGACCGCCGCCGATTATCAGCGCCTCGGACCTGATCACGCCGCGCGGCTGAAGTTGAAGCCTTCGGCGGCAAGGCCTGGACCGAACGCCAAGGCGATGCCGTCGCGCGGGTCGTCGCGGCTCATAATATCTTCCATCACGAACATGAGCGTGGCCGACGACATGTTGCCGCAACTGTCGAGCACGGCGCGCGACGCATCGAGTGCGTCCGCGGGCAGATCGAGCGCGCCTTCGACCGCGTCGAGGATCGATCGGCCACCGGCGTGAACTGCCCACCGCACTTCGTCGGCGGCGCATTGGTGCAGGATTTCCTGGCGCAAGGCAGGGTCCTGCAATGCCTGTGCGATCCGTCCGGGCACCTTGCCCGAAAGGTGCATTTCGAAACCAGCATCGCCAATCTGCCATTGAATCAGCTCGCTGCTGTCGGGCAGGGTTGCCGCGAAAAATCGATCGATCGCGATCGGCCCTTCTTCCGCGCTGACGATCGCGGCGGCGGCGCCGTCGGCGAACTGCAGCATCGCCAGCATCGGCTCGATTTCCTGTGTCTCGACCAGATGCAGGGTCGAGAGCTCCACTGTTACGACCAGCACGCGCGCCAGCGGTTCGGAACGCGCGATATGATAAGCAACGCGCAGCGCGGCGACGGCCGCATAGCATCCCATGAAGCCCACCAACGTTCGCTCGACCGACGGGCTGAGGCCGAGCTTGCGCGCGATGATCTGATCGATGCCGGGCGCGACGAAACCCGTGCAGCTTGCCACCACCAGATGCGTAATCTCGCCCAAGGGCTCTTTTTCGACCAATGCTTCGATTGCGGCCAGGGCAAGTTCGGGCGCTTTCTCGGCATAGAGCTTCATCCGTGCCGCGGTCGAAGGCAAGCGGTTGCCGAAATAGAAGCCGCCGGGCGTGATCGGCGATCCGCCCCGGGCGGTCGGCAGCACCGACCAGCGATGCGTAATGCCGGACCGCGCCGCCATGCGCTGGAACAATGCCCGCGCGTGGCGGTCGGCCAACCGAGTCGTTGCCCAGGCGATGAAATCCTGATGGACGTCCAGGCTGGGCACAGCCGTGCCTATCGCATGCAAGTGCGCGCGCGGCGTGGCGCGCATTTCCGGGTTCAGCACCGCCGCACCTGCCATTCTGTGTCGAAGTCGATCGTCATGCGCGTTCCTTATCGCCTTCGCTTCTGTTCCCGCAGCTACGCTTCAGGTTTCGTTCGGGGTGCAATTTTTGGCTCTGCCCCGGTTTGAACCGCCAGCGTTCTGAGCGCCTCTAAAAGCAAGAGAATAAGGAGATGCGGCTTGGGTGCACCTGGCGTCCACGACGATTCGCCGCAGGAAGCGGCACAGCCCGCCCCCGGCCCGGGATATTTCGGGGATCTTTTCGGCATCCTCCTGTGGCCGGTCCATCGCTTTGTCTGGGCCAACCCGCAGCGGCGCGCTCGCAAATTGCTTGAATTCGCCGAGGTGGAGGCCAGCGGCGGACGCGATCTCGTTCGCGCCGCCGAACTCACCGACGATCCGGTGCTCCGCGCGCGCTATCTGGTCCATGCACGCGACGAGGCGCGCCATGCCGATATGTTTCGGGCGCGCGGGCGTGCGCTGCGCAAGGAGGCAGCCGGTGCGGAAAAGGAAGGGCTCGCCGACTGGATGGCGCCGGGCGAGCGCGGGATGGAAGGGCTCGATCTGGCGCGCGAGAAGGACGCCGATATGCTTGCTTTCCTTCATCTTTCCGAGAGCGCCGCAGCGCGTGATTTCGCGCGCTATGCCCGGGTAATCGACGGGGATCCGGCGACACGCATCCTGTTCCAACGCGTCCTGCATGATGAGGATGAGCATAAGAGTTATACGCGCAGCGAATTGGGCCGCATTGCACCGCGCCGCGAACGCCGGCTTCTGTGGTGGGCGCGTCTCCGGCGCCTGTGGAAGGCCTATCTGCGCTTCGCCACCGCCTTGGCCGGGGTGATGGCGGGCGTGATGCTCATGCTGCAGTTTTTCGTGCTGCTGCCGCCTTTCGCCTGGCTCGCCAAACGCAATGCGAAGCGGGAAAAATCCGGCTGGATAATTGTCGACGAGAAGGCGCCGCTATGAAGATACTCGGCATTTCGGGCCATTATCACGACAGCGCCGCCGCCCTGCTGATCGACGGCTTGCCCGTGGCTGCGGTCCAGGAGGAGCGGCTGTCGCGGCACAAAAATGACGCGGGCTTCCCACTCGCCGCGATCGAATGGTGCCTCGATCATGCCGGCCTTTCGCCGGGCGATCTCGACGCCGTCATCTTCTATGAGAAGCCGACGCTGAAATTCGACCGCGTGCTGACCAGCTTACTCCAAGGCTGGCCTGGGTCCTGGCGCAGCTACCCCAAGGCCATGAAGAACATGCTCGGGGAGAAATTGTGGGTGCGCGGCCTGATCGCCTCACAGCTTGGTATCAGCACGCGCCGGGTCCGCTGCATCGAGCATCACCAATCGCATGCCGCGACCGCCTTCCTCACGGCGCCGACGCAGAAAGCCGCGATCATCACGGCCGACGGGGTAGGGGAATGGGCGACGCTCACGGTCGGCATGGGCACCAAACGCGCCGATGGGTCGAGCGAGATCCGCATGCTGCGCGAGCTGCGCTTCCCGCACTCGCTCGGGCTCTTCTACTCGGCGGTGACCGCCTATCTCGGCTTCACAGTCAACGAGGGCGAATACAAGGTGATGGGGCTCGCCTCGTACGGCCAGCCCACGCGGATCGAAGAGATGCGGCGACTGCTGCGGCCGGCCGGCGACGGCGCCTTCACGCTCGACCTCGATTTTTTCGACTTCCTCGGCAAGGTGGAGAGCGGTTATTCCGGCCGCTTCATCGAGCTGTTCGGCCCACCCCGCAAAAGCTGGCAGCCGATCGATCTAAGAAGCGAGGAGGGACGCCGGTTCGCCGACATCGCGGCCAGCGCGCAGGCGTTACTCGAAGAAGTGATGGTCGGCATCGCGATCAGTTTGCAGCGCGATACGGGGTTGAGCGATCTCTGCCTCGGTGGCGGGGTAGCGTTAAATGGGGTCGCCAATGCGCGAATCCTGCGTGAGGCGGGCTTTGCCAGGCTGTTCGTGCCTTCGGCACCAGGCGATGCCGGCTGTGCGCTTGGCGCCGCGCTCTATGCAGACCGCATCTTGTTCGGCCAGCCGGACAAAGCGGTGCCCGATCATCCTTTCTGGGGGCCGGAGCCGGATGAGGCGGCCTTGCTACGCATCGCGCTGGAGGACGGCATTCCGGCCGCCGCGAGCGATCAGCTGATCGAGGATGTCGCGGATGCGCTGGCCGCCGACAAGATCGTCGGCTGGGTAGACGGCGCCATGGAATATGGTCCGCGCGCGCTTGGTCATCGTAGCATACTCGCCGC
>Ga0070675_100000998_pt1 | contig 20285 bp, 18 predicted proteins | sample KBSM43metaG_FD_65343 | JGI IMG/M metagenome (GOLD analysis project Ga0070675, IMG submission 65343) | Miscanthus rhizosphere microbial communities from Kellogg Biological Station, Michigan, USA - KBS M4-3 metaG | ecosystem: Host-associated > Plants > Roots > Rhizosphere > Soil ... | reverse complement strand
TCGAAACGCTGGGCGGGGTGATGACCGCATTGATCACCCGCAACACAACAATCCCGACTCGTAAGAGCGAGATCTTCTCCACTGCGACGGATAACCAGACGAGCGTCGAGGTGCACGTGCTGCAGGGCGAGCGTCAGATGGCACGTGACAACCGCACCCTGGGTCGCTTCCAGCTCGTGGGGCTGCCGCCTGCGCCGCGCGGCGTGCCGCAGATCGAAGTCGCGTTCGACATCGACGCGAATGGCATCGTCAACGTATCGGCGAAGGATGTGGCGACGGGCAAGGAGCAGAAGATCACCATCGCTGGCTCTTCGGGGCTCAGCAAGGGCGACGTGGACCGCATGGTGAAGGATGCGGAAGCGCATGCGGTCGAAGACAAGTCACGGCGAGAGCTGATCGATGCGCGGAACATGGCCGATTCGCTCGCCTATTCGGTCGAGAAGACGGTCAACGAAAACCGCGATCGGCTGCCCGCGGGCGACGTGGGCCAGATCGAGAGCTACATCACGGCGCTACGTGAAGCAGCGAAGGGTGACAGCCTCGACGCCATCCGCCGCGCCAGCGACGACCTGCAGAAGGCGTCGCACGCGATGGCCGAGCAGCTTTACAAGCAGTCGGAAGCCAACGCCGCCAATGCGGCGTCGGCCAAGAAGGACGACGACGTCAAGGAAGGCGAAGTCGTCGACGCGTAATCGTAGGCGGACCTGAAGGTTCGCCTCTACACAGATAAACGAACGTAGCGGCAGGCTTTTAGGCCCGCCGAAAAAGGAGAAACGAACATGGCAATCGTCAAAGTTGACCCGTTCCGTGAACTGGCCGCGATGCAAGACCGTATGGCGCGGCTCTTCGGCGACGTGTACCTCCGCGATGAGGACACCGGCTTCCGTGGAAGCTGGAATCCGCCAGTCGACATCTTCGAGACCGAGAATCACGCTCTCGTGCTGAAGGCGGAACTGCCCGGCATGACTCGTGAGGACATCGAGGTCACGGTCGAGAACGGCACGCTGGTGCTGAAGGGCCAGAAGAAGTTCGACACCGAAGTGAAGGAAGAGCACTATCGTCGGATCGAACGCAGCTACGGGCAGTTTTTCCGCTCGTTCACGCTGCCGAACACGGTCGATACGTCGAAGGTGGCCGCCGACTACAAGAACGGCATCCTGACTGTAAAGCTGCCGTTCCGCGAGGAAGCGAAGCCGCGGACGATCAGCGTCGACGTCGCCGCGTAACGTCAGGGCGGGCCGCTCGGCCCGCCCTCTTCCCACCTTCCGTGCTAGGCTCTGGTATTGATGGACGCCAACGAGCCACTCGTCGAAACAGCGGCTGAACCTGAAGCGTCACCGGCGCCGCGCCCGAGAGCCGCCCCCATCGAAAGCCGGTTTCTGTTCGTGGATGTCGCCGCCATGCGCGCCAAGCAGCTTCGGCGCGGTGCGCTGCCGCGTCTCGACGACGCAGGTGAGTCGGAAATCCATCGACAGCATCCGCACAAGGCCGAGCGCATTGCGATGGAGGAAGTCAAGCACGGTCTTGTGCTCTACGATGTTCCGGAGTCTCCGGCCAAGCCCGTCTAAGCGCACAGCGTTCTGCACGGCATTCATCGCCGTGTATCTGCTCGCCGTTACCGCCGCCCAGTCGCCGCGGCCGTATCGAATCTTGATCAGCAACGACGACGGCGTGCGCGCACCGGCGCTGCCTGTGCTGGCCCAGGCTCTCAGGCCGATTGGTGAAGTCATCATCGTCGCGCCGCTTGAAAATCAAAGCGGGGTAAGTCAGGCACTCACCGCGACACCGCCAATCGCGCGCGAAGATCTCACCCTGACGGGCGGACTCTCAGCGATTGGCCTCAGTGCAACACCTGCGACGGCCATTCAGATTGCAATCAAAAACATCGTGATGCCGAGGCCCGACCTCGTCGTCACAGGCATCAACACGGCATACAACCTTGGCGCATCCGCCTATCTGAGCGGCACCGTCGGCGCGGCGCGACAGGCAGCGATTGAAGGCGTCCCGGCGGTGGCGACATCGATGGCGACTCCCGCGGTCGCACGCGATCTCGTGCCGGCGGCGCAGCAGGTTGCGGGCGTCGTGCGTCAGGTGCGGGATCACGGTCTGCCGTCGCAGACCTTTCTCAACGTGAACATCCCACCGATGGCGACGGGAGGATACAAGGGGTACCAGATCACTTCACAGGCAGCCGTGCGCGCCGGCGTGGAGAAGTTCGTCGAGGGCAAACGGCCTGGTACCAATCAGACGGTGTACTGGAGCGTGTACACGGAAGGGGCGACGGCACCGCAGGGCACCGACATCTGGGCGGTCAACAACGGCTACGTCTCCGTCACGCCAATGCGCGTCGGTGAGTACGACGAGAAGGTCGCCGCGACGCTGAAGGGGTGGTTTAAATAACTTGCGATCTTACAAGGCGGGCGATCTGTGATGCCAGTCCGTCACGCGCTCGTACGCGTCCGCCACACGAAGGAGCGTGGCTTCGTCGAACATCCGGCCTGTTAACTGAAAGCCAATCGGCAAGCCCTCATTCGAGAAGCCGCACGGCACGCTGACGCCCGGCAGGCCCGCGAGGTTGGCGCTCACGGTGAAAACGTCGGCGAGATACATCTGCAACGGATCGTCTGTTTTTTCCCCCAGCTTGAACGGGGGCGTCGGCATCGTCGGCATCGCGACGACGTCGGCGCGCTCGAATGCCTGGTCGTAGTCGCGCTTCAGCAACGTGCGGACCTGCAGCGCCTTCAGATAGAACGCATCGTAGTACCCCGCGCTGAGGACGTAAGTGCCGAGCATGATCCGCCGCTTCACTTCCGGACCGAAGCCTTCGTCCCGCGTCCGGCTGTACATCTCTTTCAGACTGTCTTTGGCCGCGGAAGACCGGTATCCATATTTCACGCCGTCGTAACGCGCGAGATTCGAGCTCGCTTCAGCCGTGCATATCAGGTAATAGACCGGCACGGCGTATTTCGCATGCGGCAGGTCGATATCAACAAGCGTCGCGCCCTCGCCGCGCAGCCTCTCGAGTGCAGCTTCGTAAGCGCGTCGCACCTCGTCGTCAACGCCTTCGGTGACAAATGCGCGAGGAACGCCAATGCGAATGTCGTTCACGCGTCCCGTGAGCGAGGCCGCGAAGTCTGCTATGGGTTCGGTCGATGTTGTTGCGTCGCAGGGATCCGCGCCCGCGATGACCGACAGTACGGTCGCCGCATCGGCGACGGTCCGTGCGAACGGACCAATCTGGTCGAGCGAGGACGCAAAGGCAAGGAGACCGTACCGTGAGACGCGCCCGTACGAAGGTTTCAATCCGACAACACCACAGCACGCGGCAGGCTGACGAATCGATCCGCCGGTATCCGACCCCAATGCGACAGGTGCGCATCGCGCCGCGACAGCAGCCGCGGAGCCGCCGCTTGAACCGCCGGGAATTCGATCGAGCGCCCATGGGTTGTGCACGGGGCCGAAGGCAGAATTCTCGTTCGACGATCCCATCGCGAACTCGTCGCAGTTCGTCTTCCCGACGATAACCGCGCCGGCCGCCTCGAGGCGGCGCACCACCGTGGCGTCGTATGGTGGAAAGAAATCCCTGAGGATCCGTGACGATGCGGTCGTCAGCATCCCGCGCACGTCGATGTTGTCTTTGATCGCGATTGGGACGCCGGCCAGCGGCCCGGAGGGTTCGCCGGCAGCACGGCGGCGGTCGATGTCCTGTGCGCGCGCCATCGCGCGCTCGCCGGCGATCAGGTTGAAGGCGTTGAGCGAGCCGTTGACGGTCCCGATACGATCGAGTGCGGCGCGGCAAACCTCGACGGCAGACAAGCGGCCGGCCGCGATGTCGTTTCGGAGTGTTGTTGCGGTCGTGTCGAGCCCGTTCATCCGCCGATGACCCGCGGCACGCGAAACAGACCGGCATCCGGCGCCGCATCGGGAGCGTTGGCAATCGCCTCCTCGACCGACAGACACGGGCGTGGCTCGTCCTCGCGCTCTGTACGTTGCGCGGCATTGACATGCGCGGTGGCAGGGACGCCGCTGGTATCGATCGCCTGCACCTGTTCTGCGTAGGCGAGAATGTCGGCAAGCTGTCTGGTGAAGATCTGCTTTTCTTCGTCAGTCAGCTCGAGCTGCGCGAGCGCGGCGATGCGTTCGACGTCAGCGATGGTGAGCGTGGTGGGCACGTGGTCATCGTAATGCAAAATTCAAAATTCAAACGCGGAGTGCCTCGTAACCGCAGCGTGAACGTCGTGGCGACTGTCACCCCAAAGTCTCGCGTCATACCGTGTTCGCATTTTGAATTTTGAATTTTGAATTGCGTAAGCTACACCCCATGGCCACCGACATTCGGCCTGCGGCGGTGGCGGGAAGCTGGTACCCCGGATCCGCCGATCGGCTCGCGCGGGACGTGGACGACTACGTCGCCCGCGCGCAGGTGGAGGAGCGTGACGCGCCGATCGCGATCGTGGCGCCGCACGCTGGCTTGAAGTATTCAGGACCAGTTGCCGCCTACGCTTACCGCGCGGTGCGCGCCGGCTCTTACGGTGCCGCGGCGCTCGTGGGTCCGTCACATTTCGTCGGTTTCAGCGGCGTATCAATCTGGCCGCGCGGCGCGTGGCAGACGCCGTTCGGGGCTGTTCGGGTGGCGGAGGATCTCGCCCGCAGAATCGCGGCTGTGTCCGCCGACGTCGTCGAACATCCACCCGCGCACGGCCGCGAGCATTCGCTGGAAATGCAGCTTCCATTTCTGGCGCATCTGCTGCCGGACGTTCCGATTGTGCCGATGGTGATGGGTGATCAGGACCGCGAAACGGCGTTCGCGCTTGGCGACGCGCTAGCCTCTGCCATCGCAAATCGTACGGTCGCAGAAGGAACGGCGGACCGCAGGGGCGGATCATCAGCTGCGCCTACGCCTGGCCGCGTGTTGCTCGTCGCAAGCAGCGACCTGTCACACTACCAGGATGCGTCGACTGCGCAGATCATGGACGCGGTAGTAATGCGTGAGGTTGAGCGGCTCGACCCGGACGGCTTGATGCGGGCGCTCGAACGTGAACCGCATCACGCCTGCGGCGGCGGCCCGATTGTCGCCGTGCTGCATGCTGCGAGGCGACTCGGCGCCAGGCGCGCCCGTGTGTTGAAGTACGGTGACTCGGGCGATGTCAGCGGCGACAAGTCGTCAGTGGTCGGATACATGGCGGTTGGGATCTGGTGACTTCGCGATGAGGTTTCAGGTGTCAGGTTTCAGGGGTCATGAATGATCGATGACGCCGACGAAAAGCCGCTCCTCTTAGTCGCGCGGCAGGCGCTCGCCGCGCGCGTCGCCGGCGATCGTCCGCCGGAGGTCGTCTGCGTCGGGCCGCTCGCGTTGCGATGTGGCGCGTTCGTGTCAATCCATAGCGGCGACCAGCTGCGCGGCTGCCTAGGCCGGCTGTCGCCCAGCTCTCCGCTTGGCACCACGCTCGTCTACCTCGGCGGAGCGCTCGCCGATTCGGATCCTCGCTTCCCGCCCGTGTCAGAACATGAGTTGCCGTCGTTGCAGATGGAGATTTCGCTCCTGACGCCTGAGCGTGCGATTTCATCCATCGGGGAGGTAATGGTGGGGCAGCATGGGGTGATTGTCGAGGATGGACGATCGCGCGGACTCCTGCTGCCGCAGGTCGCCACCGAGTTCGGGTGGGACCGCGAGACGTTTCTCGAGCACGCCTGCGTGAAAGCCGGGTTGCCGCGGGATGCATGGCGGACTGGCGCGCGCGTCTTCGTATTCGAAGCGCGCATCTTTACCGAACCCGCTCCGGCCCCGACCAGCTGACGCGCGGATGGACAACCTCTGTCACACGCTGGTTGGTGCGGCGCTCGGCGAAGCGGGCTTCAAGCGGCGCACGCGCTTCGCTAGTGCGACGTTGATGATCGCGTCGAACCTGCCGGACATCGACGTGCTCGTCTTCGCGACCGGCACTCCAGCGGTCGCCTTCCGGCGTGGCTGGACCCACGGCATCCTCGCGGATGCATTGCTTCCTCCGCTGCTTGCCGGCGTGATGCTGTTTGTGGCGTCACGGCGTCGGGCAACGTCACGCGCACCTTCGATTAGACCGATGCAGGTCCTGCTGCTCTCGTACATCGGGGTGATTCTGCATGTCTCGATGGACCTGCTGAACACGTATGGTGTCCGGCTGCTGATGCCGTTCAGCCAGCGCTGGTTCTACGGCGACGTCCTGTTCATCATCGATCCTTGGCTGTGGCTGGCGCTCGGAACCGGCGTTGGCCTTTCGATTCGTCGTCGAGCGCCGAACTGGTCGCGTGCCTCGTTAATCGTTGCTGCAGCGTACGTACTCGCGATGCTGGTGGCCGCGAGGGCGGCACGAGCCGAGATGGTTGATCGCTGGCAACAGGTCGAAGGGCAGCCGCCGCAGGCGTTGATGGTCGGTCCGATCGCCGTGACACCGTTGCAGCGACAGATCATCATCGATGCCGGCGATCACTACGAGACAGGAGTGTTTACATGGCGGCCACGCAACATCCGATTCGATACCGATGATGTGCCGAAGAACGACTCGGATCGCCTCGTGGCTGTTGCACGCAAGGCGCCGAACATACGCGCGTTTCTGATCTGGTCGAGGTTTCCGTTCTGGACGCTCGAGCCCGTCGAAGGTGGAACACGCGTCACGGTCGGTGACATGCGGTTCAACGGCGGCCGCGGCGTCGCCCTTCGCAGCTTCACACAGAGCACGATCGTCCGCGGGCCCTAGCTTTTCCCATTTCGCAGGCGGCGAAGCGTCTCCAGATTCTTCACGTCCAGCGGGTCCGCGACGATGGCGCCCCTTTTCTCGATGCCGTGTGTCTTCTCGGTTTCAATCACTATCGCGAGGCCGGCGAATCGTGGATCAGTGAGCAGCCGTCGAAACGGCTGAAGTCCGATGCATCCCGCACCGATGTGTTCGTGCCGATCGACGCGGCTGCCACAGGGCCGTTTCGAATCGTTGCCGTGGAAGACCTTCACGCGCTCCAGCCCCACGAGACGATCGAATTGCTCGAACGTATCGCGATAGCCTCCGTCGGTCGTGATGTCATAGCCCGCCGCTACGAGATGACAGGTATCGAGGCACACGCCGACACGCCGCGAGCCCCGGAGATGCTTGATCACCGCCGCCAGATGCCCGAAGCGATGACCGAGGGTCCGCCCCTGGCCTGCCGTGTGCTCGAGGAGCACCATCGTCCTGCCGCGCGGCCGAGCGTTGAATGCCATGCGAATCGCATCCGCAATGAGACGGAGTGCCTCGTTGTCGGGTCCTGCGGTGCACGTACCAGGATGAATGACGACGCCGAACAGCCCAAGCGCGTCGGCGCGATCGAGTTCGTCGATGAAGGCTGCGATCGACTGTTCGCGCAGGACGGGAAACGTCGTCGCGAGGTTGATCAAGTAACTTGCGTGTGACACCACGGGCGTGATGCCTGTCTGTTCGATGCGCTGCCGGAACAGTGCGATCTCGCCGCGATCCAGTGGTTTGCCGCGCCACTGATTCGCGTTTTTCGTGAAGATCTGCAGCGCCTCGCATCGATGAACGACCGCACGGTCAACGGCTTTGGAGACACCGCCCGCGACCGACATGTGCGCGCCGATTCGCATGACTCACTATAAGGTCCGCCGGACGACGAGTGGCGGAGTCCGGCGTCAGCCGGACATGTCTGATCACGTCATAATGGCCCCATGCGAGTTCTTTCTCTCGTGATGCTGTTGCTGCTGGTGGCGGCGCCGCGCGCCGCCCATGCGTGGGGTTTCTCGGCGCACAAATTCGTGATGGACCGCGCCATCGCGCTCCTGCCGCCGGAGCTGCGGCCGTTCTACGAAAAGCACCGGGCCGAAGTGGTCGAACGCGCGATCGATCCCGACACCTGGATCATCGCGGGATGGGAAGAGGAGCGGCCGCATCACTTCGTTGACATGGATACGCCGGGTTTCGGACAGTACCCATTCAATGAGCTGCCGCGCGATTACACGGCGGCGCTCGCGAAGTTCGGCGCCGCGAAGATGCGTGACGCCGGCACCGTCCCATGGACCGCCGAGGAAACCTACGGTTCGCTGCGCAGGGCGTTTGAAGCCTACCCGCGGCGCGGCGGCTTCGGCCCCAATGCGCACCTGGACGTGATTCTTTTCTCCGCCTGGCTGGCGCATTACACGTCCGACGCCCACGTGCCGCTGCACGGTGTGGCGAATTACGACGGACAGCTGACGCAACAATGGGGCATACATTCGCGGTGGGAAGCCGTCCTCTTCGAGCGCTACGTCGATCGGCTGACGATTGCGCCGAAAGTGATTGCGCCTGTCAGAGATCCGCGCACCTACCTGTTCAACGCGCTGCTTCAGGACACCCAGCTCGTTCCGGCGCTGCTCAAGTCGGACCGCGACGCCATTGGTGATCGCGACGCCTATGACGATGCGTACTACGAATCGTTGTTTGCCGCGAACCGGTCCGTGATGGAACGACGGCTCAACGATTCGATTGCGGCGATCGCCGCAATGATTACCGGGGCGTGGGAAGCAGCGGGTAAGCCGGCAATGACCGTCAATCTGGTGTCCGTTCCTCCGCAGCGTCGACGTCGCCAGTAATCGACGCACCCGGGTTCTCTGCTATCGTCGCTGAATGGACGTGTTCGTGGTTCCGATCGGGCCCGACCGGTACGAACTGTACTGTGAAGCGCCCGTCGAAGCTCCGCAGCCAGAGGCTGGCGCGAGCGGGATCATCGGGCGTCTTCGATATCGGTTCGCAGTGATGCTTCACGAGGCAGAAGAGCGTCGACGCGCCGGCAAGTCCTACCCACGTGCTCGCACACGGCTCGGCCGCCTGCAGGAGTGGATCATGGCGTGGGTCGCCGAACGAATCGCCGAGCAGCGGCTGTTGTGGAATCTCAGGCGCGAGCGCGCTGTCGTGGCGTTCCATCCGCCGGATCTCACCTTCGAACAGACACTGACGTTGATTCATCGCATGCTGCAGCGCGACTACGAACGACATCGCGTCTGGCTGGTCGTAGACACGCTGCTGCTGATCGGATCGATCGCGCTCATTCTGCTGCCGGGTCCCAACATCATCGGCTACTACTTTGCGTTTCGGGTGATGGGCCACTGGCTCTCGATTCGCGGCGCGCTTCAGGGGCTGCGCGGCGTGACGTGGACGGGGCAGCCCTGTGAGCCGCTCACGAAGCTACGCGAAGCCGCGTTGCTCAACGGCGACGCCAGGAGCCGGCGCGTCCGCGAGATCGAGCAGCAGCTGCGACTGCAGCATCTCTCGACGTTTTTCGAACGCGTTGCCGTCCGAAGCGCGTGATATTCTCGGCACCCACCACTCACCAATGAAACTGAGGGAGCTGGCCGAACGGCTCGCCTGCCGCCTCGAAGGCGACGGTGAGATCGACATCGTGCGCGTGGCGGGCATTGAAGATGCCGGCCCGGGCGACCTGACGTTTGTCGCCAACTCGAAATACCTTCCCGCGCTTGCGACAACTCGCGCCTCTGCCGTCCTGCTCCGTGAGGATGCGGCAGCGCCGCGGCTTGCCGTGCTGCATACGGCCGATCCGTATCTCGCGTTCGCGAGGGCCGTCGGGTTGTTCGCGCCGCAGTGGAAGCCGTCGCCCGGCATTCACGCGATGGCGGCGATTGCCGGCGACGCGACGCTCGGATGCGATGTTTCGATCGGCGCGTTCGTCGCGATTGCTGAGGGAGCCGTCGTCGGCGACCGCACCGTGGTCTTCCCGAACGTCACCATCGGCGCGGGCGCGCGAATTGGCGCCGACTGCGTCGTCCACGCCAACGTATCAATCCGCGAACGCGTCACCATCGGCGATCGCGTCGTGCTTCAGAACGGCGTTGTCGTCGGGGGCGACGGGTACGGCTTCGTGCGGCGCGGCGACGGCACACACGAAAAGATTCCGCAGGTGGCTACGGTTGTCATCGAAGACGACGTGGAGCTTGGTGCCAATACGACGGTCGATCGACCGGCCGTGGGGGAGACCCGCATCAAGTCGGGAACCAAGATCGACAACCTCGTCCAGGTCGCGCACGGCGTGATGATCGGCCGCAACGTGCTGATGGCGGCCCAGGTCGGCATCGCGGGCAGCACGCAAATCGATGACGACGTCATGTTTGGCGGCCAGGTTGGTGTCGGCGGTCATCTCACGATCGGAAGGGGCGTCGTCGCCGTCGGGCAATCCGGCATTACCAACTCCGTCGACGCGGGGAAAATGGTTGCCGGTTATCCGGCAATCGATGCACGCGAGTGGAGGCGTGCCGCCGCCGTGTTTCGCCGGCTGCCCGAGTTGAAAAAACGCATCGAAGAGCTCGAAACACAACTCGCCCATCTGACGCGGCCATCGCCAAACGACGAGCCACAATGAGCAGCCGCTGTCTCGTCGTTGCGATCGTGTTATGGGCCGTGGCCGCACCGGCGCGCGCCCAGGACCCTGCGCCCGCTCCGCCGCAGGGCATCCGCTTCATGCCGCGATACGACTTCCACCTTTCAGCCGACCATCTCTCCACAACTGACGCCCGGTTCGTGTGGGACACGAACTTCGGCGGCGAAGTCGATTTCGTTGATTACGGAGTGGGACGCGCGACCTTCACCGGCAACTTCGAATCGGTGCTCGGCAACCAGTTCCGCGACTTCGATCCCAATCAGGGCAACTACCTGCTCGATGAGGCGGTGTCGTTTCGGCAACGGGGTACGGAAGTCGCCGCGGTGTTTCATCACACCTCACGGCACCTCAGCGATCGGTTCAAACGCGCCCCCGTCGCATGGAACATGCTCGGCGCACGCGTGCGGCACGATGTCGTCGCCCGCAAGGCCGCGATACAGCTGAAGGGCGACCTGCTGGCGGGGCTCGTCAAGAACAACGTGGATTACGACTGGGAGGCCAACGGCGATGTTCACGTCGCGGTGCCGCTACGGCCCGCCGTGAGCGTCATCACCTCCGCCCGCCTCCAACTGATCGGGGTCGACGGCAGCCAGCAGCGCGGGACGCAGACCGGCAGCCGTGCGGAAGTGGGAATCCGCTTGGCCGGCGAGAAGGGAGCCATTGAACTGATCGTGGCCGCCGAGCGCCGCGTGGATCCATATCCGCTCGAATTTTCCACGTTGAACTGGGTCAGCGCCGGATTCCGGTTCGTCAGCCGGTAAGAACCCCTATCATAGAAACGTGAGGCGTTTCGCAGTCGTCGTGCTGGTGGCGGCCATGGGCGTGCTGGTTGTTCCGCTGCACGCCTTCGTCCATCCTCCGAAACTCGATTATGAAATCACCACGCTGCCGAACGGCCTGCGAGTGATCCTCTCGGAGGATCACTCAACGCCGATTGTGCATCTGTCGGTGTGGTACCACGTCGGTTCGCGCGACGAGCGACCCGGACGCACCGGCTTCGCACACCTCTTCGAGCACATGATGTTCAAGGGCTCGAAGAACGTGCAGCCCGATTCGCACACGTCGATGATTGCGGCCATCGGTGGACGCAGCAACGCGTACACGCAGGAAGATGAGACCGTCTTCTGGGAAACGCTTCCGGCGCACTACCTGCCGCTGGCACTCTGGCTCGAAGCGGATCGCATGGCCACGCTTCGCGTCGATCGCGACGCGTTCGAGAAGGAGCGTGAGGTCGTCAAGGAAGAGCGGCGGTTGCGCGTCGACAATCAGCCGTACGGCCGGTTGAACGAGATCCTGTTCGATCGGGCATTCACAACGCATCCCTACAAGCACGCCACCATCGGCAGCATGAAGGATCTCGAGGCTGCCTCCATTCAGGACGTCCGTGATTTTCACGACACTTACTACGTTCCTGAAAACGCCGTGGTGACGATCGTCGGCGATTTCGATTCGGCGCAGGCGATGCAGCTGGTCCGCCAATACTTCGGCCGCGTGCCAAAGGCGGCGCGGCCCGTGCCGCGCGACATACCGAAGGAGCCCGAGCAGATACAGGAACGCCGCGCGGTCGTTCCGGAAGAATGGCCGTTGCCCGCCGTCGTTGTCGCGTACCACGTGACCTACGACGGCCATCCGGACTCGTACCCGCTCCATCTCCTGTCGAAGATCCTCTTCGACGGGGAAAGTGCGCGAATGACGCGCGACCTGGTGTACGACAAGAGGATTGCTGTCGCGGCGTTCGGCAGCGCCAATCTGCTCGAAGATCCGAACCTGTTTTACGCCGTGTCAATCGTGCAGGCAGGCCAGTCGCTCGCCGATGTTGAACGCGAGATGCTGGGGCAGTTCGAGCGCATCAAGAACGACGGCGTCGACGCGCACGAACTCGAGCGCGCGAAGAACCAGTTCATGCGCGATTACATCGTCGGTCGCGAGACCAACGAGCAGAAAGCGCTGCACCTCGCGCATGCCGCAGTCATCCACAACGACATCCGGACCGCTGATGCGGAAATCGATATCTTCCTCAAGCTGACAACGGCCGATATCCAGCGGGTGGCCAAGACGTATTTCACGGAGAAGAACACCACCGTGCTCTACATCACGCCGAGGAACGGCGGTGGGGGAGCGAGATGAGAAAGTCCCGAATCCCTACCCGCGCTCGTAGTCACGAGCCACAGAGACACAGAGACTCAGAGAAGAGATTTTTGAACCTCTGTGTCTCTGCCCCTCTGTGGCCCGTCGTCGCGAAATTCCGCATTGCGATCGTTTTTGTCTTGGGATTTGGGATGTGGGTTTTGGGATTGACCGCGCACGCGGCCGCGCAGGCGCGCGACTGGCCGTCTGAACCGCCGCCCGGGCCGCTCGCGGCGCACGAAGTCAAGTTCCCGCCCTATGAAATCCGCACGCTGGGCAACGGTATGCGTGTCGTGGCGGTGCTGCACCACGAACAGCCGGCCGTGAGCATCCGTCTGCTGGTCGGTGCCGGTTCCGCGCAGGATCCTCAGGGAAAAGGCGGCGTCGCCAACCTCATGTCGTCACTGCTGGATCAGGGGACGACCACGCGCAGCGCGCAGCAGATTGCAGATCAGATCGACTTCATCGGCGGCGATGTCGGGACCGGTGCCGCGACGGATCTCTCGTTCGTCAACGCGATCGTGATGAAGGACTCGTTCCAGACGGGCATGGACCTCATTGCGGATATCGCGCGGAATCCCGCCTTCGCACCGGAGGAAATTGCACGGCAGAAGGACCAGATTCTTTCGTCGATTCGCGTCAATGCCGACGACCCGGGCTATATCGCGGATGTCGTCTTCGATCGACTTGTGTACGGCTTCCATCCGTATGGTCTGCCTGGCACAGGCACCGAGGACTCGCTCAGCTCGCTGACGCGTGAGGACCTGCAGGCGTTCCATCGCCAGTATTTCATCCCCAATAACATGATCCTCGGCATCGTCGGCGACGTCACGAGCGATGAGGCGTTCGCGGCGGCCGAGCGCGTGTTTGGCAGCTGGCCGCGTGGAACGCTGCCACCGGCCACACGAGTCGATCCGCCCGACGCCACTCGGAAGATCGTGATTGTCGACAAACCCGACGCCGTACAGACAAGCATCCGTGTCGGGCAGCTCGCGATTCCGCGAAAACATCCCGACTACATGACATGGGACCTCGCGGTGAAGATCCTCGGCGGCGAGGGAGCGAACCGTCTGCATCAGGTCCTGCGGTCGCAGTACGGTCTCACCTACGGCGCGGAAGCGAATGCCGAGTCGCGAAAAGACTCCGGAGACCTCGTCGCGGAAACCGACACGCGAACGGACATGACCGGCCAGGCGCTGCGGTTAATGGTGGACGAATTCTCGCGGCTCGTCCGGGAACGGGTGGGGCAGCGCGAACTCGCCGACGCGCAAGCCTACCTCGCGGGCAGCTTCCCGTTGACGATCGAGACGCCGGACCAAATCGCGACGCAGGTGCTGAACGTGCTGTTCTACGACCTGCCCGTCTCCGAAATCGGCACATTCCGCGAGCGCGTGCTCGCGGTGACGCCGGAAGACATCCAGCGTGTGGCCCGGCAGTACGTGCGGCCGGATCGCTTGTCGATTGTCCTCGTCGGCAACGCGCGGGCATTTGCATCGCAATTGATCGAGCTCGGGTTCGGAGCCTACGACGTGATTCCGGTCGATCAACTGGATTTGATGGCGCCCAATTTCAAACGGGAGCGCCGCGCGGCACCGACCCTGCGGCGTGGAGGCATCACGCCGAGTACTGACGTGCGGTCAGCCGCCTACGCACCGTCCTCCGCCTTCCAGAACGTTCCGAACGCCCAGAACGTTCCCAACGGCCCGAACGACCTGATTCAACGGATCGTCGCCGCCAAAGGCGGTCTGCAGGCGTTGAAGGCGGTTCGGACCGTTGTGGTCGATGCCGATATGACGGTGAGCACCCTGCGTGGTCCGACCATCATCCCGACGAAAACCTACGTCGTGTATCCCGACAAGTTCCGCGTCGATGCGACGTTTGCCGGTCAACAGACCATTCAGGCGTACAACAGCGGAACCGCGTGGGTGAAGGATCCAGGTGGCGTCGCGGCCGCGCCACCCGCGATGCGCAACGATTTCGCGGCAACGGTGCGTCGCGATACCTTTCCTTTGTTGATCGCCGCGGCGGAAGGCAGGCTCACCGTGCGGCAGCAGGCCGAAGAGGGTAGCGGCGGGGTCGTCCTGAAAGTGCTCGAGGTGAGCGGTCAAGGACTCGACCCGCTGCGCCTCTACATCGATCGCGACTATCGCATCGTCCGTCAGACGTATACGACGCCAGGGCCCGATGGCAGGCCTACCAACGCAGAAGAACAGTTCTCGGATTACCGGAAGGTGAACGGCATCGACGTGCCATTCAAGGCGTCGGTCCTTCGTGACGGTCAGAAGATTCTCGATCGCACGATCAAGAGCGTCACCTTCAACACGGCCGTCGACCCGATGCTGTTCCAACAGCCGCTCTAGACCGCGGACCTGAAGGTCCGCGCCGCATGAGGCATCGACAATTCCATCCATGCCAGCCGTTCGCGTGATGATCTCGTGTGGCGAGCCGTCCGGGGATCTGTACGCCGGCGCGCTTGCGGCAGAGATCCGCCGTCGAGAACCGGAGGCGGACATCTTCGGTTTCGGGGGACCGCGGCTGGCGGCCGCGGGAGGACGGCTGATTGGCGACTTCCAGGGATTCTCCGTCACGGGTCTGACCGAGGCGCTGCGCGTCCTGCCGCGATCGTTCGCGATGCTGCGGGTTCTCGCTGCGGCCGCTCGCGACCAGCGACCGGACGTCTTCGTCGCGATTGATTTCCCCGACTTCAATTTCAGGCTGATGGCGGCCCTTCACCGCCTTGGCATCCCGGTCGTTTACTACATCAGCCCGCAGCTCTGGGCGTGGCGTCCGGGCCGCATGCAGACGATGAAGCGGTATGTCGATCGGGTGCTGGTGATTTTTCCGTTCGAGGAGGAGTTGTATCGCCGCGAAGGTGTTCCGGTCGAATTCGTCGGCCATCCGCTCGTCGATCTCGTTCGGGTGCGCGCGCCGCGCGCGGAACTGCTGCGGGAGCACGGCCTGGAGCCGGCGGCGCCCACCGTGGCATTGCTGCCCGGCAGCCGTCCGAACGAGCTGCACCGGATCGTGCCCGGCATTGCGGCTTCACTCCCGCTGATTGCGTCGAAAGTGCCGGGAGTGCAGTTCGTCGTGGCCGCGGCTCCCAATCTGCCGGACGCCCTCTTTGCGCCGTTGGCCTCCAGCATCCGACCTGGATCATCGGTGGGGTCCGGCCGTACTGGATCATCGGTGGGGTCCGGCTTTAGCCGGACCGTCCCCATCGTGCGCGAGCGCACCGATGACGTGCTCGCGGCATCGGACGTCGTCATCACTGCGTCAGGAACGGCAACCGTGCAGGCGGCGCTGCATAACCGCCCGATGGTGGTCGTCTACAAGCTGTCACCGCTCACCTACCGGCTCGGAAAGCCGTTCGTGCATGTCGATACCTACGCCATGGCAAACCTTGTCGCGGGGAGGCGCATCGTTCCGGAATTGATCCAGAACGAGTTCACGTCAGAGCGGGTCGCGGACGAATGCGTTCGACTGCTGACCGATGAGCCATTGCGCAGAAGGACTCAGGAGGAATTGCGTCGTGTGCGGGAGCGGCTCGGCGGTGCGGGTGCAAGTGGCCGTGCCGCAGAGGCTGTGCTCACGGTTGCACGGTCCAAGCGGCGCAACCGCGAGCTGTGAGTCAGAGTTTCATATCCGCGTCAACGCTCCGACTGAAAATCGTCGTCGCTCGAGCCGCGACTCGGTAAATCGAGCTGTTCCTCGTCGACACTCATGCCGCGATTGGAGATGCCGCTGCGGTTCTTTTCGCTGTGGCTTTCGGTGCCGCGCTCCTGACTGCCCATGTTCGTTCGCGATGTGTCGCGTGAACCCTCGGCCTGGTCCCGTGTCGGCTGCGACTCCGTGTTCCTGTCCTCGTCAGTGCGCGAGCCCTGCTGGTTCTGATCCTGCTGACCCTGGCGCTGCTGACCCTGGGTGTTTTTGTTCTGGTCCATGACGGAGACCTCCAATGTAAATATCGCAAAGGAGATGCCGCGAAGGCTGGACACGGCTAACACCTGATACCTTCGAACTGATCAGCGAAGTATGATTCTGGATTGGTATGAGCACACGAAACAGTTTCAACACGTCGCAGCAGATCCGCGCAGGCGGAGAAACGGTCCAGATATACAGCCTTCCCGCGCTCGAGACGGCGGGTTTCAGCGGCGTCTCGCGGCTGCCGTACTCGATGAAGATTCTTCTCGAGAATCTTCTGCGCCGCGAGGACAACGCATTCGTCAAGTCCGCCGACATCGAAGCGGTTGCCCGCTGGGATGCGACAGGCAACGTCGAGAAGGAAATCTCGTTCATGCCTACGCGCGTGCTGCTGCAGGATTTCACGGGTGTGCCGTGCGTGGTGGATCTCGCAGCGATGCGCGACGCGATGGTCGATCTTCGTGGCAACCCGGATCGAATCAATCCATTGCAGCCTGTCGAACTCGTTATCGACCACTCGGTCCAGGTCGACTATTTCGGACGGTCGGACGCGTTCTCTCTCAACGCGGAGCTCGAGTTCTCCCGCAACCGCGAACGCTATGCGTTTCTGCGCTGGGGGCAGCGGGCATTCCGCAACTTTGACGTCGTTCCGCCGGACACCGGGATCGTTCATCAGGTCAACATCGAGCATCTGGCGCGCGTGATCTTTTCGGAGAAGATGAACGGGACCACAGTCGCGTATCCCGACACCGTGTTCGGGACCGATTCACACACGACCATGGTCAACGGCCTCGGCGTCGTCGGATGGGGCGTTGGCGGCATCGAGGCGGAGGCGGCGATGCTGGGCCAGCCGAGCTCGATGTTGATTCCCCAGGTTCTGGGGGTTCGGCTCACGGGCGCGCTGCCGAAAGGCGCGACGGCGACCGATCTGGTGCTCACCATCACAGAGCTGCTGCGCAAGCAGGGCGTCGTGGGCAAGTTCGTAGAGTTCTTCGGTGAAGGGCTCAAGCACCTCACCATCGCGGACCGCGCGACGCTCGGCAACATGTGTCCGGAGTACGGCGCGACGGTCGCCATCTTCCCGATCGACGACATGACGCTCGACTACTTGCGCCTCACCGGCCGCGACGAACAGCACGTGCAGTTGGTGGATGCCTATGCCCGCGCACAGGGCCTGTTCCGCGTCGAAGGCGCGCCGGATGCCATCTACTCCGACACCGTCGAATTGCAGCTCGGGACTGTTGAACCGAGCCTGGCGGGACCGAAACGGCCGCAGGATCGCGTGTCGTTGATGAATGCGAAGGGTGCATTTCAGGTCGCGCTGCCGACGATGCAGGTTGCACCGAAGTCGGCCAAGGCCGCCGACGCGGGAGGCGCACGACAGGGCGTTGCGACGGCAACCGGAGCGGTCGCGCAATCCGGCGTCGCGGTCGCCGACCCGGCGCTCGATGAAATCGACCATGGCGCTGTCGTCATTGCCGCAATCACCAGCTGTACCAATACATCGAACCCGAGCGTCATGATCGGCGCCGGCCTCGTGGCAAAAAAAGCCGTGGAGCGCGGGCTCACGCGCAAGCCGTGGGTCAAGAGCAGCCTCGCCCCAGGCTCGAAGGTCGTCACCGAGTACCTGCAGTCTGCCGGTTTAACGACGTATCTCAATCAGCTCGGCTTCGATCTGGTCGGTTATGGATGTACGACCTGCATTGGCAATAGTGGTCCGCTGCCGGACGAAGTCGCGGCGGTGATCCGCGAAAGGAACCTGGTCGTCTGTTCTGTCTTGAGCGGCAATCGCAACTTTGAAGGTCGCATCCAGCAGGACGTTCGCGCGAACTACCTCGCGTCGCCGCCGCTTGTGGTCGCCTATGCGATCGCCGGCTGGATTACGAAAGACCTCACGACCGAGCCACTTGGCGAGGATCAGTTTGGAAAACCTGTGTTCCTCAAGGACATCTGGCCGACCGAGCTGGAAATCCAGGAGACGATGCAGCGCTCGGTCAGCGCGGAGATGTTCAAGCGCAGCTACAGCGATGTGTTCACGGGAGATGAACGCTGGCGGAAGCTGCCCGTTCCGGAAGGCAATCGGTACGCGTGGGACGAATCGTCGACGTACATCCGCAAACCGACCTTTCTCGAGGGCATGACGATGACGCCGGCGCCACCGGCCGATCTATCCGGCGTACGCGTGCTGGCGCTGCTTGGCGACAGCATCACCACCGACCATATCTCGCCAGCGGGATCGATCAAGCCTGATAGTCCGGCCGGGAAGTATCTGATCGAGCGCGGTGTCAAACCGGCGGACTTCAACTCGTACGGGGCGCGTCGCGGCAATCATGAAGTGATGATGCGCGGCACCTTTGCGAACACACGTCTGCGGAACCAGCTCGCACCGGGTACCGAGGGCGGGTGGACCGCGTATCAACCAGGCGGCGACATCCTCTCGATCTACGACGCGTCCGTGCGGTATCGGGCCGACGGCGTGCCGCTGATGGTGATCGCAGGGAAAGAATACGGGTCCGGTTCGTCGCGCGACTGGGCGGCGAAGGGGACGTACCTGCTTGGCGTGAAGGTCGTCATCGCGGAATCATTCGAGCGGATTCACCGCAGTAATCTCGTGAACATGGGCGTGCTGCCGCTGCAGTTCAAGGCCGGCGAAAATGCCGCAACGCTGAAGCTGACGGGCACGGAGGAGTACTCGCTCGTTGGGGCGGGCAGTGCGCTCAAGCCTCGCGGCGAGGTTGGCGTGCGGGCGAAAGCCTCCGATGGGACGGTGCGCGAGTTCAGGGTGACGGCGCGTGTGGACACCCCCGAAGAGCTCGTGGCCTTTCGTCACGGTGGGATCCTGCCGTACGTCGTCAGGCAACTGGTGTCGCGCTCCTGATGCTCACCGCTGCACGGATCAAAGCCAAAGCAGGAGAGCTTGGCTTTGATCTGTGCGGCATCGCTCCAGCCGACAACTTTCCCGAGCTCGCATATCTCGAGGAATGGCTCGCGCATGGCTACGCGGGCGACATGGCGTACATGGCGCGTTCCGCGGAGCGCCGCGCCGATGTGCGGAATGTCGTCGCGGGTGCGCGCAGTGTCATCGTCACCGGGACGATTTACAACACCTTGCCACCAACCGAGTCGGAGTCAGGTGATGACTCGACTCACAATGAAACTCCGCGGCGTGAGTCGAGTCATCACCTGACTCCGACTCGGGCCAACATTGCTCGCTATGCTCTCGGCGACGACTATCACGACGTCCTGAAGAGGCGTCTCGACGCGCTCCTCGCGTGGATGCGAGCGTCATCGCCGACAGCCTTCGACGCCCGCGCATACGTGGACACGGGCCCCGTTCAGGAACGCGTTTATGCTCAGTACGCGGGTCTCGGATGGATCGGCAAGAACACGTGTCTCATCAACGCCGAGCATGGCTCCTGGCTGTTTCTTGCGGAAATCATCACGACCCTCGATCTCGAGCCGGATACACAGGCGCTCGAGCAATGCGGATCGTGCCGTCGATGCCTCGATGCATGCCCCACCGGGGCGCTTGTCGACGCTGGTGTGCTGGATTCGACCCGCTGCATCTCTTACCTGACGATCGAGCTTCGCACCGCCATTCCCGAGCAATATCGACCCGCCTTGAACAATCATGTCTACGGCTGCGACATCTGTCAGGACGTCTGTCCGTACAACCGTCCGGCATCGGAGTCGAAGGATTCAGCGTGGCAGGCGCGTGACGGACTCGACGTTCCGCGCCTGGTCGATCTCTGGCGCCGGTCCGACACCGACCTGCGCACGCTGCTCAAAGGCAGCGCGATGACCCGGGCCAAGCTCACCGGGTTGAGGCGGAATCTTGCCGTCGC
>Ga0070675_100000997_pt1 | contig 20294 bp, 14 predicted proteins | sample KBSM43metaG_FD_65343 | JGI IMG/M metagenome (GOLD analysis project Ga0070675, IMG submission 65343) | Miscanthus rhizosphere microbial communities from Kellogg Biological Station, Michigan, USA - KBS M4-3 metaG | ecosystem: Host-associated > Plants > Roots > Rhizosphere > Soil ... | reverse complement strand
GAGCGCAAAAACGAAGGTCGCGGTCGCGAGGAGCGGCTTCATCGCGTGGTCAATTTGCCGAGCAGGGCGATCGTCGAGGGCTTGGCCATCGGCGAATTGGTGGCGAGGAATACGCCTTCGGCCCACGTCATCGGCGTCCGCCCTTCCTTGTCGGGCAGGTCGAGGCGGGCGCCGCGCCGGGCGAGCAGCTCGATCACGTCGTCCGATCCGCGGTTGGCCGCGCCATGCACCGCCGCCAACCCCATCTGGTTCACCGCGTTCACGTCGAAGCCGAGCTCGAGGCACAACTGCACGGCCTCGAGCCACCGGCTGCCGTAGGTCTGGCCGATCACCCAGTTCACCCCGGCCGCGAACATCAGTGCGTTGGTGCCGTTGAACGTGGTGATGCGCGGGTCCGCGCCTTTGGCCAGGAGCAGGCGCATGGCCTCGATGTCCGCCGACTGCGCGGCGCGCGTGAACGCGGTCTGTCCCGTGATGTCCACCCATTCGAGCGACCCCAGCGGGAGCATGTAGCGGCGCGCCGGCGGGAGCTCCTTCACGCGAGCGTTGGGATCGGCGCCCTTGTCGAGCAGCGCGGTCATCAACTGCAGCGCCGCGTCACGATCGACCCCGTTGTCGGTGGCGCCGCTGCGCAGATCGAGATTGCGGATCTCCACCGCCGACCAGAGCGGCGTGCGGCCGTACCAGTCCCCGGCTTTCACGTCGGCACCGCGTTCGACCAGGAACTGCGCCACCGGCAGCTGGCCGTTGGTGATCGCCATCAGCAGCGGCGTGATGCCGTTCGGGTCGGGCTTGTTCACGTCGGCGCCGGCCTCGCTCAGGAGCTTCGCCGCGTCGAGCCGCCCGTCGCGCGCGGCAAACAGCAACGGCGTCATGCCGCCGGGCGTGGGGGCCTGCTCGCCCTGTGGCGGCACGCCGCTGCGGACGATGCCGACGCCGTGCGATCCACCGCCTGCACCGGGCGGGCGCGCCGCCGGCTTGGGGCCCACGCGCGTCGCCGCATCGACCGTGGCGCCGGCAGCGAGCAGCCCACGCATGATCTCGGTGTTGTTCAGCCGCGCCGCCCACATGAGCGCAGTTTGCGCGACGTCGGGGTCGGCGGCGTTCAACCGGGCGCCGCGACCGAGGAGCAGACGCACCGCCGCCGGACTCTCGGCCCGCACCGCGGCCATCAACAGCGTGTCGCCTGCGGCATCCGCCGAGTTCACGTCGGCGCGGGCGTCGAGGAGACGGGCAAGGATCGCGGCGTTACCGTTCTCTGCGGCCACATAGGCGGGGTGCACGCCGAGCGCGTTGCGGACGTCCACACGCGCGCCGGCGCGAAGCAGCGCATCCACCGTGGCGAGGTCGTCGGCGCGCACCGCCCAATGCAGGGCCGTCGCGCCGTCAGAACCGGTGCCGTTGACGTCGTGGCCCTGCTTCACCAGGGCTCGCACCGCTGTCATGTCGCCGCCGGCGGCGGCGCGCACCAGCGGATCGTCGGCGGCGGCAGCCAGCGATGGCAGCAGGAAGAGGATCAGGGCGAGGCGCGTGATCCGGAGCACGCTGGATTTTCGCTCCGCGAGGCCGATGCCGTCCAAAAATTTATGTCAAAGGCCCCGGCGCACCCTCACTTCTTCGCAGTCAACCGGAGGATTTTGCCGCCCATGCCGTCGGTCATCACGTAAAGCGCGCCGTCGGGGCCTTCGTTGACGGCACGGATGCGCGCGTTGAGGTCGGCGAGGAGGCGCTCCTCGGCGATGACGCGGTTGCCGTTGAGGACGAGACGCACGAGGTATCTCGACGCCAGGCCGCCGACGAACAGATTGCCGTCCCATGCGGGAAACATCTTGCCGGTATAGAAGCCGATGCCCGCCGGCGCGATGTCCGGCGTCCAGAAGTAGACCGGCTGTTCCAGCCCGGCCTGTACGGTCTTGTCGCCGTTGATCGGCTTGCCCGTGTAGTCGCGGCCGTAGCCGATCACCGGGAAGCCGTAGTTCTTCCCTTTTTCGACCTCGTTGATCTCGTCGCCGCCGCGCGGGCCGTGCTCGCTGGTCCAGAGCCGGCCGGTCCGGGGATGGATGGCCATGCCCTGATCGTCACGGAAGCCGAGTGCGTAGATTTCGCCACGCGAACCAGCCCTCCCGACAAACGGGTTGTCCTTCGGAACGGACCCGTCGGCATTGATGCGGAGAACCTTGCCCATCAGGCTGTCGAGCTGCTGCGGCTGCAACCACTCGCTGGAGTTCACCCCGAGTCCGGCCGGCACGGTGGACGTCACGAGCAGCGTCCCATCGTTGGCCTGCACGAGGTGCCCGCTCGTGCCCTCCGCATCGAGCAGATCTTTGACACCTTCGATGCGGTTATCGTCGGCGGACACCTTCGCGCTGGCGATGTGCAGGTGCGTGGGTGACCGCTGCTTCGCCGGGTCCGCGCCTTGCGGCAGCACCGCGTAAGCGAAATAAACGGTGCGGTTGGTGGCGTATCCCCGATCGGGCGTCACGTCGTACAGGCTCTGCCCGCCGCCGGTGAACATGTTCGGCGGCATGCCGGCCAGAGGCTGCGAGAGCTTGCCGTCCTTGCCGACGATCCTGAGGCGACCCTCGCGCTCGGCCAGGAGGATGCGGCCGTCGGGCAGAAAGCGGAACGCCGCGCCGTTCAGGTCGCCGGCAAACGTGTCGACGGTGAACGCCTCGCTCTTCTGGGGCACCGATGCCCGCGTCTGGCCGAGCCACTGCGGCACCGGCTGATATCCGTCGGGCGCGGCGCTCTCCCCCGGCGGCTGCTGTCCCGGCGGCAGCGCGAGCGCTGGCGGCCGCGGTACCGGTTTGTTCTGAGCATCGATCACCGCGACACCGAGCGCGGCACACAGGATGCCGGCGCTCCAGATTCTCCGAATCATGCGTCCTCCCAAGGGCCACCATCTTACGCGCTTCGTCGCCTTGCTCATCCCGAATCGGGTGGGTTACCCTGTCGCCCGCTCGTGACCGACTTCCAGGCGCGCGACCTCCAGGCGTTCTGCGACGCCGTGCGTGACGGCGACACGGCCGGCGTCCAACGGCTCCTCGAATCAGTTCACGTCCGCACGCGGATCAACGATCCGATCTTCGCCTTTGGCCAACGCGCGGCGCACATTGCGGCGAAGAACGAACCACTGCTGACGGCGCTCCTGGCGGCCGGCGCCGACGTGAACCTGAAGAGCGACTGGGAGAACGGCCCCTACACCGTGCTCGACAACACCGACGAGCGCACGGCCCGCTTCCTCCTGTCTCGCGGCGCGACCCTGACGCCCAACGTCGCCGCACGGCTCGGGTGGTTCGAGGCGCTCCAGTCGCTGGTGGCCGCCGACGGCGCGCTGGTGCACGCGCGCGGTGGCGACGGTCAGCAGCCGCTCCACGAGGCCAGGACCGTCGCGATCGCCGACTTCCTCCTGGACCACGGCGCGGAGATCGACGTGCGCTGCATCGACCACAAGTCGACACCGGCGCAGTACGCGCTGGTCGATCGCCCGGAGGTCTGCCGGCGCCTGCTCGAACGCGGGGCTACACCGGACATCTTCATGGCCGCACGGCTCGGGGACGTCGCGCTCGCCACCCGCCTGGCAGACGCCGATCCCGCCTGCCTGGCCGCGCGCATCCACGAGCCCGGCTATGCGCTGGTGCCGCCCCTGCACATCTATTGCTGGACGATCGGCTTCGGCCTGTCTCCGCACGACGCCGCCCTGAAGTTCGGACATCGCGACGTGTACGATCTGCTCATCGCCCGCAGCCCGGTGCGGATCCAGCTGTTCAACGCGCTCCTGGCCGGGAATGGGCGCGCGGCCGACGCCCTGATCGCAGACCAGCCGTCGATCCTCTCGGCGATGACGGCGCAGGAGCACGGTCACCTCGCACGGGCGATCTTCAACGAACACTTCCAGGCGGCCGAGCTGATGCTCCGCCTCGGGTTCGACCCGGCCACGCCCGGCGTCGACGGCGGGTCCGCGCTGCACGCCGCCTGCTGGGTGGGGAGCGTGCGGATGGTGCAGCAGCTCCTCGAGCGCGGCGGCACGGCGCTCGACGCCCGGGATCCCACTCACCAGAGCACGCCGGTTGGCTGGGCCGCGTTCGGATCCGTACACCGACGGGCGCGGGGTGCGGATTACTCCGGCGTCGTGGACCGGCTGGTCGCCGCCGGCGCCGACATCACCGCGGTCGGCAACGGCGAGGGCCGCACGCTGGTGGAGATGGCGAAGGGAAACCCGGCCATGCAGGAGGCGCTGCGCCGCCACGGGGCGATCTAGCGCCGGCCCTGGGGCAGACGGCGGGGCGTTCCCGCCGAGCCCAAACCGGCAGTATCCTTGGCGCGGAAGGTGGGCCGCCCGTGACAACCAAGAACGGATTGAGCGACTCCGGCGTCTCGCGTCGCGACATGATGCGAATCGGCGCCGGCGGTCTCGGCTTCGGCCTCTTCGGCGGCCTCGGCCCGGTGCCGTACGTCCTGAACCAGGCGAGCCTGGCCGCCGCGACGAACCAGTCGGGGCGGATTCTCGTGGTCTTCGAGTGGTTCGGCGGCAACGACGGCCTGAACACGATCGTGCCGTACGGCGACCCGATGTACTACAAACATCGGCCGACAATCGGCATCAAAGAGAAAGACTTGCTCACCATCGACGCGCACGTCGGCTGGCACAAGTCGCTCAGCGGGATGAAGGCGCTCTACGACGACGGCAAGATCGCCATCATCCAGGGCGTCGGCTACGACCAGCCGTCGTTCTCGCATTTCACGTCGATCTCGTTCTGGCACACCGGCGCCCCGAACAGCGGCAACGAGTACGGCTGGATCGGCCGGACGGCGTCGGCAATCGACGCCGCCGGCGAGCGCCAGAACCTGATCGTGAACGTATCCGACAGCCAGACCCTGGCGGTGAAGGCAGACAAGCACGTGCCGCTGGTGTTCATCGACCCGACGCGCTTCCAGCGGAGCGTGTTCGCGCAGGAGAAGCCGCTGCTCGACGCGCTGAGCACGCCGCATGCTCCGGTTGGCGACGCGCACAAGTACGTGCTGGAGGTGACGAGGAGTGCGGCGCAAGCCTCCGAGGTGGTGCGCGCGGCCTGGAGCAAGTACAAGGGCAAGGACAACCCGGATCTGCGGCTGCTCGATCTGGACAAGGTAGCCGCGCTCATCGAAGCGGACTTCCCCACCAGGCTCTATTACGTGCCGCTGCGGGGGAGCCTCTTCGACACGCACGTGAACCAGGCGGCGCCGCACGATCGGCAACTGCAGTACTGCTCGGACGCCATTGCCGGGTTCTTCCAGGAGATGAAGCGGATCGGCCGGGCCGACGACGTGGTGATGTACGTTCACAGCGAGTTCGGCCGCCGCGTGCCGGAGAACACCAGCCTGGGGACCGATCACGGCACCGCGCAGGTGAACTTCGTGATCGGCAACGCGGTGAAAGGCGGCCTCTACGGCACGCCGCCGAGTCTCACGAATCTGGTGCTCAGCGACAACCTCGAGAGCACGACCGACTTCCGTCAGGTCTACGCATCCCTGATCCAGGATTGGATGGGGGCCGACGCGAGCAAGGTCCTGGGGCAGCCGTTCACCACCTTGGGACTGTTTCGGACGTAGGCGGAGCACACGATGGCCACTCGCACCGGCTGGTCTCCCGGACCGGCGTCCTGGAAGGACGACCTCACCCCGATCGCTGCGGCCGATTGGAACTACGACCGCGCGGCGCACCTGCTGACACATGCGGGGTTCGGCGGTACGCCCGCCGAGATCCAGACGCTGGCAGACGGCGGACTCGAGCGGGCGGTCCGGTCGCTCGTGCATTACGAGAGCATCCCCAATCCGAAGATGCAGCCGTTCGTCGAGTCGGGACTCTGGGATCCGTCGCTGAACGGGTTCCCAGAGAGCCGGCCCGAAGCCACCGATCGCGCGGAGAAGCAGGGCCGCTCGATGGGCGTCGACAACAAGCCGTCGGGCAACCGTCCGGTGCAACCGGCCTCCGACCGCTTCTTCTACTGGCTCCGCGCGACGATGCTCGAGACGCGGCGGCTCGGCTACTGGTGGGCCAACCGGATGCTGCAGACCACGCATCCCGTCGAGCAGAAGATGGCCCTGCTCTGGCACGGCCACTTCGCCACGCACGAGAACAAGGTCCGCGACTACCGGAAGATGATGCAGCAGCTCGACCTGTTCGAGCAGGGCGCGACCGCCAACCTGCGCGACCTGACGATCAAGGTCGCGCAGAACCCGGCGATGCTGTACTTCCTCGACGCGCAATACAACGTCAAAGGGGCGCCGAACGAGAACTTCGCCCGCGAGGTGATGGAGCTCTTCACCATGGGCGTCGGTAACTACACCGAAAAGGACGTGCGCGAGTGCGCGCGCGCGTTCACCGGGTGGTATTTCGACAATCTCACGTTCAAGGTCGACCCGGCCAAGCACGACGCCGGCGTGAAGACGTTCCTGGGCCGCACGGGGACCTTCGACGGGGTAGATGTGCTGAAGATCATCTTCGAGCAGCCGGTCACCGCGGACTACCTGGCCGGCAAGATCTACCGCTTCCTGGTGCGGGACGAGCTGTCACCGGAGTTGCGGAAGAAGCTCGGCGCCGTCCTTAGAGACCACGACTATGAAGTGAAGCCGCTGCTGACGGCCATCTTCTCGTCGAAGGACTTCTACTCCCAGGCAAGCTACGGCGGCCACATCAAGGGCCCGGTGGAACACCTGGTCGCGATGATGAAGCACCTCGGCACCGACGCAATCCCGGGCGTGCCCGACTTCAACCAGTCGACCCTCGCGATGGGCCAGCATCTGCTGAATCCGCCGTCGGTGGCAGGCTGGGCCGGCGGCAAGGCGTGGATCACGCCGGGCCTGCTCATCGCGCGCGGCAACGTCGCGCGCGACGTGCTCATCCCGGACATGACCGGGTTCAGGGACTGGAATTTCTCGGCCGGCAGCGACGACATCCTCGGCCGCCGGCTGCGCGACGGCTACGACGTCGGCGCGGCCACGGCGGTGAACGACCCGACCAACATGAGCGCGTTCGACCGCACTGCCCTCGAGCGCGACGAGCGGTTCAATACCCGCATCTCGGGCTACATCGGCTGGGAGCAGGCCGCACGCAAGCTCATTCCGACGCCTCGCCAGGCAGCGCGGTTCGACCTCTCGCCGATGGTGCTGGACAGTGGCGCGAAGACCACCGGCGATGCGGTCGACTACCTTCTGTGGCGGCTGCTCAGGGTGCCGGCGGCGACGGAAGTGCGCGACGCGCTCGTCGCATTCCTCACGAAAGAGCTCGGCACGGACAGCCTCGACCGCGCCAGGACCTACATGGAAGACCCGCTGCGCATGACGGCGCACCTGGTGATGAGCACGCCCGAATATCAGATCGTGTGACCGCCGGATCCTGGCCGCACGCCGGTGCGGGCCCGAACCGACGGCACGTCCGGCGCGCTACCTGACGACGCGGCGATTGGCCCTGACCAGGACGGCCAGTCCAAGCAGAACCGCGATCCCGCCGTACACCGCCCATCGCAGCTGGCCGGTCATGAAGCTGCCCGGCAGGATGTTGATGCCCTGCAGAAACCAGATGCTCCCCATCAGGACCATGACGACGCCAGTCACGCTCAGCACGATGCGCATGGGTTGCTCCTAAGGCGGCGAGGGCAGAGCCGGTTTACGAGAACTCGATCACGCCGGTGATGATCGTCCGGTCGGCGGTGTCCTGCACGGCCTGCCGGCTCTGATCGAGCGTGTACTTCCTGGTGATCACCGACTGCGCGTCGATCTTCCCCTTCTCGATCAGCTTCACGTAGCGCGGGATGTCGCGCATGACGTGCAGGCCGCCCTGCTGGCCGGGGTGGATCGTGCGGCCGAGGATCGCCAGCGTGGGTCCGGGAAACGACACCTGCTGCAGCGTGAACCCCATGAGCATCACGTGGCCGCCCGCGCGGGTGCAGTCCCAGGCCTGCTGCACGGTCTTGACGTTGCTCGGATCGGGCTGGGTCTCGACCTTCGGCGGCATCGCCTGGTAGCCCGCGGCCTCCACCACGAAGTCGGCGCCGCGCGACATCACGGCGTTGCCCGCCCGCCCCCACGACACGCCGCCGGCAAAGCGCCGATCGTTGGGGCCGCGGCACAGCTCGCGGATCCGCTCGACGATGCCGTCGCCTTCGGCGTTCGCATCGAGCGTCGTCGTGGCGCCGACCTTCATCGCGAACTCGCGGCGGTACTTGATCGGATCCACCACGATCACCTGGCCCGCACCCATCACCCGCCCCGCCTGCACGGCCCCGAGGCCCACCGGGCCGGCGCCGAAGACCACCACGTCCGATCCGGGCTCGAACACCATGTCCGCGTGGCCGGCGGCAAAGCCCGACGCCAGCTGATCGCCCAGGAGCGTGAGCTGCGCCGCGGGCAGGTCGGTGAAGACCGGCACGCAGTATTCCTCGAAGGCGGTCATGAGCTCGCTCATGCCGCCGATGCCAGCCTGCGCGTACACCGGCGTGCCGTCGCGGAACTGGGCGAAGGGCGCGAACGGCTCCACGCCCGGCGCGTTGGAGAAGAAGGTGAACTGGCAGTAGTCCGGGCGGCCGTGCAGGCACTGGTAGCACTGGCCGCACTGCGAGGTGCCGGCAACGACGACGCGGTCGCCCACCTGCACCCGCTTGACCATCGCACCGACGGCCTCCACCACGCCGAAGCCGCAGTGGTTGGGCACCTCGGCGCGGCGGATCGGAGTGGTGTTGAGCGCGCCGCGCACGATCGTGTAGCAGGGCGCCACCGCCAGCGAGCGGATCACCACTTGCCGGGAATCGATGGGGAGGAGTTGCATCTCCTGGACGTCGAGCGTGGCGTCGTGGCGGACGAGCCCGCGGAACGTCCGGCCCGTTTGCGTGCCGGTCGCAATCGCCGGCGCTTGTGCCTGGGCAGCGGCTGCCACATCGAGCGAGCCGCCGCCAAGAAGGAGCGCGCCCCCACCAAGGGCGCTCGCGCCCGTCTTCAACATGCCGCGCCGCGTCAGCTGTCGCTTGCCCTTCGGCCGGGTTCCCATGCGGCGATTCTAGTCGAGGACGGCGGGGCTAAAGCCGTCGAGGGCGGGGCTAAAGCCCCGCCTTACTAGTGCGCTTGCTACGACAGCGCCTGCTTCACCACCGTGCCGTGGACGTCGGTCAGGCGGAAGTGGCGGCCCTGGTACTTGTAGGTCAGCCGGGTGTGGTCGATCCCCAGGCTGTGCAGGATGGTCGCGTTGAGGTCGTGGATGTGCACCGGGTCGTCGACGACGTTATAGGAGTACTCGTCGGTCGTGCCGATGCTGATGCCGGGCTTCACCCCCGCGCCCGCCATCCACATGGTGAAGCAGCGCGGGTGATGGTCCCGCCCGTAGTCCTGCGGCGTCAGCTTGCCCTGGCAGTACACGGTGCGGCCGAACTCGCCGCCCCAGACGACCAGCGTGTCCTCCAGCAGCCCGCGCTCCTTCAAATCCTGCACCAGCCCGGCGCAGGGCTGATCGGTCTCGCGGCAGGCGGTCCGGATGCTGCGCGGCAGCGCCCCGTGGTGATCCCATGCGCGGTGATACAGCTGGATGAAACGGACGCCGCGCTCGGCCAGGCGGCGCGCCATCAGGCAGTTGGCGGCAAACGTGCCCGGCTTGCGCGAGTCGGGGCCGTAGAGCTCGTAGGTGTGCTCGGGCTCCTTGGAGAGGTCGGTCAGCTCCGGCACCGACGACTGCATGCGGAACGCCATCTCGTACTGGGCGATGCGCGTGGCGATCTCGGGGTTGTTGACGGCCTCGAGATCCAGGGCATTCAGCTTGCCCAGGTCGTCGACGAACTCGGCACGCTGCGAGCGGTCGAATCCCTCGGGGTTCGAGATGTAGAGCACCGCGTCGCCGACCGACCGCAGCTTCACGCCCTGGTACTTGCTGGGCAGAAAGCCGGTGCCCCATAGCCGATCGGCCAGCGACTGGCCGTTGCCGGTAATCATCACCACGAACGACGGCAGGTCCTCGTTTTCGCTGCCGAGCCCGTAGCTGACCCACGCGCCCATGCTCGGCCGTCCGGCGAGCTGGAATCCGGTCTGCGCGAAGGTGACCGCCGGGTCGTGGTTGATCTGCTCGGTGTTCATCGACTTGATGAAACAGAGCTGGTCCACGATCTTCGCGGTGTGCGGCATCAGCTCGCTGACCCACGCGCCCGACTGCCCGTGCTGCGCGAACTGAAAGAGCGAGGGCACGATCGGGAACGTGACCTGCGTGGCCGTCATGCCGGTGAGCCGCTGGCCCTTGCGGATCGAGTCGGGCAGATCGGTGCCGTTCCACTTCTGCAGTTCGGGCTTGTAGTCGAAGAGGTCCATCTGCGACGGACCACCGCCCTGAAAGAGATAGATGACCCGCTTGGCCTTGGGCGGCAGGTGCGGCAGGCCCGGCAGCCCCGGAACCGCGCGCGGGGCCGCGACCTGGGCGAGGAGGTCGTCGCCAAGCAGGTTCGCGAGCGCGGCGACGCCGACGCCGGTGGCGGCACGCCCGAGGAACGTGCGACGAGTCAGGAAGCTGCGGAGGCTTTGCGGATCCATGTCAGCTCTTCATCACGGTCTGGCTCTGGTTCAGGATCAGGCTGGCCACGGTGGTGTAGGCGGCCAGCTCGGGTACCGCCAGACGTTCGTCGCGCGGACGCTCCCCCTGGCTCACGTACTTGCGCGCATCGTCCGGGCGCGCGGTGAAGCTGGCCAGCTGGCGGGTGTAGGCCTGCTGCAGGATCTGCCGCTCCGCCGCCGTCGGCACCCGTGCCGTGGCCAGGCGGAACGCGTAGGCGATGCGCGCGTCGGTGGTGGCCCCGCCCTCCTTCATCATGCGCTCCGCCAGCACGCGCGCCGCCTCCACGTAGGTGGGGTTGTTCATCAGGTCGAGCGCCTGGAGCGGCGTGTTGGTGACGTTCTGGCGCACGACGCAGCTCTCGCGGCTCGAGGCGTCGAAGTTGGCCATCGTCGGCGGCGGCACCGAACGCTTCCAGAACGTGTAGAGGCTGCGGCGGTAGAGATCCTCGCCGTGCCCCTGGTCGTAGTCTTCGTACGAGTTCAGCTCGCGCCACAGCCCCGGCGGCTGGTACGGCTTCACCGACGGTCCGCCGATCCTGTCGACCAGCAGCCCCGCGATCGCCAGCGCCTGATCGCGCACGACCTCGGCCTGAAGCCGCACGTTCGGCCCACGCGCGAGCAGCCGGTTCTCCGGATCGCGCTGCTGCAGCTCTGGCGTGGCGCGAGACACCTGACGGTAGGTGGCGCTCAGCACGATGGTCTTCTGGAGCGCTTTGACGTTCCACCCGGTGCGCATGAATTCAGTGGCCAGCCAGTCGAGCAACTCGGGATGCGACGGCGCCTCGCCCTGCGATCCGAAGTCCTCGACGGTCTTGACGATGCCGGTGCCGAAGTACATCTGCCAGAACCGGTTGACGGTGACGCGCGCCATCAGCGGGTTCGAGGGGTCCACCAGCCACTTGGCGAGACCAAGGCGGTTGGGCGCGTAGGTGGCGGGCGACGGCACCAGGAAATCGGGCAGCACCGGCTTCACCACTTCGCCGGGCCGATCGTACGAGCCGCGAATCAGCAGGTGCGACTCGCGCGCCGGCGACATCTCCTCCATCACCATCACGGTGGGCAGGCTCTCGTAGTACTCGTTGCGCGCGGCCCGGGCGGCGAGCAGCCGCTTCCACTGCTCGGCAATGCGCGCCGGCGCCGCGTGCTCCAGGAAGTAGTCGCGGATTTTGTCGGCGTCGGCCTGGCTGCGGCCGGCGGCGCCGCGGCTGGCAATCTCGTTAACGGTGGCCGCGCTCGCGAGCACGCCCACTTCCGCCGCGCTCAGCTCGCGCTCGTAGATCCGGAGGTCGTCGATGCGTCCCTGGAAGCGGTTATCGGGGCCGCCTCCGCCGCCGATGCGCAGCGGGTCGCGGCGCAACGGGCGCGGGTTATTGAGGTCATCGAGCAGCACCTGCCACTTCCACAGCTGCCCGTCCACGTACAGCTTCACGCCTTCGGCGTAGCGCGTGCCGTCGTAGGTGAGCGCGACGTGGTGCCATTGGTTGAGCGGCAGTGTTTGTTCACTCTGGACCCGGATGCCCTCGTCGAGCCACTTCGAGACGTAGTTGTATTGAACCTTGCCGTCCTTGAGGTTGAGGCCGTGGCCGTTCGGCTCGACCACGTCTCCGACTTTGGTCACCAGCGCGCCGGTGGCCGCCGTGGGATACACCCACAAGGCGAGGCTGTATTTGTCGTCGTAGTAACCGTGGCTCTCGAAGCCGCGGATGTCGCCGCCCTGGATGAAGCCCTTGCCGTCGAGCGTGACCGCCTGTCCGACGCGCCCCTCGGCGAATCCCGTCTGCCCGTTGCGGGCGGCGAGCGGAACCACCTTGCCATCCGGAGAGGTGGCCACCTCCGCGGTCAGATTGCCGTCGAACGTGTAGTGCGCCACCAGACCGCGCGACGGGCCCCAGGAGATGCCGCCATCGGCGGCGAGCGACTTCTCCCACTCCGCCTCGGCGCGCGCCAGTTCGCCCTCCAGTTGCGTGAACTGCGTGGTCGCGGCGGCCAGATCGGCGTCGAGCTGCCGCAGCTTTGGCTGCTGCTCGCGGGTCGGCGCCTTGATGAACGGCGGTGAGTTACCGAGCCGGCGCGCCTTGCCGTTCTCGGCGATGTTGTTGAAGTACGAAAACAGCTGGTAGTAGTGCTTCTGCGAAATCGGATCGTACTTGTGGTTGTGGCAGCGGGCGCACCCGCCGGTGAGACCCAGGAACACCGTGGACATCGTGTCCACGCGATCGACCACGTACTCCGCCGCGTACTCTTCCGGGATAACGCCGCCCTCCGAGTTGCCGCGATGGTTGCGATTGAAGCCGGTGGCGATCCGCTGATCGAGTGTGGGATTGGGCAGCAAGTCGCCGGCCAGCTGCTCGACAGTGAACTGATCCCACGGCTTGTTCGCATTGAACGCGTCGATCACCCAGTCGCGCCAGCGCCACATGTGGCGCTCGCCGTCGCTCTGGTACCCGTTGCTGTCGGCGTAGCGTGCCGCCTCGAGCCAGGGGAACGCCATGCGCTCTCCGTAGCGCGGCGACTCCAGCAGCCGGTCGACGACCTTCTCGTAGGCGCGTGGCGTCTTGTCGGCGATGAACGCGTCGAGCTGGACCAGCGTCGGCGGCAGACCGGTGAGATCGAGCGACACGCGCCGCAGCCACGTCGCGCGGTCGGCCTCGGGTGACGGCTTCAGCCCTTCGTGCTCGAGCCGCGCCAGCACGAACGCGTCGATCGGGCTGCGCACCCAGGCGGCCTGCCCCACGGCCGGAGTTGCCGGCGCCTTTGGCGGGATGAAGGACCAGTGGGCCTGCCACTGTGCGCCTTGTTCGATCCAGCGCCGCAGCAGGGCTACTTGTTGTTCATCGAGCGGCTCGCCGCGCTGCGGCATCCGTACTTTGGGATCGGTGGCGGACACGCGCCGCAGGAGCTCGCTGGCGTTCGCGTCGCGCGGGACGATGGCCGTGTGTCCGCTGCGCAGGGCCTGCTTGGCCGCGTCCTCACGATCGAAGCGCAAGCCGCCGAGCTGTGTGCCAGGGCCGTGGCACGTGTAGCACTTGTCCGACAGGATCGGCCGGATGTCGCGATTGAATTCGACGGGCGCCTGTGCGGCAGCGGCCGGCACGCCCGGCGCCTGCATCGACGACGATGCCTGGAGGCCCACCAGCCACAGCCCGAGCGCTGCGAGCACACTGTAGCCACCGCGGCGAGATCGAACGGTCATGGTCACCCCGCGCCCGCGCCGCGATGCGGGCCCAGGCGTAGTGCCCGGGCCCGGCGGCATACATACCCAGTCTCGCTTAGAACTCGTAGCCCAGCTCGAACTTGATGAGCCGCCCGTGCTGAATGAGGCTCGGCCGATGATACGTCGGCCCGAGCTGGCTCACCCAGGCGGTAATCGTCGATTCGTTCGTGAGGTTGAACATCTCGACGCGAGGCGTCAGCCGCTGACCGGTGGCCCCCAGCATGATCGTCTTGCGGATGTTCAGGTCGAGCTGGGCGACGTTCGGGAAACGGACGTCGCCCACAGGAGCCATCTGGACGACCTGCGTGCCCTGCGCCAGCGTCACGCTGGCGTTCGTCACCGTCACGGTTGTGGTCTCGGGCGCGCCGACCTGGTGCTGCCAGGTGCCGCTGACGAAGACCTGCCAGGGCAGCTCGATATTCCCGGACACGCGATACGACCAGGGCCGGTCGGCGGCCGACAGCGGGTGGTCGTCGTACGCGTTCACGATGTTCGGGTCGTTGCGGTTGCCGCCCCGAGTGGTCTGACGGGCGCGCCCGAACGTCGCGCCACTCAGCATCGACCACCGCTTGCTGAAGCGCTTGGTCACCGACAGATCGGTCCCTTTGTAGTCGGTGTTGGTCTCGCTGGAGTTGTAGAACAGGTTGGCGCTGGCGGTGCTCGGACGGTTCCAGACCTGCACCGTCTCGCCGCTCGTGACCTCCTTCACCGTGATCGGACCGATCCACGCGGACTCCGGCACGGCGGTATTCCGCTGCGCAAGGTTCTGCCGCGTCTGACGCCTCACGTACCCCGCCGACACCACGATCCCCTGCGGCAGCTCGCGCTGGAACTCGACGGTGTACTCGTTCACCACCGGCCGCTGCAGATCGTCCTGATACCGCGCGTTCACGCCGGCAAACACGTAGCCGGGCGCCGTGCCGAGCTCGTTGAGCGTCGGCACCAGGTCGCCGTTGCGATCGCAGCCGGTGACCGGCACGCCGCCGATCACGTCGTTGCACCGGCTCTGGGGCAGCCACTGCCGGGTGTCGGCCGGCGCCGAAATCGGGTTCAGCCGGCCGAGCGGGTCGACGCCGAGCGGCGCGTTGTAGCGGTTGGCCGTGCCCTTCAGCACGGTGCGGCCGTCGCCCAGGATGTCCCACACGACGCTCGATCGCGGCGCAAAATCGCCGAAGGTCGGCGCCTTCACCTCGTTGTAGCAGGCGCCGGCAAAGAAATCGCTCTTCGGCGCGCACGACGGCGGCTGCCAGCCTTTGTTCGTCTCGTAGCGCAGGCCGAGGTTGACCACGACCTTGCGGCTGACGGTCCAGCGATCCTGCGCGTAGACGCCGTGCTCGCGCGCGCGATAGGTGAACAGGTTGTCGATGGTCTCGCGCGGATCCGTCGAGTCGCCGACCGGCAGCGTGTAGGTGTTCACGCTCAACGGCAGCCCGTTCTGGTAGTTGGCCTGGAACGGCGAGATCAGCCAGATGCGCGTGTCGCGGGTAATGTCCACGAACTCGTAGCCGACCTTCAGGTCGTGGCGGCTTTTCGCGATCGACAGGCTGGAGCGCACCTGCTCGCGGAAGAGCGGCGTGGTGTAGTAGCCGTCGCAGACGCCGACGTTGCACGTGCCGGGGGTGTACGCGACCGACTGCACCGAGGTGACGCTGTCGAAGCGGGCGATGTCGCCGAGACTGACTTCGGGCTGCGGCAGGAAGGCGTTGTCGGATCGGAAGCGGTTGTAGGCGATATCGAACGCCATGCTGTTGCGGATCGGCGTCGTGAACTTCACCTGGTGGATCGTCGGGTACTTGTAGACGTGCTGCTTGGAGGCGTCGTCGCCGAACGAGGCGCGGGTGTTGCCCTGCACGAAGTGGCCGTTCAGCTTGTACTGGATATCGGTGAAGTAGGACAGCTGCGCGGACTTCGTCGCCTGCCACGACACCTTGGCCGTGTAGTTCCACAGCACGTTGTCGTCAATCGCCTGCGACCCGTCCGGGTTGTAGCCGCCGAGATAGTGCTGATCCATCCGCTGGTCGTGCCACGTGCCGGCAAACCACAGCTTGTCGCGCACGATCGGGCCCGACAGCCACGCGCCCACGTCGCTCATCTTCTGGATGTCGGCGCCGGGCTCGATGTCGGGATTGGCCTCCAGGACCTTCGGCGGCACGCCCGCCAGCAGCTGCGCCCGGAGCTCGTCGGAATAGTTCTTCCCGTTGGCCAGCCCGGGTGTCGTGCCGTTGATCTTGGCGCCGCCGTGGAACACGTTGGTTCCGGACCGGGTGATCATGTTGAAGTTGATGCCGCCGGTGGAGTTTTCCGCGGAGCCGGCGCCGAGCTGAATCGAGGTCTCTTCGAAGGAGAACGGATCCAGGTAGAAGTTGGCGATCGTGCCGGCGGCCGACGGGCTCGACACGTCCATGCCGTCCACCATGAACTTGCTGTCGCCGGTGGCCCCGCGCACGATCGGCACCGATGCGCTGAACGCCTCAGTGCCGCCGACGTCGATCTTGTTCATCACGACGCTGGGCAGCACCTTCGTCACCGACCAGATGTCGGTGCGGTTCGGGAGCGCCTCGAGCTCCGACCTGGTGATCGTCGTCTGCTTGACGGCATTGTTCGTGTCGAGCAGCGGCGAGAGCCCGGTGACGGTGATCGCTTCCTCGATGGCGCCCACGCTCAATCGCACGTCGGCGCGCGCCGTCGCATCGGCGTTGACGACGACGTTGCCCTGGGTCACGGTCTGGAAGCCGGCCAGCTGGGCGCGGACGCTGTAGGTGCCGGGCACGAGGCGCGCGAAGCCAAACGCGCCGCGCATGTCGGACACGGTTTCCTGGTTGCCGCCAACCGCGCCCTGTGAATTGGTCAGAGTCACGGTAGCGCCAGGCAGCACGCCGCCCGACGCATCGAGCACGGTGCCGCGAATCTCGCCGACGCCCTGGGCACGCCCAGGCAGAGCAAAGGCCACGAGCATGGTCGCGAGCAGAAGACTTGTTCTGACGATTGACGTAACGGACATGCAACCTCCTGCGGCTGGCGCGCCGAGCGGTCCGTGGCAGGCCGCGACACGTCGCCGGAAGTACGAGGGCACCCTGGGGGTAAGTGGGGCGGAGTCTACGGGGCGCGGCGTGGAGGCGCACTACCGAATCTGAGGTACCCTCCGGCCGGCCTACCTCACATTCGGTAAAGCCACGGGACCGTGCCCGTGGCTAGACTCGGCGCCCGACCACCGCGCGAACCTGCGCCATGCGTCGGATCGACTGGAATCTCCGGAACCCGCAACAGAGCGTGCTGAGGGGACAAACCATGCGGAAGAACCGAGTGTTCACGCCAGTGCTGGCCGCCGCCCTTGTGGCGCTCGGCTACTTCGCCGGATCGTTCGGGATGATGAAACCGGCTCAGTTACAGGCGCAGGGCGCCGCAGGTGGCCGGGGAATCCCCGGGCGTCCGCCCGCGGCTACCAACCTGTTCCTGTTGAACGGCACACCGGAAGCGAAAATGCAGCCCGGCAAGGTGGTGTCGTGGACGCGGGAACAGCTCAACACCATGAAGAGCCACATTCAGTGGGCGCCGGAGTACCGCCTCACGATGACCACGCGGCAGGGCGCGGCGGTCGGCCAGGAGCCGGTGCACGGCGAGCTGCACACCGACAACACGCAGATTTATCTGATCACGGGCGGTTCAGGCACCATCCTGGTGGAAGGCACGGTGGCCAAGGAAGACGACTACCTCGTGGCGCCGGGTGAGCACCGGGGCGGTCCGATCACCGGCGGCCGCAAGATCAAGGTGAAGGAAGGCGACGTGGTGTCGATTCCGCCCTACGCGTGGCACATCGGCTACGGCGACCCCGGCGTGCCGCTCACCTATCTGATGTTTCACATCCACACGCGCCAGACGATCCCTTAGGGCTGCAGTTCCGGCCTTGGAAGCCGCGGTATCACGCCGCGGCTTCTACCTCCATCACCGCAATCGGCTTTCCTCGCGCCACCGTGCCCGACGCGGGGACGAGGATACGGGACAACCTCCCCGTGGCGGGCGCGGGAATCTCGAACGTCGCCTTTACGAGCACGACCTCCGCGATCGCCTGGCCCTCCTCGACGCGGCCTCCCTCCTCCACCAGCCAGCGGTCCAGCAGTGCTTCCGTGTCCGCCTCTGCCTCGGCCCAGCAGCCCTCGTCCACGAGCACGTCCATCAGGCAGTGACCTCGGACGCGATCCGCGCCGTCATGAGCTGCTTCGACGCCGCGACGATCGACGCCACCTGCGGAATGACGAACTGCTCGAGCGGCCGGCTGTAGGGAATCGGCACACCGGGCACGGCGAGCCGCTTCACCGGGGCCTTGAGCACCACCTGATCGAGACGTTCGGCGACGATGGCGGCCACCTCGCCGGTGAGGCCGAAATGCAGATAGTCCTCGTCGGCAATCAGCAGCCGCCCCGTCCTGGCCACCGAGCGGATGATCGCGTCGGTATCGAGCGGCACCAGCGTCCGCAGATCGAGGATCTCGGCGTTGATGCCGTCCTTCGCCAGTTCCTCGGCCGCGAGCAGCGCCTTCTGCACCATCTGGCTCAGCGTCACGATCGTCAGGTCGCGGCCCTCGCGCGCCACGCGCGCCACGCCGAACGGAATCGTGTAGGCCTCTTCCGGGACCTCGGTGGTGCTGCCTTCGAAGTACGCCATCCACGGCAGGCCCATGATGCCTTTGTGGAACAGGTACATCACCGGGTTGTCGTCGCGGATCGCCTGGATCATCAGGCCCTTGGCGTCGTAGGCGTTCGACGGCACCACGACTTTCAGCCCCGGCATGTGGGCGAACGTGGCGTAGAGGCACTGGGAATGCTGCGCCGCGTCGCTGTAGCCGCCGCCCATGCCGGTCATCAGCACGACCGGCAGCTTGATGTTGCCGCCTGCCATGTAGGTGTTCTTGGCGAGGTGGTTGTAAATCTCGTCCATGCAGACGCCGAAGAAGTCCACGAACATCAGCTCGGCGATCGGCCGCATCCCCTCGGCGGCGGCGCCAATCGCCGCGCCGATGAACGCCGTCTCGGAAATCGGCGTGTCGATGATTCTCTCGCCGCCGAACTTCGCGAACAGGCCGCCCGTCGCGCCGAAGATGCCGCCGTACGAGCCGACGTCTTCGCCCATGACGAAGACGTTCGGGTCGTGGGTCATCTCGTGACCGATGGCCTCGGAGATGGCCTGCGCCATCGTCAGCCGTCTGCCTGGTGCCGTCATGGTGGATCTCCTGTACCTGGTCGGCGGGACTGAAGCCCCGCCCTACACGAAGACGTGCTGGAGCGCCTCTTCCGGCGCGGGATACGGGCTGGATCGCGCGAAGGCGTACGCGGCGGCCACCTCGTGCTTCACCCGCTCGACGAGCGCGGCCTGGCTGGCGTCGTCGAGCAGCTGCAGATCGCGCAGCTGCGCAGCGAGCCGCGGAATCGGGTCGTGCTTGCGCAGTTCCGCCACCTCACCCTTGGGCCGGTAGATCTCCGGGTCGCCCTGGAAGTGGCCCAGGTAGCGGTCGGTCTTGACCTCGATCAGCGTCGGACCCTCGCCGCGGCGGGCGCGCGCCACCGCCTCGCCCGCGGCCACGCACACCTCGACGGCGTCGTTGCGCTCGACGAGCACGCCCGGCATGCCGTAGGCCGCGGCCCGGTCGGCGTTCGACGGAATCGCGGTGGAGGCGGACTTGGGCACCGAGATCGCCCACTTGTTGTCCTCGCACACGAACACGACGGGCAGCTTCCACAGCGCGGCCAGGTTGAGCGACTCGTGGAACGCCCCCTGGTTGGTCGCGCCCTCGCCGAAGAACGAGACGGCGATCGACTGCGTGCCGCGCAGCTTCGATGCCAACGCTGCGCCGCACGCCGGCGGCAGGCTGGCGCCGATGATGCCGCTGCAACTGAAGCGGTGCTTGGCGTCGAACAGGTGCATGTGGCCGCCCTTGCCGCGCCCGAGGCCGGTGACCTTGCCGTAGATCTCGGCGGTCATCTCCGGCATCGGTACGCCCTTGGCGATCGCGAAGTGATGCGGGCGGTGCGTGCCGCACACCGTGTCCTCTTCGCGCAGGTGCACGCAGACGCCGACAGCCACCGGCTCCTGGCCCGCCGCGAGATGCATCTCACCGGGGATCGGACCGCCGCCGATGTCGAACGCGAGCCCCTTCTGGATGTGCGGCGGGAGCTTGCCTTCGAGGTAGACCTTGGCCATGGTCTCCTCGTAGTCGCGGATGCGCACCATCATTTCGAACATCCACAGCAGTTGCTCGCGGGTGGGCATCTCCATCATGCGGACTCCTTTGGGGCGGGGCTAAAGACCCGCGGCCACTGGAAAAGGCCGTTCCCTGAGGCGGGTCTAAAGACCCGCGGCCACGGGTCGGGCAAGGCCTCTAGGTGGTGAGGACCGGGGTGTCCTTCAGCTCGGACATCTGCACGGTGGGCATCGTGTTCGTGTAGTTCTTGATGTCGCCCTTGATCTCGTCGGCGTGACGGCCGAACGACGTCTCGAAGTCCGCGACCGAGTCGAAGAG
>Ga0070675_100000995_pt1 | contig 20319 bp, 20 predicted proteins | sample KBSM43metaG_FD_65343 | JGI IMG/M metagenome (GOLD analysis project Ga0070675, IMG submission 65343) | Miscanthus rhizosphere microbial communities from Kellogg Biological Station, Michigan, USA - KBS M4-3 metaG | ecosystem: Host-associated > Plants > Roots > Rhizosphere > Soil ... | reverse complement strand
AAAGGTCTGATGGTTGGTGGTGGAGTAGAAGTCTTCCGGCGCACAGCCGTTGCGATCGGCCGGCAGCGTCTGCGCATCTTCGATCCGCGCGACACGACAGCCGAGACCGACCAATTCCTCGAGCGTCTCCGTCAGAGACGAAGGCGTTTTCGACGAGACTCGCATCGAGACGAACGATGGCTCGTCGTTGGTGCGGCCGATCCGGAATTCGAGCACTTCGAACGCCGCATCGTGGCGAACCACGGTGTCGAACATCACGTTCAATAGCTGCGAATCAATCAGGTGACCTTCAGCTTCGACGACTTCTGAAACCAAATACATCCTCTTTCGCGTGCGGACCGGTTATCCGCCGGCCAGCCACGACAGCTCTTCGACAAATTCTTCCCGCAGCGCACCAAGCGCGCGCTGGCGATCGCTATCACCGACCAGGCACCAGATTCTAGCCTCGGACGTGCTGAGGCATTCGCTGTTGATCCCTTCGCGCGACAGGGCGCGAAACATCCGTGCCGCAATCGCCAGCCGCTCGTGCAGCCGCGACCCGACCACGGATACCGGCGCCGCCTGCGGACCGATCGCTGCGTCGCGAATCACCCCGTCATCACGCAGGCGAACGATCAGCGACGGTAGGAACGAAAGGCCTGTCGCATCGACCAGCAGCGCGAGCTGATCGTCCGTTCGAACGATCGATCGCAACTCGACGTCGACGTCAGCGAGCGCCCGCAGGACTGCATCCAGCGATTCCGGTCCGGCGGCGAGGCCGACCAGCCGCAGCGGCACGACGCTCGGCTCGCTGCTGATTCCGACAATCGATTCACCGAAATTCATACAACACCTTCGAAAATTGGCAGCACGACCGGCGCTTGAACGTGAAAATCCAGCGCGTTGATCTCGGCGACAGCGCGGTCGAGCCGCGCCTCGTCGCACACTTCCAGGGTCATGACGAACGGCAGCCGATCCGCCGGCCAACCGGGATGCTGCAGCACCGCGTTGATACTGATGTGCTGTCGCGCGAATGCGTCGGCGACGGCGGCGATGATGCCGGGTCGATCGCGAACGGTAAATCGCACGTAGTGCGGCGCGGAGTAGTCTGCCGTGACCGAGTTCTGAGGACACATGAACCCGCGCATCGCGTAGCGTTTCGGGTCTCTGGCCTCGGCATTGAAGCGCGCCGATGCAGGCATTCCCTGCAAGACCGCGCTCCCCTGACCGACAATCGCCAGCAGGTCGGAGACGACGGCGACTGCAGTCGCGTCGCCACCGGCGCCGCGTCCGTAGAATGCGGTCTCGCCGCCGAACTCGCCTTGCACCGTGACGACATTCTGATTGCTGGTCACGCGGGCCAATGGCGAGCGATGCGAGACCAGCGCCGGCCGCACTGCCGCAGCGACATGGCACTTGCCGGCAGCGGTGTCGGCCCACGCAACCTGGCGAATCGTGCACTGCAGTTCGCCCGCGTAGCGGAAATCAATCGGTTCGATTGAGGCGATCGACCGACAGGAAATGTCGTTCGGCGCTATTGGACGGTTCAGCGCCGTCGCGCTCAGGATGGCGAGCTTCGCCGCGGCGTCCCGGCCGGTGAGGTCGTCGCTCGGGTCGGCCTCTGCGAACCCCAGCGACTGCGCCTCCGACAGCGCGTCGGCAAACGTCCGTCCTTGTTCCATGCGCGACAGGATGTGCGTTGACGTCCCATTCACGACGCCGGCGACCCGCACCAGGCTGTCGGCCGACAAACCGTCCTCGATCGCGCGCAGCACCGGAATACCCCCGGCGACCGATCCCTCGAAACGCAGCTCGGCACCGTGCTGCCGTGCGAGTGCCGTCAGCTCGCGTCCGTGATGCGCGATCACCTGCTTGTTGGCCGTGACCACCGACGCCCCCGCCTCGAGCGCAACGCGTATGATGTCGAGGGCTGGTCCAACGCCACCCATCAACTCGACGACGATGTCGGGGCGGGCGTTGAAGACCTCGTTCGCGTTTTCGGTCCACACCACCTGGCCCGGCATCCAGTCGACCTTTTTGCGCGCGACACCGCGGTTGAAGACGTGCGTCAGCCTCAAGCGATCCGCATGCTTCTGCAGGAGCAGCTTCGCGACCGACTGTCCAACCGTTCCGAATCCAAAAATGGCTACGTTCATTTTCCGGTCCCCAGTCCCCAGTCCCCAGTCCCAGCCCCCAGTCCCCAGAAATTAGAAAAGGCCATCACCCCCTGCGGGATGATGGCCTTGGTGGTTCTGCTGAATTGGGCTTACGAGCTACATCATCCGCGCTCCGGCTGCTGCGACACGTGTGGTCGCAGTGATAGTGGTAATGCTGATGGTCGCCGGTCGCATGATGGGCGCGATGTGCATTGCTGAGGAGATGACGATACCTCAAGCGCGCTCAAACCTTCAAGTGCCGCGAAAAACCATGCAGTGCGTGATAAGGTTCAGGCCGTCGGATGTCCAAGGCCCCAAACGCCGATTGGCTCGAACGCGCCAACCGGCTGGCGCTGACCAGCGCGCTTCTATCCACGACGGTTCACGAGGTCAATAACGCGCTGCAAGTGATTAGCGGCAGCGCGGAGATGCTGAACGCGTCGCCGCCGGCCGACGTCACCGGCCGCCGGACCGATGCGATTGGTGCGCACGCGCGGCGCGCCTCGGCGTTGCTTGCCGAGCTGTCGGCCTTCGCGCGCGACGAAAGCACGGCGCCGATGGTCCTCGACCTCGCGCAAATCGGCCAGCGCGCGCTGTCGTTGCGGCAGTACTCGCTTGCCAAGCTGAAGATCGAAAGCGTCTTCGAAACCGCCGGCGATCCGCGGACCGTCGTCTCTCATCAACGCATGCTGCTGCAAATCGTTCTCAACCTGGTGCTGAATGCCGAGCAGGCGCTCACCAAGAAAGGATTCGGGCGAATCGGACTATCGGTCCGCGGCGAATCGGGACGCGTGACGCTGGACGTCGACGACGACGGCCCCGGCGTCGCCACCGATGTCCTGCCCCGTTTATTCACGCCGTCGATGTGCGCGACCGATGGCCGCCTTGGCATCGGGCTCGCAGTAGCCAAACAGCTCGCCGAACGTTACGGCGGAACCATTGAGCATCAGCCACGGCTTCCCGCCGGAGCGCGCTTCACTGTGTCGCTGCCAGTGTCGCAGTAGAAGCGTGGCATTATCCATCAGCCGATAACTGCGCGTTAGGTGCGCGCAGCGGTCAAGCGCTGAGCATGCTCGCTCCGGCCCGCGGTCGGCTCGGGAACAAAACACGCGTCCGGCGATATCGGTTACTGCCTTGGGCTCAGGCCGAAGTCGGCCTTCGCGAGGAAGCCGCCCGCGTGTTTTGTGTGCTATCGCTGGTTGACCCTCGCCTCCAACGCGGTCCTGCGCGAGCATGCTCCGCGACGCGCGCCAGCGGCGCGCGAGCCGAGGCCAGACGTCTCGCGGAGCGGGCCGTTATGGAGTCGGCAGCCAGCGTCAGGCGGAAAAGCGACACGAAGTGAGTCCGGCGGCGGGCTGCTGACAGGCGTAGTTGGTGGCGTTGCCCGAAGCCTCAGTCCCTAGTTGATTGTTCTCACGAGTTTGTAGGCCCGCCGCTACAGCGACAGGGAAGCGAACGAGAGCGAGCTTTTCCCACCTACGCTCGACGATGCTCGTGCGAGCTACGGCGGGGCGCCGAAGCGCCTTCGCGCGAAGGCGGCCGGCCGACGGAATCGGCACGCGCAGCGAGATGTCTGGTCTCGATTCGCCGCGCGCCGTCGCCACTGCGAAACGCCGCCGCCCGAGTTGTCCGACTAGTGTGTATACGCGTACAAGACGACGTTGACGCCGATGGCGTAACCGTTCGGCGAGAAACGCTCGAAGTACTCCTGGCTCTCGCCCTCGCGCTCCCAGGTATCGGGAATGTCGGTGTTGTGTGCCATCAGGACCAGCAGGCGGCCGCGTTCGTCGGAGATGCCGCGGACGTTGACGTTCGGGCTGTCGTTCATCCACGCGCGCTCCGATACGGCGCCGTTGTTGCGCCGCCAGAACTGAATCGACGACACCTGCTCGACCTCTTTGACGTCGTACAACGTGTGCATGATCGGATGGTCGGCCGGCAGATCGACGATCGGGAACTCCGGCAGCACGCGCTGGATTTCGGCTGACCACTGCGCCCAGGCTTCCGATCCCCAGAAGTCGTCGACCGTGATGAATCCGCCCTTGAGCAGATAATTGCGCAGCGCGACGACTTCTTCCGGCGAGAAGCGGATCGTCCCGGAATCCTCGAAGTGCACGATCATGCAGTGCGCCATCAGCGGATCCGTCACACGGACGACGACGTAGTCGGGCTGACCGGTCTTGTCCAACTTGATCGGCATCTTGGTCAGCTCGCCGAGCCGCACCGAGAAGTTGTTGTCGGCGCCGGGGAAATCGGTGTCCCAGCCGGTGCCGCCCTCTTCCCGGCGATCGCTGGTGAAGTAGGCGCGGCAGAAATTGAACGAGCCGTCGAAGTTGTCGGGCCTGGCCCATTTCGGCGGCACCCGCCAGAATCGTCCGCCACCCACCCAGATCTGCTGCGCCGCGGCGACCGACCAGACCAATAGCAGTGTGATGAAGGATGATAGGACGATGCTTCGTGCCATGGGGCTGTGTGCCGCGGTCCTTCTCGCTGCCAATTGTTCAAAGTCTACGCCATCGGAGACAGTGCCGAACAAGGAACCTGCGGCCGCGCCGCCTGCTGCCGCGACGCTGACCGCCCAGGTCGGCACCGTTTCCGGCACTGCTGCCGCCAACGCCATCGTCGTGTTGGAGCCGAAGACGCCGCGTGATTTTCCCGCAGGCGATCAACCATCGATGGATCAGGTGTCGGCCACCTTTACGCCGGATTTATTGTTCGTGCGAACCGGGCAGCCGGTCGAGTTTCGCAACAGCGACGACACGCTGCACAACGTTCACGTGGGCAACGTCGACACGAAAGAGCCATCGTTCAACGTCGCGATCCCGACCGGAGAGAAGTACGTGTACACCTTTCAGAAGGATGGCTTCTACCATGTCGGCTGCGACATCCACCCATCGATGTCGGCGGAAGTGTTTGCCGCCTCCACGCCGTTTGTGATGCGCGCGGGCCCTGATGGAAGTTTTTATTTTGCCGATGTGCCGGAGGGATCCTACGTGTTGCGCGCGCAAGCGGGCGCCGAGAAACAGCAGCGCGATATCGAAGTGAAGGCGGGAGCCAATACGCTCCCGCCTTTCTAATTACGAGGATCTTCTAGAAGATCTGGAATCCAAACGTGCCGGTCAGACCGCCAAGGTGGCTGTCTGTGTAATACCCGTACAGGTAGTAGCTGCTGGTCAGGCGATACGAAATTCCGCCCGTCAGATGGACGGGGCCCGCTACTCGGATTGACGCCGTCGCCTCGGGCTCGAACACGAAGAACCCTTCGTTGTATCGATAGGTGACGGGACGCAGTACTGCGGCGTTGCGGGCGATGTCGTTGACCGTCGATTGCAGCCGGCGCGGATCACTGCCAATCGTCCGGGGATCAATGTTGACATCTGTATAGATCCCGGACTGCGAAGTCGTCGCCTCGCCGCCTCCGATCAGCGCCTTGCCGCCGACCTTCACGCGGCCGCCGAGCGGCACCATCCATTGCAACACGAGCCCGCCATACCACAGCTCGTCGTCGCGTCCGCCGTTGACCATCCCGTAGCCCGCGCCGCCGATGAAAAACGCATCGTCGATCAGCCAGCCGGCCTGGCCGCCGATCAGCTCCGACGTGTGGTGATTGAAATCCGTGACCTTGACGTCAGCGCCGCCATAGAAGCCGCTGTGCATGCGTTCGACGGTCATCGGCCCCGACGACGTTGGCGGCGACGTCTGCGCAAACACGGGTGAGGCCAGCTGCAGCGTCGTGACCATCACGCCTGCTATCGAGATAAGAGACGATCGCCACGACATCATTTCTCCTCCTGCGAACGGAGGCTGACGTTCAGGGACGCGGTCTCTCCGCGGCGGATGTCCACGTCGGTGATGTACGACCGGAACCCGCCCTTGCGGATCTCCACCATGTGCCTGCCTTCGGGCAGCTCGATGAACAGGCGTTCCTGGCCTTCGGGCCCGTTCCACTTCTCGTTGTCGACCATGATGTCGGCGCCGCCCGGCTGAACGCGAACCGACAACGTGCCATAGCCGTTCATCTCCGCGGCGCGTGGGTCGCCCGGCTCTCCAGGATTTCGCGGCTCGCGCGGCTGCGGCGGAGCACGTCGCATGCTCGGTGGGCCTTGATACGGATTCTGTCCCGGGTCGTAATTCTGCGGCGGCGGGTTGGGCGGCTGGGGTTTCGGCTCGGGCTGCTCGCCCGCTCCGAGCTTCACCATCTCGTACTTCACTTTGGTCGTGACGTTCGGCTGCACATACAGCTTCTGGTGGATGGCACGATATCCATCCAGGAACAACGAAATCTCGTGTTCACCCGGCGTCGTGTGGAGGCGCTGAAAGGTGCCGTCGAAGTCGTCGACGATGCCGGCATAGTAGCCGTCCACGTAGACTTCGGCCTGCGGCGGCTTGACCTCCAGCTTCAGCGAGCCCCCGGGATCCACCGAGTAGTAGGGATACCCGTAATACGGGTACGGATACCAGGGGCCGTAGCCCCACCCCAACCCGAAGGCAAACGGGTAATACGGATAGTAGGGCGCCGCAACAACCACGCGGCCTCCGTAATGTCCCCGGTACTGCGCGTTGCCGTTGGCGGGCCACGCCACGACAAACACTGCGACCAGCGCGGGGACAAGCATGAAGGGTTTCATCAGTGTGCGCACGGCAGGACTCCCAATGGGGTTGACAATCCCAGTAACTGAGCAATGGGAGTGCCATATGGCAAGTCTGTGACACCCGTCGTATCTGGTTGAACTGCTGAGGGTTCGAATTTTGGGCGAGAGTCGTTAGCCGGAGCGACCGTCGTCGCTGGCAGACGATCGTGTCCGCAAACGGCGCCACCATTGGCGCGCCATCGACGCACTCTCGCGGCCGGTGTGTTTGAGGCGTTCGAGCGCGCGATGCGCCCAGGGGAAATCGGGAGCGAGCAGCGCCAGGCCAAGCGCGATGGCCGCCCAGCCTGGGCCGGGAAGGGCAAGCATCGCCACGCCAGCGATGAGCAGCGCGAAGCCGGCTACAGCGCGGCCGACCCGCGTCAAGGAATGCACACCTCTATTGACGTCAGGCCGGCTGCGTCTGGTTCCCCTCGTCGAGCTTCGCAGGCTTTTTCAGGTGCCAGCCGGCGGCATCCTGGTAAGCCTTTGCCAGCGACAGGACCTCCTGCTCGCGGAACGGCTGCGCATAAATGACGAAGTTGGTTGGCGAACCGGTTTCGCTGAAGCCGTTCGGCACGTTGATCGCCGGATAGCAGGCGAGATTAGCCATCGCGAAATGTCGCTGCGTGGGCGGTTGCGGCCGCGGAGGCTCGGGTGGCGTATCGCCTCGTCCGCCCCGCCCGCCGCCCGGCGGTCCACCGACGCCGTTCTGATTGGACGCCACCAGGTAGACGTCTACGTGCCTGGTCGCCTCCGCTAGTTTCTGCATCATCATCATGCGCACGCGCTGGCCCTGCAGGAATTCCACGGCCGGAATCAAGCGTCCGCCGTTGCGCCCGCCGCCGCGCGCCTCCTTCATCCGTCCGGCACGCGCGTGCTCGTCGAAGAACACCGTCGACTCGACGCCGAGTCCACCGACGTTGCTTTGGAAGTCGGGCACGTCGACCGGAATCAGTTCCTTGACGCCGAGACCGTGCAGCGTCTCAACCGCCTTGTCGGTATTGGCCTTCGCTGCAGCATTGGTCAGCGTGTCGAACGAATCCTTGATGTAACCGACCTTCAGCTTCTTGATGTCGAACTGCGCATTCCAATTGAACGGAACGTCCGACACGCTCATGTCGCGACCATCGGGCTTCGCAACCGCCTGCATAACGATGGCGCAGTCCTCGGCGTAGCGGCAGATCGGTCCAAGCCGATCTTGTGTCCACGATAGCGCCATCACGCCGTAGCGGCTGATCCGGCCGAAGGTCGGGCGCAACCCAGCGAGCCCGCAGCGTGCCGACGGACTCAGAATCGAGCCGCTGGTTTCGCTACCGATGCCGAACGCGACGCAGCCGGCGGCGGTTGCGGACGAGGGCCCGGCCGACGATCCGCTGGAGCCCTGCGACGGATCCCACGGATTGTTGGTGCGTCCGCCGAACCACTGATCGCCGCTCGCCAACTCGCCGGTCGCCAGCTTCGCGATCAACACGGCGCCTGCGTCGCGCAGCATCTCGACCACGCTGGCGTCGTAGTCGAACATCTGTTCCTTGAATGCGGGCGATCCCCACGTCGTCTTGAAGCCTTTGACTGAAATGATGTCTTTCGCGCCCCAGGGGATGCCGTGCAGAGGCCCTTTGTATTTGCCGGCGGCAATTTCGGCGTCGGCTTTCTTCGCCTCCGCGCGGCCGTAGTCGTCGAGAAAGGTGACGACGTTGTTCAACTTGCCATTGTAGCGATGCAGTCGCGCGAGGTACATCTCGGTCAACTCGAGCGACGTGACTTGCCTGGTTCGAACCAGCTCGCCGAGATTCCGAATCGGCCAGAAAGCGACGTCTTCGAGGTTCGCAGGCCGTTTCACCGATGGTGCGGCGCTGAGCCGGAAGGGCAGTCTTGCCTTGCTGACTTCCATACCCGGCACGATCGGGCTGAAGTGAAATGGCGGCGAGACGTCGTTGGGGACGTGAATCTTCCGGATGTCGGCGTATTGCGTCAGATTACGATTCGCACCGGCGACCATTTCCTTGCGCTCTTCTTCGGTCAGCTCGATGCCCGACAACTTCAAGGCGTCCGTGATCATTTCGAGGGTGATCGTCTGGGTTCCGGCGTCCTGCATGCGGGCCCAGACAATACCGGGCGCGAGCGTCGAACCGAGGCCGACACCGGCGAAGTAGGTCATGAAACGGCGGCGTGTTTCAGCAAGTTCGGGCATAGGTGCCGACTATCATAACGAGATGACGCCGGTGCGAGAATTTTTATCGCGTTACATGCCGCGGACACCATTGGTGGAAGCACGGTCACTGAATAGCGGGCGAAGCCCGGAAGTGTCTGGCCGGGTGTTCCTGAAGCTCGAGACCGAACTTCCGACCGGATCGTTCAAAGTGAGGGGAGCACTCTATGCGTTGAACGTCGAGCTCGAGCGGCGCGCCGCAGCGGGGCAGAGTCGTCACTCTTGCTCGGTGGTGGCGTCGTCCACCGGGAATCACGGCGCGGCGGTCGCCTGGGCGGCGCAGCGACTTGGCGTACCGGCCACAATTTTTCTGCCTCGTAACCCGAACCCGGTCAAGAAAGCGAACATCGCACAATTCGGCGCGGCGATTGTCGAGGAAGGCCGCGATCTTTCGGATGCATCACGAGCCGCGTCGAGATTCGTCGATTCAACCGGCGCGATCTTTCTCGATGACGCGACGGACCGGGATTTGCCGCAGGGTCCCGCGACCATCGCCGACGAGGTCCTCGAGGACCTGCCGGATGTTGACGTCATCTACGTGCCAGTTGGCGATACAGCGCTGATTCGCGGCGTCGGCGCGCGTGCCAAGTCGCTCAAGCCGTCGATTCGGATCGTCGGTGTCCAGGCCGAGCGCGCTCCGTCATACTTTCTCTCCTGGAAGTCCGGCGTCGTCCAAACCACTGATACTGCTGACACGATCGCCGATGGACTCGCCACGCGAACACCCGACGCGAAGAATGTGCACGACATTCGACAGTGTGTTGACGACATGCGCCTGGTCACCGAAGGGTCGATGGTCGCTGCGATCAACCGCCTGTACCGCGACGAAGGAATTGTCGCCGAGCCGGCCGCTGCATCCACGGTTGCGGCGCTGCTGAACGACGGACCGCGTGACGGGGCCACTGTTCTGTTGATCACTGGCAAGAACGTCGCACCGGATTTGGATCCGCGCTCCCGGAGATAATCGGCTGATGGCGACCCTTGAAGGCTCATACGTTCGCCTGGAACCGTTGCGCGCGGATCATGCGCCGTTGTTCTGGAACGTCGCGAAGGATTCGCTCGACGATATTTTCCGATGGTTTCCGTACGCGATGAAAACGGAAGGCGACTTCGTCAAAATGGTGGAGCAGGCCTTTGACGAGCAGCAGCGCGGCGTGTCGGTCGTGTTTGCAACGGTCGCGCGCGACACTGGCACCGTCGTCGGCAGCACGCGATTCATGAACATCGATCGCAGCAATCGCCGCGTTGAAATCGGATCGACGTGGATAGCTCCGGCGTGGCAGCGAACCGCGGTGAACACCGAAGCGAAGTATCTGATGTTGCAGCATGCGTTCGAGGAGTGGCGATGCCTGCGCGTCGAATTCAAGACCGACGCGTTGAACGAACGATCGCGAACCGCCATCCTGCGGCTGGGAGCGCAGCAGGAAGGAATGTTCCGGAAGCACATGCTGACCCATACTGGCCGGGTCCGCGACTCGGTGTATTTCAGCGTGATCGACATCGAATGGCCGGCAGTGAAGCAACGCCTCGAAGCCAGCCTCGGTCGATAGGCCCTCTACGCACGTCCCGCCAGCGCCGCAACCGCCAATCCGCAACTTGCGTGGTCCGGAAAAAACCGCAGAGATCGCAGAATCAGCAGAGAACGCGCAGAGGATAGAAGCCCGTCGTTGCGATGCGAGCGCGAGCGCTGGCCACAACGGTACTGGCAAGGGCTTCAACACGGAGCCACGGAGACGAACGGGTTTCAGTTCGGCGGGTGGGCTGCCGAAGGCAGCCCACGGTCCGTCCGCGGCGCGGTGCGCCGCCCGCCGAACTGGATGGTCGTCCTCGGGGACGCTCGCACGCCGCCCTCGCATCCACGCCGCTTCAAATGAGACCGTGATCTCCGTCTCTTTGTTTCTCGGCGCGGACCGCTGGTCAGCCGCGCCCTGAAAATCTGGAAGAAGCGCGGCAGAATGCGAGAGCAGTGTGTCCGGGTTTCGAAATGCAAAGCGGGAGCAAGGCCGCCGCCACCGAGACTGCGGTCGAAGTGACCGACCTCGCGATGCGGACCTGTGGCGGCGCGGCGTTCGCCGGCGCGCACGGCCTGGACCGTCTGTTCCGCGATGCGCGCGCGCCAATCGTCATGGCACCCACCAGCGACCAGGCCTACGACTTCATCGGCCGCGCGCTGTGCGGCAAGGAGGTCTTCTGATGGCGGCTCGCGTCAAGGTCGGCGCCGTCATGTACGACCCGAAAGTGTCGGTGATCTGGGAGATCATCCGCGACTTCTTCGATACCCAGGGTGCACCGATCGACGCGGCGTTTTTCAGCACTTACGCGCTGCAGAACGACGCCCTGATTGCCAGTGCCATCGACATCGCCTGGAACTCGCCGCTGGCGTGGCTCGATGCGCAGCGCCGGACCGATGGAGCGTGTCGCGCCGTCGCCATGCGCGATACGGATCGCGATCGCACCTCGCATCTCGTCGCCCGCAAGGATGGACCGGTCCATTCGATCGACGAATTGCTCGGGCGCAGATTGGCCGTCGGCGCTGCGGATTCGCCCCAGGCGACGCTGATCCCCCTCGGAGTGTTGCGTGACGGTGGCCTCGAACCGCACCGTAACGTCAATATCATTCGCCACGATGTGCTGGTCGGCAAACACGGCGATCACGTCGGCGGCGAACTGGACGCGTTCAAATGCCTCGCCCGCGGCGACGCACAGGCGTCGGCGATGCTGGATCTGAACTGGGCATCGTGGACGCAGGACGGCACCATCGATCCGAGCGCCTATCGAATCGTTGCGACGACGGCGCGGTTCGATCACTGCGTGTTTACGGCGCGTCCCGGACTCTCTGAATCCGCAGAGCGACGCTGGCTCGACGCGTTGTTCACCATGCGCTACGACGACCCGTCGCATCGAGAAATGATGGATCTCGAAGGGCTGAAAGCGTGGCTGCCAGGCCGAACCAGTGGCTTTCAGGCGCTGACGAACGCCGTCGCCGCGGAGCGGTTTTTCGAGCGAGCGCATCAGTTGTGAGACGGCTGCCGCTATTTCCGGTCACTACCGTCGGCAGTTGGCCGCGGCCGCCCGAAATGCTCGACGCCCTCCGGCGTCACCGGCGTGGTCAGCTTGATCGGACGGAGTTCGATCGGATCGCCGACGCGTCGGTCGTCGCCTGCCTGCGCCTGCAGGAGCAGGCGGGCTGCGACCTCGTGACCGACGGCGAACTCCGTCGCGACAATTTCTATTCCTTCGTCGCGCAGAAGTTCGACGGCGTCAGGCTGATGACACTCGCCGAGATGCTTGACGTGGTCGAGGACAAACGTGGCTTCGAGCGGTTGCTGCAGACGCTTGACGTCCCGGCTACTCGATCAGTCATCCAACTTGCATCGGGCCGCTTGGCCGGCGCGAGCCGCTGGCGCTCGAGGATCTGCGGTTTCTGCGCCGTCACACTGATCGGCCCGTCAAGGTGACGTTGCCCGGACCATATCTGCTGACGCGCGCGATGTTCGTTGCCGAAGAGACGAAAGCGTTTTATCCGACCAAGGAGGATCTCGCGGCTGACATCGTGCGGTTGCTTGCCGACGAAGTCGAAGCGCTCGCACGTGAGGGCGCGGATTTCATTCAGCCCCGATGAACACCGACGCCGTTGCCGTCGCGAAAATCCGCGCGATGGCCGAGGCCGCGGCCGCGTTGCGGTAAATCCTCTCGTTCGCCGAACTGGATGCGTCGGCTTAGCGCGCAGCGCGATCGAGCGACTCGGGCGAGGCGAACCGCAGATGTCCGGCCGACGCCTGCCGGAAATCGGCGCGGCCCCAGACGGCCCGCATCAGGCCGAAGGGCTCGTGCCGTGGTTCAGTCTGCAGCAGATGCCCGATCTCGTGTGCGATCGCGCACGCCAGCACGCGCGACACCGGGACTGCGTACGCATCGGCCTCTTCCACGACCCGCTGAAAGAACACCACTGCGATCCTGGTTCCAAACTCGGTACGGGTGGCTGCACCCAGCACTTGATGATTGGTCTGCTTCAATGCTCCCGCTTCATAGCGAAGCAGTGTCAGGTGCAGTACGCGCTCGCGTGAGGCCACGGGATCTGATGGGGCGATCCACTGCACCTGCACATCGATGTCACCAAGGATGTCTGCGACACCAGCTTGTGCGTCGCGAACCACAGTGTCGGGGGCACCGGCCAGGTTCGCGAACTGAATGACGAACGTCAGTGCGATGATCGAGCTGATCACACACCGATTGTCGGAAACAATCAGGGTGTGACGCGATTACGAGGGACGTAGGTTCGGTAAAGCGAATGCAATAACACACACGACACAAAGGACACGAAGGGTACAAAGGACACAAAGGACACAAAGGAATACCGCACAGGTTAGCGGCAGCGTTTCGCCTGGAACACAGTCGCCGCTAAGGCTGGCAGGAATGCCTTGGTGTCCTTTGTATCCTTGGTGTCCTTTGTGACTAGTACAACTAGACTGCGACGGCGCGCGGCGATGCGGCCAACCGGCGGCAGTACTGATCCGTGGCCGTGTCGGCGGGGAAGAAGCATTCGATCTTCAGATTCTGCACCGTAATGTCACGCGCCCGGCCAATGAAGGTGACCGCCGAGAAAAACGCCAGCGACAGATCGCCGTTGGCCAGCCGCAGATTGACGAGCGGTGTTTCCGGTCCCAGCGCCGAAAGAGCGGCGAACCGCGACGGCACATCCGGATAGCCGAGCAACTCCTCACGCAGCGCGACCAGGGCTTCGTTCCCGGTTTCCGCGATCTCCCGCTGCAGCCCCTGCATCAGGCATTCGGCGATCTCGTTCCAGTTGACGATGAACGGGCGCAAGCCGCGCGGATCGAAGACGGTGCGGATGCCGTTGATCGGCACGTGATCCGGAATCGGCCCCCGTAACCCTTCGAACACCCGCCGCGATGCCTCGTTGCGCATCACGATGTCGTGAAAACCGTTCATCACCAGCGCGGGATACGGTTCCTGCTGTCGAAGCGTGTATTCGAGGGCGCGGCGCACATGTTCCAGTTCTGGAGCGCCAAGCGACCGCTCGCCGTACACCGGCGCATAGCCGGCGCCGACCAGCAGTGCATTTCGTTCGGTAAGCGGCACGTCGAGCATCCCCGCAAGCAACTGCACCATCTCGCGACTGGGTTGTGCGCGCCCGGTTTCGAGGAAGCTGAGATGCCGCGTTGAAATGCCGGCTTCAGTGGCGAGGCCCAGCTGGCTCATTCGCCGCGCTGTCCTCCAATGACGCAGCAGCTTGCCGAATGTCGATATGGCGGGCTGGCCAAGCAGCGTGTTCATGACGTTCCCTATATTGGGCCCGAGCCTGCGAATCCGTCCAATTACCTCGGAGGTAAGGTTTATAGTAGCCAGCCGGACCGTCGAAGGGAGGCAGACGTGGTGCGCAGATTGGGCATCGGTTGCATATTGGTGGCCTTGGCTGGAGTGTCCGTCGGCATTTCGGGACAGGATCGCGCCGCGGCAAGTGGCCAGCCATCGCTCGCCAAAGGCGATTGGCCCCACTACACGGCTGACATTCGCGGCACGAAGTACTCGCCGCTCGATCAGATCAACGCCGCCAACTTCAAGAACCTCGAGGTGGCGTGGCGATTCAAGACCGACCTGCTTGGCCCTCGCCCGGAATACAAGCTCGAGGGGACGCCGCTGGCAATCAACGGCGTCCTGTATACGACCGGTGGCACGCGCCGCTCGGTGATCGCGCTCGACGGCAAGACCGGCGAACTGATGTGGGCGCACAGCCTGCGCGAAGGCCGCCGCGCCGGCATTTCTCCTCGTCAACTCTCCGGGCGCGGCGTCTCGTACTGGACTGACGGCCGTGGCGACGACCGAATCCTCTACGTCACGACCGGCTATCGGCTGGTTGCGCTCAACGCGCACACCGGATCGATGATCAGCACATTCGGTAAGGACGGCATCGTCGACTTGAAGCAAGGCGCAGTGTTCGGCGCCGGCCAGCAGATCGATCTCGAGTCGGGTGAAATCGGCCTGCATGCTACTCCGGCAGTCGTCAAGGACGTGGTGATCATCGGGTCGTCATTCCGAGAGGGGGCAACGGTCGGCACGCACAACAACACCAAAGGCCTGGTCCGGGCGTTCGACGCGCGCTCGGGGAAACTGCTGTGGACGTTCAACACCATTCCGCTGCCCGGCGAATTCGGCAACGACAGTTGGGAACGCGATTCGTGGGCGGTGAACGGCAACACCGGCGTCTGGACGCAGATCACTGTCGACGAAGAACTCGGCCTGGTCTATCTGCCGGTTGAAACGCCGACCTCCGACTACTACGGCGGTCATCGTCCCGGCAACAACCTGTTCGCTGAAAGCATCGTCTGCGTGGATCTGAAGACCGGGCAGCGGAAGTGGCATTTCCAGCTGGTTCATCATCCGTTGTGGAATTACGACATGTCGTCGGCAGCGATTGTCGCGGACATCAATGTCAACGGCCGACTGGTCAAAGCGGTAGCCGTTCCCGGCAAGCAGGGGCTTTTGTGGGTATTCGATCGTGTCACGGGCCAGCCAGTGTGGCCGATCGAAGAGCGTCCGGTACCGCAGTCGGACGTTCCTGGTGAGAAATCGAGCCCGACGCAGCCCTTCCCAACAAAGCCTCCGGCGTACGCGCGCAACTTTTTGAAGGTGCCAGACGATTTGATTGACTTCACGCCGGAAATGCGGGCGCAGGCGCTCGACAATCTCAGACGCTACAGAGTCGGACCCTGGATGTACAACCCGCCGGTGCTCGGCGACGTCAATGGCCTTCTCGGCGCGATCAACATGGGCAATGCGGTTGGCGGAACGAACTGGCCCGGAATCGCCTACGACCCCGAACTTCATACCGCGTTCGCGAACGCGAATAATGTCGGCATCACGTCCGGATCGCTCGTCGCTCCGCCGCCGAGTTTCTCGGATATTCGTTACGTGTCCGGTGTCGCCGGTCGGCCGTTCACCGAGGTGATGGGCCCCGGAGACTGCTGTGCGGCCGACTCGCCGCGCGCGCAGGCACAATTCGACGCACAGCGTGCGGCTACATCAGTCGCCGGCGTTTCGGCGGGCGGCGCCGCGGCGCCCCCCGTCGCACCAGCGGCCGCGCCAGGCGGTCGTGGCGGCGGCGGTCTGACGGTCGAAGGCCTTTCGATCCTGAAGCCGCCGTATGGCACGATTTCGGCAATCAATCTCGACCGCGGCGAAATCGTCTGGCAGGTTCCGCACGGCGATACCCCGGATAACGTTCGAAACCATCCCGCGCTGAAAGGGATGGACATTCCAAAGACCGGTCAGGCCGGCACCGGCGGCATCGGCCTGATGGTCACGAAATCACTCGTAGTGATGGGCGATCCCCAGGTGACCACGACGCCGGACCATCCGCGTGGCGCGATGCTGCGGGCCTACGAAAAAACCAACGGCCGGGAAATCGGCGCCGTCTGGATGGCGGCGCCGCAGAGCGGTTCGCCAATGACCTATCTCGCCGACGGCAAGCAGTACGTGGTCGTCGCGATCAGCGGCGGCAATTACTCCGGAGAGTACGTCGCATTTACGCTGCCGAAGTAGTGACGTTTCCGGTCGACGACATCCGGCAACGGTTCCCGTCGCTCCAGACGGCGGGACCGTTCATCTTTTTCGACAATGCCGCCGGCGCACAGGTTCCCGGTAGCGTCGTCGACGCGGTGACGGATCATTTGCTGCATCGCAACGTGCAGCGCGGTGGACCCTACCGCCGTTCGCGCGATGTCGACGCGATGATTGCGTCGGCTCGCGACAGTGTGGCCGCATTCGTCAACGCGCGAAGCAGCGACGAGATTGCGTTCGGATTGAATGCGACGTCATTTATCCGCGCGATCAGCCTCGGCATCGGCTCCGCGCTCGCCCCGGCTGACGAGGAATCGCGCATCGAGATCGTGGTCAGCGAGCTCGATCACGAAGCGAACATCGCCACCTGGCTCGCACTCGAACGGCTCGGCGCGCGCATCATCTGGTGGCGTGTCGGCGACGACGGACGGTTGCATACCAGGGAGTTGGAACCGCTGCTCGGGCCGCGCACTCGGCTGGTCGCCTGCACGGTCGCAACCAATGCCACCGGCACGCTTGTCGACGTCACCAGCGTCGCCAGGCTTGCTCACGCCGTCGGTGCGGAAGTGTTTCTCGATGCTGTGCACTACGCACCGCATGGACCGATCGACGTCCAAGGCTGGGCATGCGACTACCTGGTGTGCTCGGGCTACAAAGTGTTCGCGCCGCACATGGGCTTTGCATGGTGCCGGCGTGAATCGATCAACCGACTGCCGACGTTTCGGGAGCATTTCATCCCCGATGTGACACCCGACAAACTCGAGGCTGGCACCTACGTCTACGAGAACGTTGCCGGCATGGCTGCGGCGATCGGCTATCTCGAGACCTTGGGCGACGGACCGACACGGCGCGAGCGGCTAAGCCTGGCGATGACGCGCATCGCCGAGTACGAGCGGACGTTGTCGCAGACGCTGCTCACCGAGATCGGTGGGTTGCGCGGCGTTCGTGTCTACGGTATGACCGACGCCGCGCGCCTCGCGGAACGCGTACCGACGCTGGCGTTCAGTGTTGATGGACGTTCTGCCAGCTTCATCGCGGAAGCACTGGCATCGCACGACATCGGTGTGCGGAGCGGCCACATGTACTCACCACGCCTGATCGCACACCTCGGTCGAGCTGACGACGGCGTCGTCCGCGCCTCGCTCGTGCACTACAACACCGTGGACGAGATCGCGCGCTTTCGCGTAGCGCTCGCCGAGATCATCGACCGCGGCTAGTCCGTCGTTGCGACGCGAGCGCGAGCGTTGGCCAAAACGTTCCTGGCAAAAGCTTCAACACGGAGCCACTGAGCCACGGAGACGAACGGGTCTCAGTTCGGCGGGCGGCGCGAAGCGCCGCGTTCGGACAAATGATCCGGTCGAAACGAGTCGCCGAAGGATCCAGCGCGATTCGTTTCGGCCGGATCATTCGTCCGAACGTGGGCCCGGCTGTCGCCGGGCCACCCGCCGAACTGGATGGGCCCTCCTGAGGCGCTCGCGCGCCTCGCATCCACGCCGCTTCAAATAAAACCGTGGTCTCCGTCTCTCCGTGTCTCGGCGCGGACCGCTGGCCAGCCGCGCCCCCAAGAAATTGGAAGAAGTGCGGCGGAGTGCGAGGGCAGTGCGTGCGGTTCAGAAACACACAGCGGGGAGCGGAACTGGCCGAGACTCAGCGATCGCAAAATACGCAGAGACCGCGCAGAGAGATCGATTTGCTCCGCGCTCTCAGCGCTCTCTGCGGTTTCTTCTTTTTCGTCGAAACTGAGTGGCCTTCACTTAACCGGGCGCTTGAATGGGATGATGTGCTCCCATTCGCTTGCATCCGAGCGCGCGACGACGGCGACGACCGGTTCGGTGTCGCTGACGTTGAACACTTCGTGCGGCACACCGGGCTCGATGAAGATGAAGTCGCCGGCCTGGTTCTCGACCACCGATTCGAGTGCGGGCCCGTACTCGTGCCGGACGTGACCGTGCAGGATGTAGAGCATCACCTCGAAGTCGACGTGGATGTGCGCCGCGGCCACGCCGCCCGGCGGAATCGTCGCCACGTTCATCGACAGCTGCCGCGCCCTGGTATTCTTCGCCGACAGCCCCGCCTTGTACTGAATGCCATTCCAGCCGCGAACGTTGCCGCCGCCGCGGATGACGAAAATCCCGTCCGAGCCTTCGACGACGCCGACCATTGCACTGTCTGACATCCTGCTATGGTATGCGATACCGAAATGACGCAAACCACCGGATCGCCGCTCGCCGTTCAGAACGAGCAGGTACTCGCGCGCCAGCTCTCGGCGCTGCAACAAGCGATGATGGCGCTCGGCGGCGCAATCGGGACCGGTCTGTTTCTGGCCAGCGGCCTGGCGGTGAACATCGCCGGGCCGGCGATCACGCTGACCTACCTGTTGGTTGCCGTGATCGCGTTGCTGCTCGGCTCGGCCCTCGCGGAAATGGCGGTGGCGCATCCCACCGCCGGCGCTTTCGGCGTCTACGCCGAGATTTACGTCTCGCCCTTTGCCGGTTACGCCGTGCGCGTCAGCTACTGGCTGATGGAGGTCGTCGCGACCGGCGGCCAGCTGATCGCCGCGTCGATCTACATGGCGTACTGGTTTCCGTCGATTCCGGGAGCCGTATGGGTGCTCGCCTTCGCGGTCGCGTTGATCGTCGTCAACGCTCGAGTGGTCGGCCAGCTCGGCACGGTCGAATCGATGCTGGTGTTGATCAAGATTGCCGCAGTCGGTCTGTTCGTTGTCGTCGCAACGTTGACCCTGTTCGGCCTGACCGGCGGCCCTGCGATCGGCTTGCAGCACCTGACCGATCGAGGCGGATTCATGCCGTTTGGAATCAGTGGCGTATGGCTGGGAAGCTGCTTCGTGATCTACTCGTTCATCGGCGTCGAAATCGTCGGCGTGACCTCGGGTGAAGCGGCCGATCCATCACGCACTATTCCCACCGCGATGCGGCGCATGGTGATCGGCCTGTCGGTCATCTACATCGTGACGATCATGCTGCTGGTTGCACTTACCCCGTGGAACGAACTCGGGGTTGGTGAGAGCCCGTTCGTCAGCGTGCTAAAACGGCTGCGGATTCCATACGCAGCGGGTGTGATGAACTTCGTGGTGTTGAGCGCAGCGCTGTCGAGTGCCAACGCAAATCTTTACATCATGACCCGCACGATGTTTTCGCTGGCTCGCGCCGGCTTCATCCCGCGCGCTCTGGGTAACGTTACCGAGCAGGGAACGCCGCTTGCCGGACTGCTGGTGTCGGGCGCCGGGCTGGGTGTTGCCGTACTGGTTCAGGCGCTTTGGCCGCAGTCGGCCTACGTCTGGTTCTTCGGCGTGGCGCTCTTCGGTGCGTTGTTTGTGTGGCTGATGATTTTCGTAACGCACATTGCGTTTCGAACGAGAGCGTTGCCGCCTGGGTCGTTCGTCGGCGCCGCGCTGATCGGCGCGATTCTGGTCTCGACGTGGTGGGTACCGGCGCTGCGGTCCACGCTGATTGCCGGCGGACCGTGGATGCTGCTGCTCGCCGTCGGCTATCGCGTTACCGCGCGGCGCGTGCGATCACAGCAGTAACTTCGATTTCGACCTTCGCGCGCTCCTCGAGCAGCGCAGCCACCTGCACCGCTGTCATCGCCGACTGATAGTGACCGACGATTTCGCGAAACACCGCGCCAATCTCTTTTGCGCGGGCGCGATAGTCGGCAGTGTCGGTCAGGTACCACGTCATGCGGACAATGTCCTTCGGCGTGGAACCGGCTTCGGCGAGGACCGCCCTGACGTTCAGCAACG
>Ga0070675_100000993_pt1 | contig 20323 bp, 20 predicted proteins | sample KBSM43metaG_FD_65343 | JGI IMG/M metagenome (GOLD analysis project Ga0070675, IMG submission 65343) | Miscanthus rhizosphere microbial communities from Kellogg Biological Station, Michigan, USA - KBS M4-3 metaG | ecosystem: Host-associated > Plants > Roots > Rhizosphere > Soil ... | reverse complement strand
CTGACGGTCTTCGTCCTCGCCGTCTTCGTCGGCTATCACGTGGTGTGGAACGTGACGCCGGCGCTGCACACCCCGCTCATGAGCGTCACCAACGCCATCAGCTCGGTGATCATCGTCGGCGCCATCCTCGCCGCCGGCGCCACCACGAGCGGCGTCGGCTCCCTCCTCGGCGCGGCGGCCGTGGTGCTCGTGGCCATCAACACCTTTGGCGGCTTCCTCGTCACCGAGCGCATGCTCGAAATGTTCAAGAAGAAGGACCCGAAGAAGTAATGGCGACCGCGGCGCAGTGGCTGTCCCCCAACCAGGTCGCTCTTCTCTATCTCGTCGCGAGCGTCCTGTTCATCCTCGCCCTCAAGGGGCTCTCGCATCCGCTCTCGGCGCGGCAGGGCAACCGCTTCGGCATCGTCGGCATGGTGATCGCGGTGCTGGTCACCTTTGCCATCACCCAGAGCGTCACGCTGTCGATCGGCGCGCTCGTGGTCGGCGGCGTGATCGGCTGGTACGCGGCCAAGCGCGTCGAGATGACGCAGATGCCGGAGCTGGTGGCGGCGATGCACTCGCTCGTCGGCCTCGCCGCCGTGCTCATCGCCACCGCCGTGGTGAGCACCCCGACGGCGTTCAATCTCGAGGACCCGATTCCCGCCGGCAATCGCATCGAGCTCTTCCTCGGCACGTTCATCGGGGCGATGACATTCTCGGGTTCGGTGATCGCCTTCGGCAAGCTCGCCGGCCTGGGCAACAAGTTCCGGCTGTTCTCCAGCGCGCCCGTCGTGTTCAAGGGACAGCAGATGGTCAACCTGCTGATGTTCCTGGCCATGATCGGCTTCGGGATCGCCTTCTTCGTCGCCGGCCCCGACGCCAAGTGGCCGCCGTTCCTGATCATGACGGCCATCGCCTTCGTCCTCGGCGTGCTTGTCATCATCCCGATCGGCGGCGCGGATATGCCGGTGGTCATCTCCATGCTCAACAGCTACTCGGGCTGGGCCGCGTCGGGCATCGGCTTCTCCCTGAACAACCCGCTGCTCATCGTCGCCGGGTCGCTCGTCGGGTCGTCGGGCGCCATCCTGTCCTACATTATGTGCAAGGCGATGAACCGCTCGTTCTTCAGCGTCATCCTCGGCGGCTTCGGCGCGGCCGAGGGCGCCGTGGCCGGGGGCGCGCAGCAGAAGACGGTGCGCTCGGGCTCGCCCGAGGACGTCGCCTTTCTGCTCGGCAACGCCGAGAGCGTGATCATCGTGCCGGGCTACGGCCTGGCCGTCGCGCGTGCCCAGCACGCGGTCAAGGAGATGGCGCACAAGCTGTCGGCCAAAGGGGTCAACGTCCGCTACGCGATCCATCCGGTGGCGGGCCGCATGCCCGGCCACATGAACGTCCTGCTCGCCGAGGCCGAGGTGCCCTACGACCAGGTGGCCGAGATGGAAGACATCAACGGCGACTTCGGCACCACCGACGTGGCGTTCGTGCTCGGCGCCAACGACGTCGTGAACCCGCTGGCCGAGACGAAGGGCAGCCCCATCTACGGCATGCCGATCCTCGAGGCGCACAAGGCCCGCACGGTGATCGTGAACAAGCGCTCGATGGCGTCCGGTTACGCCGGCATCGACAACCCGCTCTTTTATATGGACCGCACGATGATGGTGTTCGGCGACGCCAAGAAGGTGGTCGAGGACATCGTCAAGGCCATCGAATAGGATCCCCTCGTACGTAGAGGCGGGTCTTTAGACCCGCCTGGAGGAGCATCATGACCAGATCGCGTCGGCAGTTCCTCGCCACCATCGTCGCGGCCGTTATGGCCGTCTCGGCCGGCACCCTCCCCTCCTCGGCGCAGTCGCGGCCGATGAAGATCAGCTTCATCGGCTCGGGCCGCCAGGGCGGCGCCCTCGGCATCCTCTTCGCGAAGGCTGGTCACCAGGTGTTCTTCTCCTCGCGGCACCCCGAGGAGCTGAAGGAGCTCGTGGCCAAGGCCGGTCCGAACGCCCGGGCAGGGCTGCCGCAGGAGGCCGCCACGTTCGGCGACGTCGTCGTGATTGCGGTGCCCTACGGGGTGACGCCACAGGTCGGCAAGGACTACGCGGCGTTGATGAAGGGCAAGATCGTCATCGACTTGGGCAACCCGCGTGAGGATCGCGACGGCCCCATGGCCACCGACGCCAAAGCCCGCGGCACCGGCGTGGCGACGGCCGGGTACATCCCGGGCGTGAAACTCGTGCGCGCCTTCAACGCGCTCAGCTTCGTGCAGGTCGAGAGGGAGAGCCATCGCGCCGGCGAGAAGCTCGGTATTCCCGTCGCAGGCGACGACGCCGGGGCGGTGAAGACCGTCGTGCAGCTCGTCAACGATGCCGGGTTCGAACCGGTCGTAACCGGCAATCTCAGCACCGCCAAGCTGTTCGATACCGGCACAGCCGTCTACGTCAAGGGGATGACGGCAAAGCAGATCAAAGACACGCTCAAGCTGCCCTGAAGGGCATCCACCGACTCGCCAACGCAGAGCCTCGATGTCGACGTTCGTCCTGGTACCCGGAGCGTGGCATGGGAGCTGGTGCTGGAAGCGCGTCCGTACCGCGCTGCAGGCGCTCGGCCACGAGGTATTCACTCCCGCGCTCACCGGTGTCGGCGAACGCGCACACCTGCTGTCGCGTGAGATCAATCTGGACACCCACATCGACGATGTCGTCAACCTGATTCGGTGGGAAGAGTTGTCGAACGTCGTCCTGTGCGGTCACTCGTACGGCGGCTGCGTGATCAGCGGCGCCGCCGAGCGCGTGCCCGAATGCATCGGCGCGCTGGTCTATCTGGACGCCTTCGTCCTGCAGAACGGGCAGAGCCTGCACGACACGCTGCCGGAGGCGCAGCGAGAACTGCAGCTGGAGCTGGCGCACCACGTGGGTGACGGCTGGAAGGTGCCGCCGATTCCCGCCGAAGTGTTCAACGTCAATGCGGCCGATCGCGCCTGGGTCGACCGCCAGTGCACGATGCAGCCGCTGGCCACCTTCCAGCAGCCGCTCACGCTGAACGCCAGCCTCGCGGTGCCTCACGACGCCACGTTCATCCTGGCTACCGGGTTCGCCGACTCGCCGTTCCCCCCGTTTTACGAGCAGGCCAGGACGAAGGGGTGGAGGACGATGACCGTGGCCTGCGGTCACGACGTGATGCTGGATGAGCCGCAGGAGCTGACGAATATTCTCGCGGCCATCGCGGCGCCTCGACCGGCGGCGATCTGAACGCGTCGAACAATCATGAGGCGGGTCTGAAGACCGGCTACGTACTCAGTGCCGCGCGAAGCACGGCGTCCACGTGGATCTGTGTGGTGTCGAGCAGCGGGATCGGGTAGTCCACGCCACGGAGGATGAGCGGCAGTTCGGTGCCGCCAAGAATCACGCCGTCGACGCCCCCCCGATCGCGCAGGCGCTGCATGACGCCGACCAGCCCCTCGCGCGTCGAATCGATAAATCGGCCCTCGACGAGCTCGCCGACGTACTTTTCGTGCACGTACTCGAGATCGTCTTTCTCGGGCGCCACGATCTCCAGGCCGTGCTCCGCGAACACCTCAGGGTAGAACCGCGCCTGGGTGGTGAACCGCGTACCGAGCAGGCCGAGCCGCCGCAGCCCTTGTTTCTCCGCGGCTTCGCGGGTGGCCTCGACGATGCTGACGAGCGGGAGGGCCACGCGCGGCTGCACGCGGTCGAATACCATGTGCGGCGTATTGGCGGCGATGACCGCGAGCCCGGCACCGGCGCGGGCCAGCACGTCGACCTCGCGGACGAGCATGTCGACCTCGCGGACGAGCATGTCGGCGAGCCCGGTGTCGTCACCAGCGTCGAGCAGCCGCCGCATCGCCTGGAAGTCAACGCTGTTGATGACGATCTGCGGCGATCGCGTTCCGGCGAGCTCAGGCGCCCGGGCGAGCAGCAGCCGGTAGTAGTCGATGGTGGATTCGGGGCCGATGCCGCCGACGATGCCAATGGTCTTCACTTGATCTTCGAGAAGTGGGGGCCGTCCACGGTGCGGTGCGACAGGTACTGCCAGCGGCCGTTGCGCCTGGCGTAGACGCGCTCGAACCAGAGGTCGAACTGCTGGCGCTCGGGGTCGCCCCGCTTCATGCGCGCCACGTAGCGTCCGTAGGTGACGGCCACGTCGCCGTGCATCTCCACCCGCACGCTGTCGAGTTCCCGGGACGCGTACGGCGCGGACTTCACCACCGCCATCCACTGCGCGCGGTTGTCCACGCGGAGCGGCGCGCCGCCGGTGGTCCAGCCGTCGCCGTGGGTGAAGGTGAACGTCGGCGCGCAGGCGCGATCCATGAACTCGACGTCGCCGCGCACGATGGCGGCCTCGACCTCGCGCTCGAATGCCAGCACCTCGGCAACCGCCGGATCGTCCTGCGCCGTTTTCTGAGCCGCCGCGATGGCTGGCGACAGTAAGAACACCGCGATCACCAGAACGATTCGCATCATGCGGTCCCCCTCGGACGTAGGGGCCGCCTTCAGGCGGCCCGACCAGGGCCGGCTAAAGCCGGCCCCCACGAGAGAGAGCATCACTTCATGCCCATGTGCTGGGCCGCGAAGGCCCACTGGTCCGCGCGTTCCGCAATCAGCTTGTCGGTCGGCCGGTAGCCGTGCGATCCCTGCACCTCGATCCGGATCAGCACCGGCTTGTCGCACCCCTGCGCCGCCTGCAGCGCCGCCGCGAACTTGAACGAATGGCTCGGGACGACGCGGTCGTCGTGGTCCGCCGTGGTGATGAGGGTCGCCGGATAACACGCCCCCTTCTTCAGGTTGTGGAGCGGCGAGTATTTGATGAGAAAGGGAAACTGCGCCGGGTTCGACGCCGACCCGTACTCCGTCGTCCAGTAGCGGCCACCGGTGAACTGGTCGAAGCGCAACATGTCCATCACGCCGACGCCAGGCAGCGCCACGGCGGTCAGATCCGGCCGCTGCTCCATCACGGCGCCCACGAGCAGGCCGCCGTTCGAGTCGCCTACGATCCCGAGCCGTGCCGGCGACGTGAACTTCTCCCGCACCAGGAACTCGAGCGCGGCGATGAAGTCGTCGAAGACGTTCTGCTTCCGCTCCAGCATGCCTGCCTGGTGCCACGCCTCGCCGTACTCGGCGCCGCCGCGCATGCTCACCGTCACCCAGATGCCGCCGCGCTCGAGCCACGCGGGCACATCGGGGCGGTACGACGGCAGCAGGCTCACCGAAAACCCGCCATAGCCGTAGACCATGGTGGGATGGCTGCCGTCGCGGGCCAGCCCCTTCTTCGCCGTCACGAACAGCGGCACCTTGGTCCCGTCTTTCGAGGTGGCAAAGAGTGCCAGCGTTTCGTAGGCACTCACGTCCACCGGCGGCGCGGCCGGCTCGAACGGAGTATCCGCGCCGGTTCGCTGATCGAAGCGCCGGACATTGGTGGGGGTCAGCGGTGAGGTGAACGCGTACCAGATGTCCGGGCGGTCGTCGCGTCCGGTGAAGGCGCCCACCGTGCCGGTGCCGGGCAGCGCCACGTCGCCGAGCGGCGCGCCATCGGCGCCGAACATCGACAGGCGGCTCTGCACGTCGACGAGGTACTGGGCCACGACACGGCCACCGATGAACGCCACGCTCTCGATCGCCTCTTTCCGCTCCGGCACGATCGTCTTCCACGCCACCGCCCCGGCGGCGCCCAGCACCGTTGTCACGACGGCACGATTCGGCGCGTCCTTGTCGGTGCGTACGAACACCGTCGATCCACTGGTGCCGAAGGGCAGGTATTCCGCGTCGCCGCGTTCGTCAATCGGCCGGATGGGCGCCGTCACCTTCGGGGCCTTCGGGTTCCCGAGGTCGGCGTAATACAAACGGTTGCGGTTGTCAGCGCCCTGATACATCAGCACGAACAGGTAGCGGCCGTCCTCGGACACCGAGCCGACGATGGTCCACTCGGGCAGGTCCTTGCGCGCGTACACCAGCATGTCCTGCGACTGCGGCGTGCCGACGCGGTGGTAGTAGAGCGCGTGGTTCGCCAGGGCTGCTTCCAGCACCTTGTTCTTCGGCGGCTCGGGATAGCGCGAGTAGAAGAAGCCCTGGCCGTCCTGGGTCCAGGACAGGTCCGAGAAGCGCATCCACCGCACGTCGTCGCTCAAGTCCTGCCCCGTCGCGACGGTCCGCACCTTCACCGTCTGCCAGTCGGCGCCGCCCTCGGACAGCGTGTAGGCCAGCAGCGACCCGTCGGGCGATGCGGCCCACTGCCCCACCGACGTCGAGCCGTCCTCGGAAATGACATTGGGATCCAGCACGACCGACGCGAGCGTGCTGCCCGACGCGCGCATGTAGATGGGCGACTGGCGCTGCAGTCCCGAGTTGCGGGCGTAGAACAGCGCGCCGGAGTCGGTCACATCCGGCAAGCCCACGCGCGGATAGTTCCACAGCGCGGTCAGGCGGGTCCCGAACGCCTGCCGCAGCGGCAGCGACTTCAGATACGGCTCGGTCACGGCGTTCGACGCCGTCACCCAGGCGGCCACGTCCTTGGAGTCCAGCGACTCCATCCAGCGGTACGGGTCGGGCACCTGGGTGCCGCCGTAGTCGTCCACGACGGGCCCGATCATCGCCGTCGGATAGGTGAGCTTCGGCAGCGGGGGGTCAGCCGGGGCGCACCCGGCGGGGATGATGGCCATGAGCAGCATCAGGATACGACGCATGGGTCCTCCGGCCGCCCCTACGCGGCGATGGCGCCACGGTTCCGATCCGATCGCCGGCGAACGAAGCGCGCGACCAGCACGATGAGCGCGGCCGGCAGCCACACCGACACCAGCTCGTTCTGCAGCACCCGCAGCCCATCGATCGAAAGGAAGGCGCCGACGCCAATCGGCGACACGCGGATCGGCTGCCACGGGAAGTGCCAGCGGGCGTCGGAGAACGGCGCGAAGAACGCGATGCCCTGGCCGCCGTTGGTCAGCGCATCCAGAACCCCGTGCGACGCCATCGCGACGAAGAGCACCGCCCACAGCCGGACCCACACGGGGCGCCACGCCGGGCTGCGAAACACCAGCCGCACGACGAGCGCCGCGAACACGGCCGCAAACGGCACGGAGTGGGTGATGCCGCGATGGCCGAGGATGTTCGGGGCGTTCAGCCCGAGCGGATATACCACGACATCCAGGTCGGGCAGCGCCGCGATGATCGCCACCGTGACCCAGTAGCGCGCCGGCATACGCGAACCGGGCGACCCGGCCGCGCCGAGGCCCGACGCAAACACCGCGTGGCTGATGACCGACGCCATCAGCGCAGCTCCACCAGCCCCGAAACGGTGCGCAGCGTGGCCACGAGCGCGGGTCGCGGCCCCGGAGCGACCGGCAGGTCGAGGCCGAGCGCCGCCAGCGGCTCGCGCACCAGCTCCGGCCGCGGATGCTCGGCGCCAAGCGCCACCAGTACCGGGCCGCGCGGCGCGGTGGCCGCCGGATGTGGACTCGTCCCCCACTCGATGAAGAACGGCGCCAGACCGAACACGGCGTGGGCGTCGGGATTGGTCAGCATCCAGTGCAGCTCGACACCATCCGGCCGCGCGCGCGCACCGGGCATCACCTCGCCGAGCGGCACGCCGCGCCGCGCGGCCGCGGCGACGAGCCGCGGCAGGTCGCTCCCCTTGGCTGCCCATCCCGCCAGACGTGCGGGTGCGTGCGGATCGACCCCGAACCAGCGGCCGCCGGCGGGTTCGGGCTGCGCGGGATCAGGCGCGATGATCTCGAGATAGCTCTCGGGACCGAGCGCGATCAGCGCGTTGCGCGTGCCGCGACCCGGATGCGGACCACCCGGCGCGGCGCGTACGCCGAGCCGGCGCTCGAGGTCGGTGACGCCGCCGTCGAGGTCGGGCACGGCGTAGACCAGGTGGTCGAGGCGTTTCAAAACACCGGTGTCGTCAGCCGCGCGCACGGCACTTCCAAGGAGCGCGAGCGTCGTGGCAACCAGGACTGCGGCGCGCATGAATCACATCAGGACGCGAATGATGTCCGAGCGCGTGATGATGAAGGTCTTCTCGGCCGTGAAGTCGCGGACGAGCACGGCGGGACTCTGCGGGCTGATCATCGTCGCCAGCAGTTCCACCGGGGTGGAGATGTCGACGAACGGGAAGGCCGGCTGCATGATTTCTTCCACCGAGTGCTTGCGGATGTCGGGATTCCCCACCAGCTCCTCGTAGAGGTGCGTCTCGTTGAGCGAGCCGACGATGCGGCCGTTCTTGGTCACCGACACCTGCGAGAAATCGTGCGTGCTCATCAGCTTCGCCGCATCTTCCACCGGCCGCGCCGCTTCCACCGCAAACAGCTCGCCGGCGCCGCCCATCGCCACCAGGTCGCGCGCGGTCATCCCCATGACCTCGAAGAAGCCCTTCGAGCGCATCCACTCGTCGTTGAACATCTTGGCCATGTAGCGCGAGCCATGGTCGTGGAACACCACCACCACGACATCGCCGGCCAGAAAATGGTCCTTGAGCTGCAGCAGGCCCGCCATCGCCGACCCGGCGGAGTTCCCCACCCAGATGCCTTCTTCGCGCGCCAGGCGCCGCGTCATCAGCGCCGCGTCCTTGTCGGTCACTTTCTCGAAGTGGTCGATGATGTCGAAATCAACGTTCGAGGGCAGGAAGTCCTCGCCGATGCCTTCGGTGATGTACGGATAGATCTCGTTCTTGTCGAAGACCCCGGTCTCTTTGTACTTCTTGAACACCGACCCGTAGGTGTCAACGCCCCACACCTTGATCTTCGGGTTGCGTTCCTTGAGGTAGCGGCCGATGCCGCTGATGGTGCCGCCGGTGCCGACGCCCACGACGAGGTGCGTCACCGCGCCCTCGGTCTGGTCCCAGATTTCGGGGCCGGTCTGTTCGTAGTGGGCCGCGGTGTTCGAGAGGTTGTCGTACTGGTTGGCCTTCCAGGCGCCGGCAATCTCGGCCGCCAGCCGGGTTGACACCGAGTAGTACGAGCGCGGATCTTCGGGATCCACGTCCGTGGGGCAGATGATCACCTCGGCGCCAAACGCCTTGAGGGCGTCGATCTTCTCCTTCGACTGCTTATCGGTGGTGGTGAAGACGCAGCGGTAGCCCTTGATCACGGCCGCGATGGCCAGCCCCATGCCGGTGTTGCCCGAGGTGCCCTCCACGATCGTCCCGCCCGGCTTGAGCAGGCCGGCCCGCTCGGCGTCCTCGATCATCTTCACCGCCATGCGGTCCTTGATCGAGTTGCCGGGATTGAACGTCTCGATTTTGGCCAGCACGGTGGCGGCGGTCACGCCCTTGGTAATGGAGTTGATGCGGACGAGCGGCGTGTGCCCGATGGTGTCGAGGATGTTGTTGCAGATGCGGGTGCCGGCGGCGGAAGACACGGTCCTATTATGTCCGCGCCGAACCGCGGGCTTGCCCGCCGAAGCGCCGAAGGCGCCGAGGCGGGTCAGACGAGCTGCGTAATGGGTTCCGCCAGCGACGCCCCGGCACCGGCGTCGAGGAAGCGGGCCACTCGGACGGCCAGGCGCTTGGCCTCGTCCCACAGAAACAGGTGGCCGCTCCGTTTGACGATCTCCAGGCGCGCCCGCGGGATGCGGCGGGCCAGCGTCTCGGCGTTCACGACTGGAATCAACGGATCGTCGTCGCCGCTGATGACCAGCGTGTCGTGTGGAATCCGCGCGAGGAAGTGCAGGCTCGACCAGCCGACGGTGCCGAGAAGTTGCATCGAGTAGCCGTAGGTGGAAGGCGGGTGGCGGTGGCGCTCGGCCATCATGCGCCGACGCATCGACAGATCCCGTCCGGTCATCCCGCCGTACATCGCGGCGGCGTTGCGGTCGAAATAGGTCGGCGAGTAATAGCGCAGCGGCGTGGCCAGGCTGGCCATCACCGCGAACGAGCCTGGCACCGCTCCGATGCCGCAGTTCGTGGCCGCGAGCACCAGCCGGCAGACGCGATTGGGATAGGCGAACGCCAACTGCTGCGCCACGGCGCCGCCATACGAATAACCCACCACGTCGGCGCATTTCACGCCCAAGCCGTCCAGCACAGCCACGGCGAGCTCGGCGACACGGAGGACGGTGATCGGCTCCAGCGGCGCGCTCGACAGCCCCATTCCGGGAACGTCGAACCGGATGACGCAACGGTGTTGGAACTGCTGGGCGAACGGCGCCCACTGATCGGTGCTGCCGCCGAGGCCCGTGATGAGGAGCAGCGGGGGATGACCCTGGCCCGTCACTTTCACGTGAACGCGATGACCGCGCCACGACACGAAGTCACGTTCCATGGGCTCCTTCTCGCTACGTGGCGAGGAACTCCACCGTTCGCTGCCACAGGGCGGCGGCCGTGCGTCCAGCCACGATCCCGACGTGCCCGCCGGGGAGCCGCAGCACCTCTGCCTGCGGGACTACTTGCACGATCGCGTCCACCCCGTCGGGCGGTGCAATCGTGTCTTTTTCCGCAGAAACCGACAGCACCGGCATCCGAACGGCGGCTAACTCTACCACACGGTTACCGATCGTTGACGTTCCTTTCATCAGGCCGTTACGTCCCGGACCGAACTGGCGGTACAGCTCGGCGAGCAGGCGGCCCGGCGCCGGCACCACATCGTCCACCCAGGTGGCCATGGTCCGCACGTCGCGCAGCCGCGCCGCGGGATCGTCGAGCCGCTCCCACAGGTCGCTGACACGCCCCACCAGGCTGTTCGACCCCGGTGCCAGCATCTCGAACCAGCTTTTCACTTCGGCCGCGGGAACCAGACGCGGGTTGTCGTAGCTCTCGCCTTCGAGCCCCATCCGGTGGGCCACCCAGGCAATGCCGCCCTGCACGTCGCCATCGACCATGGTGGTGAGCAGCACGAGCCGGGCAACGGTTTCAGGGTAGAGCGCGGCGTAGAGCAGCGACAGCGTCCCGCCGAGGCAGTAGCCGACGACGTTGATGGCGGGCTGGCCGGTGATGGTCGACACCATGCGGACCGACCGACGCACGAGACCGTCCACGTAGTACGGCAGGTCGGCGAAGCGGTCCTCGCTCGTGGGCGTGCCGAAGTCGATGACGAAAACGTCGAAGCCGGCAGCTGCCACGTGCCCCGCGAACGATCGTCCCGGCAGCAGATCGACGATGAAGTAGCGGCTCACGGGCGCCGGCACGAACAGGACGGCCGGGCGGCCGGCGCGCGGCTGCCCGTGCTCATCGACCAGGCGCAACAGGCGCAGTTTGTTTTCGCGGTAGACGACTTGAGCCGGCGTGGCGCCGGTGCCGTAATGGCCCGGAGAGGTGAGGACCTCGTGGAGCCGTTCGAGCTTGGCCCGTCCGCGCCGCGACAGCTCCAGGAGTGCTTCGAGCTCGCGTTCCTGGTCCTGTTCGGAGGGGCTCACCCCCGCGCCTTGCCGCCCTTGCCGGCGCGGGCGCGCTTGCGCGGCTTGCCCACCGCAGCTTTAGCGAAGGTGGGCTTCGCCTTGCCTACAGGAGCTTGAGCGGAGGTGGGCTTCGCGCGGGGCGCGCGGGCTCTGGTGGACACAGGCCGAGTCGCTGGCATCGTGGACGGCGATTCCTTCCTGCCGTGGCGCAGCTCGTCCAGGGTGAGACGCAGGTCGTGCAGTTGCCCCTGCATCTCGTGGAGCGCAAACAGCACTCGATCCAATCGGTCGTCGGGCGGAACGTCCTGGGCAGGCGGGGCGGCGGGGGCCGTGGGATAGGGCTTGCCGGCCAGCAGCGAACCCCGCATGGCGTTGCCCATGTGGACGAGGAAGTCGTCGTTCTTGACCATCGAGTCCAGGTAGGCCATGGCGGTCTTCTGCCATTGGCGCTGATCCTCGATCCAGCGGTCGACGAGCGAGGGGTCCTTCGCGGCCTTCCCGTCTATGGTCACGGTGCGCTCCGATTCGACGCCCGGCGGCTGCAGAGAGCCGCCGGACGGTCGGTATGTTACGCCCGGGAACCGGGCTGGTGGCGCGCTCTTACTTGGCCGTGGCGGCGAAGAACTTCTCCGTGAAGTCCTTCTGCTGGTTCAGGAGCTTCGAGGCAAACGCGAAGTTGGCCTCGACGAGTTCCTTCGGGGTCGGCAGCTCGGCGGCAAAGGCGGGGGCGGCCATCGGCGGCTGCACGGGTGTCCAGGTGGACGGGAGCGCCGACAACGACTTCAGGAAGGTTTCCTGGCTCTCGGCAAGGGCCGCAAGGAACTGGTCACCGGCGCCCGTCGCGAGCTTGACGTATTCAGACATCGTTCGATCCTTTCAGATGCAGCGCGTGGCTAAGTGCGCGTTGCGATGTGCGTAGTATGCAACGCATCTGCGGACCATGTCAAGCATCGGCGAATTTGCTCGTGTTTTCACGCGACGGCGGCGCCAGTCGCCTTGGAAGCGTCGGCCAGAAAGCTGGCAAGAGCGGCGCGGATTCGGTTGGCCTTTTCCGTCATGGCGGCGGAGGCGGCGTTGACGTCGCCGCTCAAGAGGGCGTCGGTGAGCGACTTGTGGTCGTCGAAGAGCTCCCGAATGGAGATCGGCGCGACTTCCAGCACGCGCCGCAGCACTTCAGGCAGGTCCATCGAATTGTAAACCTCGAACAGCGCCGGATTGCCCAGCAGACTGAAGAAGATGCGATGGAAGGCGTCGGAGGCGCGAATGTAGCGGGACACGTGCTGTGGCGTGGTGCCCCGGACGAGCGGCGTGAAGGCGCGCAGGCGCGCCACGAGCGCATCGCGCTCGGTCTCCTTGGCGAGCCAGTCGCCGAGCGTCTGCATGATGCCGATCTCGAGCGCGGCGCGCGCATCGAGCGCCGAGACGAGCGCGTCGACGTCGCCGGCCAGGCTCCCCTGCTCCTTCGCGCCCAACATCGGCACGGGATCCACGACATGCGAAACCCCGAGTTCGACCCCCGCGTCCACCTCCGCGCCAAGCACCTCTTGAATCGTGGCGCGCGACGTCTGGCCCCACGAGAGGATGGCGCGGACGGCGCCGCCGATGTCGCCCGCGGCGATGGCGTCGGTCTGTTCCTCGTGCGCCGAGATGGCGTTCTCGGGCGTGCTGGCGGTGTCCTTGAGCGCCGACGACAGCAGCTCACGCAGCCGCAGCTGCTTGAAGCCCTGCGAGAGATGCTCGTTCTCCGCCAGCCCCACCACGGTGGCGTGGTAGGTCTCGTTGGCGACGAGGAACGCTTCACGATCGACGAACCGGCTCGCCTCGTCGAGATGCCCGGTCATCTCGTGCAGGCGCTCGTACAGCGCCTCGGCGGTGAATCGCGGCACGGCGCCGCGGCTCAGGCGCAGCCACACCGCGCCGACTTCGAGCACCGCCCTCGCCTCGACCGCCGCGCGCAGCTGCGGATAGGTGACCGGCGCCAGCGCCGTCCCCCGCAACGGCACGGCCTGCCTGGTGGTGGTCTGCAGCAGGCGGCGCATGATCTTGCCGCTCGTCGTCTTCGGGAGCTCGTCGATGATCTCGACGAAGCGCGGATACTTGTAGGCGGCCATGCGCTCGCGCGCGAACGCCTTGATCTCCTGCTCGGTCACCTGCATGCCAGGCTTGAGGCTGATGACCGCCTTGATCGTCTCGCCGCGATAAGGGTCGGGCACGCCGATCACCGCCGCCTCGCGGACCGCGGGGTGCAGATAGAGCACCTCCTCGACTTCGCGCGGCCACACCTTGAAGCCCGAGGCCACGATCATGTCCTTGGCGCGATCCACCAGGTAGAACCAGCCGTGCTCGTCGAAGAAGCCGACGTCGCCGGTACGCAGTTCGCCCTGGGAGAGCGACTTGGCCGTCTCCTCCGGCTTCTGCCAATAGGCGGGGATGATCTGCGGGCCCTTGATGAGCAGCTCGCCAATCTCGCGCGGGCCAGCATCGAGGCCGGCATCGGTGACGACGCGTACTTCGGTGTTGAACACCGGGACGCCGACCGACATGGCGCCTGTGCGCGGGTCCACCGGCGGAATACTCCCGTGCGGCGTCATGTGCGTGGGCGAGGTGGCCTCGGTGAGACCGTACATCGGTTGAATGCGGACACCCGTGCGCTCGTGCCACTCCGCCAGCACCCCGGGGGGCGTGGGCGCCCCGCCGGTGTAGACCTTGGTGAGCCCCGAGAGATCGCCCGCTTTCATCGCATCGCTGTTGAGGAGTGCGATGAAGGCCGTGACCGCCGACACCGTAAACGTGGCGCGGTGGGCCTGCGCGAGCTTGATCGCCTGCGCCGCATCGAAGCGGTAGAACAGCAGCAGCGGGCTCCCGGTGAGCATCGCCAGCGTGACATGGCCGATGAGGCCGGTGACGTGGAAGAGCGGCGCCAGCCCGAGGATGACGTCCTCCTGTGTCAGGCCGATCCAGCGCTCGTAGACCGTGGTGGCGAACACGACGTTGCCGTGCGTGTTCATCGCCGCCTTGGGAGCGCCGGTGGTGCCCGACGTGTAGACCATGAATGCAACGTCGTCGCTGCTGATGTCCACCGGGGCCGGAGCGGCGCCGGAGTGGCGCTGGACGATCTCGAGCAGGTCGGGCACGTTGGCCTGCCGCGCGCGCGTGACACCGGCGAGGACCGGCGGCAGCGGTGCGTCGGCGGGCAGAAAGTCGAGCGGCGAGGTCGTGATCGAGTGCTGGACGGCCGTGGACGGCAGCGTGGTTCGCGCCACCTCGGCAAAGAGATCTTCCTGGCAGATGATCACGCGGCTGCCCGAGTCGGACAGGATCTTTGCCAGCTCGCGCTCGCGCAGCATCGGATTGCACGGCACGATCACCGCGCCGCACTTCCACACCGCGAGCACCGTCACGAGGACCTGCGGGATGTTCTGCAGGTACATCGCCACGCGATCGCCGGGCTCGATGCCGCGACTTTGCAGGTCCACGGCCAGCGCGTCCGACATCGCATCGACGTCGCCGGCGGTCACCGGCTGATCGAAGTAGCGGGCGAGCAGCGCGTTGCGGCCGCCGCGCGCCAGCGTGGCCCGGAACATCGCCAGGGCCGTGTCGGAGGCGCTGTCGATGTTGGGCGGAACGTTCTGATACAGGTGGAGCCAGGGACGACGTGAGAGATCCGTCATGGGACGGCCCGATCAGTCCTTCTTGGAGGGGGGCGGCGCCATGGCGCGGCTGAGCTCCTCCATGAAGCGGCTCTGGTCTGCGAGGAGCTTGGCGGCGAAGGCGTACGAGGCCTCGGCCACTTCCGCCGGCGTCGGCAGCATCTCGGCGTTCGGCATCTTGGGCCACGCCGGGGCCTGGGCGGCACCGGCGCTCATCGCCTCGCGCCAGGCTTTCACGGCAGCGAGATAGGCGTCCTGCTGCGCGCGCAGCAGATCGAGCGTCTGATTCTGGAATTCCTCGGTCTTGTCCGTGGCCATGGGCCCGTCTCCCTCGGCGGGCTCGCGTACCTGGCCGGCCGTCAGGGGGCGAATCGTTGCCCATGCGCCGGAGCGTTGTCAACGAAACGCGCGATCAGCCTTTCTCCAGGAAAGAGCGATAAACCCGGATTAATGCATCTTTCTGTGCCGGCTCCAGCCTGGCGTCGAGCTGAATGGCCTGTTCCACCGTAGGCTTGCTGGCTTCGTTCTCTTCGTCCATGAAGCCGAGCATCGTGTAGAGCTGCTCCGGCTTGAGGCCGAACGCCTGCGCGAGCGCCTTCACCACCTGCGGCGACGGCCGGTAGTTGCCGCGCTCGATCTGGCTCAGATATGAATCCGACACGCCCGACATCCGCGCCAGGTTGCGTTGCGACACCTGCGCCAGTCGCCGCTGCGCCTTCACGAACTCGCCGAACGCGACCAACACCGAGTCGTCGGATTCTGCCATGCCGCATCGTAGCGTAGGCCGGCGGGCGGTCTAAAGACCGCCCGCTACAACGCCTTACACAGCCTACCGGTCTACCTGCCGCAGGTTCTACTGCATCATGAGCACCGACTTGGTCTCGGTGTAGAGGTCGATCATCGCGCGCCCCATCTCGCGCCCGATGCCCGACTGCTTGTAGCCGCCGAACGGCAGGGCGTTGTCGAGCAGTCCGTGGCAGTTCACCCACACGGTCCCGGCCTTGAGGCGCGGAATCAGCCGGTGCACGCGCTTCAGGTCGTTCGACCAGATGCTGGCCGACAGCCCGTACGCCGTGTTGTTGGCGAGCGCGGCAATCTCTTCGACGTCGTCGAACGGCGTCGCCACCAGGACCGGCCCGAAGATCTCCTCCTGGGCCACCCGCGCCGATGCGTCCACGCCGGTGAGGATGGTCGGCTGATGAAACCAGCCGTGCGTGCCGTGGCGCGCGCCGCCGGCCACGAGCGTCGCGCCTTCGTCGAGCCCGGCCTGCACGTAGCCGGACACGCGCTGCAGCTGCCGCTCCGATACCAGCGGACCGAGCTGGGTCCCCTTCTCCATTCCGGGGCCGATGCGCATTTTCCCGGCAATGGCGCGAACGCCGTCGAGCACGGCGTCGTAGGCCTTGCGCTGCACGTAGAGCCGCGACCCAGCCACGCACACCTGGCCGGAGTTGAAGAAGATAGCGTTGGCGGCGCCGCTCGCGGCCACGGCCGGATCGACGTCGTCGAGCACGATCATCGGCGACTTGCCACCGAGTTCGAGCGACATCCGGGTCATGTTCTCGAGCGCCGCCTGGCCGATGCGCTTGCCGACGGCGGTCGACCCGGTAAACGCCACTTTGTCGATGCCGGGATGCGCGGCCAGCGCGGCCCCCGCGGTGGGACCGTCGCCGGTGACGAGGTTCAGCGCACCGGGCGGGAACCCGGCGTCGAGCGCCAGCGCCGCCAGCCGCAGCGCGCTCAGCGGCGTGTCCTCGGCGGGCTTGAGCACGATGGTGCAGCCGGTGGCGAGCGCCGGACCGATCTTCCACACTGCCATCAGCAGCGGGAAGTTCCACGGAATGATCGCGCCCACGACGCCCACCGGTTCGCGGCGCGTGTAGGCGAAGAACTCGTTCTTCCGGAAGCCCGGCAGCGACGGCTCCACGGTCGTGCCCTCGACCTTCGTGGCCCAGCCGGCGCAGTAGCGGAGGAAGTCCACCGCGGACGGCAGGTCCACGCGCTGCGAGATGACCAGCGGCTTACCGTTGTCGATCGTCTCGATCTCGGCGAACTCGGCCGCGTTGGCCTCGAGCAGGTCGGCGAGCTTCAACAGCCAGCGCTCGCGATCGACCGGCCGGGCGGCGCCCCATTCGCGCGACTCGAACGCCGCGCGCGCGGCCTTCACCGCCAGATCCACGTCGGCCGCGCCGGCGGCCGGCACCGAGGTCACGGCGTCGCCGGTGGCCGGATCCCGGACCTCGAGCCGCTGGCCCGACAGCGCCTCGCGCCACTCGGCGCCGATCAACATCGGCCGCGGATTCGAGAGAAAAGCGGTGGTCGCGGTCGAGGGCACGCTCATCCGCTCAGTGTAACGCGGGCCCTCCACCACATCCGGCGATCGCGGGGCGAGGAACGCTTCGGAGGGACTAACATACGCGCTGCGTGGGCGCGTCCTCGCGCGCCCGGGGAGGGTCGTCATGTTCCTCCGTTCGAGTCTTGCCGTTGCCGCGCTCGTGGCGGTCATCACCGCCCCGCTGGCGGCGCAGCGCGCGCCCGCTCCTCCCAAGGCCCCGGATCACCTCGTCGGCGTCTGGCAGCTCAACCTCGCGAAGTCGCGCTACTTCCCCGGCCCGGCGCCGACGAGCGAAACGCGGACCTACACGCGCGACCGCGACAGCGTCGTCGGCGTCATCGAGCGCACGTTCAAGGACGGCCGTCGGCAGCGCATCGAATACACCGCCAACTTCGACCGCGAGTATCCGGTGATGGGCACCGAGGACTACGACCACGTCGTCCTCAAGCGCCTCGACGAGTACACGTCCGAGGCGGTCCTCTCGCACGCGGGGCGGGTCTACGGCATCGCCCGCCGGGTCATCTCGTCGGACAACAAATCGATGACCATCACGTTCCGCCGCGAAAACGAAACCGGGCCGTCGGTGTACAACGTCGTCTACTACGACCGCATTGCGCTGACGCCGGGCGAACCGCAGTGATGCGGTTGCGGACGACCGCCGCCGCGCTCGCGGCCCTGCTCGTCGCCGCGTCAGCGTCGCCGCAGTGGCTGCGCTATCCGACACCGGGCACGCCGCGGCTGCCCGACGGGAAGCCGAACCTCTCGGCGCCGCTGCCGCGCGCCACCGACGGGCATGCCGATCTCACCGGCGTCTGGGAGGTGCTCGGCGATCTCGTCATGCCGACCGACGGGCGCGTCCGCTCGAAGTACGTCTACAACATCGGGGTCGATCTGCCTGGTGGCACCGCGCCCTTCCAACCGGCGGCGCGCGAGGTGTGGAACGCGCGACAGCAGGTGCTCGGGGTTGGCGCGCCGAGCGAGAAGTGCCTGCCGCACGGCATCCCCGACGCGATGCTGACGCGGACGTTGCCCTTCAAGCTGATCCAGACACCAGGCGTCACCCTCATCCTGTTCGAGGAGTTCAACCACTGGCGGCAGGTGTTCACCGACGGCCGGCCGCTGCCCGTCGACCCCGAGCCGGCGTGGCTCGGTTACTCGGTGGGGCGATGGGAGAAAGACGACTTCGTGATCGAGACCGCCGGGTTCAACGACAAGTCGTGGCTCGACGGCGGCGGCACACCGCACACCGACGCGCTGCGCACGACCGAACGCTTCCGCCGCCACGACTTCGGTCACATGGACGTCGAGTTCACGTTCGACGATCCGAAGACGTTCACGCGGAAATGGTCCACCATGGTGAAGTTCATCCTGCTACCGGACACCGATCTGCTCGAGAGTCACTGCGACAACAACAAGTGGAACCCCGAAGCAGGCAGGCCGGTGGGCCGGTAGGCAGGTGGGACTCGACTCGCGCTGGTTCGACGTGGCGGGTTTCACGGCGCTGTGCGTCGTGCTGACGGTGGTGTTCGACCGCTTCGAACGGCACAAGCCGGCGTGGAGACGTGTCACCAAGGTTGCGGCGCTGGTGGCGCTGCAGCTCGTCTTGATCGCGACTCTCGGCCGCGCGTGGGCGTATGCCGTGCTCGGCCTGCTGCTCATGGCGGGCACGTCGTTTCACTTCGCGGTGCTTGCGAGACTCGGGATCAACGGCTGGACCGGCGAGCCTCGCGACAAGTTCGCCGCGCTGCTACGGGAAATCGCGGTGCACGGCGAGGCCCGCACCCTGCTGACGCTGGCGCGGGATCTGCTGCCTTGGCGACGCGCAGGCGGGCGCGCCTGACCGGGTCGAGCTCGCGTTCCATGCGATGATTCCGGGCGTGCCGCCCGAACTCCACGGCCCCACGCCATCGACGGATCGGGATGAGGTCTCCGTCGTCGGGATTGGTGCGTCTGCGGGCGGACTCGACGCATTCACGCGCCTGTTGCGGCACCTCCCTTCCGACACGGGCTGCGCGTTCATACTCGTCCAGCACCTTGACGCCAGCCATCCAAGCAGTCTGAGCGAGATTCTCAGCCGTGCGACGGCCATGCCCGTCGCCGAGGCGAGCAACGGCGTTCCAGTGACGCCGAATCGGGTCTATGTCATTCCGCCGAACACCGAGCTGACGATCGCCAATCGGGTGCTCAAACTGGCGCCCCGTGTTCCAGCGGTAGTCCACAGGCCGATCGATCGTTTCCTGCAGTCTCTAGCCGAGGACTGCGGCCACCGGGCTGTTGGCGTCGTTCTTTCCGGCAGCGGATCGGATGGCGCCGCCGGCCTCATGGCCGTCAAGGACGCCGGCGGCATGACGTTCGCGCAGGATCCGTCATCGGCCGAGTTCCCCGGCATGCCCGCCGCGGCCGCAGCTGCCGGCGGAACTGACGTGGTGCTCGCGCCTGAGGCGATCGCCAGGGAACTGGCCCGCATGGCCCACCACCCCCACTTCGCGGTCAGCCGCGACGCCGCGGGGGAACCGGCCGCGGACCTGGATGAGGAAGGACATCTTCGCGCGATCTGTGAAGTGATGCACGAGGCCACCGGCATCGATTTCTCGGTGTACCGGCAGACCACCGTTCAGCGGCGGATTCAGCGGCGTCTGGCCATCCGGAACGTCGAGACCCTCAAGGGGTATGCGGCGCTCCTCGCCGCGGACTCCGAGGAACGCGCGACGCTTCAGCGCGACCTGTTGATCGGCGTGACGAGTTTCTTCCGCGATCCAGAATCGTTCGATGGATTGAAGACGCTCGTCTTTCCGCTCATCGTCCGGGACCGCCCCCCCGAGTCGGCGATCAGAATCTGGGTGCCTGGCTGTGCGACGGGAGAGGAGCCGTATTCGATCCTGATGGCGCTGCAGGAATACCAGCGCGACGCGCGCACGGCGTTCCCGGTGCAGCTCTTTGCCTCGGACCTCAACGAGGCCGCGATCGAGAACGCGCGCCGAGGAAAATATCCCGGCAGTATCGCGGCAGACGTCAGTGCCGAA
>Ga0070675_100000991_pt1 | contig 20340 bp, 20 predicted proteins | sample KBSM43metaG_FD_65343 | JGI IMG/M metagenome (GOLD analysis project Ga0070675, IMG submission 65343) | Miscanthus rhizosphere microbial communities from Kellogg Biological Station, Michigan, USA - KBS M4-3 metaG | ecosystem: Host-associated > Plants > Roots > Rhizosphere > Soil ... | reverse complement strand
ACCGGCAACCGTGCGAGCAAATTCACCTCCGCCATCAGGCCTTCTCCTCGAACTCCCTGGCTTGCGCCAGCCCCTCTTCCAGGGGCGTAAAGCGAAATGCGGGAAATGCCTGCCGGCATGCTGTGATGTCGAAAAAACGATGCGCGAGATGCGGCCGCGGCACCGAGCGCGGAATCTCCTGGACCTCGCTCTTGTTGCCGAATTGCGCGGCAACGATGTGCGCAATCCGGTTGAAAGACGTCGCCACCCCCGTTGCCGCATTCAGTGCACCGCGACTGCGATGAAACAGGATAAGTCGCGCAAGTTCGGCAACATCATCGACGCTGACGTGGTCGCGCTGCTCCTCGCCTTCGCCGAACAGTGGAATCGGCTCGCCACGCTGCGCCTGCCGCCGAAACCGGTTCGGCCCGTAACCGTTGTGCGGATCGCCGGCGCCGTAAACCAGCGTGGGTCTCAACATCGCGACCGGCGCCTGGGTTGCGGTTTTAAGCATCAGCTCGCGTGCGGCGTGCATCATGCCATGCGGCGTCGACGGCGCGCAGTACGATTCTTCGGTAACCGGATTCGCGTCGTCAGCATAAACGGCGTCCGAACTTATGTAGACGAGATGATGAATCGGCGTGGCAGTGAGCGCCTCGCACACGGCTTCCGCCATGCGCAGATTCTGCATGAGCATCGCGACGTTTTTAGCCGGCGCGATCGCGGAGACCACTACAACGCTATCATTCGGCTTGAGGGCTGTCCGCAGTTTCTGACTCGCATCTGCCGCCAGCAGATCGATTTGCTGGCGCGTAAGCGCTAGTGTCGTGGCCCCGGATGCCGTGAGACGCCGATTGATCGCGCCACCGACAAATCCGCCGGCGCCAATCACGACGACGCGTACCGGTTTGACGGGTGTGGCATTGAGATGTTCGAGCATGATTGACCCTTATGCGCCGCGCAAAGACGGCATGCCTAACGTCAAATAATCGAGCCCGGCGGCCCTTACGGCCTCGCCATCGAGCACGCGATACGGATCGATCACGAATCTTCCGGCTAGCTGGCTTTTCAGGTCGGCGGGTTTGATTTCTCGGAACGCCGGCCACGGCGTCATGATGGTGACCACATCGGCGCCCATCGCCGCATCGAGAGGCGACGCGCAGCCGCTGCATAAAGGATGATCGACCGCCGTCGCCGGCACCAGCGGATCATACACGCGCAGGCGCCACGGTTTCAGATTGGCGATGAGTGCCATCGATGGCGAATTCTTCGTCGAGTGCGTGTTTTCCTTGTATGCGAGCCCGAGCACCGCAATAACGGCGTCTGGCTTCTTCGCGAGAACTTCCGAATGCAGGGTGCGCAACACCCAATGGCGGCGATGCCGGCTATTGCGCACGAATGCCTGTAACAGTCCCGCTTCGGATCCGGTTTCGCTGCTCATTTGCAGCACGGTCGCGAGATCGCGCTCCAGGTTGCCGCCGGCCAAGCCGAGCCCGGGCGTCAGATAGGAATATTGTCCGATGCGGCGATCAAGCTTCAGCGCCGGGGCAATTTCATTCCAGTCGGCTCCGATTCTCTCGCTAAGTTCGGCGAGTGTGTTAGCGACCGTGACTGAAGCAACCAGGCAGCAATTGATCGATATTTTCGCAAGCTCCGCGCTTTCGTATCGCATCGGCAGCACCGGACACGCAAATGCCGCGAGGAATCCGGCGTAATGTTTGGGCAGCAGTTGGGCCGCATTAGCGCAACCCACGATCGTGCGCTCAGGATGCAGCGCGCGTTCGACGGCGCGGCCGAATATCAGCGTTTCGACCTGGTAATAAAGACGCGCATGATCGAAAGCGAGACTGCGCGTAAATCCCGGCGGCACCTGGCACAAAACGACCAGTGTCGCGGTCGGTGACAACGCTGCCGCAACAGTATCGATCAACGATCGGATGCCGGCTAGATCGCTCTGGCCGCAGTCATCGGTCGGCACGTCGGCCGCGATGTAAACGACGTCGCATCGCTCGAGGTCGCGTGCGTCGGCTGAATAACGAATGCGTGCGGCGTGCTGCTTTAGCGTCTCCGGCAATTCCGGTTCCACAACGGGGAGAGCGCCCGATGCAAGCCGCGCGATGAGCGCAGCATCGGCATCAAAACAGACCGTGTCGAAACCTCGGGCGGCGCTCGCCGCGGCGGAATTGATGCCGAGATGCGTCATTCCTGCGAAGCCGACGATGCTGCCGCTCATGACTTGACCTTTTGTAGTGCCGTTGCACCAAGCTCGCGCAATTCCCGATTGAGCCACAGGTCATTGCTCAGATCGGTGACCTCGCCGCGCTCGCACAGCGACTTGAAATCCGCGTATTCAAGCTCCCATGTCGGATCGCCCTGGGGCTCAACGATTTCTTCCTCGGCAGGCCGCCCGCTCGGCAGCACGCGCGTGCGCACCGTGAAGGTGCTGGGCCCCCACTTGCACAACGAGCGGATATGCGCGCTCCCGCATTCGGCGAACACATCGCAGGTAAAGTGATTACGCCAGGACAAGAGGGTCATCTCCAGTTCCAGTTTCGGTGCCGACGTGCTGGAACCGACGACGACGTGATCGGGCGCGTGATTTTCAAAACAATCGACCGAGACGATTTCGAATTTGCCGCCGACGTCGCCGAACCAGAACTTCGTGGTATCCAGCAGATGCGAACCGAGGTCCGGCAGCACGCCCGCGCCCTGATCGCGCCACTGCGAATCGCGTACCAGGCGCGCCGTGCCATTGCCATAAAACATCCGGCAACGGTAGATTTTCCCGAGCCGGCCCGAAGCGACGAGTTCGCGCATGCGCACGTAATGCGGTTCGAAGCGGTGGTTGTAAGCGGTATAGCAGACGACCTTGTTCTCGCGCGCGGTCTGCTGCAGGCGCTCGATGTCTGCATCGCGCCCGGCCCACAGCGGCTTTTCCACGAGCACATGTTTGCCGTGACCAAGCAGGTAAGACAGGATTTCAATTTTCGGTTCGTCCGGTATGCAGGCGAGCGCCGCGTCGTAGCAGTCGAGCGGCACGTCTTCGACTTTGCGATATTGGGCGTCCGTATTGAACGGATCGACTGCCGCGACGAAATCCGCACCCGCGAACTTGCGCCGCTTGTGGCCCTGCACTCCGAGGCCGACGACGATAACGCGCATGATGCGGCTGCAGACGCTAACTGTAGTTGGCCTGGCGCTCGACCGCGTCGATTTTGCGCCGGACATCATCCGGCGTCACCGGAACGTTGCCGTCGTATTCGCATTCGCACGCCGCGGCAATCGAGCCTAGGATCGTGGCGATCGTATCGGAACCGGTCGCAAGCTTGGCGAGTGTCGCATAGGCGAGCAATGCATCACCCGCGCCCACCGCATCGACCACGCGTTCGACGAAGCTATCCACCACGCCGAAGGAATCCAGCGAACTGTGGTCGCTGCTGCGGCATGTTAGAACGCCACGCTCGCCGAGCTTGAGAATCAGCGTTTTGCACTGAGCCGCATCGTACAGCGCAGATGCGAGCGGGCGTATACCGGAGTCCTGGTCCCCGAGCGCAAAACGCGCCTCGCGTTCATTGGGCGTGATCAGGTCGAAGCCTTTGAATTCGGTGATATTGCCCCAGCGGCTCGCGACTTGGCTGTCCGCGACTTTAAATATTCCCGTGGGAATCGCCTCTATCAGCCGCGGAATCGTGCGACGATTGAACAGGCCGTGCCGGAAATCGCTGAACACCACCGCGTGGGTTGCGGTTTCGCGCACGGCTTTGCATAACGTCGCCAGCACGGAGTCGGAAATCGAACGGTTATCGAGCGTGTCGATCTTGAGCAGGCGATATCCACCGGCGACAATCGCGTTCTTGTTCGTGGTGGGCCGTGTCGAGTCGATGACCGGGCGGCAAACGACACCCGATTTGGCCAGCCCCTCCATAACGAAATCCTTGAACTTGTCTTCCCCGAGGACCGTTGAGAACACAACTTCCGCACCGGCAGCGCGCAAGTGCTCGGCGACGATGGCTGCACCGCCTATGTAATCGTCGCGTCGCTCGTAAAGCACGCTCATGGTCGGAGTCTTAGTCTGCCCGCCTATCATCGCGGTCTGCGTATAGCTGTCGACGATCGTGTCGCCGACCACATGCACGCGTTTACCTTTGAGGTTGTCGAGCGCTTCGCGCAGTGAAGCAAAGGTGAGTTTGTCCATCTCCATGAACGTCAGGAGCTTTTCGAGCTTGATCGCGGGTGGCGCCAGCTCGATCAAGGTGCTGGACGAATACACGATGTCGCCTGGCGTAAAAAGGAGCTCTCCACCGTACGACTGCAGTATCTGTGCTTCTTCCTGGGTCTTGGCGGCTACGCCGTTGGCTGTGTATTCGTAGCCCTTCGCAAAATAGTCGGGCTGTATGAGCGACATATTCTTGAGCGGGGTGGCTTCCGTATCAATGACTACATAATCGACCAGTTCGAACGCTGCCAGATTAAGCGCACGCAAGTCTTGCGGCACATGCGGGCGATGCTGGCCTTTGGTGATATGCGCGTCAGCGGTGATGCTTGTAACGAGAATGTCCGCCTTGCTTTTCGCGTAAATCAAATGGCGCAAATGACCAGGATGCACCACGTCGAATACACCGTGGCACATGATGACTTTTTTCTTGCGCGGCCGCTTGCCCACCGCCTCGATCAATTCATCGACCGTCTTGATCTTGTGCCGGTATTTTTGAGTCAGCGAAGCGAGGGTGGTCATGGTCGATTTCCGAGGTATTCAAACCACGTCTTGGTCGCAGCAGAAATTGATTTGGGATCCCATAAAGGTGCGTCGCGCCAGACCTCGATTTCTTTCATCATCATCGCGACGCCCTGCTCGAACGGCACCTGCGGCTTCCAGCCGAGATCGCTCTGAATCTTAGTGATGTCTGCCCACGTGCAGTCCGGTTCGCCGGGTCGCTTCGGAATATATTCTTTCTCGCCGCCGAGCAATTCCACCAGCCGGTTCACCGACTGCGGGTTGCCAGCGCCCAAGTTCCAGATCTCGCCGGTCTTGTCGGATTCCGCGGCAAGACGGAATGCCTCGGCTACATCGGTCACGTAAAGGAAATCCCGCGTCTGGGTACCGTCACCGACTACGGTATACGGCCGGCCGGCGAGTTTTTGCCGGAAAAACACACCGAACACCGCGCCGTATGCACCAGTGGTACGCACTCGCGTTCCGTATGCGTTGAAAATCCGCACCGAATTCACCGGCAGCCGGTATATCTTGTGCCAGTGGAAACAGGAGAGTTCGCCCATCCACTTCGACAATGCGTACGGATAGTGCGGCTCGATCGGATGATCTTCGCGTGTCGGGGTCGAGGCGAGGCCATAACACGATGAAGATGCCGCATAGACGATCTTGCGCACTTTGGCGTCGCGCGCACACTCGAGCACTTTTACCGTGCCCTGCACATTCGCCGACATATATTCGGCAGGATGCTCGATCGACGGCACGATATCGCCGATGCCCGCAAAATGAAAAACGTGGCGCGCACCACGGAAGAGCGCGCCGCCGGGCTCCAGGTTGCGCACGTCGCCCACTTCCAGCGAAAAATCCGAATTTGTCGCCTGGTGGACGACATTGCTTTCGCGCCCGCTGACAAGATTGTCGACCGCCCTCACGCGGTACCCCTTGCCGAGCAGGTTGTCGACCATGTGACTGCCGATAAAACCTGCCCCGCCGGTGACTACGGCAACGGGCTTGGCGGTCATCTAACTTCCAGCCTCTTCATGCGTCTGACGTTGTAATAAATATCATCGGTCATGCTGTTAGGCAGCTTGCCGGCTTTGAACGCCTTGCATAGATCGCGCACGGCATCCTCGATCGTGTGTTTGGGCTTGAAACCGATGATGCGCGCGATTTTGTCCGAATTGATGTGATACGAGCGGATATCGTCGGAGGGCGTGGTTACGAGTTCGATTTCACCCTTTTCCGGATACTCCTCTTTCACGACTTTACGGACAGTCTTCGCAATATCCATGATGCTCAGATTCTGATAGCCGGCATTGAATGTCTGGCCGGCGATTTTCTCCGCCGGCAGCTCGATCAGCAATTGATACAGGTCGCACATGTCCTGGATATGGAGATTCGGGCGCAGCTGGCTGCCGCCGAACACCGTGATCTTGTTGTTGTTGACCGCGTGATTCGTAAGAATGTTGACCGAGAGATCAAGGCGCGTGCGCGGGCTGTAGCCACACACCGTCGCGGGACGGATGGTGACGCAGGTGAAATTAGGACCTTGGTGCTTCCACAGAATCGGCTCGCACATGCCTTTGTATTTGTTGTAAAGCGATACCGGCATCAGCGGATGGTCTTCGGTCACTTCAGGCTTGTCCGAGACGCCGTACACGGAACTTGAAGAGCAATAGACGAATCGCTTCACGCCCGCATTTTTGGCCGTCAAAACCATCGGCTCGAAAGCGTCAAGATTTACGCTGGTGGAAAGTTTCTCGTCGAGCTCGAAACTCGCATCGTTGGACACGCAGGCGAGCGAGAGCATGACGTCGATGCCCTTTAACATATCCTTGTATTTCGAGATTTCGCGGATATCGCCTTCGACGAGTTTCAGGTTTGGATGCGAGGGCAGATGTTTTTCGTAGAGAAAAGTGTCGAAAACGGTGACGTTGTAACCGGCGTTTAGCAGCTGCGGCGTGAGCACGCAGCCCACATAGCCGGCGCCGCCCGTGATGAGGACGTTTTTCATATCAGCCTGAAGTTAAGTGAAAAAATGAATCAACTGGCGGCGCGGAGAGGCGTCGCGGCTGCATCACCGGCAATCGTGAAGCCGCAGGCCACCGCATCGCGCCGGAACATCTCGACCGTTTCGAGCGAATACTGGTCGAGGTCCTTGCCGACCAGATTTAGCTTAGCCAGCACGTCGTTGGTCACCGTGATGATGTGGCAGCCGATCGCATCGGCCTGGAAGATATTCAGCAGCTCGCGCGGGCTGGCCCAGATCAATTCGGCCTTGGGCTTCGATTTCAAAATTTTGACGGCTTGCGCCATCATCGGCACCGGGTCCACGCCCGTATCGGCGACGCGGCCGGCAAATACCGATACGATCGCCGGCGTACCCGGTGCGAGACAATCGGTGACTTTCTGAACCTGCTCGAGCGTCATGATCGCAGTGACGTTCACGGCGACGCCGGATTTCGAGAGCTCGCGAATCAGCGGCCCGGAAAATTCGCGCCGGGTATTGGTCACCGGAATCTTGACGTTGACGTTCTTGCCCCACGACGCGATGATTTTCGCCTGGCGCTCCATTTCATCGAATTCGTCGGCGAACACCTCGAGAGACACCGGCCGGTCGGGCACCGCGGCCAACAGCTTGCGCGCGAACGCTTCGTAATCGGAAATACCTACTTTGCGCATCAGCGTTGGATTCGTTGTGAATCCTTTGATCTGCGGATTCGCGTACATTTTCATGATGCCGTCAAAATCGGCACCATCGGCAAAGATTTTTACCCGCAATTTATCGACGGATGGCATATCAGACGTATCCTCGGATTTAGATTAGAGTGAGAATTGTGCGCGTGGCAGAACGCAGCGAACGAGCGTAGATGTCTGGCGTGGCCAGTTGCCGCTCTTTATAGCCGCGATTGATAAAAACAGTATAGCATCCAACGGCTTGCCCGGCAATAATGTCGCCCCATCGATCGCCGACCATGAAGCTGCGGTGCAGGTCGATATGACACTTTTTCGCGGCTTCGATGAGCATTCCCGGTTTAGGCTTGCGGCAGCTGCATCCCTCGTCCTGACGATGCGGGCACATCCTGATGTCGTCCACCGCCAATCGCCGCCGCAGTTTGTCATGCATGGCGTTAACGACCGTAACATCCACCAGGCCGTTGCCTATATCCGGCTGATTGGTTACGACAATCACCAGCAGTCCCGCCCGCTTGAGGGAACGGATCGCCGCCGCCACTCCCGGCAACAGACGAAACCCGGCGAGCGTGCGCGGCGCATACGGCTTGCCGTCACGCACGTCGCTGCGATTAATCACGCCGTCGCGATCGAGAAAAACCGCGCGTCGCAAGGTTACAAAAACCGCATCAAGAATAGCCGAATCCGCGTTCCATTAGCGCATGAAAGCCTAATGGAACGACCGGCGTAGCCCGGCATTAACTACCACTTGGTAGCGTTCTGCTGCAGCTTCGGATGAGACACCAAACAATGCCACACCACGGCATGAAAGGCCTCGGTGTGCGGAGTGACTAAAGCAGGGTCAACAGTCGGAATCACCACGACATGGTCCCCCACCTTCTTCGTGTAGCCGCCATCACGTCCGACGACGCCGAATATTTTCGCCCCGCGTTTCTTGGCTAACTCCAGAGCACGTACGATGTTGGGACTGACATTGCGTTCAAGATCGCCGCCGCCGACGGAAAAAACGAATACCCCGTCTTTATCGGAAAGTTTGCTCGTCACCAGCCACGCCGCAAACACCGTCTCCCAGCCTTCATCATTGGTTCGCGCGGTGAGTTCGGATACATTATCGGTCGGCGCATACGCTTCGATTCCGCACAACTTGCGAAAATCATTCACTGCATGTCCACAATTTCCCGCGCTTCCGCCGGCACCGATGAAGAACAGCCGTCCACCTCTTTCGCGCACACTCGCTAATGCTTCAGCCATTGCCTCAACTGCATCAATATCGATGCTGCGGGCGATTTCACCAGCTTGTCCAAAATAAGTTTTTACGTGATTCATCGTCACGGATCCTATGGAAAGTTCATATGCATGAACAATGGTCGGGCGAGTCTACTTTAGCGTCGGACCCGTTGCAATCCCGCTTGATATGGGCGCGTTCGGTTGCGCGCAATCATGTTTAAGGTCAAGGAATAAGCCTATTTCAGTCTTGTTGCCACCGAACACGCTGTTGTATCCTACGCTACCTCATCAGGTACACGATGGCGGGGACGAATGACGACCGGAACGAAGCCATCCCCATGAAAAGAAAAATCGCGTTGATAACAGGAGTCACTGGCCAGGACGGCGCTTATCTTGCCGAGTATCTGCTTGACAAGGGCTATGTGGTACATGGTCTGCGTCGCCGCGCGTCACTGTTTAACACCGATCGCATCGACCATCTTTACCGCGACCCGCATGAAAAAGGAGTCAGGTTCTTCCTTCCACACGGAGACATGACAGACTCAAGCAATCTCATTCGAGTAATTCAGGAAGTCCAACCGGACGAAATTTACAATCTTGCGGCGATGAGCCATGTGCATGTCAGCTTTGATACGCCTGAATATACCGCCAACTCTGACGCACTGGGCACGCTAAGACTGCTGGAGGCAATCCGCATTCTTCACCTGGAAAATAAAACGAAGATATACCAGGCGTCCAGCAGTGAGTTGTACGGTCTGGTGCAGGAAACCCCACAGACGGAAAAAACACCGTTTTATCCGAGAAGTCCCTATGCAGTGGCGAAACTGTACGCCTACTGGATCACCGTCAATTACCGCGAGGCGTACGGATTTTTTGCCTGCAACGGGATTCTCTTCAATCATGAGTCGCCGGTCCGCGGCGAAACCTTCGTTACGCGCAAAATCACCCGCGCCGCAGCAAAAATTGCACTGGGGCTGCAGGGCGCGTTGTTTCTCGGTAATTTGTCGGCAAAGCGCGATTGGGGGCATGCCCGCGACTATGTAGAGGCAATGTGGTTGATGCTGCAGCAGAACAAACCTGAAGATTTTGTGATTGCAACCGGGGTAACGACCAAGGTCAGGGACTTCGTCAAGCTGGCATTCGCCGAAATCGGCATTCGCCTCGCGTTCAAGGGAAAAGGGGTCAGCGAAGTCGGCTACGTTCAATCGATCGACGATGAACGGTTCAGATCGATGGTTGGCCACTCGCCAGACCACTTGCAGCCGGGGAATAAACTCGTGTTTGTCGACCCGATCTACTTCAGGCCGACCGAAGTCGACATGCTCATTGGCGACGCAAGCAAAGCGCGAAAGATGCTTGGTTGGAAGCCACGCCACACGCTTGATCAATTAGTCAAAGAGATGATGGCAAGCGACGTTGAACTGTTCAAAAGCGAAAAGCTGCTGAAAGACGCCGGTCGGAAAGTTCTGCCGCGCTACTAGCTCGAAAATGGACCCAACAATGCCACATCCTACCCAGCTGATATAACCGTGTACGAAGCAATCAAGAACTGCAGGATCTGCGGCAATCCCGATCTGGTCGACGTCGTCGATCTCGGCGAGCAATGCCTGACCGGTGTTTTCCCGAGATCACGACAGCAGACCGTTACTAAAGGTCCGCTGACGCTTGCCAAATGCTTCGGGGGCGCCGACTCGTGTGGATTGTTGCAGCTGCGGCACAGCTACGACTTGAAAGAGTTGTATGGCCTGAATTATGGCTATCGGTCGGGGCTAAACAGCTCTATGGTCAATCACCTGCACGGCAAAGTGAAAAAAATAGTGAAGTCTATCGAGCTGAATCGCGGTGATTTGATTGTCGACATTGGCAGCAACGACTCGACGACCCTTCAGGCCTACACGCGCGATGATCTGACATTAGTTGGCGTTGACCCTACCGGCGTTAAATTCCAGAAATATTATCCGTCCCATATCGAACTGCTGCCAGATTTTTTTTCGAGCGCGCTGGTGCGCAAACATTTTGGCGAAAAAAGCGCGAAAGTCGTCACGTCTTTTTCAATGTTCTATGATCTCGAGCAGCCACTGGCGTTTATGCAGCAGGTGCACGACATCCTGGACGCGCGCGGCATCTGGGTCTTTGAGCAAAGTTACATGCCGACGATGCTTGAGCTCGATTCGTATGACACGGTCTGCCAGGAACATCTCGAATACTACGGTGTGAAGCAGATAAAGTGGATGGCAGATCGCGCCGGCCTCAGGATCATCGATATCGAAATGAACGAGATTAATGGCGGCAGTTTTTCCGTGTCTGCGGCAAGAGCAGAGGCCCCCTACTCGACGGCATCTAACCTTGACGCGCTGCTCGCTGCAGAGACCGCCAGCGGTCTCGACGGTTTAACTCCCTACCTCGAATTTGCCAAGCGAACGGAACGATCGCGCGCAGCATTACGCGAGTTTCTTAACAAGGCCAAGGCTGACGGGAAAGCCGTATGCGGCCTCGGCGCCTCAACCAAAGGCAACGTTATACTGCAATATTGCGGCATCACCGAAAATGAGTTACCAGTTATCGGCGAGGTCAATAGTGACAAGTTCGGCTGCTTCACTCCGGGCACATTGATCCCGATTTGTTCCGAGGACGAAATGCTCTCCCGCGAGCCGGACTACCTGCTGGTTCTGCCGTGGCATTTCCGCGAGTTCTTCATGCAGCAGAAAAGATATGGCGACAGCAAACTGGTGTTTCCGCTGCCTCGCCTTGACGTTGTGTAAAATGTTTCTCAACGGCGTGGTAGGAAACATTAAATCGGCTAATCGCGAAACGACATGCTGATTCCGGAAGATATTTACCGGTTAGTCAAACAGGCAATGCCGATTCCCTGCGTGGATCTGATCGTGATCGATAAGCTCGGCCGTGCGCTTTTGGTAAAACGCGCGAATTATCCCGCGCTTGGGGAGTGGTGGTTTCCAGGCGGTCGCGTGCATTTCCTTGAAACGCGGCACGGCGCAGTGAAGCGCAAATTGGCCGAGGAGTGCAATCTTGATGCGGTCGCGATCACGGAGCTCGGCTCCTTCGACTTGATTTTTCCTGTTACAGAGTTGGAACCGGCAATTCACGGCATCACGACATTATTTCTAGTCCGGGTTGCACACACTACGAATCTCAAGCTCGACGACCAAAGCAACGCAGCAGATTGGCGACCGCCGCAAGCATGGCTGGACGAAAAATTGCATCCTTTCGTCGCGACGGCGCTAACTAACATTCCGGCGAAAGCGCTCTAAAATCGCGACAAAAGAGAAAAGATACGGTTGCGTCGTTGCAGACTTAACGCGCGGGTGTAACAAAAAGCTTTTATGGAACTAGCGAATGCGGGTTACAAATTTAGGTCTAAAAATTAATTCGCCATGAAAGTTCTCGCTACTAAGCGCTTCACTGACGAGGATCAGCAGCGCTTCGCCGCACTGTCGGGCGACCGCAATCCGATTCATATAGATGCAGTGTTCGCGCGGCGGACGCAATTCGGACGGCCGATCGTGCATGGCGTGCATACGCTGATCTGGGCACTCGAAACGCTGATGCAAACGCAGACCGGACGCCTATGTGAAGTGAGGGCGCGGTTTATCAAGCCGATTTATGCCGGAGACGAAGTCAACGTCGTCGTAAAGCAGCAGGGAGTCGATCAAGTCAAGCTCGATATCACGATTTGCGATCTCGTGGCGGTAAAATTAACGATTGCTTTCAGTTCGTCCACGAAAAACAAATTCGATCCGATCACGCGGACGGATTCGGCTGTGACGCCATTATTGAAGCAACCGGCGGAAGAAACAATGGATCAAATGAGTACCCGAGAGGGCAATTGCCAATATGAAATGAGCGCGCGCGCCGCCGCTGCCGCATTTCCCGCATTAACACGCTCGACAAGCGAGGACGTGATATGCGGGCTGTTGCTTTCTTCCTATGTCATTGGTATGGAATGCCCGGGCTTGCATTCGATGCTTTCGGAAATGTCTCTTTGTCTTCCAGAGGCCGCGGACCATCAGCAATCGCTGGCATTTTCGGTCGAATCGGTAGACCCGCGATTTCGTCTCGTCACTCTGCAAATCTGCGGATTTGGAATTTCAGGGAAGGTCACATCCTTCGTCCGACAACCGCCTGTGCGACAGCCCGGCATGCTTGAAATAAAATCGCTGGTTACTCCTGGTGAGTTTGCAGGAAGCACAGTCTTGATAGTTGGCGGTTCGCGCGGCTTGGGTGAAATTACGGCCAAAATCATTGCTGCCGGCGGCGGCGTTCCAATCATTACTTTTGCAGTCGGACATGACGAAGCTGCCCAGCTCGCTGCGGAAATTCATTCGGCAGATTCGCGATGTGAAGTGCTATCCTACGACGTACTTCTGAGCGCCGAGTCGCAACTCGCCGACCTGCCAGCAGACCTAACGCACTTCTATTATTTTCCAACCTGCGCTATTTTCCGCCGTAAGCAAAAATTATATCAGCCGGATGTCATGCGGGAATTCATCGCGTTTTATGTGGACGGATTGTTCGAACTTTGCAATGCGCTCAGGGCGCGTCAGGAAGGCCCGCTCACCGGCTTCTTCCCATCGACTGTGGCCATCGAGCAGCCGGTTCAAAATCTCACGGAATACGCTGCGGCGAAGCTCGCAGGAGAAAGCCTTTGCGCGCAAATCAGCGCCTTCACGCCGAATACACGCATCGTAGTCAAACGGTTGCCGCGAATTTTAACGGATCAAACTGCAACTATTGCTGCAACGAAGTCCAGCTCACCGCTCGAGACCATGCTGCCCATTGTTCGCGAAGTCCAGGCTGCATAGCCTAAGCCGCGCCATGGAAGAACGACGCCCGGATAGCTTGCTGGCGCAGATACGGACCGAACCGCTGGCAACAAAGCATTTGCGAGACATCGCCGACTTGCATTACAGGGAACTATCCTGGTCTTTTAATGGGCAATTCGGGCCCGAGCACATATTCGAGCTTTACGACGCATTGTTCAAAAGCAGGAACTTCATTGGTTTTGTCTGCTATGAAAGCGGCCGACTGCTTGGCTTCATCACTGGAACTACTGATTATTCCGATATCAGAGATCTTCTGGTCAATGTATACCGTAACAAGAAGTTGGCTATGGTTAAAATATTCCTCAAGCGCCCATCGTTTTTCCTGGCAGCATTGGAGTCGAAGCTCGTAGTACCATTCGTATTCAGGCGTCTGAACACGAAGGGCGAGGTACTGACGCTCCTGACCGACACCGCCAGAGGTTATATCGGTCCATTGGTTGCATTAAAGCTGATAGGCGTTATCAACGAAAGGTTCAAGGCTGCCGGTATCGACGTCTATGTAGGGCAGGGATTCAGGGATAACCCCAAGGCCATCCGATACTACGAAAAGCTGAGGTGGCGAATCGCGGTCCGGTTATTAGTACATAACATCTATGTGTGCGATGCCAATCTTCGTATCGCTGCGCCCGCGCCCGGCGGCACGACTGGCTCCAAAAGCGGCTGAAATCACGAATGTTCGGTAATAAAAACGTGTCTTCACAAACCGCTTCCGGCAATTCCAGCAGGTTGGCTTATTTCGAAGCTCTGTTCGCTGCTCGAGGACTGCGAGCGCTGGAACCGCGGGAACTGCTTCTTCAAGCAGCCCGTTTCGAGCGTATCGAGGCAAGCTTTAAAAACAAAAATGCGGGCAGCCTCACGATAAAACGAATTGCCGTACTGGCATCGCAATCCGCACAGCATTTCCTGCAAGTACTGAGGGTCTTCCTCTATGCGAATGGGATTGCGCCGCACTTCTATGTCGCTCCATATAATGGCATCGCCTCAGAGGTCCTCGATGCGGGGTCGCGCCTGCATGACTTTGATCCGGACGTTTTATTGCTTCTGCCGGCGACTGCCGACGTTGGGGAATATCCCGCGCTATTTGCCGACAAGGACGACATCCGGCAGTGGGTTGAAAAGAAAGCCTGCGCTTACACAGACATCTGGGGGCGGCTGGGCCGCGATTACCCAAAGTGCACAATTCTGCATTCGCTGTTTGTGATTCCATTCGCGCGACAGCTTGGGAATCTGGAATCGAATTATCTGTTTTCCAAATCCAGCTGTCTGCGGCAATTGAACATGCATTTGATTGCGAATCGATCCACAAATGTAATTCTGGTCGACATGGATTATTTCGCCTCATTCGTCGGCAAGGATAAATGGTTCGACGAAGTGGCTTACTTTATGAGCAAGCAACCATATTCTTTGCTTGCGACCAAACTTGTCGCCTCATACTTCTCGCGTGTAATGGGAGCGACGATTGGAAAAATAAAAAAGTGTCTGGTTGTTGATCTTGATAATACCGTCTGGGGGGGGGTTATTGGTGATGACGGTATGTCAGGAATCAATATCGATCCCAATAATCCACTCGGAGAAGCATATCTCGACTTTCAGCAATATCTGAAGGATCTGAAAGACCGCGGCGTTTTACTCGCCGTCTGCAGCAAGAACGATGAAAGCGTCGCACGCCAGCCATTCAGTGAGCATCGAGACATGCTGTTGAAGATCGACGACTTCGCGGCATTCGTCGCCAACTGGGACGACAAAATTACCAATCTGCGCAGCATTGCAAAACAATTGAACATCGGCCTGGATTCGCTCGTTTTTTTTGACGATAATCCCGCCGAACGCGCATTGGTCGAAAAGTACGAGCCGCAGGTCGAAGTCATCGACGTACCCAATGATCCGGCACTTTTCGTGCGCGCTCTCGAAGGTTCGTTCTGTTTCGAATGGCCGCAACTAAGCAAAGAGGATATGTCCCGTGCGGAGTCCTATGCGCAAGATCGGCAGCGGCTTGAGACGCAGGGCAAGTTTCTTGACTACGATTCGTACCTTCGTTCATTGGAAATGGAAGCCTGGATTGAATTTACAGACGATCAGTCGTTGCCCAGGGTAGCTCAGCTCATAAACAAAACAAATCAGTTTAACCTGCGAACACGACGTTACAGCGAGACCATGCTGCGTGATTTTCGAGAGAAGGCCGACGAATACGCTCTGATCCAGATTCGGCTGAAAGACAAATTTACCAATTACGGAATCATCTCAAGCCTGTTGCTCCGGCTCGTGAATAAATCGGTCTTCATCGAGAATTGGGTAATGAGCTGCAGGGTTTTCAACCGCAATGTAGAAAGTGTTGCAGCCGATGCAATTATCAGTTGGGCGGCATCGAAGTCGGCTATTCGGATCGTCGGTGGATATATTCCGACCCAAAAGAATTCCTATGTTGCCAATCTATACGAGAAGCTCGGTTTTAAGCCCCTTTCGTCCGGCCTTTTAGACGGGATAATCTTAGCAACTGAAATCCCTTACGAAAAACCCGTCAACGTACCCGCCTCTGGACATCGTCTTATTCACGTCCACGCAGCGTCCGGAACAGCAACGATCAGCGCTTCCGTTCACGGACCGGGTGCTGACAAGTCGAGCTCTTGACCAGGAATCAGCCCGTTGAGCGATCAATTTGATTTGACAGCGTACCTGCATGTCGATGCCGTCGACAGCGCATTACGCAACAAGGCCCCGTACTTTGCCGGTACTGTGCAGAAGCAACTTAAGGAATTCGGCAAAGCGTGGCTAATCGAATTCGAACGTGACCTTGGGCGTTTTTTCGAAGGCGATATTGCAAGACTCGAGAAAGCAGTGCACGGTTATATAAAATTTGCACTAGACGGGATGCTATTGCAAAAGAGATTCGACAAAACCGGACGCTACGAACCCAAGACATTCGATCAGGCGGCTCAAGAAGTTTATCTGAATGCGGACTACATGTTCGGCCTTTATCTGCCTGGCCTTTATCTCTCGCATTTTCTGTGGCGACACCACTATCGTTTGCATCAATTTTTTGTAGACCGCTTCCTTCCGCTAATTTTTAACCATGGCGGATCAACATTTTATGACGTTGGGGTTGGGACAGGATTTTACTCACGGGAATTGCTGAGACTCGTTCCGCATATTAAAGGCGAGGGGTTCGACCTGAGCGAGTTTTCACTGGCCTACGCCAAGCAGATGGTAAAGAGCTTCGATCTTGCTGACCGATATGCCTGCACTCGGCGGGATATCACGGCCCCTCCAGCAATAACTCCCGCCTCTTTTATCGTCAACGTCGAGGTCCTGGAACATCTGGAAGATCCAGTTTTTTTTCTGAGGGCCTTGAATCGGATTCTCGAACCGTCGGGTTACGGTATGATAACCGCCGCAGTAACGGCGCCAAATGCGGATCATATTTTCCTTTACAACTCGGTGGCGGAAGTTATTGCACACATAGAAGCGGCGGGTTTTCGTGTCCTTGAGTATCGTGAGGATCGGGCCTATGAACCGTCCAAGCCGTCGGAGAGCGTGCCCAAGAATGCGGCTGTCATTGTAACCAAATAGAGGAAGGAAAGATGAGCGTCAGGGAGACATTGAATTTGGTTTTTCGCCGTGTTTTCGACAACGAGACGATAACGATTACGGACGAAACGACTGCGGATGACATTGAAGAATGGGATTCTCTCGCGCACATCAACTTGATCATGGAAATCGAGGCGGAGTTCGACATCAAGTTCACTGTCGACGATATTATGGATCTTAAGAATGTCGGCGAGATGATCGAGTTGATAGAAAGAAAAATCGCCGCGCGCGTTTCATAATGACGCGCGAATCATCAATTCCATGGGCTAAACCCATACTCTGGGGTAACGAGGCCGCGTTGGTATCCGACGCGCTGGCATCCACGTGGATTTCCGGCGGTCCTTATGTTGAACGCCTGGAGCGCGAGTTTTTGGCGCTCGCCGGCAGCCGGCATGCACTCACGACTTCCAACGGCACCACCGCAATTCATCTGGCATATCTCGCGTTGGGCGTTAAGCCGGGTGACGAGATCATCGTGCCCGGATTTGGCTTCCTCGCCACCGCAAATGTTGCTTTGCAAATGGGCGCAAAACCGGTATTCACGGAAGTGGATCCCGACACCTGGTGTATGCGCGCAGAGGACATCGAACAACACCTGACCTCAAGAACTCGTGCAATCGTGCCGGTCCATACGTACGGCAATATGTGCTCGATGGATGCATTTCTCGAGCTTGGCCGCAAACACGGAATTGCGGTGATCGAAGACGCGGCCGAGGCGTTCCCTTCCCGCTATCGGGGCCGGTTAGCCGGCACACTGGGAACTATCGGCTGCTACAGTTTTCAAGCGACAAAAACCATTACTACCGGTGAAGGCGGTATGGTCGTGACGGAAGACCCTGCGCTTTATGACTCAATGACGCTATATCGAAGCCATGGGATGCGGCGTCAACGCTATTATTGGCATGAACTGCCCGGCCATAATTTTCGCCTGACCAACTTGCAGGCTGCGCTGGGCTGCGCCCAATTCGAGAAGCTCCCGCTAATAATACGCGAGCGCGAACGCGTGTACATCGATTATCGGAACCACCTCAGCGGCATTGGCGGATTGGCACTCCAACGCTTTTTACCCGAAGTGGAGGCGGTGGTCTGGGCGATGGCCGTAAGACTTGACTCTGCGGAATTTCCCCAGGGACGCGATGCTGTAATGGCGCAAATGCGGGAGGCCGGAATTGAGACGCGTCCGGGATTTTATGCGCCCAGCATGATGAGTTTCTATGACTGCCCGCCGTTGCCCGTATGTGAGGAGTTGAGCCGGCAAATCCTCAGCCTTCCCACCTTTCCCACCCTTCAGGATGAACAAATCGAGCGGATCTGTACGTGCCTTGCCGGCTTGAGGCGCAAAACCTCATGAAATTCAATCAGGAGTTTCTTCGCCAATATATGGGCGTGGCGCCGCTCGCGCTGGCTTTCGAACGCGTCATGGAGTGCCGAATCCTTTCGTCCATGCCATTCGACCGTCCGATACTCGACATTGGTTGCGGCGAAGGCTTATTCGCGAAAATGTTGTTCGCCGAAAAAATTGATACCGGCATCGATCCCAATCCGCGGGAAATCGAACGTTCCCGCGAGTGGGACGCCTATACCGAACTCATCGTGTGCAAGGGGGATGCAATCGCGAAGCCCGACGGCCATTACCGGACGATTTTTTCCAACAGTGTTGTCGAGCATATTCCCGAGCTTGAACCCGTGTTGCGCGAAGCTCACAGGCTACTCGCCAAAGGCGGCCGCCTTTATCTCACGGTACCCGCGGCCAAATTCGATGAGTACACAGTCGGAAATGAGATACTTTCAACTCTGGGTCTGAAGAGCCTGGCCGCTCGCTTCCGGCGTTTCTATAACCGCTTCTGGAGACATTACCACTATCATTCCCGAAAAGACTGGGAGACGATCGCACATCGGGCCGGCTTCGAAGTCGTCACGTCCCGCACCTACGCGCCCAGGTCGGTCTGTCTGTTCAACGACATCCTGGTTCCGTTCAGCGCCCTCGAATTGCTTACCAAGCGACTGTTCAACCGCTGGACACTGTTTCCCCGAGTGCGGCGCGTCGTGCTGTTTCCTGTTTATCTATTAGCCCGCGCGATTCTGCGCGATGCCGAAGAGACCACCGACGGCGGATTAGTCTTTATTGCGTTGACCAAGAAATGATGCCTAACAAAGTTTCTGTCGTTCTTCCCACCTATAACGAGTCCGGCCATATTGTCGACCTCGTGAAAAATGTGATCGACAATATTCCGTCAGGCTGGGAATACGAAATCTTCGTCGTTGATGATAACAGCCCCGATCATACGCATGATGTGGTAACAAATGCGTTCCGTGACAATCCCTCGGTTATCGCCGTTCTCCGCACTTTCGACCGCGGGTTCGCCAAGTCCATCCGCACCGGTATCGAACGGGCCAGCGGAAATCAAATAATCGTGATGGATTCGGATTTCACGCATGACCCGGTCGAAATACCGCGTTTGCTGCAGGTCGGTGCAGTCTATGACATCGTGAGCGGTTCACGATTTTGCGCCGGCGGCAGAATGATGGATACCGCGCACTACCTCGCGAGCATGTTATACAACTGGTTCGTGCGGATCGTGATCCGCACCCAGATTCAGGACAACCTTGGCGGGTATTTCACCATCAGCGCCGACAAGCTCCATCATCTTCCTTATGACCTGATATTTTTTGGCTATGGCGACTATTTTTTCCGGCTTCTTCATTACGCACAACTGGCGAGGTTGTCCATCGTCGAGATCCCGGCGCAATACCTCCCTCGTGTAAGCGGAAACAGCAAATCCAGATTCGTCAGAATGTTGTGCTCTTACTCGATCGCGGTTTTCCGCCTAAAGTTCCAGGCAATGCGGCACGTGCGTGCAAACAAGGAACAGACGACCGATAGATGCAAACAGGGGTTGCGCTGATTTTTTTGGACGTGCAAATAAACATGTGCTATCGCAGGTCGCTTTGATGCATCCGGAAATGCCCTCCCGAAAATTATTCAGGAGTATCGTCGTTGTCGGATTAAACATCGTCATCTTTTATTTTCTGATTGGTTGGTGCGCCGAGAATATCCAAGTCGCAACCCTCGCGAAACAGTTTTCGCGCATTCCGCCCGTGCCTATAGCACTCACGATCGTCGTCAACCTTATTGCAATTGGATTCTATGCGATGCGTTTGGGCACCCTGATAGATCGCCCTCCGCGAATATCGTTGCCGACCGCATTCCTCGGTTTCGGATTGAACACCGTGCTCCCATTCAGGCTTGGCGAAATTGCGAAACTCTATTATGCCAAACGGTATTTTCTTATTCCAACC
>Ga0070675_100000988_pt1 | contig 20349 bp, 15 predicted proteins | sample KBSM43metaG_FD_65343 | JGI IMG/M metagenome (GOLD analysis project Ga0070675, IMG submission 65343) | Miscanthus rhizosphere microbial communities from Kellogg Biological Station, Michigan, USA - KBS M4-3 metaG | ecosystem: Host-associated > Plants > Roots > Rhizosphere > Soil ... | reverse complement strand
CACCTTGATCACGGTAGCAGGCATCGGGGCAATCAGCGATCCTCCGGCAGCGCTGCTGCGTCGTGTTCGCGCCTTCGCCGTCTGGATGGGTTTCGCAGCGCGCGTCGCCGTGCCGGTCCAGGGGTCGAAGGACGCCGTTGCTGAAGGTGATTGGGGATTGGGGATTGGGGATTGGGGGTGGTCGGGTGATTGGTTCGAAAGTGACTGGTTCGAGCGTGATTGGGTAAGCCTCGCGGATTCGCGATCGAGAAACGCGGTGTCGATCGCACCGTTGCGGAAATCATCGAGTTCGAGGATGCGCACCAGAAAGGACAGGTTCGTCCGCACGCCGCCGATGTCGAAGGCCCGGAGCGCCGCTGCAAGGCGATTGATCGCCAGCGGCCGTGTCTCGGCGGTCGCGATCACCTTGGCGATCATCGGATCGTAGTAGACCGTCACCTCGCTGCCTTCAACGACGCCGGAGTCGACCCGCACGCCCGGCGCACTCGGCTCACGATAACGTTCCAGGATGCCCGCTTGCGGAATGAACGCTCGTGCTGGATCCTCGGCGTAGACGCGCGCTTCGATCGCGTGGCCGCGCTGCGTGATGGCGGCTTGCGTCCAGGGCAGCGCTTCACCGCCTGCGACCAGCAGTTGGGCGCGCACGAGATCGAGGCCAGTTACTTGCTCGGTCACTGGATGCTCGACCTGGAGACGCGTGTTCATTTCCAGGAAGTAGAAGTTCGACGAGGATGGCTCCACCAGGAACTCGATGGTTCCGGCGTTCCGGTAGCCGGCCGCTTGTGCCGCCGCAACCGCAGCCGATGTGATCCGCGCGCGCAGCCTGGGCGTCAGGATGGTTGACGGACTCTCTTCGATGACCTTCTGGTGGCGCCGCTGAACCGAGCATTCGCGCTCGAACAGATGGACCGTGTGGCCGTGGTTGTCGGCGAACACCTGCACCTCGACGTGATGCGGTGTTTCGACGAGTTTCTCGATGTAAAGCGTGCCGTCGCCGAATGCGGCGGTCGCCTCGCGGCGAGCGGCCTGGATGCCGTCGAGGACTTCGGTGCGCTCCCGTACGTGCCGCATCCCTTTGCCGCCACCGCCGGCGGATGCTTTGATCAGTGCCGGCAGTCCAACCCGATCGACTGCCTGTTGAACGCCGGCGTCGGTCTGATCGGCCGGCGTCTCTCCCGGCACTACCGGCACGCCGGCCGCCGTCACCAGTCGCCGCGCCTCGATCTTGGAACCCATCTGCGCGATTACGTCGGCCGGCGGGCCCACGAATGTGATGCCCGCGTCAGCGCAGGCCCGCGCAAAGGCCGCGTTCTCCGATAGAAAGCCGTAGCCCGGGTGGATCGCGTCGGCCCGGGTCGCGCGCGCCGCTTCGATGATTCTCGCCATCGATAGATAACTCGCGGCGGCTGGCGGCGGCCCAATCGCGACCGCGCGATCCGCAGCAACCACGTGCAACGCGTGCGAATCGGCGTCCGAATGGACCGCGATGCTCTCAACCGCCAGTTCGCGGCAGGCGCGGATGATGCGAACGGCGATTTCGCCGCGATTGGCGATCAGCAGCCGCTTGATCACTGCGGCGACCAGCCCGGCTTGCGCTTCTCGAGAAAGGCGCTCAGACCTTCCTGGCCTTCCTTCGAGACGCGCCGTTCGGCGATCGCGCGCGCTGTCATTGGCTGTGCGTCGTTGATACTCGCCGCCGCGACCAGCGGAATCAGCGCCTTGGCGGCGGCCACTGCTTCGGGACCGGCGGTCAGCAGTTCGGTCACATACCGGTCGATGGTCGTGCCCAACTCCGACGCCGGAACCACGGCGTGCACCAACCCGATTTCCCTGGCGCGAGCCGCCGAGAAACGGGCGCCGGTCAGAAACAGCTCGCGTGCTGCCGAGCGGCCGATTTTGGCCAGCGCAAACGGTGAAATCACTGCCGGCAAGATGCCCAGTTTCGTTTCGGTGAAGCCGAACACCGCCTGATCGTCAGCGACGACGATGTCGCAGACTGCGGCGAGGCCGGCGCCGCCACCTAGCGCCGCACCTTGAATGCGTCCGATCAGCGGCATCGGCAGCGAATTCAGCGCCGCGAACATTCGCGACATCGCGGTCGCATCACGAACGTTCTCTTCCTCAGTGTAGGTGACGGTCTTGGCCATCCACGTCACGTCGGCGCCCGCGCAGAACATCTTGCCCGCTCCTGCGAGCACGACAACGCGCGGCCGCGCGTGGATCGGCGCAGCCGCCGCCTGCGCCGCCCATTCCGTCAGCTCCGCGATCATTTCCTCGTTGAAGGCGTTGCGAACGTCGGGGCGATTCAGGGTCAGGCGTTCGACAGCCGCCTCGCGCGTCGAAGTGATGTGGCTATATCCTTCGGTCATCTACAGGAATGCCTTGGTGTCCTTGGTGTCCTTCGTACCCTTTGTGTCCTTTGTGTCGTTTCACATTCGGAACACGCCAAATCCTGGCGTCGCGATTGGCGCGTTGTATGCGGCCGACAGGCCCAGCGCGAGTTTCTGTCGGGTCTCGGCCGGATCGATGATGCCGTCGTCCCACAGCCGGGCTGTCGAGTAATAGGGCGACCCTTCGTATTCGTACTTATCGAGGATCGGCTGGCGAATGGCGTCTTCGTCCTCGGCGGTCAACGGCTTGCCTTCGCGGGCCAGTTGATCGCGCTTCACCGTCGCCAGCACCGAGGCCGCCTGCTGCGCTCCCATCACCGAAATCCGCGCGTTCGGCCACATCCATAGAAGGCGCGGCTCGTAGGCGCGTCCGCACATCCCGTAATTGCCGGCGCCAAATGATCCGCCGATCACCACGGTGAACTTCGGCACGACTGAATTGGCCACCGCATGAACCATTTTGGCGCCGTCTTTAGCGATACCGGCGCGCTCGTATTTGCTGCCGACGATGAATCCGGTGATGTTCTGCAGAAAAATCAATGGAATGCCGCGCAGGTTGCACAGCTCCATGAAGTGCGTCGCTTTGAGCGCCGACTCCGAGAACAGCACGCCGTTGTTGGCAATCATCCCGACCAGAAATCCATGCAGGCGGGCGAATCCGGTGACCAGCGTGTTGCCGTAGCGTTCCTTGAACTCGTCGAACCGCGATCCGTCGACGATCCGCGCGATGATTTCGCGGACGTCGTAGGGCTTTCGCATGTCGGCGTTGACGATTCCGTAGATCTCGGCGGGATCGTACAGCGGCTCTTCCGGCGTCGTCATGTCGGCCGGCAGCAGTTTGACGGTGTTGAGTGTCGACACCATCGTTCGTAACAGTTCGATCGCGTGCTCGTCGTCCTCGGCAAAATAATCGGCGACACCGGAGAGGCGCGTGTGGACGTCGGCACCGCCAAGCTCCTCCGCGGACACTTCTTCGCCGGTCGCCGCTTTCACCAGCGGCGGGCCACCCAGAAAAATTGTTCCGGTCCCTTTGACGATGATCGTTTCATCCGACATCGCCGGCACGTAGGCGCCGCCCGCGGTGCACGATCCCATGACGGCCGCGAGCTGTGCGATCCGCTCGGCTGACATGCGCGCCTGGTTGAAGAAGATGCGGCCGAAATGATCGCGATCGGGGAATACCTCGGCCTGCAACGGCAGAAACGCCCCTCCGGAATCGACCAGGTAGATGCAAGGCAGTCGGTTCTGCAGTGCGATGTCCTGCGCACGGACGTGTTTCTTCACGGTGACGGGGAAGTAGGTCCCGCCCTTGACGGTTGCGTCGTTCGCGACGATCACGACTTCGCGCCCCGACACCCGCCCAATACCGGTGACGATGCCCGCCGCCGGCGCCTCGTCGTCGTACATGCCGAAGGCGGCGAGTGCGGACAATTCGAGAAACGGCGACTCGGGATCGAGCAGCCGGGCGATACGATCGCGCACTGGCAGCTTTCCCTGATCGCGGTGTCGCTGGAGGTATTTGGCGCCACCGCCTTCGCGCGCCTGCACCTCGCGGGCGCGCAGCTCGGTTACCAGCTGCATCATTTGATCGCGATTGGTTCGGAAAGCCGACTCGCTCGTATTGACGTGCGTCTCGAGTGCTTGCATTACCAGCCGCAGCAGTCAGTTTTGAATCCGCAGTTCGGGCAGCGCCAGACCGCGTGCATGCGATACATCTCGGCCTGGCCGCACCGCTCGCAAATCACCTTGTCGTCGGCCGGGGGAGCGGTCGTTCGCAGGGGAGAAGTCGGCCGCGTCACGCGCCGCGGTGCGGGATCCGACCCGGGGTCAGATCTGGGGTCAGATCCAGGGTCAGGTCTGGCAGGAGTCGAATCGGACATGGCGGCGATTATCGCAGATGCGCTTAGCGCGTCGCTCGACGCGCCAACTCGACGGATCGAAAGCGGATCCGAAGAAGCTCATCGACGTTAAACGCCCTCGGTATGTATTGAAAGATAACGGGTTACGTCTTTGTGTATTGACACCATGCGCAATTTCCATACATTCTAGAGGTTATGAGCCTGAAGCGTAAGAAACGCGTACTCGCCATCGATGACGAGCCGGCGATGACGGAGTGGCTGAAAATCCTGCTCGAGCACGCGGGGTATGAGGTCAAGACGGCCCTTATCGGTACGCGCGGCGACGAGTTGTTCCGCACCTGGAAGCCCGACGCGGTGATCACCGACATGATGTTGCCCGACGTCGACGGCATCGAATTGGTTCGCAAGTTCAAGCAGGCCGACGCCGAGGCCGAAGTGATCGTGATCACCGGCCAGGGCAACATTCCACGTTCGGTCGAGGCGGTGAAAGCCGGGGCATTCGATTTCCTCGAGAAACCGGTCGATGCCGAACGTCTGCTCGACAAACTCGAGAAAGCCATCAAGCAGAAAACGCTGATCGACGAGAACGAGCAGTTGAAACAGAAACTCCAGGATCGCTACAAATTCCAGAACGTGATCGGCAAGAGCAAGAAGATGCAGGAACTGTTCGAGCTGATCGAGAGCGTCGCGGCCAGCGAAGCGAATATCCTGATTCAGGGCGAGAACGGCACCGGCAAGGAACTGATCGCGAACGCGATCCACTACAACAGCAAGCGGTCCAAGGGGCCCTTCATCAAGATTAATTGCGCCGCGATTCCCAAAGACCTGATCGAGTCGGAACTGTTTGGATACAAGAAGGGCGCGTTCACCGGCGCGACGATGGACAAGGAAGGCCTGTTCGAAATGGCCGAGGGCGGCTCGCTGCTGCTCGATGAAATCGGCGAGATGCCGCCGTACTTGCAGACCAAGCTCCTCCGTGTGCTGCAGGAACGAGAGTACCGACCGATCGGCAGCGACCGCATCGTCCACGTGGACTTCCGGCTCATCTGCGCGACGAACATCGACCTCGACGCGGCGCTTCGTGACGGACGGCTCCGGGAAGACTTGTATTTCCGCATCAACACCATCACCTTGCGCGTACCCCCGCTCCGTGAACGTACCGAAGACATCCCGCTGTTGTGTGACTATTTTCTGGACAAGTTCCGGGGTCGCTATCAGAAAAATGTCAAGACACTAGCGCCATCCGTGTATCACTTGCTGATTCGCAATCGTTGGCCCGGCAACGTCCGCGAACTCGAAAACGCAATCGAGCGGGCGGTGCTGGTGGCGAAGGGCTCCGAAATCTCGGTGACCGATCTGCCGGAATCGATTCGTGAGGAATCGACCAGCTCGACCGATTTCATCATCCCGCCGCATCGCACGCTCGCAGAAATCGAGAAGATGGCAATTCTTCAGACCCTGCAGCGTACAAATTGGAACAAACAGGAAGCGGCACAGATTCTCGGGCTGTATCGACCCACGCTGTACAGCAAGATGAAGAAGCACGAGATTCGGGATGCAGGGAAATCTGCCCGCACCGCCGCACCTCCACCCTCGACACCTGCCGCGACTTAACCTCAGCCGACCCGTGGCACGGTACTTGTAGAAATTCCCCTCGGAGCCGAACCGGCTTCAAGGGAGGCGTGCGTTGGGAAATTCGCGGACCGTTACAGCCACAGTGGCTGGCGCTGTAATTGGGGCTCTGGCCGGCTACATTTTCTTCACGGAACGCGGGCGTGCGGTCCGCTACTCGATCGAGCCGGCGCTCGAAGACCTCCGCCGTGAACTCGTTCAATTCCGCTCGACGATGCAGAAACTCGCAGCGGTCGCAAACGAAGGTTGGGAACTGTTGAACGACACGATCGGCTCGGTCGGACGCCAGCCGCGCCGGATGCCGAGCGCGCATCAAACGTCGCCGTTCTAAGGGGGACCCATGACGGTCGATCTCTCGACGACTAATCTGCTGCTCGGCATTATGGCTGTAGTCAGCCTGCTCGAAGGGCTTGTGGTGATCGGTATTGGCGTCGCCGGGTTCATGGCGTATCGCCGGGTGATGACACTGCTCGAAGGCCTCGAGAATCGCCAGGTCGCGCCGGCGATGGCACGCCTCAATTCGATCCTCGACGACGTCAAGGGCGTGACGACCAAGGTGAAAGAGGAAACCAATCGCGTTGATCAGGCTATCCACACGACGATCGGTCGTATCGACGACACTGCCGATCGCGTCCGTGCCAACGTGCGGGTCAACACGAGCCGCCTGGTCGGCGTCATTCGCGGCACACGCGTCGCGATCGACACGTTCCTGAATCATCACGAAGAAACGGCCAACCGGCAACAGGCGACCAGCAACATGTAACGAGCAACGAGCAACGAGCAACGAGCAGCAAGCAACGAGCAACGATTTTTTGGGAGGTGAGCAGATGAGCGACGGATATGATCGTTTCGACAACGAAGGTGGCGGTGGCGGAAGCTTTGTGATGGGCTTGCTGACCGGCACCGTTCTGGGCGCTGGCCTCGGCATGTTGTTCGCGCCGAAGGCCGGATCGGAACTGCGTAATCAACTGTCCGAGCAGGCCGGCAATCTCGCCAACACTGCGTCGGAAGGCGTGCGCCGGGCGCAGGAGTCGGCGGGCGAGTGGGCCGAACAGGGTCGCAAGGTGTACGACAAGGCTCGAGACGCGGTCAACCGCGGCGCCGACGAAGCCTCTCGCTACGTCCGCGAAGCCACCAACGCCGCGAGCGGTCCGGCTGGTTCGACGAGCTCAACCGGCTCCGCGAGCAGTTCTCCATATTCGAGCGGTCCGTCAAGCGCTGGATCGCATTCCGGTGGTTCCGGGTCGCACCGCGGCTAACAGTCGTCTTGCGTAAAGCATCCCGCAGGCTGCCGGTAACCGTAGCCTGCGGGTTCGCGCAACGCCCTACGGCATAATGACCGTGTGAAACGCGTCGTAGACTTTGCGAGGCTGACCGGTCTGTCGGCCTGGCGAGGGCTGGTCGGCTTCTACTCGAGCGACAACCTGACCTACGCGGCGTCGATCGCCTACTACGCGCTGCTTTCTCTCTTTCCATTCTTTCTCCTCGCTTTCGTCATGCTCGGACGCGTCACCGCGGACGAACACGATCGCGCCGAGGTGCTGTCGTTCGTCCTGCAGTACTTTCCGCAACAATTCGACTTCATCACGCGTCAGCTCGACGCCTTTCGCACCAGCACTCTTTCCATCGGCATCGGCGGAACGATTGCCCTGGTCTGGGGCGCGCTCGGGTTTTTTGGCGCGATTAGCACGGCCGTCAACTACGCCTGGGGTGTCGAGAAGCAGCGCAGCTACTGGAAGCACAAGTTGTTTTCATTCGTGATGCTGTTGTTTGCCGGCTGCATTCTGCTGGTGGCGTTGATGCTGGTCAGCGCGTCGCAAATGGTCGGCGCCACCTGGTTCGCCGGCGTGCTTGCGCGCTTTCCCGCGCTGGCCGTGCTGCGGAGTCTCACCGTCCGCTACGCCACGACGCTGCTGTTCGTCGTCGTTGTCGGGTTGGTCTATTACTTCGTGCCGAACGCGAAAGTGCGCTTCCGCGACGTCTGGACTGGGGCGATCATGACCGGCCTGTTGTGGAAGGGTGCGCTCGAGGCATTCTCGTGGTACATGCGTGACATGAATCGGTTCAACCGCGTCAACGGATCGGTGGCGGCGACGATCGTCTTTCTGGTCTGGGTCTATACGCAGGCGGTGATCCTGCTCTACGGTGTCGAGTTTACCGCTGCCTACGCGCGGCTGCGCCGCGGCCGGCCGGAAGAGATTCCTGCGGCGCCAGCTCCAAGAACCTGACGCCTCCGAGGAACGCCGAGAACGCCGAGAACGTCGAGAAAAGCATCTCGGCGCTCTCCGCCGACCCGGCGTTCGATTCTTCAGACTGCTATGATCCGAGGATGAATCGGCTGGCGCGCGAGCGCAGTCCCTACTTACTGCAGCACGCCGGCAACCCGGTTGATTGGTTCGCCTGGGGCGACGAAGCGTTTGCCAAGGCGCGCGCCGAAAACAAACCGATTTTCCTGTCGATCGGCTATTCCACCTGCCATTGGTGTCACGTGATGGAGCACGAGTCGTTTGAGAACGATCGCGTGGCAGCGGTGCTCAACGAACAGTTCGTGGCGATCAAGGTCGATCGTGAGGAACGACCGGACGTCGATCGCGTCTATATGACCTTTGTCCAGGCCAGCACCGGGTCGGGCGGTTGGCCGATGAGCGTCTGGCTGACGCCCGATCTGAAACCGTTTTACGGCGGGACCTACTTTCCGCCGGAGTCGAAATGGGGACGTCCCGGGTTTGTCGACATCTTGCAGGAAATCGGCCGAGTCTGGCAGAACGATCGCGACAAGGTGGTTCAGTCCGCGGACGCCTTGACCGCGCAGTTGCGTAAACTCGAAGCGGCGGCGCCGGTTTGGAGCGTGCCTGGTCCGGACGCACAGCAACGCACCGTCAACCAGTTCCGGCAAGCGTTCGACGCGCGACACGGCGGTTTCGGCGACGCTCCCAAGTTTCCGCGACCGAGCGAATTGCTGTTTCTCTTCCGCGAGCACGCGCGCACCCTCGACAAGGACGCGGCGGCGATGGCGCTCGCGACGCTGCGCGCGATGGCGGTTGGCGGCATGCGCGATCACGTCGGCGGTGGATTTCATCGCTATTCCGTCGACGCGGCCTGGCGGGTGCCGCATTTCGAAAAGATGCTCTACGACCAGGCGCAGCTGGCGCTCGCCTACATCGAAGCCGCCCAGGTGTCGGGCGACGCGTTCTACGCGGAGGTTGCCGAAGACACGCTGCTTTACGTCCTCCGCGAGATGACCGACGCTGCCGGCGGCTTCCATTCGGCGGAGGACGCTGACAGTGTTCCGCCGGAGAAGGCCGGCGAGGCATCGCCGCACAAAAGCGAAGGCGCTTATTATCTGTGGCGCGACGACGAGCTGGAGGCGCTGCTTGGTGCCGACAGCCAGATCGTCAAGTTGCGTTTCGGCATTCAGCCCGACGGCAACGCGCCGCAGGATCCCCAGCAGGAATTCACCGGCAAGAATCTGCTGTACGTTGCGCGGACGATCGACGAAGTTGCCCAACAGACCACGCAGAGCCCCGCCGAGGTCGTCGAGGCCTTGAACCGCACGCGGCTGCGGATGTTCGAGGCGCGGCTGCAGCGTCCCCGTCCGCATCGCGACGACAAGGTCCTGACCGCTTGGAACGGTCTGATGATCGCCGCCTTCGCGCGGATGGCGAGGGCGCTCGACGGCCACGGCGCCGACGGTCGCATTGCCGCCCAGCCTTACCTTGACGCTGCCGTTCGCGCCGCGTCGTTCATTCGCGAACGAATGTGGAACGCGCAGTCCGGCGTACTGCTGCGCCGTTATCGAGACGGTCACGCCGAAATTGCCGGCTACGCCGAAGACTACGCGTATCTGATTTTTGGTTTGCTCGAGCTGTTCCAGGCTCACAGCGAGCCGATGTGGCTCGAATGGGCGATCGCTCTGCAACGCCAGCAGGACGAGCGATTCTGGGACGAGCAGAGTGGCGGCTGGTTCAGCACCGACGGCCGCGATCCCTCGGTGCTGCTGCGGATGAAGGAAGACTACGACGGCGCCGAACCAACGCCCAGTTCCGTCTCGGTCTTGAACCTGTTGCAGTTGTCGCACCTGGTTGAAGACGCTGCGTGGTCCGATCGCATCGAGCGGACGCTGCGGCTGTTCGGCACGCGGCTCGAACAGATGGGCCGCGGCGTGCCGATGATGGCCGCGGCGTTGTCCGCCTATCTCGCCGGAATGCAGCAGATCGTCGTCGTCGAGGGCGATTCGGGTGGCGATGAGCTGCGCCGCGCCATCGCGATGCGTTATCTGCCGTTCGCGATCACGATCCACTTGATCAACGAGCGCCGCCATGCCCTTGCCGGAAGCCTGCCGTTCATCGCCGCGATGCAACCGGTCAACGGCGCGGCTGCGGTTTACGTGTGTCGGCACTTCGCCTGCCGGCAACCAGTGACGACGATCGAGGCACTGCAGCAGGAGTTGGAGACGACAGGATGAAGGTGACGGTAGACGTCTGGCTACGCGGCACGGACGCGGCGTCGACCGAGTCGATTGACGGCATCACGCGCGTCCCGCGCGACTGGACGGACGACGACGTGCGCTCGATTCTTGGCGGGATGTTGCGGGCGATGGACCGGCGCAAGCGGCCGGGGGAGCCAGACCGCGAAATCTCGCTGCGCGGTCTGAGCTGGATTGTGAATCCCTACGACGAAGGCGGCGTCGTGATAGCGATCGAAATTACCCTCGGCGCGGCCGTTGCCGGCCCGTTCGACATCGACAAAGCCACGCTCGAAATGATGATCAACCGCGTGCTCGCGCCATCGCCACGCGCGTCATCCACTGTGCACTGACGCCATTCGCAATCTGCATTTTGCATTCTGCATTCTGAATTATCCCGTCGCTATCGCCCACATCAACATGAAGAACCCGAGACCGAGGATGGCGAGGCCGAACGCCATTTCGGCAGCGCCGAACAGAAAGTCGCGGGCTGACAGTGACGTGCTGCGCCGTTCGATCGTCGCGCGCAGCTGATCGCGTACCTCGGTGAACTGATGCTTCGGCGCGCGGTACTCGCAACCGTCGGCGTCGACGAATGCGACCGATTGGGCGGAGAGCAGGCCCCAGTCCACGTCGGTCGGCAGCACGAACCGGTCCTGGGGTGCCAGCACGTGCGGCAGCTCGAGCGCCATCGCGTCTCTTTGCCGCGCGCCTCGCGAATGACGAGTTTGGTCAAGGTGACCGGCTCGGCGCCGGTGTTCTGGACGTCCCAGATGAGGTGAGAACCCGCGTAGGTCATCAGCTGCGCTCCTTCGCCGCGGCGCAGGGCCGAACGGCAGGAGTCGTACCGATGGGTTCAGCGGGTTAATTGCGTTATTGTGGGTTCAGGGTTTCAAGAGTGGTCCGGGCGACGATCACGCGGGGGGTGCCGATGTCGGCGTGCAGTCGTCGGCGGCCGCTCGTCGGTGTGATGGTTACGCTCGGGTCGGCGGACTGGCTGATCGACGAATGCGACGTGAACACCGTCGGTCACACGCTCGAGGACATCTACGTATGAATGTCTCCGATCCCGCCATTCCGATGCTCTCTCAGCCACCGCAGCTGTTGCTGTGCAGCATCGATGCCGGATCGGCCTTGGGAAAACGCCAGAAATCCGCCTCGTTCCAGGACAGATAGGAAAGATTTGCGCTGCACTTGCAGCTAATTCAAACGTGCCGATCCGAGGTCTTCCGTTGACGTATCGATGAGCGCTCGGCGCCCCGATCGTCTGCGGTGGCGCTGCGTCGCTCGTTGCCCGACCGGCTCATTATCGTGCGACGACGCTCCGCCGGTGTCGCCCACTGCTCCGCAATAAGCAATTGAGCTTCGTGCGCCGGAAGATTCAACGCGTCGCCGACGTGGCAGCGAGTCAAGTCCACACCATCCAGGCACTCGGCGAGTTTCTTGACGAGACGTACTCGCACGCCGGGGCAAGGGCAAGGCCCATGCCCGCCAAAAGCGACGATTCGGGTCGCTGGTGAGCGTCAAAGTTGGCAGCGACGTTCACATTTCAGGAAGTCTGCCATTGGAGTGTGGCGGCAATTACTTGCCGAACAAATAGTTAGCATTGTTGGTCGGTGACCTCTCGGTGCCGCAAGTCGCGGCGACGAACAGGCGGTGGCGTAGACGCGCCGCGGGAACCCATGTCGATGCGAACTCGTGCGGGCAAAGAACCCGAGTTGTGTTCGGCGTCGCCAGGCTCAGCCGTTCGGCGCGGCGTAACAGCTGAGTTCTGGGCAGCTGTGCCGTTTTTACAGGCTCTGCAGTAACTCCCGACGGATCACACGGCCATCCACGCCTGAGCTCGCGCGGGGGAATTCGCATACTGATGAGATCAAAACCCTCGAGTATTGGGCTACTTCAGCCGAAACCTCAGAACAACAACGGCAACACGCGGTGCGCGCGGGCGGATGACCGCGTCGGCACTTGAGTTGCCTCCACCTCCGCAATTCGACTGTCCGTAACTGTTAGCGCTTTACCAGGGGCCCATGCGCAACGCAACGCTTCGAATTCTGCTGACCGCGGCGCTCTTCGGCGGATTAGCATTGGCCGCGTCGGCGCAGCCGTCTCCAAAAATCGGTCCGATCGCCGCGCGGCGTGCGATGCAGACGACCGGTTGGTCGCGCGTAATCATCACCGCCGCCGATGGACATACGCCGCTGGAGATTGAAGACGCGATTGGCCACGCCGGTGGCGCGTTGGGCCGCCCGCTGCCGATCATCGGAGCCTACGCGGCGTTGTTGCCCAACGCAGCGTTGAACGGGCTGGCAAACAGCGCAGCGGTGATTCACCTCGCTCTGGACCGGCCAGTGGCTGGCACGCTCGAACGGACCGGCGCAACGATTGGCGCGACGTCCGTACGGCAGGAGCTTGGCTACGACGGGAGCGGCGTCGGCGTCGCGGTGATCGACTCGGGAATAACGGCCTACCATGACGACCTTGCCGGGCTTGGCAGCGCACAGCGGGTCGATCGATTTGTCGACTTCGTGAATGGGCGCGATACCGCGTACGATGATTATGGGCACGGCACGCACGTAGCCGGGATCATCGCCGGCAACGGAGCAGATTCGGCCGGCCTGCGCGCCGGCATTGCACCGAATGCCCGCCTCATCGCGCTCAAGGTGCTCGACGCCAACGGACACGGGTACATCAGCGACGTCATCGCCGCGCTGCAATACGCGGTGGCGAACCGCGACGCGCTTAACATCCGCGTCATCAATCTGTCCGTTGCCGCCGGCGTGTACGAGTCATATCACAGCGACCCGCTGACCAGGGCGGCCCGCAAGGCCGTCGCCGCCGGAATTGTCGTCGTTGCCGCGGCCGGTAACGTCGGCCGCGACCTCAAGGGGCACAGTTTGTACGGCGGCATCACCGCGCCAGGCAACGCACCGTGGGTGCTGACGGTTGGCGCGTCGAGTCACATGGGCACGATTGACAGAAGCGACGACACAATCGCTGCGTTCAGCTCGCGCGGTCCGACTGCCGTCGATGGTACGGCGAAGCCCGACCTGGTGGCACCGGGAGTCGGTATCGAGTCGCTGAGCGACCCCGACAGCGCAATGTACTCAACGCAGTCGTCGTATCTGTTGCCCGGTCTGGTGCCGACGACGTACCTGCCCTATCTCAGCCAGAGCGGCACGAGCATGTCCACTCCGGTTGTCAGTGGCACGGCTGCGCTGATGTTTCAGGCCAATCCTTCACTGACGCCGAACCAGGTGAAGGCGATTCTTCAGTACACCGCGCAGATAAACCCGGACCACGATCCGCTGACAGAAGGGGCCGGATTTCTGAACGCGAAGGGCGCGGTCGAACTCGCCCGCTATTTCGCCGCCGGCATCGCGACGTATCCATCGTCTGACGACTGGGGAAGGCGAATCATCTGGGGGAACAAGCTCGTGACCCAAGGGCTGCCGTTGCCCGGCGCGAACGCGTGGCCGCGAAACGTCTCGTGGGGCAGCAGCGCGACGCCCGACGGGCTGCCCATCGAGTTCGGCGTGACGTGCACGGCCGCCGATTGCGCCGAGAGTGCCGGCAGTGCATGGACGCTCGACGTATTCCGCAACGCGGTGTGGGGAGCGCTGTGTGCTGGCGAGGATTGCGGCGCCACGTGGACGGTTGGCCTGTTTGGCGCCGCTGACGGCGACACCGTCGTGTGGGGCACAGCAGACGGCGGCGATACCGTTGTGTGGGGAACGGTGGACGCAGATACCGTTGTGTGGGGTACCGCTGACGGCGACACCGTCGTCTGGGGGACGGACGCGGGTGGGGATACCGTCGTGTGGGGAACAAGCTGTGTCGACTCCAGTTGTATCCCGATTATCTGGAAGCCGTGAAGGTATGGAAGCCGCAGCGTCTCAGGCATCGTTTTCCGAACTCGACGGAGTCATCCCGGAGACCCTCGGTGCGCCGCCGCCGCGGCGCCATGATCTGACATGGGCCGCGCTTCCAATTGCCGCGCAGCTGTACGTCGGGACCATTCTTGCCGGCGGCGCCGGAGCGTTGGCGGCGTTCTTCCCGAAATCGCTGCCGCAGCCAACGCTGTTCGCGGTGTTGACGCTGTTCGCATGCGTCACGTCGCTGTGGAAAGTCAACCTGCCGATTACGCCGTCGAGCGGTTCGACCCTGTCGGTGTCGTACGCCGCAAACCTGATGGCGCTCCTCCTGCTCGGTCCCCAGCAGGCGGTGTTAGTGGCGATCGCGGGGGTGTGGACGCAGTGCACCTACAAGGTGAAGGAGGCGTACCCGCTGTACCGCACGCTGTTCAGTGTTGCCGCCGAAGTGCTGACGATGGTGGCCACTGGCGTGGTCTATCAGCAGTTCGGCGGACCGACCGTTCCGCTGCACGCGGCGGGCTTGGCCAAGCCGCTCGTGGGAGCGATCGCCACCTACTTCGTGGTCAACACCGGCCTGATTGCCGGTGCGATCGCCGTGACGACGCGCCGATCGTTCCTGACGGTGTGGCGCGATGATTTCCTCTGGAGCGGCGCGAGCTTCATGGTGGCGGGGAGTGCCGGCGCGATGGCGGCAGTGGTCGTCGACCGCGGCGAGCACTGGAAGGCCATACTGCTGATCGCGCCGATCTATCTCACCTATCGAACTTATGAACTGTTCGTGGGTCGTCTCGAGGACAATACCCGCCACATGACGGAGATGCGACAATTGCACCAGGGCACCGTTGACGCGCTGACGAAGGCGCGCACCGCGGAGCGAGCGGAGCAGGAAGCGCGCGCCGCGGCAGAACGCGCGAATCGAACCAAAGACGAGTTCCTTGCCGTCGTGTCGCACGAACTGCGAACGCCGCTGACATCGATTCTCGGATGGGCTGATATGCTGCGGCGCGGCCGCCTCGAAGAATCGCGGCGAGAACGGGCCTGCCAGGCGATCTACGACAGCGCGCGTCGGCAGGCGAAGTTGATCGACGACCTGCTGGACGTGTCGCGGATCATGTCGGGCAAACTGCGTCTCGAGCGCACCAGCGTCAACATCAACGACGTCGTCGACGACGCTGTGCAGGTGGTGCAACCGGCTGCCGACGCGAAGGAAGTGCAGATTTCGGTAGCCGCCGATCCGAAGGTCGGCGCGATCCATGGCGACAACGCGCGCCTGCAGCAGGTGGTGTCGAACCTGCTTTCGAATGCGCTGAAATTCACGCCGCGCGGCGGAAGCGTGATCGTGCAGGTGACGCGCTCCTTGGATTGCGTCGAACTGCAGGTTCGCGATTCCGGGCAGGGTATTGCCCCCGAGTTTCTGTCGCACGTCTTCGAACCGTTCCGTCAGGCCGACGGATCGACGACGCGCGCGCACGGCGGCCTCGGGCTGGGGCTGTCAATCGTGAAACGCCTGGTGGATGCGCATCACGGCACGATTACCGCGACCAGCGAGGGTGTCGGGCGCGGCGCAAGCTTTATCGTTCGCCTTCCTGTGAACGCGGCGCCGACGCGTTCCGCTTATCCGGCCGTCATGCTGTCCGACAGCGCCCACGTGGAAAGCCCTTCCCTGAATGGCCTTGCTGTTCTGGTCGTGGATGACGACGAGGACAGCCGTTTCGTGGTGGCGGAACATCTGTCGAGCCAGGGCGCCATCGTCATTGGCGCGGCATCGGCCGTGGAAGCCTACGAGGCACTGCGGCACGAGCAGGTGGACGTGCTGCTCGCCGACATCGCAATGCCGGAAGAAGACGGCTATACGTTGATCCGGCGGATCCGCGGCGGGCTCGTACCGGCCTGCGCGGCGATCCCCGCGGCGGCGTTAACCGCGTTCGCGCGCGAGGACGATCGGCAGCTGGCTTTGAGCGCCGGGTTCCAGATGCATCTGGTCAAGCCAGTGGACTCGGACGCGCTGATTGGAGCGGTCGCGCGGCTCGGCCGACCGACCGGCGCGGCACCCCGGAGCGCGGCGATCTAGAACGTCCCTTCTAATTCCTTACGCAGACCAGTTCGCACGGATCGGCGCGCTAGAATCAGTCGATGTGGAATCTCGCCATTCCCGTGTGGGAACTCGTCCTGCGAGCAGCGGTTGTTTACGCGTTCCTGCTTGCATTGTTGCGACTGACGGGCAAGCGCCAAATCGGGCAGCTCGCCCCATTCGATCTGGTGTTGCTTCTCGTGTTGTCGAATGCGGTGCAGAACTCGATGAATGGCGGAGACAACTCGCTCGTCGGTGGACTGTTGTCTGCAACAACGCTGGTAGCGCTGAACTACGCGATGAGCTATGCGACGTTCAGAAACAAGCGGCTCGAATCGTTGATTGAGGGACGGCCTCAAGTTGTGATTCACAACGGCCGCATCTTTGAAGATGTGATGCACCGTGCGAAGCTGACGCATCACGAGCTGAGCGCGGCGCTGCGTCAGGCCGGCTGCAGCTGCCCCGAAGACGTGCACACCGCTGTGCTCGAGAACAATGGATCGATCAGCGTCGTCATGCGTGAAAAGAGTGCAACATGATGCTGCACTCAAAATCTGTCGACGGATGTCGACGAGCAGAAAGACTGACTCTGTTATCGGCGTCGTCGCAGCCGGCGCGCTGTGAGCGCGAGACCAGACGCGAAGAGGATCAACGTCGCCGGTTCGGGCGCATGAACGGGGTCGTCAGCTAGATCGCTGGGAGACGACGGATCCGCAATGCCGCTGGGCGTTGCAACGATGCCAGACACGATATCCGTGAAGGCAGCAGTTACAATTTCGGCGGGAGCGATGCTCTCGAGGCTGCCTTGAATCCCACCATTGATGGCAGCATTAATGGTATTGGGAAGAGCGCTGCCGCCTGACACACTCGTACCAGGGAGAGCAGCACTCCCTCCTGAGACACTCGTACTAGGGAGAGCACTCCCTCCTGGCCCATCGCCAGCGCCGCTGCGAGTGGAGTTAATCAAGACACCATCTGTATGTGGCTGAGACGGTGCAATGGCATTGGCCGTGCCTGCGCTCGCCGTTGAATTACTGCCAGAAACGGAACTGACGATCGAGCCGACGACCGCTCTCGACACCGACAACGTCTGGCCATTCCCCAACTCCAGGTGCGCCAGATTGCCGGGTGCAGCGAGAGACGCCACACTGGTTTGCATGGCGGCCGTCAGGGTCTCCACCGTGCTTCCTGCCGCGACAGATGTGTACGACGAGGACGATGACAGCACTGTCGTTGGAGTGGGTTCTGTGATCTGTGATCCACCACTGCTAGACAGTCGCCCCACTGGGCCCCCCACGCGTAGACCGAGAAGCGAAGCGCCCACACCGGCAGTCTGACTGTGCGCATGGACACCGCCGCCGCCGGACGATCCGGAGCTCACGAGATCGAGCATGAATGGCGATGCCTCCGTTCGGGACGCGAATCCAAGGATCGCACACGCGAGAATTACAAAAAACGCGCGCGCGCGAGCGAATGCATTTGGCGTCCGATTCGTGTTGATCGTTTCGTCGCACCCTGCCATTTTTCGCTCCATGGTAGACGGCCCGTGGCACGTCCGGTGCAACTCTGGTGCCTGAGCTTTGGGTATTGCATTCTTTTCTTCGCGCTGATCACCATCGAATACGGTTGGGCTGTCGGGTGACAACGCTTGTGGCGTGCGTCGCCGCGAGTGGGTGCGCGCCGAGCGACGAGGCGCTTCGACGCGAGCATCTGAATCGCGGCGACAAATACATCGCGCAACACAAACTCGACGACGCGATCCTCGAATTCCGGATCGCCGCGCAAATCGATCCAAGGTCGGGCGAAGTCAGAAAGAAACTTGGCCGAGCCTATCTCGACATCAACGACCAGGCGCACGCGCTGAGCGAATTCGTGCGCGCTGCTGATCTCCTGCCCGACGATCTCGAAGTCCAGTTACGGGCCGGAACGCTCCTTCAGAGCGCCGGACGTTTTGAAGAAGCCAACACCCGCGCGCAGCAAGCGCTCGTACTCGCGCCGGGGAACATCGATGCGGTTTTGCTGGCAGGGTCAACACTCGTCGGTCTCAAGGACTTCGATGGCGCCGTCGCACAGATCGAGGACGCCATCAAGATTGATCCGAGTGAGTCTCGTGCCTATTCAGCCCTTGGCGGCTTCGAGCTTTCGAGAGGGCAGTTCAAGCAAGCCGAGCAGGCGTTTCGAAAGGCCGTCGCCCTCGATCCCGGATCTACGCGGGCGCATATCGCGCTCGGATACTATTTCTGGAGCAGGCGGCAGCTCCGCGAGGCGGAAACCGCGTTCAAGACGGCACTCGGCCTCGATCCGCAGAGCGCGCTCGTAAACCGGATTGTGGCGGTGTTACTCATCGCCACCGGCCGCGTCGCTGAGGCCGAGCCATATCTCAAGACTCTGGCGCGTACGCAGAGGCGCTTCGGGTTGGCACTCGCGGATTACTACCTGGCCCAGGGCCGACTCGGAGAAACGGAGCAAGTCCTCCGATCGCTGGTGGGCGATGATTCGATCCGAACGCAGGTCAAGCTGAGATTTGCGACGCTTCGACGGACGCAAGGGCGCATCAAAGATGCAGACGACTCGATCGACGAGGTGCTGCTCGACGAGCCTCACAACGCGTCGGCCCTGCTGGCGAGGGCCCAGACGCTCGCCGCCCGCAACCAAATGGCCGACGCCATCGCGCAGGCACGCGCGGCGGCCGAGGCAGATCCACACAACGTGCGGGCCCGCTACTTGCTGGGCCGGCTCTACGCTGACATCAACCAGCCGAGCCCGGCGATCAAAGCCTTCAATGAAGTGCTGCAGATCAACCCGCGCGTGGCAGTCGCCCAACGCGAATTGGCCAAACTGTATCTCGTCGTCGACGACCCGGCGAATTCGAGTCGTGCGGCAGCCGAGGCCCTGAAGACCGATCCTGAAAATCCGGAGCTGCGCATCCTGCTGGCGCGCGGGCTTCTCAGATCGGGCGAAGTGGGGAGAGCCGAGCAGGAGATACGAACGCTGTTGAAGACTCATTCGCGATCGGCAGCGGTCCACGCACTCGTCGGCTCGATGTACCTGACCAAGCAGGATCTCCCTGCCGCGAGGCGCGAGCTCGAGCAGGCCTTGCAACTCGATCGTGACAACCGCGACGCCCTGTCGGAGTTGGTCGATGTGTATGCGCAGACGAACCAACTCGGGGAGGCCCGTCGACTCATCGACAGTCGATTGGCAACAGCCCCCGACGACACGGGGTTGCTCTTCCTCGCCGCCCGCACCTATGCCACTTCCGGCGACCACCCCACCGCGGAACAGATGCTGCAAAAGGTTATCGCGCAGGACTCGACGAATCTTTCAGCGTACGGAATGCTCGGACAGATCTACATAACCGATCGTCGTCTTGAAAGCGCGCGTCTCGAATACGAAAAGGTCTTGGCAAAAGAGCCGACATCGGTCGCCGCCCACACGATCGTTGCCATGATTCTCGAGGCGCAACACAAGCGTCAGGACGCCGAGAAGCGATATCTGCGAGTCCTGGAGATCGACCCCAACGCGGTCGTCGCCGCCAACAACCTCGCCTGGCTGTACGCAGAGCAGGACAAGAATCTCGATGCGGCGTTGGACCTGGCGCAGCGGGCGAAGCGAAGTCTCACCGCCGATCCGCGCATCAACGACACGCTGGGTTGGGTGTATTACAAGAAAAAGCTGTTGGGACAGGCGGTCGCTTCACTCGAAGAAAGCGTTAAGCGCGATGCCAATAACCCGCTCCATCAGTACCATCTCGGTATGGCGTACGTTCAGACCGGTGATTGGCCGCAGGCGCGGCAAGCCCTCAAGCGCGCTCTCCAGGCCCCGGATTTCCCAGGCGCGAGCGATGCCAGGAAGGCGCTGACAATGATCGGCGGCTAATGGCGTGTGGCCCCCTTTGAGTGAGAGTCTCGGTTCTGAACCGCGTGTGCAAAACGGAACATCGCAGCTCACCTCAGCCATTCTATCCTTGGCGTTCCGAAGTAAGGAGCGCGAGATGGCTGGCAACATCACGATCCGTGCGGAACTTCAAGAACAGCGGCGTTTCATCGAACAGCAACGC
>Ga0070675_100000986_pt1 | contig 20361 bp, 18 predicted proteins | sample KBSM43metaG_FD_65343 | JGI IMG/M metagenome (GOLD analysis project Ga0070675, IMG submission 65343) | Miscanthus rhizosphere microbial communities from Kellogg Biological Station, Michigan, USA - KBS M4-3 metaG | ecosystem: Host-associated > Plants > Roots > Rhizosphere > Soil ... | reverse complement strand
TTCATGCTCCGCAGATCGATGCCGTGGAGCGAACAGGGAAAGCATGGTCTCTACTTCCTCGCGTTCGGAGAGTCACTCGATCGTTTTGAACGGGTGCTGCAGAGAATGGTCGGCCTTGATGATGGGATCGTGGATGGACTGTTCGCTGTCACGCGCCCGGTTACCGGCGGCTACTTCTGGTGCCCACCGCAGCGTTCCGGCCGCATTGTTCTCTCAGCGGTCGGACTTTAGAGAATCAACAGCAGCTTGACATCAGTCTAAACTCGTAGCACTATATCGAAACTGGATATAGTAAGTCGTGTTTCGATTGAGGAGGCATATGGGCAAAGAATTCCTGCCGTTGAACCACGCGGACCTGCACATCCTGCTCGTGCTCGCTGACGGCGAACGCCACGGGTATGGAATCATGTCCGACGTTGAGGAGATAACCGGCGGATCGACGACGTTTGGTCCTGGGACACTCTACACGTCAATCAAGCGGCTGCTGACGTCAGGTTTGATTGAAGAGTCGGCGAATCGTCCGGATCCGAAGCTCGACGACGAGCGCCGCCGATATTACCGGCTGAGCGCGCTCGGGCGCAAAGTTCTAACCGCGGAGTCGGAGCGTCTGTCGGTCTTGTTGCGGTATGCACGCGATCACCGCATCATCAACCCCAAAGCCATATGAATACACTAAGCGCTCAACCCGGTCTCTGGTCGATCCGTTGTTATCGATGGCTGTTGTGGCTCTATCCGTCGAGCTTCGTGAAGGAACTGGGAGACTCCGTCGAACAGGCCTTTCGAGACATGCTCCGCGATGCCTATCAGAAACACGGGTACCTCGGCATCGCACTCCTGTGGTTTCGCATCGTCCCCGATTTCGTGTTCTCCGCGGTCGAGTTGATGACCTCGGCGGCCGGAGACTATCTGAAGTGGTACTTCCGTCTGCGTTGGGTTCTGGCCTGCGCTTTAGGATTTGGCGCGGGTGCGCTGGCTGCCATGGCGCTCAGGTCCGCGGGATTCTTCGACTACCTCGGGATAAATCCGAACCTGGGTCTTGCGGGTCTTCTCGTGTGGATCGGCCTTGGCGTCTTTCAGTCTCAGGTTCTCACCAGCCAGTTTTGCCATCGGGCGCGCTGGGTCGGCCTCACCATTCTCGGTGGAGTTCTGGGAATGCTGGGAACCAGGCTGATCACCAGTGCCCTCTCATTCCTCGCCATGGAGCCTTTTTCCCCTGACAAATGGTTAACCTGGACATTGCGGCCTCTGGTTACGCTTCTGCCCCTCGTCGGCGCGGCCATTGGATTCGCCCAGTGGTTTGCATTTCGTCAGAAGGACGTACGGGCGTTTCACTGGAGCCTGGTTTGCTCGTTCGGGGCTTACCTGAGCGGATGGCTGGTTCTTCCATTCTCGGCAGCGATGACCTTCGCTATTGGGAACGGGTTCGACGAGGTCATGGGGACTGTTCTCCACAACGCGATAGCCGGCGCCCTGTTCGGATTGGGGACCGCTGGGCCGCTCAAAGGAATTCTCTGGGGGCAGCCTTCAGAGCCGGAGCCAGGCGCGCCTTTGAAATCCTTCCCGAAGGAGAAGTCCGCATAGCAGCAGCGGGTGAGGGAGATCTCCCTCACCCTACTTCACGATTCCCCGAACCCGCAGCCAGTTCGCGAGCAGCTTAGACCACTCCGAGAGCGCGGGGTCGTCGTTCGCGAGTCCCACGCCGTGAGGTCCCTTTTCAAAGATATGCATTTCGGCGGGGACGCCGGACTTCCGCAGCGCGAGATAGTACTGGACGCTGTTCTCTGCAGGCACGGCAGTATCCGCATTCGTATGGAAGATGAACGTCGGCGGCGTGTCCTTTGTGACAGCCTGCTCTCCGGAAAGGGACTTCGCCAGTTCGGGGTCCGGGTTGTTCCCAAGAAGGTTGGTCTTCGATCCCTGGTGCGTCCAGCTTTCGACCATCGAAATCACCGGATAGCCGAGAATGGTGAAGTCAGGACGACTGCCCACGCGATCAACGGTGTCTGTGGCGCTCGTGTTGCCGGCATCGAAGCGCGTGCTGGCCGTCATCGCGAGATGTCCTCCTGCTGAGAATCCCATGATTCCGATGCGCGCCGGATCCAGTCGCCACTCCGTCGCGTGGGAGCGCAGCGTCCGAATGGCTCGTTGCGCGTCTCCCAGTTCGACTGGGTGGTGATAGCGTGGTCCGAGCCTGTAGCGCAACACGAACGCGGCGACACCCAGAGAGTTGAAGTAGTTCGCCACCTGACGACCTTCGTGGTTGCTCGCGAGGTTCGTGTACCCGCCACCCGGACAGACGATCACAGCTGGAGTATTCGGCGCTAGCGTGCGGGGCAGAAACACGGTGATGGCTGGAATGTCGCGATCCTCGGTGCCCAGCGCTCCAGGCGCGGTCCCGGACCAGAGGGGTATCACCTGCCCATCCTGAATCGGCAGTGGTTGTTGTTGCGCTGAAGCTCCAACCACCACCAGGACAAGCACTATCGCCGCGAACGTGCATTTGCGCATCATTGGACACCTCCAAAAAACAATCACCTCGGCTACGGTGTGCATTGCAGTATGCACTGGTGAGCCTTTTCTCCAAACGAGCAAGCGTGCGCAAGGGAACAGGTCTTGCACTGGAACCGGGTGCTTGGTTATCGGTTAATGGTTAATTGATATTTGTTATCGAAGGTACTTACTTTTTCTTGATTTGCCCCATCAAGGAATAGAAGTACCTTCGATAACAAATATCAATTAACCATTAACCGATAACTAGGCACCCGGTTCTTCACTCTTTCGCTTCAATCACCGCAGCAGCATCCTCGAGTCCTCGCTTCTTTGCTGCCTGCGCGGGAGTCAAACCCGCGGCATTGTTAACCGACGGATCCGCGCCGTGAGCGAGCAGGAGTTCGGCGACTTCGACCGCGCGCTCATCATCATCAGGCAGCGCGAACAGCGGCACCTCATTGCCACGCGTGACTTTGGAGGCGAGAGACGCATCCCCTGCAAGCAACTCGGCCAGGCGATCGACAGCACCCGCGAAGCACAATCCCCGGATGTCTCGACTAAGCGGAACAAGCATCGCAACCATTTCCGTTCGGCCGTGATAGTTGGCGCCACCAAGCGGCGTGGAGTTGTAATTCCGCTCCATCGCATCGATATCGGCGCCGCGGGCAATCAACAACTTTGCGATTTCGATGCAGCCGCTCAGCGCGGCGAGGTGGAGAGGAGTCTGTCCCCTGTGATCGCTCACGTTCGGCGACATTCCCATCTCGAGCAGAAGCTCCGCGACATCAGTGCGCGACTGGTGAATCGCGGCAAACATCGCATGAGGACTGCGCAAGTATTCAGGATGATCGGCGGCGAACCGTCGCAACGTTGCCACGTCGCCCTGCATTGCGGCGGACAGGAATTCCTCTTCTGTGGATAGCACCGGTCGAAGGGCGCCGTGGCGAACCAGAAGATCGATGATGTCCTGCGCACCCGCAAGAACCGCGTGCCTGATGACGGCTTGCTTCGAATAAACACTCGCAACGTTGGCGTTCGCTCCATGCTCCAGCAGCCACGCCACACGGCGAGTATGCCGCCCTGCTACGGCGTTGCCCAGCAGGTAGTCCACAGCGCTGATTTTGTCCGTCACGTTCGTCCATTTGCTGGCTTCCCCGCGTTTGTTCGATTCACTCCATAGCAAATCGAGCCACATTGTCGAGTCCGCTTCCAGCGAGGTGTTGTACAACGCCTGAAAATCGAACGGATCGGCGCCGCGCGCGATCAGAAGCCGGGCCAGTGCTTCGGCCTGGGGATGAGCGCTTTGCCCGCCTTCGCCGCCGCCAATCACTCCCGTCAGAACGGTGAACCCGTTTGCGCCCTCAGACCACGAGGCTCTCGGGTTTGCGCCCTGGTCCAGCAGCGCAGTCGCGATCTCGATCGCGTTGTGCGCCAAAGCCTCGATAGGCAGACGCGTATAGGCGAGGCGCAACAACGGTGTCCATCCGTCCGGCCCGCCGGGTTGATCGGCGAGCGCTGGATCTTTCAACAGAAACTCTCGAACAGCCTCGGCATCGTGCGCGGCAACAGCCGTGTGGATACTGTCGCGTGCGATCTCGGGGTAACGAGCGAGAAGACGCGCCGCCAGTTCGCTTCGCGCGGGTGTATCGCGCTCGTAGGTATTCCATTGTGCGGTGCCGGGCGCCACATGGTATCGATTCGCAGACTTCTCCAGAAACAGTGTTAAGCGTTCGGAGTGGCTGCGGAGAGCAAGCGCCCGTTCCTCGAGTTCGCGCTTGAGCGCGGCCCAACTTGAAAATCCGTATTCGACCGCGAGCGCGTGCTGCACAGTTCGCAACGACGGGTTTTTGTGATCTGGATGATTTCGCGAGAATCGCTCTTGCGCCTGCGTTTCGCCCGTCTGAAGTGCCTTGAGCCAGCGCTTCGCTTCCTTACGAAGCCCTTCGAGGCTGGATTGCGGAGTCAGTTTGTTTGTCATGGACCCTTCCTTCCCTTAAACGCCTGATGTCCGCTGAAGCAGGCAGAAAAGAAGGTCTGACCAGTACGGAAAATCCGAATGGGTGGGAGCAGTTCCCTTGCCGCGGACAGGAGGCGCCCCAAGCGCACTGCCGACGATTGTGCGGAGCCGAAAGCCTCTTGTCAACGGCTGCTATGTTGATACTTCGGCATCGGTTGTGACGGAGGGATAGCTTGAGTTCGTCGCTTTTGACGAACGAAAATTCAGGCTGACAGAATCTTCTCGCGCCTGGGTGGAATTTTTATGAGATCAGGCATGTTGCTTACCACGGGCAGACGGGGATGAGCTGGAACCACAACACCCACTACCATGGGTTTGTTCTTCGTGCACTTCCACCAAACTGTCAGCGCGCACTTGATGTCGGCTGTGGCCGGGGCGCGCTGGCTCGAAAGCTCGCTGCGCATTGCGAAGAAGTCGTCGGCATTGATGCCGACTCGCAATGCATCGCCCATGTCATGGCCTCAACTGAGGTTCTGCGCAACACTACATTCATTAACGGTGATGTGTTGACCCACGCGCTTCAACCGAACAGCTTCGACTTTCTGGCGGCCGTCGCGACGCTGCACCACTTGCCGCTTCGACGCGCGCTGCAGAGATTTTCCGATCTGCTGCGTCCCGGAGGTGTGCTGGTTATTGTGGGGCTCTACCGAACAGTCACTCCGGCCGACTACGCTTTGGCGGCGACAGCTCTTCCGATCAGTTGGGTCATTCGATTACTTCGAGGGGAAGAGCAGGTCGGAGCACCGATTCGGGATCCACAAGAGACGCTGAGATTAATCCGGGAAGAAACGGCTTCGGTCTTGCCGGGAGCAGTTCTTCGCCGGCAGTTCTTCTTTCGCTACACCATTGTCTGGAGAAAGCCGGAAAGCGATGAATCCGGTTAGTTCCCGCGACACCTTCAGCGAAAAAGCCAGCGTGGGATCCGCTTTGCATACGCGTCGAATGCCGCACCAAGTTCCTGCCGCAAGAACGACTCTTCAGGAAGGACGAAAGCGTAGTGGAGCCAGATGAACAAGGCGATCGAACTCCACACGTTGGCGAGCACACCTGTAATCAACGTCACTCCCAGATTCAGGCAAAGGAGACCCACGTACATGGGATTGCGTGTAAACCGATACGGCCCGCCCGCAACAAGCACCGGAACGCGTGTGAAGGGACAGACTCCGACATCGTTGTGACGGAACAACCGCTCTGACCAGATATTGAGAATGATGCCGGCAATGAGTAATGCCAGACCTGCGGCCACTTCCGCTGGCGAAGGTCTCAACGGCAAACCGGACACCATTATCGGAACCTGAGCGGCAAGCGCCAGGAGCAATCCCTTTGGCGGGAGTACCTTGGGTTTGTTGAGTGCAAGTTCGGTCATGATTTTTTTCCCTGCAAAGTTTCGCGAATGCCGCGAAGTGTTTTTGTAGCGGCCTGGGCTCTTGCGGTATCGACATCGCGGGCGAGGCGCCGCAGCACGATGTAATCGATCTTCCGGATTTCCTTCCAGAGCGATCGGCCTTCCTCCGTCAACTGCAACAGGATCGAACGTGCATCGTTCGGATCAGGTATTCTTTCGATCAGCCGGGGGTTCTTCAGACGGCTGAGCGACTGATGGATATGCTGGCGGCTGACGGAACGCTTCCGTGCAAGTTCTGCCAGGCTGATCGGGTCTGTTTCCCTGGCCAGGAATTCAATGAGTGCCCGGTCGCTCGCCCCTATATCGAGGGGCTGAAGCGCCTCGTCAGCTGCGATCGCGAGCGCCTGAAACAAACGGCGTGTTTCCCAGATCAGATCTTCGACAGCCTGCGACATGATCGTCAATATAGTTGACGTATTTGTGTATTGTCAACAGTGTTGACGATGTCTTCTTTAAAAATGACTGAATGTCGCAGTCCGAAGGACTCGACAAAGCATCTTTGCCCAAATTGTCGAAGAACCGCTCTTGCGGCGTTTGCAAACCTTTGTGTCATGCAGTTCTGACATCGGCATCACGAATGCTTTGAGCAGGGTTATGAACGCGACAACACTCGAAACAAAAGTGCACGACTTTCTCTCTCAGAAACGCATTGCGGTTGCAGGTGTGTCTCGCGACAACGGCCGGCATCCAACCGGCAATCTGATCTATCGCCGGCTGAAGAGTACGGGTCATGACGTCGTTCCGGTGAATCCGAATATGCAGAACTTCGACGGCGATCGCTGTTATCCCGACGTGAAGTCCATCCCGGGTAACGTTGATGGAGTCGTGATCGTTCCGCGGCCGGAGAGCACCGAGCGTATTGTGCATGAGTGCAAGGATGCGGGAATTCGCCGAGTCTGGATGCACCAGTCGATAGGGAAGGGCTCGAGTGTTTCGCCGCAGGCCGTCGAGTTCTGCCGTCAGCAGGACATCAACGTGATCGCGGGCGCCTGCCCGATGATGTATGGGCTCAATGTTGATTTCGGGCACACGTGCATGCGTTGGTTTCTCAAACTCACCGGTGGACTACCGGAATAGGAATCAGGTAGTGGCGCCGGCGTCTCGAAGGATTTCTACGATGCCAACGTGACCCTTGCGAGTTGCCCAGGCGAGCGGCGTCGCCCAGGGTTTGTCATCGGGAAGATTCGTTGGTGCCCCTCGCGACAGCAGAAATCGCACCATGCCGGGATTGTTGTTCCGAGCGGCGAGCGCGAGCGGCGTGCAACTGCACTCATCTTCTCGCGCGGAAATGGCTGCGCCTGCATCCAGGAGCATGCGGGCGCATCGAACACTGTGCTCGAGTTGCTTACTCTCGGGATCCGTTCCGCAAAGAAGATGGAGCATGGTTTGATTCTGCCAGCTGCACGTGTCGGGATGCATGCCGCTATCAAGGAGCGTTTGCAGCATGTCGGGCTGCTCGAGCAGGTAAGCCTGGCATCCCGTCACGATTCGCGGCACGCGAATGCCTGCGGCGAGCAGACGTTGGAGCAGATCTCGCTTCCCGAGTGTTACAACTGCGGTAAAAATGCCGCCGCAGCCGAGTTCGGCGGATTTCGAATCTTCAGTAACGCGGCGCACCACCTCGTCGTCTTCGTTCATCCACACTAAGTCGTAAGGATCCACGGTACCGCCATGCGCCATCAGCAGTGCGCGCAATTCTTTTGTTTTTGCCGCGAAGACGGCGTTACCGCTCGAGTCGATGTGGCCGTTCGGGTCGGCGCCATGGCTGAGGAGGAGTTCGACGAGCGGGCGATTACCGGCTCGTGCCGCAGTATGCAAAGAGCCGCCTCTGTCGGCGCCCGATTCCGGCCAGGTCGGATCTGCGCCGCGATCCAGCAGCAGGCGGGCAATGTCTTCGTGTCCGAATTCGATTGCGGTCAAGAGGGGCCGCCTCCCATTGGGTCGCAGTTCGCGGATTCGGGACGGGTCCTTGTCCAGCATGGATCGCACCTGATCCCTGTCTCCTAACGCGGCGGCGATGGTGAGATCGTATGTCGCGCCCCGCTCAATGAGAAACCGGGCCATCGTGACGTCGCGCGGCCGCTGATGATTTGCGCGGTGTCGATACCAGAGCCAGTACTTCAGCATGCGCCATAACGACGGCCGCCGCTGTCTCCCGTAACCTCCCCAGACTGCAAAGTCGATGGCCTGAAGATCCTGCGCACCAAGTCCAGCCGGCGCACCCAGGCCGACGCCATGAATGGCGTGGATGTCCGCGCCTCGATCGAGAAGAAACTTTGCGACCTTGCGAGACCGTCCCACCACAGCGCGGTGGAGCGGCGTGCCACCCGCGCGATCTCCTCTATTCAGGAGGGTCGCGTCCGCATTAAGGAGTTCGCGCACACGGCGAACGTCGCCGGCGTCGGCAGCCCGATGGATATCATGATCGTCGCGCGTGGGCGCAGGCGCCGTACGGCCGCGTTGATCCCGAGCCTTCTCCAGCAGAATCGCAACGGCCTCATGGCCACGCTCTCGGGCCATTTCAATCAGGCTGAGGCCGTAGTGCCCATTCCACTCCGGGTCGGCGCCGGCCTCGAGAAGAAGCCGCACCACATCGAGATGTCCTTCTCGAACCGCAAAGTGAATCGGCGGCGTATAGAAATAGCCTTCACGGCTCCGGTCAGGATCGGCCGCCAGCAAGTCGCGCATCGCGACCGCGTTGCCATCATTAGCGGCCATGATGACATCCCAGGTTAGGTCCTCGATGTCGGACGGTTTGATCATTTCGTCAGGAATCTACTACATCCTGCCGAAGTCGACAGGAGCTCATCGTTAGCCATGCGGGTGCTCTGTCTACGTCAATGTCCAGGAAGGCCGAGTCCGGTCCTTTCAACCAGGAGGTGACATTGCCGTCAGGGCTGGATACGTTTTCGATCTTCTGTCTTGTGAATTGGGAGAGAAGCTGCACGTATCTTCGCGCCGAGTTCTCGTCCAAATCGAAGGCAGGCTTTGAAAGGATCGCATGCTGGTTTATCGGCCAGGGCTGAACACCAGTCGCATCGTAATCCAGGATCGTCTTTCCTTTTTCCTCGTACTTAACAAATCGGAACTGGTCACGCCTTACTTCCGCCATGTGGAAGAACCTTGCCGCGAGTTCTTCCATTTGCTTGGGGTGCAACAGCTGCTGCCGATAGTCGCTAAAAAAGTGACCGCCATGGTGCAGGAGATAACCGCCGTCGAAAGCCACCAATATGGCCTTCTTGCCGAGTCTCAGGTAGACACACTCATGACGCCAGTCGTCCTTGTAATCGAATTGGTCCTGGACGTCGCGATGAAGCTTAACGTTGAAAACGATTGCGGAAGCGGGAAATCCAAGAGGGCATTCGACCAATTGAAAGAAATAGTCTCCACGAAGTTCGAATCCGAAGCGAACAGACTGCAGAAAAAGAAAAATCGTTCGCAAGCCGGAGTAGTCAGCGGCATCGTTCCGAACGGATGCCGCCAAATCAAAATAGCCATCGAGTTGCTCGCGCAGATAGTAGCCATAGAAAATTTTCGCCGCCCACACGAACAGATCGCTGTCTACGCTACTTTCGTCAGACCTTTTAACAACCAGTGCCTCCTGGAGCCTTGCCTCTACAGGTGCGAGGACCGCGGAGTTGCATGTTCGGCAGCAGGGCAGCTGTATTTGCTCGTAAGACCTGCCGTGCGAAAGGTTCCCCTGCTCGTCCACTGCATGGTTTTTCAACGATCGCGTGTTCAGGTGAAAGTGTCGAATAAGCCATTGCGGAAACACGTGCTCGCCCGTGCGATTGACCTTGCTTAGCCTGGTTCCGCACAGGAAGCACACCTTCGGGGAAAAGGAGCCGGTCAAGAATGGATCGTAAGAAGCTTTTTTCGTCGTGGCATGGGGCAATCCGGCCCTTTTTGTGTACGGAAGAGTAAGCTATCCCCCGCATGCCGGTGTAACTGTTGTTCCCCTCGGCCACACGTTGTCGCTGGGATCCCGATCGGGGAATCGGCACGCAGGATCGAACTGAACGGATGTGATCGCTCGGCCGAAATCGAGCACCGCCTGGAATGTGCGGTTTCCATTGAACCAAACATCGACTGGAAATGTGACGAGTGCGGAGTTTCCTTCGACTTTGGAATTCGCCATCGGCTTGATCGCGGGACCATCCGGTGCGAAGCGAACGCGCAGAACGATGGGCGAGGGCATTTGCCCAGACTGGCGGACCGTCACCGTCGTGCTTGTGCCGGCGGTTGCCACCTGCGCGATGGAGCCATCGACCGATTCCGTGGTCCACAGCCAGTAGTACCAGAACCAGCTGAGATCCTGTTTCAGTTCCTTGTTCATCATCGCGACAAAATCCCAGGGTGACGGGTGTTTGAATGCCCACGCTTTCGTGTATTCGCGCATCGCGCGCTGGACGGCATCGTCGCCCACGATGCCGCCGAGCATCGAGAGCATCATAGGCGCCTTCTGGTAAGTCTGCAGGCCGTACATCGAGGGCCCAGCGTAATTGGCGTTCCACATCATCGGGGGTTCGTCTTCGTTGCCGCTGATCCGTCCGTATTGCTGGCCGAGGCTATTCAGGTTCGGCGACTGTCGGCGCGAGTCGGCATTCGACAGGATGTTCATATACTGATTGAAGCCTTCGTCCATCCAGCCGTACACGGTTTCGTTCGTGCCCACCATCATCGGCCACCACTGGTGCGCCGCCTCGTGATCTGCGCCGCCCTGGTTGGCGTTGATCACCATCGGGTATTCCATGCCGGCGCTCGGTCCATCCTGCAGGGTTAGCTGCGGAAACGGATACGGCACCCACAGCTTCGAATAGAACTCGAGCGCATGGCGCGCCACGGGCCCCGAATTGTCGAAAAGGCGTGCGCGCTCGGGCAGGTAGTACATGTAAATAGGAATGGGACCCTTTTCCGGAATGGTCGCTCGCGTGGCACGCCACGTGTACTTTTTCGCAGTGGCCCAGGCGAAGTCGTTGACCATTTCGGCAACGAAATGCCAGGTGAGACGATCTGCCGGCGCGGTCGCCTGCCCGGGGCCCACTTCATCGTCAGCGACGATGGTGATAACAGCGTCAGATTCCAGCACATGCGACAGCCGTTCTCTTGCCGTTGGGGTGAGGACTTCCTGCGGATTCTGAAGGACTCCAGTGCCGCTGACGATCCAGCCTGCCGGCACATCGATACGGACATCGAAACGGCCGAAGTTGTTGTAGAACTCGGAAGGACCGAGATACAGATTGGTATCCCAGCCTCGAAGATCATCGTACTTCGCGATGCGCGGATACCACTGTGTAGGCTGAAAGAGAGTGTCATCAAACCGCTGGGTCATGCGGTGGTTTCTGCCGTTGGGACCTCCGGGTAGTTTCGTGCTCCATGCAATGTCGATAGTGGCCGATGTTTTCGATGCAATCGGAGCCGCCAGCGTGATGAGCGCCACCGTCTGATCGAGCCCAGTAACACTGGCCTGCGGCGTTGCGCCGGCACCGCGCGCTCCTGCAGTCGCCGCAGGAATCGTCTGACCGTTGACCTCAAGCTTCGTGACGACCATTCCATCCGTTACCTCTGCAGGGACCCAGGGCGCGGCGTGCGGCGCCTGCGCACGGAAGATGTTGTGATCCAGCCGCAGCGCAATCGAACTCAAAGCCTGGGGGCTGTGGTTGTGAAGCACGATGCTTTCTGTTCCGGTGATGGTCTGTTTAGAAGGATCGAGTCGTGCGTTGATGGTGTAGTCCGTCTGCAACTGCCAGTAGTTCGGACCGGGTTTCCCGCTCGCATCGCGAGTACCGGCTGCGTAGGCGCGCGCGATGGAATTCGTGAGTGGAACGTCGCGCCGAACCGCACGTGGCGCCTCACCGGCTGTCTGCGCAAGAATCGGAACAACGAGAAGAACAATAATGGCGGCAAACTGAAGGGATGACCGTTTCATGCTGGCATGATCCTAGACTACCGCCATCATTTCAACTTTCCCGTTGCAGCGCGGTTCGTCACGTCTTCGTTGCGCGGCGTCGTTTGCTCTCCTCAATCATTGGAGTGAGGTCCGCTGCCGGCCGGACTTCCCATGGCCCCATCTTCACGCCGGGATGATTCGAGATCAATTCAATCGCCTGGCTCATATCCCGAGCCTCGATAATCAGCAGGCCTCCGAGGACTTCCCTGGATTCGGCGAACGGGCCATCCGTAACCGCGACTTTGCCGTTCCGGAACCGCAGCGTAGTCGTGGTGTCGGGGCCTCCGAGTCCTTCCCCTCCGGCCCAGTGACCGTTCTTCTTCAAGATTTCGTCGTACGCGAAGCATGCGTCGATCATGTCATTCTGTTCTCTCTGCGAGTAGGTTCCCCACTTCTGCGCATCCAGATAACCGAAACAAACGTATTTCATTTTTCTTCTCCCTGGAGAGTTACGTTACTCAGTCTTTCGTCACTTAGTCGATCCGGAAGGCACTAAATCGACAGCGTACGACTCCATCCGGGAATTTTTTGTGGAAAGTGAAGGCTTGCAAAGAGGGACTGCCTGACGAGGCCTTGAAGTATGGTCAAATCCCGGCGCGAGATGACTTCAAGGCTTCAGTTGTCTCGCAACCGCGAATGGGATCCCAAACCGTCCGACTTCCGCGATCGTGGTGCCTTTGTTTGGTTCCAGTCCGTAGCGTGTGATCGAAAGATAAACGTCCGCGTCGAATACTTCTCTGAATGCGGCGGCGTTTGCCGGAAAGTAGACAAAGTTTGCCGGAAAATAATAGATCGCCCCGGCTGCCGCCGGACCCACCAGGATCTTGTACCGCTTTGAAGCAAACTCCGTTCCGTCTCTCGTCTGCAAGTACCGTGTCAGTTCCTTCACGGCTTCCTTGTATGAAGTTGCCCAATACTCCGTCACGTATCCTTTTCCAGAGGCTCCGGCCACGCCTCCAATAATCCGGTTGTAGTACACGTACTCATACGGATGCAGTTTGATCATCAGCAGGGTGTGAAATACCAGATATGCCGCTGGAACAATCAGGACAAGCCTGACTGAAGCTCGCTTCCTCAGGATGCCTTCCACCGTAAGGTTCATCGTGATGCCCAGCAGGCAAAACAACGGTGGAATGACGAACAGGAAGTGCCGGACCTCGTCGTACAGGCGCGGCTGTGTGATGATCGCGTACGCCAGCGGAAACACGACGGCAAAAGCAACCAGGCCATGCGACAACGTGCTCGCAAACTGTTTCGTCAATCCGCGCGAATACAAGATTCGAATTCCGATGCAGAGTCCGATCGCTGCGAGGAGAAGTGCCAGTTCGGGCAATTTCGCAAACAGATGTTTGGGGATGTAGCCCATCGGGTAAGGCGGTACATCTCGCGAGAACCATTCCAACGCCTGAAACGGTCCAAGAAATGGCTTGATGACAGCATATGGCCAGAACGCGAGCATCAGCGCGTAGGCGATCAGAGTTCCCCACGCGGAGACCTTTAAGGCCTTGCCGGCCAGCGACCAGCCTGAGTTTGCTTCAGATTGCCTGTAGAGCAGAGAGTGCGCGACGAGTACGAGCAGGAACAGATACAAATAGCAAAGAAGGAGGAATCCTCCGATCCGAACACCCAGTGTGAGACCCACTGCCACGCCAAACTTTGTGGCAGTCTTGAGTGACATGCCCGGGAACTCCCTGATGATCTGCACAAGATAATAGAGAGACCAGACGTAAAGAGCAGCGAAGGGAATATCCTTCGGATTGATGAACATGTGCCCATAGTAGGAGGGATACAAAGCCAGAAGCAGCGCGGACCAGAATGCGCTACCCGGAGTTGAAAGTGAACGCGTAAGCTTCCAGCATCCGAATATGCCCAGAATTCCAGACAGCGCGTTCGCCAGATGACGCGTTTCAAAAATTCCGAAGGGCAGGATACGCGTCATCAGGTTCGAAATCAGTTCGAAGAACCCTCCGTAGTACATCAAGTCCGCGTAGTCGGTAGCGGAGTAGTCCGTGAAAAAGGAGGTATAGAAGCGAAGAACACGTTCACTGTAGGCGTGCTGAATAGGCTCATCCCAGGAGATGCCGTAGTGTGTAAACGAAACCAGCACGAGAGCAGCGAGAATGACAAAGAGAGCCAGGGAAGCCCGATTGTAAAGCGCGTCGCGAGTCATGATAATGCCGCAAGCGGCGAGAGCATAGCATGGCCATGAGACAACTCATCACGCTTCACATGAAGTGTAGATCCCGGAGGTGCAGCCTCCGGTCAACAGCGGCGCGCTCTGTTACTCAATCTTCGCCTCGTTAATGCGAAAGGCCCGTCGGCAGCCCGCGTTCCAACGCATCCAGCCGATCGATCAACTCCGTCCATCGAAATTGCTCGTCACTCACGGCCCTGAGGAGCTCCTTCTCTCGTGCCTGCAACTGGACTGCCTGGCTTTGCAGCTGTTCGATCTGAGTTCCCGCCTCGGCGATCGCCTGCTGGTATACCGTTCGCCCCTGGCCCATTGCTCGCGACGCCGCGTCCTCGAGTTGCCAGACCCTTGCTCGCTCTCCGTTGATTCGGCCCTGGACTGTTGCGAGTTCCTTTTGCGCCTCTGCGAGCTGCCGCGCGGCATTAAGGACTCGTTGTTCCTGGAGCTGGAGCCGCGCGACCAGAACCTGCGTGCGGATGCCGGCGCTGGTTACTTGAGTGACCTCTGCGCGCAGCGCTCGGACCTCCGCGAGCAAGGCATCCGCTGTTGAGCCCTCGACACGGGGTTGCGATCCCTCGGCGAACAAAAAACCGCCGACGCCGACCAGCACACCAATCATCATCACCTTCCGCATAAAACTCTCTTTCACGGTTTGTGCTTTTCTTTCGTTCGAGTTGTTACCCACAGATCCTGACCGCCAAGCGCCCCGCCACCGGTCCGAGTGGAGGTGAAGTACAACGTTTCCCTGTCTGAGGAAATGTGCGGGTCAAAGTCCAAATCGACGCTATTCACAACCGCACCCAGAGGGGTTGGGGTTGACCAGGGATCTAACGCGGTTTCTCGAGTCGCCGTCCACAAATCCGAGTTGCCAAGTCCGCCGGATCTTCTCGAGTAAAAGAAAACTTCGAGCCCGTCGAACCTTATCGATGTACCGGCGTCGGCTAGCGCGCTGTTCAGTTCTGCAACGAGCGCCGCCGGGCCGAAGGTCCCATCCTGCAGCAGGGTGCTGACGAAGATGTCGTTACCGGTTACTGCGGTCGTCCTGGTGAAGAAAAGCTGCGGTATGCCGACGTCTTCATTGTTCAGGAAGAATGGGCTTTGATCGAAACTGGGGGAATTGACATTCGGTCCGACGTTCACCGGAGATTGCCACGCGAAATCGTCGTGGACGTGCTCCCGGTAGGACACATAGATATCGAAGCCGATAACCCCGGCGGGATTGGCCTGGCTCCCCGGACGCCTGCTCATGAAGAAGAGCCAGTGCCCATCGCGCGAGATGTTGGGGGTATTTTCATCGGCCGTTGAATTGACGACTTCGCCGAGGTTGGTCGGCGCACCCCAGGCCTCATCCTCGCGGTTCCTTTGCGAAACCCAAAGGTCGCTTCCGCCATACGAGCCGGATCTGTTGGAGGCGAAGTAGAGCCTTAGCCGATCTTTGGAAAGAGCAGGTCCGGCATCGTTTGCGGTGGAATTGATGACGGGCCCGAGATTGACTGGCGCGGACCAGTCGGAATAATTGGGCTGGGCCGTCATAGACGACGGCGTGCTGATCAGCACACCCAGGATCGTGAGAATCGCAAAACCTAAAGTGACGGCCCAAAAGCTCCTTCTCGAACCCTTCATACCCAACCTCCTCTTTGCTTCCACCGCTCTGCGGTGCAGTTCAACCTTCGATGGGTCGCCGTGCTAGACTGGCGGCAATCACATCGCTGATATACAACGCGACAAGACGGAGTGAACTGCGTCAATGCCGGCCGATGCACGCCCAGGGACAAACCGGAACGCACAGGAGACGAGTGCTGTCAGCGGATTGCTGCGGGCATGGAGCAAAGGCGACGCGAAGGCGCGAGAGAAACTCATGCCCCTGGTCTACGAGGAACTCCGGCGCCGTGCAGCCGCCTATCTTCGACGGGAACGAACCGACCACACCCTTCAGCCGACCGCGCTTGTGAATGAGGCCTATCTCCGGTTGATCGGGCAGGAGCGCGTCGTCTGGCAGAATCGGGCACACTTCTACGGTGTCGCGGCCCAGATGATGCGCCGGATCCTTGTCGATCACGCGCGAGGCCATGGCCGCGGCAAACGCTTTGGCGCCGCAGTGAGAGTGGTCCTGGATGAGCGCGTCAGCACTACCGAACCTCGAGACTGCGAACTCATGCTGCTGGACCAGGCGCTCGACGAACTGGCGTCGATTGATCCACAACAAGCTCAGATCGTTGAACTGCGATACTTCGGCGGACTGACAGAAGGCGAAGTTGCCAGTGTGTTGGCTGTCTCGCGATCGACGGTGACACGCGAATGGCTCATCGCAAAAGGATGGCTGTACCGCAGGATCACGGACGGGCAACAGCCGAATTGTTCCTGATGGACGCGCACTCCTGGCATCGCGTCAAAGAGGTCATTGAAGCGCTGCTCGCGCGGCCGCCTGCGGAGCGCGCTGAGACGATCCAGCAGATGTGCGGTGACGACGTATCTCTGCGAGCAGAGGTCGAGTCGCTTTTTGTAGCCATCCAGGCAGCCGAAAACTTTATCGAGCAGCCTGCTCGTCCTTCGCTTCCGTTGTCTGCCGCGTTTCCCGCGGGATGGATTCCCGACCTCGGGCAACGCGCTCTTGAGCCCGGCGATTCGCTGGGACCCTATACGATTGTCGAGTTTGTCGGCGCAGGGGGCATGGGCGAGGTCTACCGGGCGCGCGACGCCAACCTGAATCGCGATGTTGCCCTGAAGGTCCGTCCTTCCGCCTTCGCACTCGACGAGGATCGCTTTACGCGTTTTCGACGCGAAGCACAAATGGTCGCTGCTCTAAACCATCCGAACATTGCCGCGATTTACGGTCTTGAAAACTCTGATGGCATGCAGGCGCTTGTGCTGGAACTGGTCGAAGGGCCGACTCTCGCGAGCCGTATCGATAAAGGCCGCGTTCCCATCCAGGAGGCGCTGGCAATCGGCGAACAAATCGCAGAGGGGCTCGAGGCAGCCCACAAGCGAGGCATTATCCACAGCGATCTGAAGCCCGCCAACATCAAGTTGCGTCCTGACGGCACCGTAAAAATTCTGGACTTCGGTTTGGCGAAAGCTTTCGACGCGGTAGTTGCAGGCGCTGCCCCATCCACGGAACTCGCCGCGAACTCCCCAATCACACACGCCAGCACGATCTTTGGAACCGCAGCCTACATGAGTCCGGAACAGGCGCGTGGTGAAGCGATCGACAAGCGCACCGATATCTGGGCATTCGGTTGCGTGATGTTCGAGACCCTCACCGGGAGCGCCGCTTTTCCCGGCTCGTCCATCGACGACATTCTTACCCGCGTCTTGAATCAGGATCCCGACTGGACTTTGCTCCCCGCTGAAACACCGGCCGACATCGTCAAGCTGCTGCGCAAATGCCTCGAGAAGAATGCTGACCGACGGCTACACGATATTGCGGACGCGCGGATCGAGATTGCCGACGCCGGCATTCCGGTGCAGAAGCCAATTACTCCGAAGCGCCGCTGGGCTGCACCCCTGGCTGTGGCGGGTGTGGTTGCGACGGCAATTGCAGGCGCCATTTGGTGGAGCCCGGGTTCGGAATCAATGCCGATAGTGAAAAGGTTTCAGATCCGATTGCCCGTTGACGGGCGGCCGGAGAGCGCCGTGTCTATGCCGCCGGATCTGGCGCAATTGTCGATGGCGATCTCTTCCGATGGTTCCCGCCTGGTGTATGTGCTCGAACGCCAGAAAGTCCCGCAGCTTTATCTGCAGGAATTCGACAAGTTGGAACCGAAGCTGATCCCGGGGACTGAAGGCGCTTACGGCCCGTTCTTTTCACCTGACGGCCGGTGGATCGGATTTTTCGCCAACAACAAACTCCAGAAAGTTGCTGTGTCGGGCGGCGAGCCCATTGAGCTTTGCGCTGCTCCGAATGCCTACGGCGGAGCCTGGGGGCCCGACGGGACAATCCTCTTCTCAACCGATGAAGGCCGACGCCCCGCGAAGATTTCTGAGAACGGAGGCCTTCCGGAATTTCTTTCAGTCGGACGCGGTTCGTTCCGGCGGCCAGATATCCTTCCCGGCGGGAAAGCCGCAGTTGGTTCAAATCCCTTGCTCGGCGTCGGAGTGCTTTCGCTGGAGACCGGCGAGTTCCGTCTCCTCATCCCCGATGCCGGCGGCGGTCAATACATGCCAGGTCATCTGATTTTCGCGCGCCCGGGAGTGCTCCTGTCGGTGCCGTTTGATTGGGAGCGAATGGCAGTAACCGGCTCGGAAACTGTCGTTCTTGAAGCGGTGCGCACGGACATGGAAGGAGTATCGCCTCAGCCTCATGCTGTCGTTTCCCGGGATGGAACATTGGTGTACGCCGACGGCGGCGCTCCTAAAAATTCCACAAGACCCGTTTGGGTGGATCGGCAGGGAAACGTTCAACCCACCGGAATGCCTCCACGAACGTACCGAATGATGAGCCTTTCGCCAGACGGGCGAATGCTGGCGATTATCATCGCCGATCCCCGGACCGACGTCTGGGTTCAGGACCTGGAACGCGGGACGCTGACTCAGCGTACATTCGGCGCCGAGGTGGACGCGGTGGGGTGGACGTCCGATGGCGAGCGCATCGTGTTTGGATCTCGTCGAAACGGGAGGGGCGCGTTTTCGCTGCCCAGGGAAGGTAGCGGTGAACCTGAGCCATCCTTATTGGGGTCCTTCTCGCCGGACGGTCGGTTTGTCGCGACGATGGCTGGAGGCCGCGGCATGGGGCTGGATCTCTGGGTGCACCCGGTCTCGGGCCCCAGAGCAACCGACCCATTTCTTCAGACGCAATTCACAGAGGCCGGACCGAAGTTCTCTCCCGATGGCCGGTGGATCGCTTATAGCTCCGACGAGTCCGGCCAGTACGAGATCTATGTCCGTCCCTACCCCGGACCCGGTCGAAAGTGGCAGGTTTCCAGCGGAGGCGCCGAGCACGTTCTGTGGTCGCGGGACGGCAGGGAGCTCTTTTATCGAAACGGGCCGAAATTCATGTCAGTCCCAATAACCCTCGAACCCGATTTCACCGCGGGAAAGCCACGCCTGCTCTTCGAAGGACCCTACGCCCTGGTGGGTAACCAGTCTTACGAGGTTACTCGCGACGGCAAGCGATTTCTGGTGCTCGAGCCCGTTGAGAAAGAACGTGCGCCTGTGACGTATTTCAACGTCGTGCTGAATTGGTTTGAGGACGTAAAGAAGAAAGCCGCAACCGCGCCAGTGCCAGCCCGCCAGAAGTAATTTGCCTCCATTCGGAGTCAGGCCTCACAGCGCAATCGTGCCGGTGCTGTCTCCAAATGTTTTCTGTTCGATGCCCAGCAGGCCGAGGAAAGTCAGATGCAGGTTCGCGATGGGTGTCGGGCTCGGCAGTTCGAGATGGCGGCCACCGCTCAGTTTGCCACCTGCGCCTCCAACCAGGAGAGTCGGGAGCGGGTGTGTGTTATGGAGGTCGCTATTGGACATGTTCGAGCCATAAAGAAACAAAGCGTTATCCAGGAGTGTGCCATTGCCTTCTCGAACGTCCGCCAGTTTGGCGAGAAACCGCGCGAAGCACTCCATATGCCAGGTCTGAATCTTCACGAGCATTTCGATTCTTGCAGGGTCGTTGGCATGATGCGAAATGGGATGGAACGACTCGGGAACGCCGATATGGTTGTACGTCCGATTCGTTCCTTCCGCTGCCATCATGAACACCACCACTCGCGTGCGATCCATACGATACGCAATAGCGATCAAGTCGAACAGAAGCGTGACCTGTTGATCGAAATCGGGCAGCGCTCCTCCCGGCGGCAAAGGAGGCAGCACAAAGTCATCGAGAGCCCGCGCAGCTGCGGCACGTTGTTCGACGCGTTGTTCTGCGTCGCGAACCGCAGTCAGGTGACTGTCGAGGATGGCACGATCGCTCGGATTAAGATCGCGCTGCAACGCGCGAGTCTGGTCGTTGATGAGGTCGAGCAGACTCGCATTCTCTCTTTCTGCCTGTGGATCAAGAGTTCCACCCTTCCCGTCGCCGAACAGCTTGAGGTAAACCTTGCGCGGATTGTATTCCATCGCGAGCGGAGTCCCGTCACGGAGTGACACCACAGAGTAGGCACCGCCGTTACCGGACCGTTGCTGCACCGTCGATTCCGACGCGATTTCGAGTGAGGGCACCGGCGTCAACGGGCCGAACTGATCGGCAATAACCTGGTCGAGAGTCTTATACATCGTGTTGCCGGGGCTCGTGCCGCTCAGCCACGTTCCGGCATTTCTGGTATGTACGCCTATCGCATCGTCATTCTTGATGTTGCCTAACGACGTGAGGTACTTCT